>ERZ1090864.455-NODE-457-length-23228-cov-50.622103_pt1 | contig 23228 bp, 20 predicted proteins | sample MGYA00478479_ERZ1090864 | MGnify/ENA primary metagenome ERZ1090864 (study PRJEB33644, sample SAMEA5815743) | chicken gut metagenome | biome: Chicken; feature: Gastrointestinal Tract; material: Caecum | place: Ireland | collected 2019-01-01 | study: A study of the...
GCTTCTCTGATGCTGGCCGGTGTTATGGCCGTCAGCATGCTGACCGCTTGCGGTGGCAACACCACCGATGATACCCAGAAGCCTGAGGAGCCCGATGTTACTCCTTCTACCAGCGCTTCCGCTCAGACCCTGGTCAGCAACATGAGCAAAGAAGCTCAGAATAAGGTGACTGCCGTTTCTAACGGTGACCTGGATGCCGCTCTGAAGAGCGCTGTTGAAGATTACTTCAGCAACGCAGATGTCGTCAAGTACGGCAAAATTTTTGAGATTCCTCGCACCGAGTATGGTTGGACTGATGCAGATGCTCGTGACACCGACATCGGCGAGGCTTTGGTCTCCAACCTGGGTGCTTACGATGATGTGATTGGTAACCTGAATAATCTGAATGATGATAAGGTTAGCGCTCATACTGCAGTTGAGGTCTATGGCGTCAATGGTAGCGTGACCGATAAGGATGTCCTGGAGCAGCTGGGGCACAAGATCAATCAGAGCGTTGAAAATCTGGAAAACGACGGCGAGTATACTGTCGACGATTTTACTCATGTTAAGCAGTATGTCGATTTCGACTACGAGGTTTCCGTCAGCATCGTGACCGCCGATGGCCGCGTTTGGGGCATCGAGGACACCGTGAAGTTCGTGGCTGTTGCTGTTACCCGGACTGGCACTGTTGAGACTGGCATGAACAACTACATCTAAAAATTACTTATAACAGTCTCGGCCGCACCATAACCGGGATTGATATAGGAGCCGGTAAGTCCTAGAGACGCTTGCCGGTTTGGCATACCCTTTACTGTGACGACAAAAAGGAATGTCTAACCAATGTTCCTTCTGTTGTTGATCGCACCAAAACAAAAGAACTTTTGCGTCACGAAAGATAGGGTCCCTCTGCGGGGGTCGGCTGTAAGGCTGGCCCCCGCATTGTTTGTTGCCCTCTCCGGCCCTGCGGGCCACCTCCCCCGTAAACGTGGGAGGCCGGGCCTAAAGGTTACGTTTTGGCTCCCACGCGTGCGGGGGAGCTGTCGAGCGGAGCGAGACTGAGAGGGCATGAAAACGGCTCCTTCTGCTGTACACACAGCAAAAGGGGCCGTTTTTGAGTTTACCTTACCACAAAGTTTACCTCTGTCCACGGACGTAAACTTGGCTCTCCCTCCGGGGGCACGAACAGCGACCGCTGCCAGTGGCAGAAGCAGGGAGCTGTGAGTGGCGCAGCGCTCCGGTTTTTGCAAGCGGGCACAGCCCCGCGCCGCAAAAATCGGCTAAGCGCAAGAGGGGCTGGCGAGACGCCCGCAAGGGCGGCGAGACTGAGAGGGGAGCCTCCCACGCGTGCGGGGGAGGTGCCGCCGCAGGCGGCGGAGAGGGCCAGAACAGAGAGGGGAGCCTCCCAGCACCCCCCTCCGCCACATCCTGACGCTTGCCAAAACCGGGCCTCTTGTTTATAATAAAACTGGAGAAATCTACCCTGACGGACAGCCCCGGCGAGCGTCAGCTCGACCGGCGCGCCGGGGAGCATGGGCTGAAAACCGTGCCGTCCGGTCCGTTTTATGCGGGATGTTCTTTATTTTGTCATATCTCTCCCGTATAATAAGACCGTATCGCATTGTGCAACGCGCAGGGGAAGGACGAGCTGTGCCCGGCCCCTGCCCAAGGCTGTAAGGAGAACACCATGGCAAACGAAAAGATCCTCGTCGTGGACGACGACCAGAATATCTGCGAGCTGCTGCGGCTCTATCTGACCAAGGAAGGATACCAGGTCACCCTGGCTTCGGACGGGGAGGACGCCCTGGCCAAGTACGGGCAGGTCAAGCCGGACATGGTCCTGCTGGATGTGATGATGCCCAAGCTGGACGGCTGGGAGGTCTGCCGCCGCATCCGCAAGGAGGGGGACACCCCCGTCATCATGCTGACCGCCAAGGGCGAGACCTTCGACAAGGTGCTGGGCCTGGAGCTGGGGGCCGACGACTACATCGTCAAGCCCTTTGACAGCAAGGAAGTGGTGGCCCGCATCAAGGCGGTGCTGCGCCGGTGCGCCGGCGGGGCGGCCGCAGCCGAAAAGCCGGCCGAAGGGGTGGTGGAGTTCGACAACCTCCGCCTGGATATGAACAGCTACGAGCTGAAAGTCAAGGGCAAGGTGGTGGAGGCCCCGCCCAAAGAGCTGGAACTGCTCTACTGCCTGGCGTCCCATCCCAACCGCGTTTACACCCGGGACCAGCTGCTGGACGAGGTGTGGGGCTTCGAGTATTACGGCGACTCCCGCACCATCGACGTCCACGTCAAGCGCCTGCGGGAAAAGCTGGCCGGCGCCTCCGACAAGTGGGAGCTCAAGACCGTGTGGGGCGTGGGGTATAAGTTCGAGGTGCGTCAGTAATGCGCAAAAGTATCTCGGTGGCCTTTTTCTCCACAGTGGCCACCCTGCTCATCCTGGGCGTGGCCGTGATGGGCCTGTCCCAGCTGGTGCTGTTCAGCCGCTACTTTGCGCAGGAGCGCTTTGCCACCCTGGACGACGTGGGCGACCTGGCCGCCCGCACCGCGACCTATGTCTGGAACAGCCTGGAAGATGAGGACGGCGAGAACGCCCAGCTGGGCGCCCGTCTGGAAGCCGTCCTGGGCCAGGTGGACCTGATCGGCCAGAGCGCGAATGTCTGCCTCTTTTTCACCGATACCAAAGGCGAGGTGGTGCTGGCTTCCAGCAGCGACCACTTGACCGGCGAGGCGGTGCCCGCCGATATCCTCGCCGAGGTGGATGAGACCGGCGGCGGGGTCTACCACGAGATGGGCAAGATGGGCGGCGTGCTTGACGAACGGTTTTATGTGTCGGCGCGGCCCATTTTGCGGCAGGGCGGCCCGGGGGCCTACCTGTTCGTCTGCGCTTCGGGCCAGATGCTGGAGGCGTTCGTGGGGCGGTTCGGCTCCAACTTCCTGCTGTCGGCCTGCCTGATGCTGATCTGCGCCAGCGTCCTGACCATGTTCCTGATGCGCAAGCTGACCGAGCCGCTCCACCGCATCAGCGAGGCGGCCCAGAAGTTCGGCGGCGGGGACTTTTCGGTCCGGGTAGAGGACGTGGACGGGGACGGCGAGATCGCCGACCTGGCCCGCACCTTCAACACCATGGCCGCCAATCTGCAGGAGATCGACTCCTCCCGCGGGCAGTTCATGGGCAACATCGCCCACGAGCTGCGCACCCCCATGACCACCATCAAGGGCTTCATCGACGGCATTTTGGACGGCACCATCCCGCCCGAACTGCAGAACCACTATTTGCAGCTGGTCTCGCAGGAGACGGGGCGGCTGGCCCGCCTGGTGCAGAATATGCTGGACCTTTCCAAACTGGAATCGGGAGAGTACCAGGTCAACGCCCGGATGTTCAACATCTGGGAGACCCTGACCGGGGTGGCCCTCTCGGCCGAGCAGCGGATCAACGACGGCCAGATCGACCTGGAAGGGCTGACCATGGACGAGCGGGTCCTGGTCTACGCCGACCCCGACCTGATCCATCAGGTGGTGTATAACATTCTGGATAACGCCATCAAGTTTACACCCCCGGGAGGGACCATTCGGTTCAGCGTGGAAAAGCTGGGCCCCGAGGCCGAGATCTCCATCTGGAACAGCGGCCAGGGCATCGCCCCCGACGCGCTGCCCTTTGTGTTCGAGCGCTTTTACAAAGAGGATAAATCCCGCGGGCTCCACGCGCGGGGGGCCGGCCTTGGGCTGCACATCTGCAAGGTGCTGGTCAACCTGTCGGGCGGCCAGATCCGCGCCGAGAGCAAGCAGGGGGAGTGGTGCCGCTTTGTCTTTACCCTGCCGGTGGAAGTGCCGGGCCGCGGCGACCTGCTCAAGCTGTCCGACGATACCTCCCAGGAGGACCCCAACGGCCGGAACAACTGACCGTTTACGTCATTTCGGTGAAAAAGACGGCGGCGGGTTTGATTTTTGCGCCGTTTTCGTGTACACTAAAATGTGGCCGCTGTGGTCGTGCAGCGGGCCCAAAACGGAATTTCAAATACTGATACAACGGAGAGTAAATTTATCATGGCGATCATCAGCCCATCTATTTTATCTGCCGATTTCTGCCGCTTGGAGGAGGACTGCCGCCTCGTGCTGGACGCCGGGGCCGAAATGCTCCACTTTGACGTGATGGACGGCCATTTCGTGCCCAACATCAGCTTTGGCGTGCCGGTGCTGGCCAGCCTGCACCGCGGGATGCCCAGCGCCTTTTTTGACGTGCACCTGATGATCAGCCACCCGCTGGCCTATGTGGACGCCTTTGCCAAGGCGGGGGCGGGGCTCATCAATTTCCACCTCGAGTCGGAGGACGATCCCGGCGCGGTGCTGGACGCCATCCGGGCGGCGGGCTGCAAGACGGGCATGACCATCAAGCCCGGCACCCCCGCCGAAGCGCTGTCCCCCTGGCTGGACCGGCTGGACCTGGTCCTGGTCATGAGCGTGGAGCCCGGGTTCGGAGGCCAGAAGTTCCAGTCCTCGGCCCTGCGCAAGCTGGAAGCCCTCAAGGCGGAGCGGGAGGCCCGCGGGCTGCAGTTCCTGCTGGAAGTGGACGGCGGCGTCAACGCCGGGACCGCGCCCTTCTGCGTGGAGGCCGGCGCGGATGTGCTGGTGGCGGGCAGCGCCGTCTTTGCGGCGGCCGACCCCGCCGCCGAGGTGCGCGCCCTGGCCGCCCTTTGACTCTCCCTTGAACGAGGATGATCCATGGAACAAACGATACGAGAACAACAGGCGGCGGCCCTGGCCCAGACGGGGGGCTATTATAAGCACATCTGCTGGATGGCGCTGCCCCTGGTCTGCATGTCGGCCTACCTGTACGGGCCGCGGCCGGTCCTGCTGTGCCTGGTGGCCCTGCTGACCGGCAACCTCTGCGACCGCCTGGTGGCCCTGCTCCGGCGGCGCGTCTACCGCTCGGGCGACTGGTCCAACGAAAGTTTTGCGCTGGTCATCGCCCTGCTGATGCCGGCGACCGTCAGCTGGTATGTGCTGGTGGTGGCGGTGCTGGCCGGCGTCCTGATCGGCAAGGAAGCCTTTGGCGGCTACAGCAGCTACCCCTTCCACCCGGCGGCCGTGGGCTATGTGGTGGTGGCGGTCTCCTGGCCGGAACAGGTTTTCCTCTACCCCCAGCCTTACGCCCAGATCCCCCTGTGGGACCCCTCCGGCGTGGCCCTGGTCAACGGGATGAGCAGCACCCTGCGCAACGGGGGCCTGCCCACCGTGAACAGCTGGTCTTTGGTGCTGGGCGAGTTTGCCGCCCCCATGGGCAGCGGCGCGGTGCTGATCCTGCTGGCCTGCGCCCTGTTCCTGCTCGCCCAGAAGGACCTGCGCCCGGCTGCGGCGGTCAGCTTCCTGGCGGCCAGCGCAGCCATCGTCTTTTTCTTCCCGCGGCAGGCGGATCTGCTCCACACCGGTCTGCTGGAGACGGCCCTGCCCCGGCTCAACCTGGTCAAGTACGAGCTGGTCAGCGGCGCGACGCTGTACAGCGCGGTCTTTTTGATCAGCGAGCCCTATACCTGCCCCCAGCGCAAACTGGTCCAGGTGCTGTATGGGGCGCTCTTGGGCTGCGTCAGCATGAGTTTCCGCTATTTTGGCGTGTATGAGACGGGGGTCTGCTTTGCGATCCTCATCATGAACAGCCTGTCGGGCTGGCTGGACCGCGCAGTCGACCGGCTCTACAGCCTGCCCGGCAAGGCCGGGGGAAAGGAGGCCGCCTCATGAAACAGCAAAAGGCGGAAAAGATCCTCCGCGATCCCGGCCGGTACGCCCATCACGACCGCATTTTTTTGAATAACCCGGTCATCATGCAGGGCATGGGCCTGGCCCCCCTGGTGGTGCTGGCCACCAGCGGCCGCAACGCCCTGATGCTGGCTGTGGCTGTGGCCCTGCTGCTGACCCCCTCGCGGGTCATCAGCTTTTTCCTCAGCAAACTGGTTCCCCTGGAGGAGAACGCCAGCGAGGAGGAACTGCGCGCCAAACTCCTGCCCCGCGGGCTGCTCTACTGCGGCACCGCGGCGGTGGTCTATCTGGCGGTCTACCCCATCCTGGACCATCTGTTCGGGGTGGAGCTGCTGACGCTGGGCATCTACCTGCCCATGCTGGTGGTGGAGCCGCTGCTCATCTACCGCTATGGCCGCGTCCAGGAGACGCCGCGCAAGGCCGTCTCCAAGGGCCTGCGGGTGACGGTGGGCTATGCGGTGGTCCTGCTGCTGGTGGGATGCATCCGGGAATGGCTTTCCACCGGCGCCGTCTTTGGCGTGGCGGTGACGGCCAACACCATTTTGATGCCCCTGGCCTCCATGCCGGCGGGCGGCTTTATCCTGCTGGGGGTCATCAGCGCGGTCTGGCGGGCGCTGGCCGCCCGCTACCGGGCCTTCCTGACCAATGAGGCCCACAGCCAGATCATCGTCAATCAACAGAAGGAGGCGAGGGGGAAACCGTGAACGTAGCAGTCCTTTCTGCCCAGCCGGCCACCATGACCGAGACCCTGACCATCTTCTTCGGGTACGCGGTGCTGGCCATTTTTGCCCAGAACGCCGTCTTTACCCGGGCGCTGGGCGTCTCCCGGCTGGTCCAGCTGGTGGGCGACGCCCGGACCAACAGCCTGCTGTTCGGCCTGCTGCAGTGCGTCACCCAGTTCCTGCTGGCCCCTGTGGCCTGGTATGCGGGCGGCGCGGCGGCTTCTCTGGGGCTGGGACCTGCGGCCCGGCCGCTGGTCTATCTGGGGTGCATCGCGGCGGTCAGCGCCGTGGAGATGGTGCTGCTGCACCTGATCCGGCTGCCCTGGCAGTGGCAGCTGCTGCGCATCCTGCCCCTGGCGGCCCTGAACAGCTGCGTGCTGGGCACCCTGCTGCTGGGCCGCACCCAGAATTTCACCCTGACCCAGTCGGTGGGCTTTGGCCTTGGCAGCGGCGTCGGCTATCTGCTGGCGGTCCTGCTGGTGACGGAGGCCCAGAACCGGCTGCGCAGCAAAGCCATCCCTGCGGCGTTCCGCGGGATGCCCATCACCCTGATCTACATCGGGGTGCTGGCCCTGGCAATCTACGGCTTTACGGGCCACACTGTGATCCTGTAAAGCCCCTGTAAAAACGACGGAAGGTGAGGGAACCATGCCGAGAAGAAGGCGGAACAAGAAGGTCAAGCGGTATCACCGCAGCTTTTACAGCCGCGGGATGAAGATCAAAAAGGCGCTGGGCATCCTGCTGCTGGCCGTGGTGGTGCTGGGGGTGGCCTGGCTGGCCGCTCCCTATGTGCTGGACTGGGCCACCCACACCTGGTACACCGTGGTGCGGGACCGGGACCTGCCCGATTCTTCCGAGGCGGCCTCGTCGGAGCCGGAGGCGGAGAGTGCCCCGGCCTCGAGCGCGGCCGGCGGGGCATCGTCCAGCGGCGCGTCCTCTGTGGCTGCGCCGTCTGAGGCGGCTTCCTCGGAGGCGGAGCCTCTGCCCGGCACCACCATCCGGGAGGGCAGCTGGGCCACCGTCAGCCTGTCGGCCCTCAGCGATGAAGCGGCCGTCCGCGCCGAAGCCCAGCGGCTGGCCGGGCAGGGGGTCACGTATGCCCTGATCCCCTTCAAGGATACCAGCGGCTATATCTACTACGCCTCGGCGGTGCCCGCGGCGGCCCGCAGCGTGGCGGCCACGGTGGTGGACCCGGCCCTCATCGCCTCGGTGTTCAAGGAAGAAGGGCTGGTGCCGGTGGCCGGGGTGGCCGCCTTCCAGGACCCTGTGGCATCCTACACCGACCGCAGCATGGCCATCCAGTATGCGGGGGAGGGCGGCTACCTCTGGCTGGACGCCGCCAACGCAGCCGCCGGCGGCAAAGCCTGGCTCAACCCCTATGCGGATACGGCCAACGCCTTCATCGGCGATCTGATCGAGGAGCTGTACGGCTGCGGGTTTGAGCAGGTCTGCCTCTCGGCGGTCCAGTTCCCGCCCATCGCCTCCTCCAGCCAGAGCTTTGGGGAGACGGGCGGCCGCAGCCGGGACGCCCAGCTGGCGGCGGACATTGCCGCATGGGACGCGCGCTTTGCGGGCCGCGTCACCCTCTGGTACGAATACCCCCTGTCCAGCTGCACCAGCGTCAGCCCGGCGCTGGGGGCCCTGCCCGCCCAGATGGGCGTCCACAATCTGGTGGTCAGCCTGCCGGTGGGCGAGACCCTGGACCCCGCAGCCCTGGCCGAGACGGCGGCTCAGATGAAAGAGCAGGGGGCCGCCTACGTCGTTGTGCGGGACAGTGAGGGCGGCCGCTTCTACTGACCTGCCCTCTGCCCGCTTGGTCTTTTTGTGTGAGAGTGAGGAACTGAAGATGGAACATACATCCTGCTTTATGCCGGCCCACATCCTGCTGCCCGACGCCAGCGTCCCGCTGGCGCAGTGGGGCTGCATCGCCTGCGACCAGTTCACCAGCGACCGCGCCTATTGGGAGCGGGCAGCCGCCGCAGCGGCGGGCGGGCCCAGCGCCCTGGGCCTGATCCTGCCCGAAGTCTACCTGAACGACGGGGACCTGCCCGCCCGGGTGGACGCCATCCACAAGACCATGGAGACCTACGACCGGGAGGTGCTGACCCGGGCGGTGGACGGCTATGTCTACGTCGAGCGCACCCTGCAGAGCGGCCGGGTGCGCCAGGGCCTGGTGGGCCGTGTGGACCTCGAAGCCTACAACTACCACCGCGGCAGCCTGTCGCCCATCCGCCCCAGCGAGAACACGGTGGAAGAACGCATCCCGCCCCGGATGGCGGTCCGCCGCGGGGCAAAGCTGGAGACCCCCCATGTGATGATGCTGGCCGACGACCCTGACTGCACCCTCATCGAGCCCATCGGGGCCCAAAAGGACCGGCTGCGCCCCCTCTACGAGGGCGAGCTGATGCTGGGCGGCGGCCATGTGGCCGGCTGGGCGGTGGAGGACCCCGCCCTGGTGGCCCAGATCGAAGCAGCCATGGCCGTGCTGGGCAGCGCGGAGACCTTCCAGACGCGCTACCCCGGAGCCCCCAACAAGCGTCCCCTGGCCTTGGCGGTGGGGGACGGCAACCACTCGCTGGCCACCGCCAAAGCCTATTGGGAGGAGCTGAAACCCACCCTGCCCCCGGAACAGCGGGCAACGCACCCGGCCCGCTGGTGCCTGGCCGAAGTCTGCAACGTCCGCTCGGACGCTGTCGAGATCGAGCCCATCCACCGGGTGCTGTTCAACACCAGCTACGAAACGGTGCTGCTGAACCTGGTGACCTGGAGCGACGAGAACATGGCCGGGGTCCGCTTTGGGGATGCCTTTGACCAGAAACTGCAGCTGATCGGCGTGCAGGACGAGTGCACCCTCAGCTTTGAAAACCCCACCGCGCCCCTGGGTGTGGGGACGGTGGATGAATTTGTGGAATACTTTTTGGAGAACCATCCCGAGGCGCGGGTGGACTATGTCCACGACGAAGCCGCGGTGCGGGCCTTCAGCGCCGAAAAGGGCGCGGTGGGCTTGCTGCTGCCTCCCCTCAAAAAGAGCGACATCTTCCGCGGGGTGGTGCTGGGCGGCGTGCTGCCCCGCAAGACCTTCAGCATGGGGCACGCCGAGGAAAAGCGGTACTATATCGAGTGCCGCCGCATCGCAGAGTGAGGTTCTCCCGCTTTCCACTATTTCCTAAGGAGCAGAATGACATTTCAAGAACTGAATTTATCCAAACCGATCCTGCGGGCCGTGGCCCGGGCGGGTTATGAAAAGCCGTCTCCCATCCAGGCGGGGGCCATCCCGCCGGTGCTCAACGGGCAGGATCTGATGGGCTGCGCCCAGACCGGTACCGGCAAGACGGCGGCGTTCGCTCTGCCCATGCTGGACCTGCTGAGCGCCCGCCCGCCCAAAAAGCCGGGGGCCATCCGCGCCCTGATCCTGACCCCCACCCGCGAGCTGGCCCTGCAGATCGAGGCCAGCTTTGAGCAGTACGGCCAATATCTCAAGCTGCGGCCGGCCGTCATTTTTGGCGGCGTGGGCCAGGCCCCCCAGGTGGAAAAGCTCAAAAAGGGCGTGGACATCCTGGTGGCCTGCCCCGGCCGCCTCAACGACCTGATCGGGCAGGGGTATGTGGATCTGTCCGGCATCGAGATTTTTGTGCTGGACGAGGCCGACCGGATGCTGGACATGGGCTTTGTCCACGACGTCAAGCGGGTGATCGCCAAGCTGCCGGTGCGCCGGCAGACCTTGATGTTCAGCGCCACCATGCCCACCGAAATCGAGCAGCTGGCCGCCGGCATCCTGCGGGACCCCGCCTTTGTCAAGGTGGACCCGGTGTCCAGCACGGTGGACCGCATCGAACAGAGCCTCTATTTCGTCTCCAAGGCGGACAAGCGCAAGCTGCTGCCCTGGCTGATCCAGAACCTGCAGCCGCCTGTCCACAACGCCCTGGTGTTCAGCCGCACCAAGCACGGCGCCGACCGCATCGCCAAGGACCTTGCCAAGCAGGGCATCCCGGCGGCCGCCATCCACGGCAACAAGAGCCAGAGCGCCCGTGTGGCCGCCCTGGAGGGCTTTAAGGCCGGCCGGACCAAAGTGCTGGTGGCCACCGACATCGCCGCCCGCGGCATCGACATCAGCGAGCTGTCCCATGTGTTCAACTACGACCTGCCCGAGGTGCCCGAGACCTATGTCCACCGCATCGGGCGGACCGCCCGGGCCGGGGCGGACGGCGTGGCGATCAGCTTCTGCGCCCCCGAGGAGCGGGAGTATCTGGCCGGCATCGAAAAGCTGAACCGCAAAAAGATCCCTGTGGTCAGCGGCCACCCCTGGGATACCGCCGCCCCGGAACCGGCCCCCACCCAGCCCAAACCGGCGCAGCCCGCCCGCCCTGTTAAGGTGCGGCAGGTGCAGCCTGTGCAGATAGACGACAAGAAAGAGGAGACCATCATGGACGAAACCAAAAAGAGCGCCCCCCGCGAGGGCGGGGAGAAGCGCAGCCGCTCCCGGCGCGGCCGCCGGGATGGCCGGCCCCGTCCCGCACAGGGAGGGCAGCCGCAGCAGGCGCCTAAATTCGACCCCCACTTTTTGACCGGCGCGGAGACCGCCGTCCTGCCCGCCAAGACGGTGGCGGCTGCGCCCGACAAGCAGCGGCCCGCCCAGCCGAACAGCCAGCCCGGCCGCCAGGCCAAGGGCCAGCAGGCCCCCCAGCGGCCCAGCCGGGACAGCCGCACCCCGCAGGCGCCCGCCGAAAGCAAAAAGGGCGGCCGCAATGCCGGCAAAAACAAGCCCCAGGCCGAGCCCGCCCGGACCGAGACGGCGGCGCGCCAGCCCTCCCGCAGCGCGGGGGAGCGGGGACGCAGCCAGGCCGGGCGCATCCCTCCGGCCAAAAGCCCGGCCGGCAGCCAGAGCAAAAGCCGCCCCGGCCGCCCCGCGCGGGAAAGCCGCAGCGACGACCCCGGCCTGGTCCTGATCAGCCGGCGGCCGCCCCAGCAGAAGTTCTCCAACTTTGAGGAGTATATGGCGGCCCACGGCGGCACCACGGCCCCCATCGAGGACCACAGCGAAGACTACGAGTAAAACAAAGGACCGGCATACGGGAAAGCCCCGGATGTCGGTCCTTGTTTATTTGTGCTCCGCCAGGCGGTTGAGGCGGTATTCCCGCGGGCTCTGGCCGTAATGGGCGCGGAACAGGCGGTAAAAATAGCTGGTGTTTTCGTAGCCCACCTGGGCGATGATCTGCTGGACGGTCATATCGCTGCGGCGCAGCAGCCGGGCCGCCAGCTCCAGGCGGTGCTGCTGCAGCAGCTCTTTGTAAGTACGGCCTGTCTCGGCCCGGACGCACTCGCTCACATAGGCCAGCGAGACCTGGTACGTATGGGCCACGCTGGAAAGGTTGGCCTGCTTGTAGTTGTGGACGATCTCGTCCAGCGCGGCGCGGACCAGCGCCTGCTTGTCAACGGTGGCGCCCCGGCCTGCGGCGCGCGCCTTTCTGGTTCCTGTCTCGATCATAATATCCCTCCGATCATGCAGAACGCGGCGCTTCCCGGCCGTGCTGCGGCGTTCACATTGAAAACGAAATAAGGACGTCACTTATTGCAAATTGTACGTACTGGGATAATTTTCACATCCTGGCAACAAAAGGGACACAGACCGGCCACAGAAAAGACAAAAAGCGGCCCGCCGGAAGCGATCACCGGCGGGCCCAAAACAGGTTTTCAGGATAACCAGGAAAAATGGCGGTTAGAACATGGCCTCGTTCTTGTACAGGCCGGTGCGGGTGAACTGGACCCACTCGGCCAGGTTGACGGCGTGGTCCGCGATCCGCTCCAGGTACTTGATGACCATCAGCAGATCCAGCGCGGCGTCCACCTGGCTGGGGTCGGCCGCGATCTCCTCGGCCAGGGTGCGCTTGATGGCGTTGAAGTCGTAGTCCACTTCATCGTCGGCCGCGATGACCTTCTGGGCGGCGTTCATGTCCTCTTTCAGGAAGGCGTCCATGCCGTCCTGCACCATCTTATGGGCCTTCTGGCCCATCTTGATGGCCTCGCTGACGGCGGGGTCGCCGGCCTTGCGGGAGGCGAACAGGTGGGGCATGATCTCGGCGATGTCGGCGGCGTGGTCGCCGATCCGCTCCAAATCAGTGATGACCTTCAGCGTGGCCGAAACGCGGCGCAGGTCGCCGGCCACCGGCTGCTGGCGCAGCAGCAGCACCATGCAGCGGTGCTCGATGTCGTGCTCCATCTCGTTGACCTGGTTGTCGTCCTTGATGATCTGGGCGGCGGCCTCGGCGTCGGTGGTGGCCAGGGCTTCCATGGCGTTCTCGACGGCGTCGGTGACGGCCTGGCCCATCTCGGTCAGAGCCTGGTTCAGCTCGGCCAGGGCCTCGTCATAGTGCTTGCGAATGCTCATATATGTCTCCTCTCTCTTTGGCCCGAAGGGCTGTGCGATCAGCCGAAACGGCCGGAGATGTAATCCTCGGTGCGCTTGTCGGAGGGGGTGCTGAAGATCTCCTCGGTGGGGCCCACCTCCACCAGCTCGCCCAGCAGGAAGAAGGCGGTGCGGTCGCTGATACGGGCGGCCTGCTGCATATTGTGGGTGACGATGACCACCGTGTAGTTCTTTTTCAGCTCGCTCATCAGCTCCTCCACCTTCATGGTGGAACCGGGGTCCAGGGCCGAAGTGGGTTCGTCCATCAGCAGGACTTCGGGCTTGACGGCCAGGGCGCGGGCGATGCACAGGCGCTGCTGCTGGCCGCCCGACAGGCCCAGGGCGCTCTTTTTCAGCCGGTCCTTGACCTCGTCCCACAGGGCCGCGCCCCGCAGGCTGCTCTCGACGATCTCGTCCAGCTCGGCCTTGTTGCGCACGCCGTGCAGCTTGGGGCCGTAGGTGATGTTGTCGTAGATGCTCATGGGGAAGGGGTTGGCCTTCTGAAAGACCATGCCCACGCGGCGGCGCAGGGTGGTCAGCACCATGTTGGGTCCGAAGATGTCCTCGCCCTTTAAGGTGACCTGGCCCTCGATGCGGACGTTGGGGACCAGATCGTTCATGCGGTTCAGGGTCTTGAGGAAGGTGGATTTGCCGCAGCCCGAAGGGCCGATCAGGGCAGTGATCTCCCGCTCGCCCACGTCCAGAGAGATGGACTTGAGGGCCTTGAAGTCACCGTACCACAGGTCGAGATTTTTCGCCGAGATGACAGGCGTGGTGTTTTGCAGTTCCATATCGTTTTTACCTCACTAGATCAGCCCTTTTGACGGAGATGCTTCTTGGCCAGGCGGGCGGCAATGTTGATGATGAGCACCAGCACCAGCAGGATCGCGCCGATGCCCCAGGCGGAATCGAAGTCGCCGTTTTCAAAGGCGCGCAGGTACAGCAGGACGGACAGGGAAGCGCCGTTGGAGCCGTAAGCCTCGATGATGTTGCTGGCGATGACCTGGGCCGCGCCGGCGGTGAACAGCAGGGCTGCGCTCTCGCCCACGATACGGCCGATGGCCAGGATGCAGCCGGTGACGATGCCGTCGATGCTGCAGGGCAGGACGATGGTGCGGATCAGGTGCCACTTGCCCGAGCCCAGACCCATAGCGCCCTCGCGGTAGCCCACAGGGACCGTCTTGAGGGATTCCTGGGTGGTGCGGATGATGGTGGGCAGGGTCATGATGACCAGCGTCAGGCTGCCGGACAGCAGGCTGGTCTGGAAGCCCAGGGCCTGGGCGAACACCAGCATACCCACCAGGCCGTAGATGATGCTGGGGATGCCGGCCAGGGTCTCATTGGTGAACTCGATGACCGCGATGAGCTTGCGGTTGGTGGCGTATTCGGTCAGGTAGACCGCCGCGCCCACACCCAGAGGCAGGACGATGACCAGGGTGAGCAGGATGATGTACAGGGTGTTGATGATGGCGGGCAGGATGCCGTTGGTGCCGCGCAGGATGCTGGAGGTGGTGGTCAGGAACGTCCAGTTGACGTGGGGCAGGCCGCGCACCAGCACCATGCCGATGATGCCCACCACCAGGACGATGACAAAGGCGGCGGCGATCCAGACGGCACCGGTGAAAAACTGGTTCCACAGACGGCGGGAAGGGGAAAAATCTGCATAGCGGTTACTTTTCACCGTTGCTGCCTCCTTTCAGGAAGAAGTTGAGGACCAGGTTGATGATCATGATGAAGATGAACAGGACCAGGCCGATGCTGAACAGCGCCTGGCGCTGCAGGCCGCTGGCATAGCTCATCTCCTTGGCGATGGCGGTGGTCAGGAAGGTGACGCTCTTGAAGATGCCGGGCATATTGGGGCTGTTGCCGGCCACCATCATAACGGCCATGGCTTCGCCCACGGCGCGGCCGATGCCCAGCACGATGCCGGCGGCAATGCCGCTCTTGGCCGCAGGGACGCTGACCTTGAACCAGGTCTCGGCCTCGGTGGCGCCGAGGGCCAGGCTGCCCTCCTCATATTCCCGGGGGACGGCGTTCAGGGCCGTGACCGACACCGAGACGATGCTGGGCAGGATCATGATGCTCAAAACCAGAATGGCGCTGAGCAGGCAGGCGCCCGAGGCCCGGCCAAACACCGCGGCCACGGCGGGCACCAGCAGCTGCATACCCAGCAGGCCGAAAATAACGCTGGGAATGCCGCTCAGCAGCTCGATGGCGGAAGTGGCGGCGGTGCGCAGCTTGGGCGTGGCCGCCTTGGAGAGAAAGACCGCCGTCAGCAGGCCCACCGGGATGCCGATGATGATGGCGCCCAGGGTGCCGTAAACGCTGGACAGGATGAAGGGCAGGATGCCGAACTTGGGCTCGGCGGCGGTGGAGGCCCATTCCTGGCCAAAGAGGAAGTTCACAATGCCGATCTCGCCGATGGCGGGCAGGCCCGAAATGACCATGTACACGGTGATCAGGGCGACGCAGCCGACGGCCAGGATGCCGCACAGGAAAAAGACGGCGTTCATCACCAGTTCCAGCCACTCGGCCGCATTGTGGGGCTTGTGGAATTTCCGGACCACGATGGCGCCGGAAGCGGAGTCTTGCTGTTTCATAGATACCCCCATGGTGTTGGTTGAAAAGGCGGCCTGTTCCCAAAAACCGCCTGGGGACGTGTGTTCCCAGGCGGAAAGGTTTCAGGATTCAGGACCCGGGTGTCGAGCAGGGAGGCGCTCCCTTACTCAGCGTCCACCAGGGGGACAGCACCGGCCAGGCGGATCAGCTCGGCGGCGTCCTCGCTGACGGCAAAGTCGATGAAGGCCTTCACGGCATCGGACTGCTCGACCGAGTCGTTGGTGACGAAGTTGAAGGGACGCTGGACCTTGTAGGTGCCGTCCAGAACGGTGGCTTCGCTGCACTCGACGCCCTCGACGGTCAGGGTCTTGACGGTGTCGCCCACAGCGGACAGGGAAGCGTAGCCGATGGCCAGCTTATTGGAAGCCACAGCGGAGATGACTGCGCCGGTAGCGGTCAGCTCCTGGTCGTAGACGCAGGCGTCCTCAACGCCCACGATGCTCTCGAAGCCGTCGCGGGTGCCGGAACCGGCCTCGCGGCCGATGACGACGATCTCGCCATCCTCGCCGCCCACGTCGGCCCAGTTGGTGATCTCCTTCTTGAAGATCTGGGCCAGCTGGTCGATGCTCAGGTCGGCGACGGGGTTCTCGTTGTTGACGACCATGGCGATGCCGTCCAGGGCGACGGTGGTAGCAGTAACGCCGGTCTCATCGTCGTGCAGGGCGCGGGAAGACAGGCCGATGTCCAGGGTCTGCTCCAGCGCGCCGGTGATGCCAGCGCCGGAACCGGTGGGGTCGTAGCTGATGGTGACGCCGGGGGCGACCTCGGCAAAGCCCTCGGTCAGAGCCTCGATCACGCTGTTCATCGAGGTGGAGCCGCCGGTGGAGATGGTGCCGGACAGGGAGCTCAGGTCGCTGCCAGCCTCAGCGGCGGAAGAAGCCACAGAAGAAGCGGTGGAAGAAGCAATGGAGCTGGAGGCGGCGGTAGAGCTGGAAGAACTGCCGCAGGCAGCCAGGGCGCCGGCCGCAGCCACAGCGCCGCAAACAGCCAGGAAGGAACGACGATTGATCTTTTTCATAGCGATATTTCCTCCAAAATCACAGGTCCGGGGCTCACAGGGCCCGGTATATCTTTTTCTTTTCTTTCTCTTGTTGCTTTGTTGCTTTCCTCTCGGAACGCCACCATTGTACAACGGAAATGCACGCGCTGCGACCATGGCAAGGAAAAATCCTTGTAAAGTTTTGTGCAAGCGTTTGCCCCAAATGAAAAGGGAATGTAAACTCAAGGCCGAAAACATAGCCTTAAATTTTACATTCCCTGTGAAAGTGGAGAAAATTGCCCCTCCGCCTTCGGCAAAAGGGCAAAAGCACCCGGATGCGCCTGCCTATGAAGGCAGAACGAAAAAGCCCCCGGCCCGTGCGGTTCTGCACGGATCGGGGGCAATGGGGTTTCAGAGGACTGTGCTTTATACGATGCGGACGCCCTTCTGGATCACGGACTGGATCTCGAGGGCTTTGTCTGCAAGGATGACGTTGCCGTACCGGCCCACAGCCAGCGAGCCGTAGTCGGCGTCCACCCCGATGCTTCTGGCGGGGTTCTCGGAGGCGGCGCGGACGGCGCTCTCCAGCGCGACGCCCATGTCCAGCACGGCACGCTTCATGCAGTCATACAGGCAGGTGGCGCTGCCGGCGATGACGCCGGGCTGCTCGGTCAGGGTGGCGCGGGGGCCCTTGACGGTGACGGCCTGGCCGCCCAGGCTGTACTCGCCGTCGGGCAGGCCGCAGGCCATCATGCTGTCGGCGATGAGGATCACCCGGTCATCCCCGAAGGTGTTGAAGGTGAACCGGACCATGGCCGGATGGATGTGCACCCCGTCGGTGATGAGCTCCACCTCGGCCTTCTTTTCCAGGGCGGCGATGATGGGCCCCGGCTCCCGGTGGGTGATGCCGGGCATGGCGTTGTAGAGGTGGGTCATGTGGCTCGCGCCCAGGTCAAAGGCGGCGATGGCGGTGTCGTAGCTGGTGCAGGTGTGGGCGATGGAGATGCGCACTTCGTCTTTGCACTGGGCGATGAAGTCGAAAGCGCATTCCTCCTCGGGGGCGATGTCCACCAGCTTGATCAGCCCGCCCGAACGCTTCTGCAGCCGGCGGAACATGGCCACATCGGGCAGGTGGAGGTAGGCCGGGTTCTGGGCGCCCAGCTTGTGGGGGCTGATGAAGGGGCCTTCCATGTTGATGCCCACCAGGTCGGCGCCGCGGCCGTTTTTGTGGGCGGCCGCCGCGTCCATGACCCCGTTCAGGATCTCCTCCGAATAGGTCATGGTGGCGGGGCAGATGGCGAGGATGCCCTTGCTGGCCTCAAAGTCGGCCAGGGCCTGGATGGCCTCCTCGGTGCCGTCGCAGAAATCGTGGCCCACCGCGCCGTGGAAATGGATGTCCAGCAGGCCGGGCAGGGCGTACAGCCCGCCGGCGTCGATGACCTCCTCCCCGGGCTGGGGGGTGGTGTCGGCGGCGATGCGGCCGTCACGGATGGCCAGATCCCCCGGCACAAAGGTGTGGTCCGGGGTGTAGACCAGTGCGTTTTTGATGATCATAGGCGTGTACCTCTCAATCTCTGGCGAAAAGGGCGGGCCCTCAGACCAGAGCCAGGGCCTCTTCGTCGCCCACCAGGATGAAGTCGGGGTGCATCTGGAGGATGGAAGCCGGCACTTCGGGGGTGACGGGGCCGAAGAAAGCCTTCTTGATGATCTCGGCCTTGTTGGAGCCGTTGGCCACCATCAGCACCTTGCGGGCCTGCATGATGGTCTTGATGCCCATGGTGTAGGCCTGCTTGGGCACAAGGTCCACGTTGTTGTCAAAGAAGCGCTTGTTGGCCTCGATGGTGCTCTCGGTCAGGTCCACGCAGTGGGTGCCCAGCTCGAAGGCGTCGCCCGGCTCGTTGAAGCCAATGTGGCCGTCCACGCCGATGCCCAGCAGCTGCAGGTCGATGCCGCCCACATCCTGGATGATCTGGTCGTACTCGCGGCAGGCGGCCTCGGCGTCGGGGTTGGAGCCGTCGGGCACATGGATGCGGTCGGGCTTGACGTTCACGTGTTTGAACAGATTCTCCTGCATGAAGTACCAGTAGCTCTGCTCATGGGTGCGGGGCAGGCCGCGGTATTCGTCCAGGTTGACGGTGGTCACGTCGGCAAAGTCCAGATCGCCCTTGTTGTACCAGTCCACCAGCTGGGCGTAGGTGCCCACCGGCGAGCCGCCGGTCGCCAGGCCCAGCACGCAGTTGGGCTTCATGATGACCTGGGCCGAGATGATGTTGGCCGCCTTGCGGGACATGTCGTTGTAGTCTTTCGCGCGAATGATCTTCATAGGGGGTTACCTCCGTTTTTGATTGTATTGTTCAGTATAACATACCTGTATGGACGAATCATGAAGGGGCGCTGCGAAAAAGGCAAAAAGAGAGCCGCCGAAAGCGGGGCTGTTGAGCCCGCCCTCGGCGGCTTGTCGAAAGGGGAGACGGGACAACCAGCCCCCGTCTGTTACCGGTGATTTGAGAGGAAGATCAGAGCATCTTCTTCAGCTCATCGTAGACGAACTGCACCTTGGTGCCGATGATGACCTGGCAGGCGTTCTTGCTGGGGCGGACAACGCCGGCAGCGCCTGCGGCCTTGACGGCCTTTTCATCCACGGCAGTGTAGTCCTTGATCTCGAAGCGCAGGCGGGTGGCGCAGTATTCAACGTTCTTGACGTTTTCCTTGCCGCCCACGGCAGCCAGGACACCCGCTGCGACCTGGGTGAAGTTGTTGTTGGCCAGGACGATCTTCTTCTCTGCGTCGGTGTTCTCGTCCTCGTCCTCACGGCCCGGGGTCTTGAAGTCGAAGGCCTTGATCAGGGCGTAGAAGACCACGAAGAAGACGATGGCTGCGCCGATGCCCAGAGGAATGATCATCCAGATGTTATTGGCTGCGGGCAGCTGCGAGGAGAACAGCAGGTCGGTGGCGCCGGCCGAGAAGGAGAAGCCTGCACGGAAGCCGGTGTAGTAGGTGATGACGGTGAAGATGCCGTACAGGGCAGCGTACACCACATACAGGGGGAAGGCCACGAACATGAAGGAGAACTCAAACGGCTCGGTGACGCCGCAGACGAACGCACAGATGGCGGTGGAGATCAGCAGGCCGGCGGCAGCCTTCTTGTTCTTGGCGGTGGCGATCATGGCGGCTGCAGCAGCCGGCACGCCGAACATCATGCAGGGGAAGAAGCCGGACATGTACATACCCAGGCTCCAGGAGACGTCTGCACTGGTCTTGCCGGCCCAGAAGTTGGTCAAATCGCCCAGGCCGATGGTGTCAAACCAGAAGACGTTGTTCAGGGCGTGGTGCATGCCGATGGGGATCAGCAGGCGGTTGAAGAAGGCGTAGAGGCCTGCGCCGAAGGCGCCCATGCCCTCGATGCCTTTGCCCAGGGCGACCAGAGCGCCAAAGACGAACGGCCAGACGAACAGCAGGATGACCGACGCCACGATGGAGATGACCGCGGCGGCCATGGCCACGAAGCGCTTGCCGCTGAAGAAGGCCAGGAAGTCGGGCAGCTGGGTGTTCTTAAAGCGGTTGTAGGAGAAAGCGCCGATCAGGCCGCACAGGATGCCGATGAAGGGGTTGGAGATCTTGCTGAAAGCAAGGAACTCGGTGGTGCCGTCCACCACATTGGGCATGATGGTGGAGACAACGCCGGTGCTCAGCAGCTGCTGGATCATCAGCCAGGAGGCAAGGCCGGCCAGGGCGGGGGTGCCGTCCGGCTCGTCCGCCATGCCGACCGCAACGCCGATGACGAACAGGATTTGCATGTTGTCGATCAGGGCGCCGCCGGCCTTGACCAGCAAAAAGCCGATGATCTGTGCCAGGCCCTCGACCGTGCCGCCCTGCATGGTGGACGGGCACAGGAAGTAGCCGATGCCCATCAACAAGCCGCAGATGGGCAGCACTGCGACGGGCAGCATCAAAGACTTGCCCAGTTTTTGCAGAAACTTCATCATAAGAAAAATCCTCCCTTGTACGCGCGGGGCGGCCGAAACCGCCCCATGGTTCAAGCTGTGGAACGGCGCTGCTGGTTGCCAGCCCGTTCACATTTGCGTAACAATATTGTAACACAATTCAAGAAGAAAAGCTATAGATTTTTTGAGAAAATACGCTTTATTTGTGTGTATTGCCCAAATATGGGGAGAAATCTGCTCGAACCGATTTTCTGCCAAAGTTTCGCCGAAGATACGTCTTTTCGACGCAAAAGAACCGCTGCGTTTCGAGCGGCCGGAAAGCGCCGTTGCCATGGAAGCTAAAAAAGAAAGCAAGAAAGCTGAAGTTAAATCATGAAGCCCGTCCCGTCTGGCCGGCGTTCTCCGCGCGGCAGGACGGGAGCGCCTTGACTGCCGGGGGAGCTATGCTATAATCATTATAAACATCCTCAAACGCCAACAGCCCGCTATGTATAAGGAGGCACACGCTATGGAATGGACCGACATCCGCCTGACGGTGGCGCACAAGGACGCCGAGCAGGCCGAGGCCGCCGCGACCATGATCGCGGAAGGCGGTATTTATATTGAAGATTACAGCGACATCGAGCAGCAGGTGGCGGAGATCGCCCATGTGGACCTGATCGAGCCCGAGCTGCTGGAAAAGCCCCGGGACGTGGTCATCATCCACATCTACCTCGAGCCGGGGACCCAGCCGGCCGAGACGCTGGCCGCCATCGACGCCCGGATGGACGCCGCCGGCATCCCCTACACGGTGGAGACTGCCGGCGTCGAGCAGGAGGACTGGCAGAACGGCTGGCGCAAATATTACCACCCGCTGGAGATCGGCCGGCGGCTGGCGGTGGTGCCCTCCTGGCAGGAGTACGACACCGACCGCGTCAAGCTGATGCTGGACCCCGGGCTCGCATTCGGCACCGGCGGGCATGAGACCACCAGCCTCTGCCTGGAAGCGCTGGACGAACTGGTCGCCGGCGGGGAGCGTGTGCTGGACATCGGCACCGGCAGCGGCATCCTGGCCATTGCGGCCCTCAAACTGGGGGCGGCGGCCGCCGAAGGGGTGGACATCGACCCGGTGGCGGTGCGCACCGCCTGCGAGAACGCCGCCCTGAATGAAGTGGACGGGCGCTTCACCGGCCTGGTGGGGGACCTGTCCGACCAGGCGTCGGGCAAATACAACATCGTCACCGCCAACATTGTGGCCAACGCCATTATTTCGCTGGCCCCGGTGGTGCCGGGCCTGCTGGCGGAGGGCGGGCACTTCATCGCCAGCGGCATCATCGACACCCGCGCGGATGAGGTGGAAGCCGCCCTCACCGCGGCCGGCCTGACCGTGGCCGCCCGCCGCGAAAAGCGGGGCTGGGTCTGCTTTGTCTGCCAGTAACCGCTGAAAGGAGACACCATGCCGCACCGCTATTTTACCACCCAGGTCTGGCCTGACGAGGGCCGGGCCGTCCTGCAGGGGCCTGACGCCCACCACCTGGCCCGGGTCATGCGGGCCAAAGCGGGGGACACCGTCATCCTCTGCGACGGCAACGCCGTCGAGTACACCGCCACCATCACCGGCTTCGGGGAGGACGAGGTGGAGTTTTCGGTCGAGGCGGGGTATCCGTCGGCGGCCGAGCCCTCGGTGGAAGTCACCCTGCTGGCCGGCTACCCCAAGCAGGACAAGCTCGAGCAGATCATCCGCCACGGCGTCGAGCTGGGGTGCCGTCACTTTGTGCCCTTTTTCAGCCGCTACTGCGTGGCCGCCCCCAAAAAAGAGGAACAGAAGAACGTCCGTTACAACCGCATCGCCTACGAGGCCGCCAAGCAGTGCGGCCGGGGCGTGCTGCCCGATGTGGCCCTGCCCCTGCCCAACTTCGGGGCGGTCTGCCGCACCTTCGGCGCGTATGACCTGGTGCTGTTCTGCTACGAATGCGGCGGCGAACCTCTGCGCCGCCTCCTAGCCGGTGCCCCCGCCCCGGCGGACCGGCCCCTGCGCATCGCCATTGTGACCGGCGCGGAAGGGGGCTTTGCCCCCGAGGAAGCCGCGGCCGCCACCGCCGCCGGCGCCAAGACCGTCGGCCTCGGCCCCCGCATCCTCCGCTGCGAGACGGCCCCTCTGGCCGTCCTCTCGGCCGTCATGACCCTGACGGGCAATCTGGAGTGAAACGCCCGGCCACCCCCTGGCCGGACCGGAAACTTTTCGAAATTCATTTTCACAAAAATTATACAAACGCGAGAGCGCCCGGAAACGGGCGCTTTTCTTTTGGCTTTATTTCTGCTCCGCAGGGGCGCCTTTTTCTCCCCTCTCCGTCACAGCGCAAAGCGCTGTGCCACCTCCCCCGCGGGGGGAGGCAAGTGTACCTGCGTCAATCACGACAAAGTTTGTGGTAAGGCAAAGTTACAAAAAAGTTCGCCTTACCACAAAGTTTCTGTCTGTTTACGGACGTGCACTTGGCTCTCCCTCCGGGAGAGCTGGCGCGAAGCGCCTGAGAGGGGAGCAAAAGGGCGCACCTGCCCTCTCCGTCATGTCGCTGCGCTCCATGCCACCTCTCCCGCACGCGGGAGAGGCAAAACGTAACCTGTAGGTTACTGCCTCCCACGTTTACGGGGGAGGTGGCCCGCAGGGCCGGAGAGGGCCAAACAGCGGAAAAAGTATAACGAGATTGCATAAATATACAAAACTTCTCTCTCCCACGCCCAAAATCCCCTCCCGCGCCTCCGGCGCGAAACGGAGTGCGAGGTTTCAAAATAAAGAAAAGAAAGCAAAAACCAAAAATTTGTAAATCGGGCCTTGACACCGGGGGGGG
>ERZ1090864.457-NODE-459-length-23074-cov-9.705721_pt1 | contig 23074 bp, 19 predicted proteins | sample MGYA00478479_ERZ1090864 | MGnify/ENA primary metagenome ERZ1090864 (study PRJEB33644, sample SAMEA5815743) | chicken gut metagenome | biome: Chicken; feature: Gastrointestinal Tract; material: Caecum | place: Ireland | collected 2019-01-01 | study: A study of the...
AAATAACGGAGGTAAAGGATATGAGAAATAAGAAGATGAAAGTTATGGCGGGAGCGCTCGCGGCGGCGACGGTACTGACGGCGGGAACAATGACGGTGGCGGCGGAGGGAAGATTCTCCCAGTACCTTCAGAAGCTTCAGGACGAGGCGGAATACACCAAGGAAGAAGTCCTGGATATCGCGGTGGAAGACGCGAAGCTGGATGAGAAAGATGTAAAGAGATCCCGGGTGGAACTTGATTATGATGACGGAAAGCTTACCTATGACGTAGAGTTCTACACAGACAGCGAAGAGTATGATTACGAGATCGACGCCAAAACAGGGAAAATACTTTCCGCCGACCGGGAAATAGAAAGAGATTTCCGTGATATCGATCCGGAAGCGGAGGCGGAGTATACGGAAGAAGAGGCTCTGGAGATCGCCAGAGAGGACGCGCAGCTTGAGGAGAAAGACATTGACAAATCAAGAGTGAAACTGGAGCGCGACGACGGATTCCTGATCTATAATGTAGAGTTCTATGTGGGAAATGAAGAGTACGATTACGAGATCGACGCGGATACCGGAAGGATCATGGACGTGGATTATGAGATCGAGGATGACTTCCTCAGCGAGGATACGGAAGGCGTGGAAATTTCCGAAGCAGAGGCAGAAGAAATCGCGCTGGAGATGGTGCCGGGAGCTTCCTCTGAAGATCTCCATATGAAACTGGAGCGTGATGACGGACGCCTGATCTACGAAGGAGACATCTGTTATGACGGCATGGAATATGAGTTTGAGATCAATGCCGAAAACGGAAAGATCATCAGCTGGGAAAGCGAATCTGAATGGGACGACTGATATTATCAATAAACAGAACCTCCCCTTCCGGAATATTCCGGAAGGGGAGGTTCTGTTATGTAAGTCTTATTTGCTTTCTTCGAGAACTTTCTCTTCAAGTACAGATGTACAGTGCGGGCAGCGTGTTGCCCCAAGGGGAATCTCGCTGAGGCAGAACGGACACTGTTTTGTGGTGGGAGCGGCCGGCTCTTCTTTTTTATGTCCGAGAGACATCAGTTTGTTGATGCCTTTCAGAAGACAGAACAGTACGAAAGCCAGGATCAGGAAATTTACAAATTCGGATACGAAATTGGAAGCGAATTTGGCGATATCCTTAAGGCCGTAGGTTTCAGCTCCGGTTACAAAACTTAAGATCGGGTTGATGAAGTTCTCGGTGAGAGAAGTAACGATCCCGGTGAAGGCGCCGCCGATGATAACACCGACTGCCATGTCCATCATGTTTCCACGAAGGGCAAATGCTTTAAATTCTTCGATAAACTTTTTCATTCGTGCACTCCTTAAATCACATAACAGATATACCTTTAAGTTAATCCTTACCGAGTATAGCACAGCATTTCCTTATTTAAAAGCATTTTTTATGCAAATAAGTGTTATGTAAACTCATGAGACGTTATGGAAACCATAATGCCGAAAAATAAGGAGGTATTCTTTTCGGAACAGGTTGAGATAATTTTGACATCAGAAAGAAAAAATGATATATTTCCCTGTGGAAAAAAGTATACAGTCACCCATTTCCGGAGGTTTATATGTGGATTGCAGATAAATATATCGACTATGTAAAAGAGAAGACCGTGTCCAGTCCAGGAGAAAGCTGGGACAGGATGCTGCTGGGTTTCAAGGCGAACAAGCTTCGGACAAAGATTCTTCCCAAGAAGGGAATTTCCAGAGGATACCAGAAGCTGGAGGCTATGATGATGTCCTTTGTGGCGGATTCCCTGGGAAAATCCGACAGTTATGTCTGGGGAAATATTTTTTCACCCTGCGAGATCATCGGCAGTTTCGGGCTGAACACCCTGTCTATTGAATGTCTGGCTTGTTATTTCAGCGGATATCATCTGGAGGATTATTTTATTGATTTTGCCCAGAATACCGGGATCGCGCCTACGCTTTGCTCCTATCATAAAACTTTCGTGGGAGCTATCGACAGCGGAGCTGTGCCCGTGCCGGAATACGCGGTCACAACCTCTCTGTCCTGCGACGGAAACCTGAATACTTTCCGGTACCTGGAGAAAAAGAAGGGAGTTCCCTTTACATTTCTGGATGTTCCCTACCGGGACGACGGGGCGTCGGTGGATTATCTTGCAGAACAGCTGAAAAATTTTGCCGGCGAACTGGAGAGACATTTCGGCCGTGTCTTTGATGAAGAGAAGCTGCGCAATTCCCTGAAAATTGAGAATGAAACACGAAAAGCCCTCATGGAGTTTTTCCGGCTTCAGAGTGAAAGGTATTATCCGGGCGAACTGATCAGCCATCTTTATATGATGATGGGAATGCATCTTCTCATCGGAACGCAGGAATTTCTGGATTTGATCCGTTTCATGATCGAAGATATAAAGACTTATCCGAAATTTGAAGGAAAGAAGATCCTCTGGATCCATCTGCTTCCTTTCTATCAGGAAACGCTTCAGAGTTATTTTAATTCCAGCCGGAAATATCAGATCATCGCAAGCGATATCATTATGGATTCCATGGAGGAGCTTGACGAGAACAGGCCCTTCCACGCCCTGGCGGGCAAGATCATCCGGAATCTGTACAACGGCTCCTATTCCCATAAGGCGGAGATGGTAGGGCGTCTCGCGGATACGCTTCATCCGGATGCGGTCATTCAGTTCTGCCACTGGGGATGCAAGCAGTCTTCCGGCGGAAGTATCCTTCTGAAAGAAAAAATGCAGGAAATGGAGATTCCCATGCTGATCCTGGACGGCGACGGTATCGACAGACGGAACAGTCATGACGGACAGATAAAGACAAGGCTGGAGGCTTTTCTGGAGATACTGTACGGAGGAGAAGCGGAAGAATCTGAAGAAAAGGAACAGAAAAAGATATGTTAGGATATATATGTAAATACGCGCCTGTGGAAATTTTCGAGTCCATGGGTACAGAAATGAAACGGATCGAACCGGATGTGACGAATTTCAATCAGGCGGAGATCCGGATGCATCCCAATATCTGCAGTTTTGCCAAAGGCGTGCTGGAAGAAGTGATGAGCGGAGAGTATGAGGGTATCATCCTTACAACCTGCTGCGACAGCATCCGCCGTCTGTACGATGTGCTTAAGGGAGAATTTCCCGATAAGTTCATTTACATGCTGGACACGCCAAGGATCACCAAAGAAGCGGGAATCCGTCTGTACGACCAGCGGATCCGGGATATGATCCGGGAATACGAGAAGTTTTCCGGAAAGATATTCAGCGGGAAGGAATTCTCCGCTTATCTGAAGACGAAACAGGAAGAACAGCAGCTTTCGGTAAAAAACGGAGCTTTGAATATCGGGATCATCGGTGCCCGGGCCAACGACAGCATCAAAAAGATACTGGGACAGCGCAGCGCCAATGTGGCGTTTGACCTTACCTGTACAGGACTTGGCAGAAAGATCATTGTGGAAGAAGAAAATGTGCTGGAAGGCTATGCCCGAGGACTTCTGAGCCAGTTTCCCTGCATGAGAATGGAGCAGGCGTCCAACCGCGACGAGCTGATCCGCCGTTTCGCAGGCAGCGTGGACGGAGTGATCTACCATACCGTTCAGTTCTGCGATAATTATGCCTATGAATATGCCTGGCTGAAAAGCTGGCTGGACCGTCCAATGCTTCTTCTGGAAACGGATTATACAAGGCAGAGCGAGGGACAGGTGCGTACAAGGATCGAGGCTTTTCTGGAATCTCTTTCTCCGGAAAAACCCGGTCGTGAAAAGAAAAGGAGAGAAGACGGAACAATGTATGTAATGGGAATAGACAGCGGCTCCACATCCACCAACGCGGTCATCATGGATCAGGACAGGAAGATCAGAGCTTTTTCCGTGGTCCGTACCGGGGCGAAGTCCGGAGTCAGCGCGGAGAAGGCGTTAAACGACGTGCTTGAAAAAGCAGGACTGAAACAGGAGGATATTTCCTGGATCGTATCCACCGGATACGGGCGCGTAAGCATCACCTTCGCGGATGAGAATGTGACGGAGATCAGCTGTCATGGAAAAGGCGCGCATTATTTTAACCCAGATGTGAGGACGATCCTGGATATCGGCGGACAGGACAGCAAAGCGATCCACCTGAATGAAAACGGAGAAGTGACGGATTTTGTCATGAATGATAAATGTGCCGCGGGAACCGGCCGTTTCCTGGAAATGATCGCCAGGACACTGGAAGTGAGCCTGGACGAGCTGGGAGCCATCGCTCTTACTTCAAAAGAAAAGATCGAGATCACCAGTATGTGCTCTGTGTTCGCGGAGTCAGAGGTGATCTCCCTGATCGCAAATAATAAAGAAAAGGCGGACATCGCCGACGGCGTATGTCATGCCATTTCCAATAAGGCCTTCGGTCTGATGCGAAGAGTGGGCATGGAGCCGGGCTTTATGATGACCGGAGGCGTAGCCAAGAATCCCGGCGTGGTGAGGGCCGTTGAGGAAAAAATCGGCGGCAAACTTTACATCTGTGAAGAGCCGGAGATCGTAGGCGCTGCAGGAGCGGCCCTTTACGCTCTGGAGAAACAGGGCCTCTGACCGGCGGGTGGAGACTTTATGAAAAAACATCTTCCCCTTCTGGGAGCCGGACCAGCATATGTATGTGTGATCATTCCACTGACGGCCGCAGCTTTGATCCTGAAATACACAGGTATGATTAATTGCGGCAACATTCCGGCGTTACGCCTGCCTTTTGGCGTTGCCGGAGGGATATTGATCCTTCTGGGTATCCTTCTGTGGGCGCTGGCAAACTTTCAGTGTCATATCAGCGAAAATATCCAGGCAAACAGACTTGTGACGACAGGGATCTACGGACTGGTAAGGAATCCTATATTAAGCGGTCATCTGCTGGTTAATACCGGAGTCCTTCTCTGGGCCTTAAATTGGTTCCTGATAATACTTCCGTTTCTGTACTGGCTCTATCTGACCGTGCTGCTGCGTGCCACAGAAGAAAAATGGCTCAGAGCCCTGTATGGGCAGAAATATCTGGAATACTGCCGCAGAGTAAACCGGTGTATTCCCTGGTTTCCAAAATAACATGAATGTGTTATTCGCTGCGGTCAGCCGGAAATATGATTCCGGCCTGCTTTCGGGCTTCTGTAAGGATTTCAGCGGCAGTCATACTGATATCCAGCATTTTCTCTGCCGTCTGAAAATCCTTCTGTTCTATAATTCTTATAAATTCTATGAATTCATAATACATACGGTGCCGTTCTTTTTCAAAGGAAACGGTTTCTGTATTCCCATGATTATCAGATAATTCGTATTCACATATCCGGCTGACCGGCGCTGTCATGCGGATATAACCTCCGTCTCCCTGCAGCGTGGAAACCAGCGGAGCCTGACAGTCTTTTGCCCCGATGCACACGGCCTGAAAAGAGCCGTAATCCATTGTGAGGATGCCGCTGGTGTCGATGCCTCGTTCCACATTGGCATGGTAGGATACGGCTTCCGGTTTTCCGAACAGACCGGTCAGGAAATGTATGTTATAGACATTCAGATCCATCAGCGCGCCGCCGGATCTGGCCGGATCAAAGGCGGGAAGAACCGTGCCTTCTTTGAAGGCGTCGTAACGGCTGGAGTACTGGCTGTAATTCAGACTTGCGATCTTCAGCCGTCCCAGCTTCGCCAGATCTTTTCGGAGAGCCTGGTAAGCGGGCAGATAGTGAAGCGTCATGGCTTCCAGGATCATAAGACCTTTTTCCCGCGCTAATTCTCTTAATTCAAGAAGTTCGGACGGGGTGGAAACGGCAGGCTTCTCTATGATCACGTGTTTGCCCTTTTCCAGGGCCTCTTTTGCATATGCGGCATGGAGGTCATTCGGAAGGGCTATGTATATGGTATCCACATCCTGGCCGAGCAGTTCGCTGTAATCGGTAAAGTAGCCGTCCAGGGAATACTGCGAGGCAAGTTCTTCTGCTTTTGAGGCAGAACGGACAGTGCTGAGAAGATAAATTTTTTCAAATTCCAGCTCCGGAGTTACCGGAAGCATGGTTTTCACGATTTTTCCTGTTCCCAGAATACCAAGCTTCAAGTTTTTCCCTCCTGTTATTTATATATTTTTGCCGGTATGATAGACAAAGTCTTCATAATCTTCTATGGACAGAGGTCTGGAGAACAGATATCCCTGCCCTTCCGCGCATCCGGTATTTCTCAGGATATCGAACTGTGCCTGGGTCTCCACGCCCTCGCATACAACATTGTAGCCAAGACCGCGGATCATATCCACCAGTTTCTGCAGGAAGAAGATTCCTCTGGAACTGGCTTCACAGTTCTGGATAAAAGCTCTGTCCAGCTTTACCGTATCCACCGGGATATCGATAACGGAATTTAACACAGAATAACCGGCTCCGAAATCATCCATGGCCGTATGGATTCCCGCTTTGCGCAGCTCCCTGAACCAGCGCCTCGCGCTTTCATACTTCTCTACGGTAGCAGTCTCAGTCAGTTCTATTTCCGTGTATCTGGGATCGATCTGGTGTTTTTCCAGGATACGGAGGTACTTCTGTACGGCCAGTGGATCGGAAGCATGCAATATGGAAGCGTTTACGGAAATAGGCACCTGCCTTCGGCCGAGTTTTTGGTTAAGGGCAAGAAATTCCACTACACGCTCAAATACATAGAAATCCAGTTCCTCGATATATCCGCTGGACTCGCAGAGAGGAACAAATGCATCCGGCGCAAGAAGTTTTCCGTCTTTTGTCTTCCAGCGGACAAGGGCCTCCGCACCGACTACTTCGCCTGTTATCAGAGATATTTTTGGCTGCAGATAAATCTGGAAACGGTGTTCCTCAAACGCCTCACTGATACCGTTTATAATCTCGTTTTCCAGTTTCTGCTGCTGCTGCAGAGTGTCGTCATACACCCGCACAGATACGGGAGAAGAATGGATTACATGTTTTCTGGCATAATTTGCGGCGTCGATAGCCTGAGACGCGCTGAGACATCCGGGTTCAATAAAATAAATACCCGTTCGGATACGGATATGGGCTCCCTGATATTTCTCAGCCTGCAGCTCCATAAACTGCTGATTGTACATGTCCGTTTTCTGTATAAGTTCATCTTTGTTTTTATACGGAAGCAGCATCAGAAACTGATCAGAGATTATCCTGGTAAAAAATATGGATTCAATATGTTCCACTTTTTCTATAAAAAAGTTACAGTATTCTTTCAGAAGCTGATCGCCTACGCTGTAGCCGCATTTTTGATTGAAGTATTTAAAACTCTCAAAATCACTGTACAGCATTGCATGAGAATGCGCATACTCGCCTACGATCAGATGCTCTGCCTCCACGCGGAAACGGGAGAAAGAGAGCAGGCCGGTCAGACTGTCGTATTCTGTCCAGCTGTATTTACTGTCAAAATCCTGATTTACAGCCTGGCTTCTGGCCAGATGTGCAGAAATGATTTTCGTCACTTCTCCCAGCTCCTTGCGGTGCTGCTTGGACCAGTAGCGCTTTTCTCTGCACACGACATAGGATATGGCGCCTGTATATTTGCCCTCGCAGTACATCGCCGCGTAGAGTACCGTCTTGGCTTCGCCCTGCATCAGAAGCGCAGCCCCGTCGGGGGAATACATTCCCATATTGTCATGCTGGAGAACAGTAGTCTGATTATCGTCATAACTCTGGAACAGAGTCAGGAAATCTTCTTTTGTAAAGCTGCCGGGTGTGCTGAGAGCTTCCGGAGCGTATTCGGACACCCACTGATACTGCCGGGAAGTGTTCTTTTCTTTAACATCAGTGCGGATGACAGTGATCCGGTCAAGCTGAAAACGGTATCCGATCACCTTCATGAGAAGTTCGATGGCAACAGAAAAACTGCTCTGCTTTTCGAAAATCTCAAAGGCTGTGGAAATAATATCATTATGCAGATAACGGATATCAATATTGCTCTCTGAAGAAATATTTCTGTCCGATAATTCAAACCTCTGCAGACTGTCGCAGAATGCATAACGGTTCCTGCCGTTTTCCTTTGCGCGGTAAAGCGCCCAGTCTGCATTCTCGAAAAGTTGGTCATAAGAGTAACCGGAAATATTTTCTGCGAGGAAGCATACCCCGGCGCTGCAGGTGATAGTGTAGGTCTTGTCTTTAAAGGTCAGCTCCCGTACAGCCTGTATCAGATGCATGGCTTTTTTGACCAGTGTTGTATGGCTGATATCTTTCAGGAAAATGACAAATTCATCACCGCCGGCCCGTATGAGGATATCTTTTTCATCAAAAAGCAGACGGAGCAGGTTCGCCAGTGCTACCAGTACCTGATCTCCGAAAAGATGACCGTAGGTATCGTTTGCATATTTAAAATAATCCAGATCGAGAACGATAAGGCCGCAGGAAGCAAAAGGATCTTTATTGTTCAGGTATTCATTGACCAGTTCCCGGCCGAAAAAATGATTATAGAGCATGGTGAGAGAATCCTTCATGGCACGGTCTTCCAGAAGGGCTTCCCTGTCTGTCTGCCGGGTAATGTCCCGGATAACAAACATAAAACGCCGGGAGATATCGATTCCATCCAGCGGATATACCTGAAAAAGCAGTTTCTTTAAAGAATCATCTGTCTGTAAACGGACTTCTACTTCCCCTCTCGTTTTTCCCTGAAAAAATTCTTTCAGTTTCCAGCGGTCGTCCGGATGAACCTGAGAATCGGCTTCAATATGCGCCAGATATCCGGGAATGGTCTTCTGTATTTTCAGATCATTGCCATAGGAGATAAGAAGATCTTCCTCAAACCGATACTCACAGAAAGAAAGCTGGTCCTTTGACAAAATAGATCTGAGCATTTCTGATGGTTTATCAAAAATATTATTCTGCATAGTTATACGGCGTGAGATACCGCCTGGTATCTGTCTGCCCATCACATCCTTTTCTGTGGTGTCTGCTACGTTAAACTATATACAGTCATTGTAACATACCCTATGCATGATTTCCAGAAAAAGAAGATTTCTTTCCGGACAGAATGACGGTATAGGCGATCACACAGATGATCACAGAAAGCAGCGATCCCATGGAGGTGGCCAGTCCCATTGGGAACAGGGAGTCCGGAAAAAATAAGGAAGTCAGGTAAACGCCGGGCACACGTACCAGGAGGATCGCGGAAATATTATGGAGGAAAGAAAGCCCTGATCTTCCGCAGGCACAGAAGTAACCGCTGAAGCTGAAGTGGACGCCTGCGAATATGCAGTCCCATACATATCCGCGCATATACTGACCGCCCAGACGGATCACCTCCGCGCCGTCAGACTGCGCGCTGTCTGTAAACAGAGATACCACAGGTTCGGCGGCAAACTGCATCAGGATCACCATACAGGCTCCGAAGCAGATGGCGATAAAAGCTGCGTAACGCAGGGTAAGTCTCGCCCTTTCCGGTTTGCCTGCCCCGATATTCTGCGCGCCCAGAGCGGAAACTGTCGACAGCATGGAAGAAGGGACCAGAAACAGGAAGCTGATGATCTTTTCCACGATCCCCACAGCCGCGGCGTCGTTCAGTCCCCGGCGGTTGGCGATGACTGTAATAATGATAAACGCGATCTGGATCAGTCCGTCCTGCATGGCAATGGGAACGCCGATCCGGAGCAGCTTTGCCATAACCGGGCGCGCCGGCTGGAAGTCGGATTTTTTTACGGCAAGAGCGCCGCTGTGCCTGCGGATGACAACAAGCGCAATGATCACGCTGACCGCCTGGGAAAGAGTGGTTCCAAGGGCGGCTCCGGAAGGCCCCAGGTGCAGGGCGCCCATAAAGAGATAATCCAGAGCGATATTGGCGACACAGGCAACGGCAATAAAACACATAGGGCTTTTGCTGTCGCCCAGCCCGCGGAAAATGGAGCTGATGATATTATAGGCCGTGATAAACGGGATGCCGATAAAACAGATGGTCAGATATTCTATGGTTCCCGATACCGCAGCCTCCGGCGTGGACATTATAGTTACAACGGGCCGGACAAAAATAAGAAGCGCTACAGTAAGAACCACAGACAGGCACATAAACAGCGTGACCGTATTGCCGATACCGGAAGCGGCTTTTTCCCTGTCGCCGGCGCCCACAGCCTGACCGATGGAAACCGTGGACCCCATGGCGAGCCCTACGATCATGACCGTAAGCATATGCATTACCTGGGAGCCGATGGACACAGCCGTCGTACTGGCGACGCCTTCAAACTGGCCGATGATAAACAGATCAGCCATTCCGTAAAGTGTCTGAAGAAAATAAGAAAGCAGATAGGGCAGAGAAAAAATCAGAATGTTTTTGAATACGCTGCCCGTGGTGAGATTTTTTTCCATAATATGTTTCTACTCCTGTCAAAATATCAGTTCTGTATGAAAGTATAAACTCTGTAACTGTTGCAGAGTCAAGAATATTCCGGGGATTTTCGGAAAAAGGATGCAGGGAAGATCTTACTTTCTGTGGAAAGAACAGAGGTTCTGTGCTATCATAGAAATAACAGTACGAGCAGACAGCAGAAAGGAAGCAGTTTATGACAGATCTGGCACATGCCCGGGCTGCGTTCGAAGAATATCTGAACCAGTTCTGCCGGGAAGATGAGAAAATCAGACTGAAGATCGTGCACACAGAAGGAGTGGTCCGCTGTGCCGCGGAGATATGCAGAAGGATGGAGCTTGGGGAGGAAGACTGCCGCCTGGCGGAGCTGATCGCCCTCCTTCATGATATCGGACGCTTCGAGCAGGCGAGACGGTTTGACAGTTTTGAACCCTCTGTGATGGATCACGCTGCGTACGGCGTGGATCTGCTGTTCGGCAGTCGGCAGATGATCCGCAGGTTTACGGAGGAGAATACCTGGGACGATATTATCCGTGAGGCCATTCTCCGCCACAGCAGATATGAGGTGGGGGACGGTATGGATTCCCGCACACTTCTTCACGCCCGTCTGATCAGGGACGCGGATAAGCTGGACAACTGCAGGGTAAAGCTGGAAGACAGGATCGAAGTTCTTCTGGGATGTACCGCGGAGGAGGCCGGAACACAGGAAATCACACCGAAAATATGGGAGGACTGTGAAAAACGCAGATCCGTATATCTGGCAGACAGAAAGACCAGAATGGATTACTGGGTATCCTATATTGCGTATTTCTATGATCTGAATTTTCCCGCCAGCGCCGGGATCGTACTGGAGAATAATTATGTGGACAGGATCATCGGCCGTATCCCCTGCGCCAACAGGGATACGGCGGAAAAGATGCGGCTTCTCGGAGAAAACGTCACAGAATTTCTGGAGGAGCTGAGCCGGAGCAAAGCCGCCGGCTGACAGTATGTTTATCCGGACAGAAAGGGGGAAAGAGATTATGGAACGGTTGATCTTTCATGTGGACGTAAACAGCGCCTTTCTTTCCTGGGAAGCGGCAAAAAGAGTGAAACAGGGCCTTCCCGATCTCCGGGAGATCCCTTCCTGTGTGGGCGGAGATCCGAAGAAGCGTACCGGAATTGTGGTTGCGAAGTCGATCCCCGCGAAGAAATACGGCGTGAAGACAGGGGAACCGGTGGCCATGGCGCTGCGCAAATGTCCGGAGCTTGTCTGTGTGCCGTCGGATTTTGAACTTTATGTCAGATGTTCCAGGTCTTTTAAAGAAATCTGCGCATCCTACGCGCCGGCCATGGAATCTTTTTCCATAGACGAGGTGTTTCTGGATATGAGCGGGACGAGGCTGATCTACCCGGATCCCGTCGCCACAGCCTGTGAGATAAAGGACAGGATCCGGCGGGAACTGGGTTTCACAGTGAATATCGGCATATCGGTCAATAAACTGCTGGCAAAAATGGCCTCGGATTTTGAGAAGCCGGACAGAGTGCACACCCTGTTTCCGGAGGAGATCCCTGAGAAGATGTGGCCCCTCCCGGTACGGGATCTTCTGTCCCTGGGAGCTGCCTCCGAGAAGAAACTGATACAATCCGGCATCAGGACGATCGGAGAGCTGGCGCACAAGGAGGAAAGAGAGATCCAGAGACTTCTGGGAGAAAAGGCGGGACACCACCTGTGGAGATACGCCAACGGGATCGATGATTCTCCGGTAAAGGCGCAGAGAGACGAGGCAAAGGGCTTCAGTGTGGAGACTACTGTTGAGGAGGATATTGTGACGGAAGAACAGGCGCAGCCCATCCTTCTCAGCCAGTGTGACGTGGTTGCCGCGAGAATGCGGCGGGAAGGCAAGAAGTGTACCTGCGTGGCGGTTACCTGGCGTACGCTGGATTTCAAAAACAGATCCCACCAGTGCAGCCTTGGGAACGCTACAGATGTGACAGATGAAATTTACCGTCACGTGCGGAAACTGTTTCATGAATCCTGGAATGGACAGCCCCTCCGGCTGATCGGAGTGGCCCTCACCGGTCTTACGGAAGAGGAATATACCCAGATGTCGCTTTTTGAAGACACAGAAGCCAGAGAGCGCAGGAAAAAAATGGACGAGGCTCTTGATACTATCCGCCGGAAATACGGAAACGACAAGATCACAAGGGCCAGCATCATGAATATGTCTTCCAGGATCGGAAGGAAGGCAAAAGCACAGATGGATAATCAGAAAGAAAAATAACCGGGACAGAATTTCTCTGCTTCGCCGCACAGAAGAATAGAAGAAATGATTTTCTATTGACAAATCTTCCGGGATCTTATATTATGATGATATCAAATTGATATCACTACATATGAGGCACAAGGAGGAGAGAGTAATGGAAAAAATCAATTTCACAGAGGAGAGAAGGCTGAAAGCCGCTCCGGGAATGCTGATGCTGTTTGTATCTCTGATCGTCACCCTTTTGGGAATTCCGGCATATATCGCCGGGTTTGCCTACAGCGGACCGTCAGAGGGAGCTGTTCTGGCGGCGGGGATTATCGCGGGCATTATCCTGAACTGCGTCGGAATTATCATGCTCTGCGGTTTAAAGATTCTGCATCCCAATGAAGCGCTTGTACTTACCCTGTTCGGAAATTACTACGGGACACTGTACGACGCGGGCTTCTACTGGGTAAATCCTTTCTGCACGGCGATCAATCCCTCCGTAAAAAGCAATGAAGCGGCGGAACAGGCGGCACCGGCGAAGAGCAGTTCCATTAATATCAATATGAACTTAAGCCAGGCGGTGGGGTCCAAAAAGGTATCCCTGAAAACCATGACTCTGGACAATAAGCGTCAGAAGGTAAACGACGCCCAGGGAAATCCGGTGGAGATCGGAACGATTGTGATCTGGAAAGTGAAAAACGCCACCAGGGCGGTCCTGAACGTGGAGAATTACACGGAATTCCTGTCTATTCAGTGCGACGCGATCACCAGAAACGCGGCGAGAGATTATCCCTATGATACCAGTGAGGAATCCGATGAGAAAACACTGCGTGGCAGCAGTCAGGAGATCGCGGACCTTATGCAGGCGGAACTTCAGAACAAGGTAACAGAGGCAGGTCTTGAGATCCTGGACGTAAGGATCACACATCTCGCCTACGCGCCGGAGATCGCGTCTGCAATGCTTCAGAGACAGCAGGCGGCGGCAGTGATTGACGCCCGTCAGAAAATCGTGGAAGGCGCGGTAAGCATGGTGGAAATGGCGCTGAAACAGCTCAGCGAAAATCAGATCGTGGAGCTGGACGAAGAGCGCAAAGCCGCCATGGTAAGCAATCTTTTGGTAGTACTGTGCGGAAATAAAGACGCGCAGCCTGTTGTAAACAGCGGTTCCATTTATTAATTACGAGTTAAAAAGGAGGCAGAACAGTGGCGGATACGAAAGCAAAAGAAAAAGCAAAAAAGCAGATTCCGCTGAGAGTTTCTGCCTCTCTTTACGCAGACCTGGCACAGTGGGCGGAAGAGGATTTCCGTTCCATTAACGGGCAGATCGAATATCTCCTGACGGAATGTGTGCGGCGCCGCAAGAAGACCGCAAAAGATAAAACAGACTGACAGCTCCCGGACTGGAAGTCCGGCGCGAGGATAAAACGAGGTATATGATGCAGTTTACCATCGAACACTTATCAAAAAAATTTGAGAAGAAAGAAGTTCTCCGGGACGTGAGTTTTACCTTTGAAAGCGGTAAAATTTACGGCCTTCTGGGGCGCAACGGCGCCGGCAAGACGACAATGTTCAATTGCCTGAACCGCGACATTCCTGCGGATGGAGGGCGTTTTTACCTGGAAGAAAACGGACAGGAAAGGGAAGTAGAAGCCGGGGATGTAGGCTATGTGCTTTCCACGCCTGTGGTGCCTGAATTTCTTACAGGAAGAGAATTTCTGAAATTTTTCCTGGATATTAACGGGAAAAGCATCCGGGAAAAGAAAACCATTGATGAATATTTCGACTATATCAGCATCGATCCGGAAGACCGGGACAAGCTCATGAAAGATTATTCCCACGGTATGAAGAACAAGATGCAGATGCTTGTGAACATTATCGCAAAGCCGAATATCCTGCTTCTGGACGAGCCGCTCACCTCTCTGGACGTGGTGGTGGCGGAGGAGATGAAACAGCTTCTCCGTTCCCTGAAAGAAGGGAGAATCACGATTTTCTCCACACATATCATGGATCTGGCGCTGGATCTCTGTGACGAGATCGTTCTGCTGAATCACGGAGAACTGGAGCGTGTGGATAAGGCGGATCTCGACAGCCATGAGTTTAAGGAGAAGATCATAGCGGCGCTCAGGGAGGAAGAACATGAATAAAACACTGAGGATCTCTTTTTCGCTGAGAAACACTTACCGGGTGAACGCGATTCTCTATTCTCTGAAACAGATCCCTCTGGTGAAGAAACTTCTGCCCGAAAAACTGTACGGCGTGCGGGGGCTGAAGATATTTGCCAATATACTTGCTGTGATCTGGGAGATAATCTCGTTTTTCCTGGGAAAATTCCTGTATTTTCTTATTATGATCTCTGCGGCGGGGACACTCTATGAGAATGTGCCTTACGACCGGTTGTTCCTTCATATTTTTCTGTTCCTGACTGTGATCGGAACTTTCATGAATACGAATTTCTTTGAGGCGACCAGAGATAAATATTATGCGATGATCCTGATGCGGATGGACGCCAGAGAATATACGCTGGTCAATTATTTCTATGCGATTCTGAAAGTGATCGTCGGATTCATCCCTTTTTCTCTCTGGTTCGGATTAAGCGCGGGCCTTCCCCTGTGGCTCTGCCTTGCCGTTCCCTTTTCTGTGGCGGGCGGGAAAATGGCCATAGCCGCTTCCTCTCTGTGGGAATATGAAAAGAGGGGTCTTCTCTACAACGAGAAAAGCGTGCAGAAGAAATTCTGGATTTTTACAGGAATTATACTGGCGGCTGCCTACGGACTGCCTGCTGTGGGGATCTTGATCCCGCAGCAGGTTTCCGCGGCGGTCCTGATCCTTTTTATTCCCGCGGGAGCTATCGGCCTGTGGAAGATACTGAAATTCAGAGAATACAGGGCGCTTACCCAGCAGCTTCTGGTAAAACTGACAAATCAGATGGATTCGATCACGGAAGTGATGCTGCAGCAGGACCGTAAGACGATCAGCACAGATAAAAATATCACCAGCAGCAGAAAAGGATTTGAATATCTCAATGAATTATTCATTAAACGCCACCGGAAAATCCTCTGGAACGCCTCGGAGAAAATATCCTTCGTATGTCTTATGCTGTTTCTGGGGACGCTGCTTGTCTTTTATCTGAAACCGGAAGTGAAGGAAAAGGTCAACGACATACTCCTTGTCTTTCTGCCATATTTTGTGTTTATCATGTATTCCATCAACAGAGGGACGGGATTTACCAGGGCGCTGTTTATGAACTGTGACAGAAGCCTGCTGACCTATTCTTTCTACAAGAAACCGGACATGGTGCTGAAACTTTTCCGTATCCGCCTGCGGGAAATAACGAAGATCAATCTTCTTCCCGCAGTGATCATCGGCGGCGGACTTTCCGTGCTGCTCTACGCGTCGGGAGGAACAGAGAATCCCGTGAATTATGTTGTGATTTTTGTTTCTGTTGTATGTATGAGCATATTTTTCTCCGTGCATTATCTCACGATCTATTATCTGCTTCAGCCCTATAATGCCGGAACAGAACTGAAAAGCGGCACATACAGGATTGTTACCTCCGCGACATATCTGATCTGTTTCTGGATGATGCAGCTGCGGATGCCGACGCTGGTGTTTGGGATCATCTGTATCATATTCTGTCTGGCATATTCTGTGGCAGCCTGTGTTCTGATCTACCGGTTCGCTCCGAAGACGTTCCGGCTTCGAAACTGAGAGAACCGGCATGCCGGGTAGTGAGAAATGACAATGACAGCGCATGTCTTGACGCTGTGTCAGAAAGATGATATGTTTTGGTTGACAGCATATCGGCCGGGCAGACAGATTATTGCTATGTGCAGAAAATGATCCGGCGGGAGTGTAGGAAAGGATTTGTTATGCCAAAGAGATCAGAAGAACTGACAAACGCGAGAAAAGAAGAGATCATCAATGCCTGCGCGTCTCTTTATAAAACAATGAGCTTCAGAGATATCACCATACGGGATATCGGGGAGAAGACCTCTTTCATCAGAACTTCCATCTATAATTATTTTCAGACCAGGGAGGAAATTTTTCTCGCCCTGCTGAAAAGAGAGCACGAGATGTGGAGCGGGTCTCTTATTCCGTCCGTGAGATTGTGAGGCTGTTTGTTTCCAAGATTTTACCAGCGGGAAGAAATACGGATGCTTAAATAAATATCGTATGACGACACTGGAAAATCCGGCAGAGAATTACGAAGATTTAACGTAACCTGCCGGATTTTTTGTGCAGTCCGGCAGATGTCTCAGTTGCCGGTGATAAAGTAAGTTTCCCGTTCTCTTTCATTCAGGGTTCTTGTGACAGAGCCAGAGGTCAGGCTTTCTTCGGATTTTTCATACAGTTCTTCCAGAGAGTACACAGGGAACTGCAGCGCTTCCCGGCTTCCGTTTTTCTGAAGATCACAGATCAGCCCGTTTACCAGAGCGTAGCCGCTGGTATTTAATTCCAGAAGTTTTTCGCCGGTATCTGTGCTGTAAACTTCGCAGCAGTCCTTCCCGTTAAGAAGAAGGAAACGGTCATCCAGGTTCTGGCCGCCGTTGATGAATTCCATATTTGCATTCAGGGAAGAGATTTCAAAAGGTTCCCCGAAGGTTCCGTCTTCCTGCCGGCGGGCGATATACACAGAACCGCTCATAGTGGACTGGCCGGTATAATTGATATAGGCAAGGGTGCCGCTGGTTTCATCATACTGAAACACGCTGGTATAGTCCAGGATCTGTTTGCCTGTTTTCAGATCATAGGCGGCTTCCAGAGAATTTCCAACGTTAGTCTGGGAAGTACAGAACAGGATTCCGTCAGAGGTAAGGGCGCTGTCCCGTCTGCTGCCGTAATTGGATTCTTCAAAATATACTGTTTCTTTTTCGCCGGTCAGATCGATGACTGCTGACCGGGAATGTGATGCGGCCAGAAGATTCTCTCCTTCAAATTCCAGATGTGAAAGTCCATAATTCCCCATATTTTTCAATATAAAAGACTGTAATTTACTGCTGTCTTCTGTATCATAAACAGTTATCTGATTTTCAGTATCCGAAATCTGGCAACCTACGCCAAGACGTTTATGATCCCTGTCTACTGTCAGGCAGACAGTATCGGAGGAAAACTCAGGCTCCAGTTCCACCTGGCAGGTTCCGTCGGCTGACCAAAGCTGAAGTTTATTATCAGGAGTCCGAAGGAAAACAAAGGACAGATCCGGCGTCACATAATAGGCATTGTAGTCTTTTATGGGAAGCCGTAGAACCGGTTCTGTAAGATCCCCGGATTCCCAGAGAGAATAATAGAGAGAGTCTCCTTCTTCCTCCACGTCCGCGTATCTTTTTCCATCGTCGCTTACAAGAAGGTATTGTTCTGTAGATGAACCATCGATCCCGAAATTGTCTTCCAGCCAGGATAACACCCGGAGTTCCACCATAGTATGATGATAAACCAGTCCGCTTTGTTGATCCTCATAAACGAAACCAGGCAGTATAGTCAGCCACCGGTTTTCTTTGCAGGACCAGATCACGGCGGCAGACGTTTCCTGATATCCATTATAGGAGATACCGCCACTGTCAAAGAGATTACAGGAAAAGACCAGAAGCTCTCCATCTTTCATTTCTCTGACACCCCGGACGGAAGTATAACCTGCAAAAGCAAGTTCTTCCAACAACTGATCGATTTCTGCGTTTCCTGTTTTTCCGTTTTCGTCCGGCGTATAATCGTATTTTTCCGATATATAGTTTTCACTTCCAAGATAAGAATACTGATAATCTTTACTTAATTTCAGGATTTCCTCCGGAAGTTCCTCTCCGGTGTGGCTGTTTCCTTCTCCGTCGATCCGGTCCAGCAGAACCGTTTCTCTTTTATCATAGGAAGAAGAAATAGTTTCTTTTACAACCCAGCAGTTATCGGTGTCATCATCCCATATGGCAAACAGATCGACTAAAGTATCATCAGATTTTTTCGCTTCATAGGTGCCGGAATAGTAATGTTCTCCGCTGTCTGTCTGGTAAAGATCCAGATAAAGAGTATATTTATCTTTTTCCCGCCATTCAAGCTGTTGGGAGGCTCTCTCGCCATTTTCGCTGAAATAAACCTGTTCTGTATCGCAGGAGAAGATAAGTCTGCCATTACTGGTATCATAAAGATATGTTTTGTCAAAGTCTGTCAGCGCGACTTTTCTTCCCTCATCATATGGGCGGCAGATCCACCAGGTCGCAACATTGAACGGCGCGACTGCCCGGGTAAGATAGGGGAGCTTTCCCATATCGACGGTTTCCTGGGTGACAGCGCTTCGCAGGGCGGCCTCCGCTTCCGGAATTACCGGACGTTCCGGATTTTCCAGATCTTTTGGCAGAGCTTCCCGGGCAAGGAGCATGGACAGGAGATAATTGGAGGAAGAGGCCTCGTCCTGAGCGTCTGAAGCCAGGCGGAGAGCTTCTGTTTCATAAAGCTTCTGCTGCCGTTCTGTGATCTGATCCAGCATATACATACTGTACGCGGAAAAAACCAGGGAACAACAGATGATTACCGCAGACGCTGTTACGATCTGTCTCCGCCTTGTGCGCTGGGCTCTCCGGTACAGATCATCAAACCGGCATCCGAGGATGGGAGCGGCAATACGGTAATATTCCGTTTTCAATCTGTGCAGCCTCTTTCTTTCTGTGTTTGCACGGATATCTGCGCCCAGCGGTTCTATTTCCACACGGGAAAAGGATTCCATTCCGTCTTTACTGATCACCCGTCTGCTTTCCCAGCGGATTTCCTCCGGGAAAGCGTCGTCCGGTTCTCCTTCTACCAGAAGAGGGAGGATCCGGCTGTTGCTGTCGTTCCACAGATGTTTAAAATAGACGATCTCTTCCATACACCATCTGGACTCTTTCAGATCCGGGGAGCAGACAACGATCAGGTACCTGGATTCCTGCAGCGCCTCGCGGATGTCTTCTCCCAGGTTTCCGCTGGTGGGAAGCTCTGTCTGATCCCGGAAAATATGCAGTTTTCTTTTGGATTTGCCGCCGTCTGAGACGGCAGGGAGTCTGTGTTTTTCCAGAAGCTTCTGAAGCGCTTCCGCAGCTGCCATATCTCTGGGGATATGGCGGTAGGAAATGAAGGCGTCATAACGGTAATCGCTGATATTCTTCTCCATATTCAGATATCTCCTTCCACAATTACATCAAAGGCAGGCTTCGTGTCAGTGTCCCCCTGCCTGGTTACAGCTTTTCTATTTTATAACCGAGAGAAAACAGCATGGATATTACCCGTCTGACAGTCTGCCTGTCAAGCTCTTTTTCTTCTTCATTCAGATTATCATAGGGGATCATGGACTCATGTGTTTTCTGATCGCGGTCTGTTATTGATCCATATATCCAACCCTGGCGCCTTCGTTCCTGCTGCCAGGCGTCGTGGACGCTTCTGGAGATCAGCTCAATGTCCGTTTCCGGAATGTTCAGGGGCAGAGGGTTCTCCGGAATACTGGCTTTTTCATTTTTATCTTTGTGTTCGGATATATTCATAGTTGGTCTCCTTAAAAAAATATGGATGCAGGCTTATGATATTTCCACAGACTCTGCTGCGCCAAAGTCTGCGGATTATTTTCTAACTGTTATGGCTTATTGTACCATATCTGCTGTCTGCTTGTCAGGAAGTGCCAGAGAATTCCCAAAAACCTTGGGAACAAGAGGGATAAAAAACATGGTATACTCTAATATAGTTGAATATTCCAACAATTTGCAGTGAAAATAGTGAAAGATAAGAGGAGAAGATTATGAATTCCGTTATAATTGGGATTTTTACCTGGATACTCTGTATTGGATTGATGTTTTTCTGCGTATACATAATATCCAGATATGCAGGGTGGTTTGAAAAGCATTCGCTGAAACTTCTGATCTTATCTCTGATCCTGGGGCTGGGACTTTACTTTTTTGGATATTACTTCCGGGACAGTATCCTTTTTGGCGGAAATAGTGAAGGGGATTTTTCGCTGGCGGAGCTGGCTGCCTCTGCACTGCTTTCTTTTGTCAGCATGAGCCGTATGCTGGTCATGGAGCTGGATATCGGTGAACTTGGCGTTGTGGGAGAGATCCCTCTGTTCAGGGTTCTGTATGGCCTTGTCCTGCTTTCTGCGATCTGTTTCCTGGCAACTGCGGTTCTTTCCATGCTCGGCGGCGCGATTTTAAGCAGAATACGGATTTTCTTTCTGACCCGTTTTGGAAGCAGGCAGAGAATCTATATCATTTACGGGTTCCGGCCGGAAATGAGTCATTTTATAGAAGATATTAGAAAACGTCATCCGAGAAGCCAGATATTGATTTTTTTTCAGAAGGAACTGGAAGAAGGGGAAAAAGAACTTGTTAAAGAGATGATAAATCTGGGATGCATTAAAGGATGTGTCTCAGAGCAGCCGGGAAAGATAAAGGATTTCGCGATCCCTGAGAGAGGAACAGGGAACGGTATCATTTTTATTTCTTCTTTTCCGGATACGGAAAGAAATCTGCAGACAATCACTACTTTGTGCGGTTTGCTTAAGAAAGAAAAGAAGAATGGGATTCCCATCCGCATCTATGGGCTTGTTTCCTATGAGATCTGTGGTGAGATCCCGCTTCAGCCCAGATACGACGGGTTTTCTGTCCACTGGACGGACATTGATCAGCTGAGTGTGCGGCAGGTATTTACCGCCCATCCTTTGACGGACAGCATACCAGGTAATCTGTTTGAGGAAGGCTGTCTGAATCAGAAAATAGAAATTGCTGTGTTGGGATACTCTGAAGAAGCCCCCTATCTGTACAGAAGTCTTCTGGAGGAGATTCAGTTTAAAGGCGTGTCGTTCCGCCTTATTCTTATCGGACAGGGGATTTCAGATCAGACGGCTGATTTTCGCCATATGAATCCGGGAATATCCCGACTGGCGGAGATAGAGTGTATGGATCTGCCTCTGATGAGCGATGTGTTTTTTGAATGGCTGAAGTTAAATGGAAGCAGGATCCTCAGATTTTACTGTATGTCGGAAGATGACAGAATGAACGTCCGTCTGCAGAGAACGTTGTGCGCCTCTCATATTACAGGAGAAAATCCGGAGGTGTATGTTCTGGCACACTGCAGATCTCCTTTGTGGGATGAAACGCAGGCAGTATATTTCGGCCTTTCTGAACAGATTTTTACGGAAGAGATGATCATACATGAAAAGCTTGATCGGATGGCCGCAGCGGTACACACATTTTATCAGATGTATTATGGAGAAAGCGAGGCCCGGGCAAAAGAAAGCTGGAATCAGACTTCGGTATTCAATAAAGAATCCAGCCGCAGTCTGGCTCTTCACCTGAGATCAAAATTATACAGTATCGGATATCAGCTTACAGAAAAAGCGGGGACAGACGATTTTCAGGAGTATCTGGAATCCCATCCTCATGTGGTAGAGAATCTTGCTTTTGGAGAACACCTGAGATGGGAGATGTTTTTCTTTAACAGAGGATGGACGCCATTCAGCGGCAGACTGCCTGAAGGGACAAACAAAGATCTGAAGAAAAAATGTCATGCCTGTCTTGTTTCCTGGGAGGAACTGAAAACAGTGGGCGAAAGGTACGGAACAAATTATCAGTATCTGGATGAACATTTTATAAGAAATATGGACAAAATTGCAGGACTGACGGGATATGGCCTGATGAAGAAACAGAATCCGGACAGCCAGGCGGAACACAGATGAAGGAGGAAAAAGAAATGAACAGCGCAAATCCAAGAGACTATTACCATCCGCAGGACAGAGAAGCTCTGGAGGCATTAAAGCAGATTCCGGGATTTTCTGCGGCTCTGAAGGCGTTTATGAAAATTTTTAATGAAAATATGATCCGCGGACTGAATATGTCCAATAAAGTCAGGATTACGGATAAACAGCTGCCGCAGTTATACCGGCTGCTTCCGCCGATCTGCGAGAAACTCGGCATAGCCGAACCGGAATTGTATCTGGAAATGGATCCGACGCCAAACGCCTATACATACGGAGACAGTATCATCTCGATTACAGTTACTTCTGGACTTGTGGATCTGATGAATGAAGAAGAAATAAAAGTTGTACTTGCTCATGAATGCGGGCATATTGCCTGCCGTCATGTCCTGTATCATACAATGGCGAGGATGGTACTGGGAGCCGGCTCCGCTATTCCGGGCATGGATCTTCTAACGACTGCTCTTAAGTTCGCGCTGTTCCACTGGGAACGGTGCAGCGAATTTTCCTGCGACCGGGCAGCCGCGATCGTTATGGAAGATCCCGGACCGGTTGCCAGAGTGATGTCCCTTCTTGCTTCCGGAAGTGAAAAGATATCTTCTCAGATCAATATGGAATTATATATGGAGCAGGCGAAGGAATATCAGCATCTGCTGGATCGCTCCAACTGGGACAAAGCCCTGCAGTACCTGGCTTTGATGAATCAGAGTCATCCGTTTCTTTCTGTGCGGGCAGCGGAGATCAATAACTGGTGCAAAACCAGAGCGTACGAAAATATCATTGCTTACATACATGAAGAAGTCCAGCTAAGAAATGTCAAGAGGTGATATGAAAAAATTAAATTTATTACAGT
>ERZ1090864.463-NODE-465-length-22845-cov-8.184686_pt1 | contig 22845 bp, 19 predicted proteins | sample MGYA00478479_ERZ1090864 | MGnify/ENA primary metagenome ERZ1090864 (study PRJEB33644, sample SAMEA5815743) | chicken gut metagenome | biome: Chicken; feature: Gastrointestinal Tract; material: Caecum | place: Ireland | collected 2019-01-01 | study: A study of the...
TCTCTACACAGTTCCAGCTTGTGTGAAAATGACTGGCAATGTCCAGATACAGGGATTTTGTAATGCAGTCCAGACGTTCGCGGTCTTCAATGATGAGAAGGAGCCCGTGGACCACATAATCATAGCCTGTGTAAGAACGGCTGACTCCAAATGAGTCAAGAGTGCTGATGATAATTTGTTCATAAGTCATATGAATACCCCTCTCTGATCTGAGACGCCTGTTCATTTTGCACCCCCATATTATCGTAAATTGCAGAAATATGACATACAATAATAATGGTTCGACGATTTTCGACCGAAAAAGTCGAAGGCCAGGGCAGTAACCCGCCGGGGAAACACACGCATAATGTGTGACAGGGTGATTGATTTTACGCTCCGCCCATGTTAAGATATGCGATAGTGCATAAGTGCGCGCTCATGGCAGGGCAGCCTGCCGGATATCCTGGAAACAATTTTTATGACAGTAAGGAGATATAAGAATGATCAGTGCAAATAATGTGACGCTGCGGGTGGGGAAAAAGGCGCTTTTTGAGGATGTGAATATCAAATTTACAGAAGGCAACTGCTATGGCCTGATCGGCGCGAACGGTGCGGGAAAGTCTACTTTCCTTAAGATCCTTTCCGGCCAGCTCGAACCGACCAAGGGGGAAGTCGTTATCACTCCCGGGGAGAGACTTTCCTTCCTGCAGCAGGACCACTTTAAATATGACGAATATACGGTGCTTGATACAGTTATCATGGGAAACGCGAGACTGTATGAGATCATGAAGGAAAAAGAAGTGATCTATGCCAAAGAGGATTTCACGGATGAGGACGGTATCCGTGCCAGCGAGCTGGAGGCGGAATTCGCGACCATGAACGGCTGGGAGGCGGAGTCTGACGCCGCGTCTCTCCTGAACGGACTTGGCATTGAGACAGACCTTCATTATAAATATTTGAAGGAGCTGACCGGCCCGGAGAAGGTGAAGGTACTCCTCGCCCAGGCATTGTTCGGCAACCCGGACATCCTGCTCCTCGACGAGCCGACCAACCACCTGGACCTGGATGCCATCGCGTGGCTGGAAGAGTTCCTTATTAATTTTGACAATACGGTCATCGTCGTATCCCATGACCGTTACTTCCTGAATAAAGTGTGTACGCAGATCGCGGATATTGATTACGGCAAGATCCAGCTCTATGCCGGAAACTATGATTTCTGGTATGAGTCCAGCCAGCTCCTGATCCGCCAGATGAAGGAAGCGAACAGGAAGAAGGAAGAGAAGATCAAAGAGCTGCAGGAATTCATCGCGCGGTTTTCCGCCAATGCTTCCAAGTCCAAGCAGGCGACATCCAGAAAGCGCGCCCTGGAGAAGATCCAGCTCGATGAGATCAAGCCGTCCAGCAGGAAGTACCCGTATATCGATTTCCGCCCGAACCGCGAGATCGGCAACGAGGTGCTCACGGTGGAAGGCCTGTCAAAGACCATTGACGGGGAGAAGATCCTTGACAATATCAGCTTTACCCTGGGCCATGACGATAAGGTGGCGTTTGTGGGGAGCAATGAGCTGGCGAAGACAGTCCTTTTCAAGATCCTGATCGGGGAGATGGAGCCGGACGAAGGTACTTATAAATGGGGAGTGACCACATCGCAGGCTTATTTCCCGAAGGATTTCGGCGGCGAATTTGACAGCGACTATACGATCACTGAGTGGCTGACCCAGTATTCCGAGGAAAAGGATGTGACCTATGTCCGCGGATTCCTCGGACGTATGCTGTTCTCAGGAGAAGACGGAGTGAAGAAGATCAAAGTGTTATCCGGAGGGGAAAAGGTGCGCTGCCTGCTCTCCAAGATGATGATCTCCGGGGCGAATGTCCTTCTCCTTGACGAGCCGACCAACCATCTGGATATGGAAGCGATCACCGCGCTCAACAACGGCCTGATCAAATTCCCGGGCGTGCTGCTCTTTACATCGAGGGACCATCAGATCGTGCAGACCACAGCGAACCGTATCATGGAGATCGTGCCGGGCGGACAGCTCATTGATAAGATCACGACGTATGACGAATACCTGGCAAGCGATGAGATGGCGAGAAAGAGACAGACCTATTCCGTACAGACGGAGGAGGAAGACTAAAGCGGTCCGGGTGCTGTGTAGGAGAGGACAATGAAGAGTCTGAATGAAGATTTAAAGACAGGGAATTTCAAACAGATCTATCTCCTGTACGGGGAGGAAGCTTATCTTAAGAAGCAGTATAAGGAACGCTTTATCAAGGCCATGCTCCCCGAAGGGGATACTATGAATTATGCGTACTACGAGGGAAAGAATACGGATATCAAAGAGGTCATCGACCTGGCGGAGACGCTGCCGTTTTTCTCGGAGCGCAGGCTGATCGTGTTTGAAAATACCGGCTTTTTCAAGAATTCCGGCGCGGATATGGCGGATTATATCAGCGGCGGGATACCGGATACGACGTATTTCATTTTTATAGAGAGCGAAGTGGACAAGCGCAGTAAACTGTACAAGGCAGTAAAGGCAAAGGGACATATCGCGGAGCTGGGCGTGCAGGACGAGAATACGCTCAGGCGGTGGGTCCAGAGTCTTGTGAAAAAAGAGCATAAGACGATGGAACCGTCGGATATCGCTTACTTTCTGAATAAAGTAGGGACAGATATGGAGAACATCCTCAGGGAGATGGAAAAGCTGGTCTGCTATGCCATGGACAGAGACACCCTTACAAGGGAAGATGTGGACGCTGTGTGTGTCACACAGATCACGAGCCATATTTTTGAAATGGTCAACGCGGTCGCGGATAAGAACCAGAGGAAAGCGCTGGATCTGTATTATGAGCTGGTTGCTTTGAAAGAGCCGCCGATGCGGATCCTTTTCCTTCTGACAAGGGAGTACAGGATCCTCTTCCACGTAAAGGCGCTCTTAAAGCAGGGGTATGGGAGAAAGGAGATCGCCTCAAAGGCAGGACTCCATCCGTTTGCCGCCGGAAGATATATGGATCAGGCAAAGCGGTTCCATACAAAGGAACTGAGGGAGACAATGGAAGAAGGGGCGGATATCGAACAGCGGGTCAAGACGGGGCTCCTGACAGACCATCTGGCAGTGGAGCTTTTTCTTGTAAAGCACTCCGCGCACTGAACCGGGATTGGAGGAAAGAAAGTGTCAGTTATAGATCAGAGTAAGATAAGGAATTTTTGTATTATTGCGCATATCGATCACGGAAAATCCACCCTGGCGGACCGGATCATTGAGATGACCGGGCTTCTGACCAGCCGCGAGATGCAGTCCCAGGTGCTGGACAACATGGACCTGGAGCGGGAGAGAGGCATCACGATCAAAGCCCAGGCAGTCCGGACGGTGTATAAGGCGGACGACGGGGAGGAGTATATCTTCAATCTCATCGATACTCCGGGGCATGTGGACTTTAACTATGAAGTCTCCAGAAGCCTTGCCGCCTGCGACGGAGCGATCCTCGTGGTGGACGCGGCGCAGGGGGTGGAGGCGCAGACGCTGGCGAATGTGTACCTGGCGCTGGACCATGACCTGGACGTGATGCCCGTGATCAATAAGATCGACCTGCCGAGCGCGGATCCCGAACGGGTCAAGGAAGAGATCGAGGACGTCATCGGCATTGAGGCGGACGACGCTCCGCTCATTTCTGCGAAGACCGGCCAGAATGTCCATGAAGTGCTGGAGCAGATCGTAAAGAAGATCCCCGCACCGGAGGGAGATCCGGAAGCCCCGCTCCAGGCGCTGATCTTTGATTCCAAGTACGACTCCTATAAAGGCGTGATCGTATTCTGCCGGATCAAGCAGGGAACTGTGCGGAAAGGAACCCCTATCCTCATGATGGCCACTGGGGCAAAGGCAGAGGTCGTGGAGATCGGCACATTCGGGGCAGGGCAGTTCATCCCCTGCGAGGAACTGGATGCCGGGATGGTCGGCTACATCACGGCGAGCCTGAAGAATGTAAAAGAAACCCGGGTGGGCGATACGATCACCAATGCCCAGGATCCGTGTGCGGAGCCTCTCCCCGGGTATAAGAAGGTCAATCCTATGGTGTACTGCGGGCTCTATCCTGCGGACGGGGCCAAGTATCCGGACCTGAGGGATGCCCTTGAAAAGCTCCAGCTCAATGACGCTGCGCTCCAGTTCGAGGCAGAGACATCTGTGGCTCTGGGATTCGGATTCCGCTGCGGGTTCCTGGGGCTCCTTCATCTGGAGATCATCCAGGAGAGGCTGGAGAGAGAGTACAATCTGGATCTCGTGACGACCGCGCCGAGCGTTATTTATAAGATCCACAAGACAAATGGAGAAGTAATCGACCTGACGAATCCGACGAACATGCCGGACCCGGCGGAGATTGACTATATGGAAGAACCTATGGTCAAGGCAGAGATCATGGTGACCTCTGAGTACATCGGCGCGATCATGGACCTGTGCCAGGAGCGGCGCGGGATCTACCAGGGCATGGAGTATATCGAAGAGAAGCGCGCGGTCCTTAACTACCATCTCCCCCTCAATGAGATCATCTATGATTTCTTTGACGCGCTGAAATCAAGGTCCAGAGGCTATGCGTCCTTTGACTATGAGATGATGGGATACCAGCGGTCTGAGCTGGTGAAGCTGGACATCCTTATTAATAAAGAAGAAGTGGACGCCCTGTCCTTTATCGTATTTGCGGGAAGCGCGTACGAGAGGGGAAGGAAGATGTGCGAGAAGCTCAAAGCAGAGATCCCGAGACAGCTCTTTGAGATCCCGATCCAGGCGGCCATCGGCAGCAAGATCATTGCCAGGGAGACTGTAAAGGCAATGCGTAAAGACGTGCTGGCGAAGTGCTACGGCGGCGACATCTCCCGTAAGAAGAAGCTGCTGGAAAAGCAGAAAGAAGGAAAGAAGCGCATGCGCCAGGTGGGGAACGTAGAGATCCCGCAGAAGGCGTTCATGAGCGTCTTAAAGCTGGATGACGACTGATACAGGGACAATCGGCGCATGGGCGGCACAGGCGCCGCCGCGCAGGAAAAGCGCCGGACTGAAAGATGTATACAGACCGGCGGGAGGAGCAGGAACGTGAAAAAGGAGTTGGAACTGTATGTGCATATCCCATTCTGTGTAAAAAAATGCGCGTACTGTGATTTTCTCTCCGGACCGGCCGGGGAGGCGGAGAAGGCAGCTTACACAGAGGCCCTTCTCCGGGAAATCAAAGGAAGAAGAGAGGCTTACAGGGATTACCGTGTGAGCACAGTGTTTCTGGGCGGTGGGACTCCCTCTGTACTGACAGGGGAGGAGACCGCCCGGATTTTTCATGCCCTGGGAGAGAACTTTGACATCAGCAGGGACGCGGAGATCACCATGGAAGTAAATCCCGGCACAGTGACCGGAGAGAAAGCGGCCGCGTGGAGACAGTGCGGCGTCAACAGGCTGAGCATCGGGCTCCAGTCAGCGGATGACAGAGAACTGGAAATGCTGGGGCGGATCCATACGTTCCGCGAGTTCCTGGATACGTGGGAGATCGTAAGGAAAGTGGGATTCTGCAATGTCAATGTGGACCTGATCTCAGCGATACCGGGGCAGACAGAGGAAAGCTGGGAACATACCCTGCGGACTGTGGCAGAGCTTGGCCCGGAGCATCTCTCCGCCTACAGCCTGATCATAGAGGAGGGGACTCCTTTCTATGAAAAATACGGGAGCAGGGATAACGATGGACATACAGCGGGAGCCCTGCCGCTGCCGGACGAAGATACGGAGAGACAGATCTATCAGATGACAGGGGAGGTCCTGAAGACATACGGATACCACAGGTATGAGATCTCCAACTACGCAAAGCAGGGGTATGAATGCAGGCACAATCTCGGGTACTGGGACAGAAAGCAGTATCTGGGCCTGGGACTGGGGGCCGCTTCCCTTGTGGAGGAGCAGCGGTTTCACAATACTGCGGATATGCGCAGATATATGGAAATCTTCGGAGAGGGGGGCCGCGGCCTGGCAGTGCACGCAGGCGCCGGACAGCCGCTGAACGGGGAGACCGGCTCGGCACTGCCGGGACCGGCTGCGGAAGAGACGGAGACACTCTCCGTGGAAGACCGGATGGAAGAGTTTATGTTCCTCGGGCTGCGGAAGACAGAAGGGATATCCTGCCGCAAATTTCAGGAGAACTTCGGGAAATCTATAGAAGAGGTTTACGGAGACCAGATCAGCCGTTTTAAAGGTCTGGGACTGATGAAAAAAGAAGGAGATCGACTGTCGCTGACAGAACACGGGATCGACGTGAGCAATGCTGTTTTTGCGGAATTTATATTGTGAGTGTGAACGGGAGCAGTCCCGTTCATTTTTTTAAAAAAAGTGGAAACAGTGTTGACAAATAGAAATCCGGGTGCTATCTTAATATACGGAAGGTGTTAGCACTCAAAAGAAGGGAGTGCTAATAGCGGGAAAGGAGGCAGAACTGTGGCGGTCGATACATCGTTAAGTGAAAGAAAACTTATCATATTGAAAGCGATCATACAGAACTACCTTGAGACCGGTGAGCCGGTCGGTTCGCGGACACTTTCCAAGTATACGGAACTGAATTTAAGCTCTGCGACGATCCGCAACGAGATGGCGGACCTGGAGGATCTCGGTTATATCTTCCAGCCCCATACATCGGCGGGGCGTATCCCTTCAGACAAAGGATACCGTCTGTATGTGGATATGCTGATGGAAGAGAAGGAGCAGGAGATCACCGAGCGGGAAGACGCGATGCTCGAAAAGGCTGACAAGGTCGAGAAAGTGCTCCAGCAGGCGGCAAGAGTGCTTGCCTCGAACACGAACTACGCGACCATGGTCTCAGCACCGGTCAACAGCCGTAATACTCTGAAATTCATCCAGCTGTCGCAGGTAGATGAGGAACAGATCGTGGCGGTCATCGTTCTGGGCGGCAATGTGATCAAGAATAAGATCATCGAAGTCGGCGAAACATTAAGTAATGAGAACCTGCTGAAGCTGAACATGCTGCTCAACACGACCCTGAACGGGATGTCCATTGACCAGATCACGCTGGGGCTGATCGCCCGTCTGAAAGAACAGGCAGGGATCCACAGCCAGGTCGTGGGGCATGTGCTGGACGCGGTGGCAGAGATCATCCATGTGGAAGACGATATGAAGATCTACACAAGCGGCGCGACCAATATCTTCAAATACCCGGAGCTCAGCGATAAGCAGAGCGCCCAGGAGATCATCAGTGCATTTGAAGAAAAGCAGCAGCTCGCGGATCTTGTGACAGAGACGCTTGCCAGCGAAAATAATCATGGGATCCAGGTTTACATCGGTGATGAGGCTCCGGTCAAGACGATGAAGGACTGCAGTGTCGTGACAGCGACGTATGAGCTGGGCGAGGGCATGAAGGGAACGATCGGGATCATCGGACCGAAAAGGATGGATTATGAACATGTCATGAAGACGCTGAAAACTCTTCAGAGTGAGTTGGATGCGATATACAATAAAAACCCGAAAGAATAGAAAGGTGGAAAGCTGGTGAGTGACAGGATGAGCAATGAAGAGATGGTAAAAGAAGCCGTTGAGGAGGCAAAGGCAAAAGCCGCGCAGGAAGAAGCGCAGGCGGAAAATGCCCCCGCAGACGGAGAGGCTGACGCAGAGACTGCGGACAGCGGCAAGGCAGAGACAGCAGAAGACAGCAGCGCTGACGGGGCGGAAACGGACGGAGAAGATCCGGACGGTGCTGACGGAGATGCCGGCGATGCCTCAAAGGCAGAGAAAAAGAAACTTTTCGGAAAGAAGAATAAAAAGGATAAGAAAGACGAAAAGATCGATGAGCTGACAGACCGTCTGACCCGTCAGATGGCTGAGTTCGATAACTTCCGCAAGCGTACGGAGAAGGAAAAAGCCCAGATGTATGAGATCGGAGCAAAGGATATCATAGAAAAGATCCTTCCGGTCGTCGATAATTTCGAGAGAGGGCTTTCATCCGTGACAGAGGAAGAAAAAGCAACCCCATTCGCGGAAGGCATGGAAAAGATATATAAGCAGCTCATGACAACGCTGGAAGGGATCGGCGTAAAACCGATCGAGGCGGTCGGACAGGAATTTAATCCGGACTTCCACAACGCAGTGATGCATGTGGAGGATGAGGAGCTCGGCGAGAATATCATTGCCGAAGAGTTCCAGAAGGGCTACACGTACCGCGACAGTGTCGTGCGGCACAGCATGGTAAAAGTAGCGAATTGACATTGAGCACTTAGCGAGGTCTTTTCGAGCTTAGTGCGAAAGTCGATACTCCGAGTGGAGCGAGGATGTATCTTCATCAGACATTTACAGTAATTGGAATATAAAAAAGATTATTAAAAGGAGGAGCATTACTATGGGCAAAATAATTGGTATTGACCTTGGTACGACAAACAGCTGCGTGGCTGTTATGGAAGGCGGACAGCCGACAGTCATCGCAAACACAGAAGGCGCCAGGACAACACCGTCTGTCGTGGCATTCACAAAGACAGGCGAGCGTCTGGTAGGAGAGCCTGCAAAACGTCAGGCAGTCACAAATGCAAGCAGGACGATCTCTTCGATCAAGAGGGAGATGGGTACAGATTACAAGGTAGACATTGACGGAAAGAAATATTCTCCGCAGGAGATTTCCGCAATGATCCTGCAGAAGCTGAAGGCGGACGCAGAAGGTTACCTTGGCGAGAAAGTGACAGAGGCTGTCATCACAGTCCCGGCTTACTTCAACGACGCTCAGCGTCAGGCTACAAAGGATGCGGGCAAGATCGCAGGCCTGGATGTAAAGCGTATCATCAATGAGCCTACGGCAGCTGCGCTGGCTTACGGGCTTGACAACGAGAAAGAGCAGAAGATCATGGTATATGACCTCGGCGGCGGTACATTCGATGTCTCCATCATTGAGATCGGCGACGGCGTCATCGAAGTTCTTTCCACAGCAGGAAACAACCGTCTCGGCGGCGACGACTTCGACCAGAAGATCACAGATTACATGCTGGCTGACTTCAAGGCAAAAGAGGGCGTGGATCTTTCCAATGATAAGATGGCTCTCCAGAGACTGAAAGAGGCTGCGGAGAAAGCGAAGAAAGAGCTTTCCAGCGCGACAACGACAAACATCAACCTTCCGTTCATCACAGCGACAGCTGAGGGACCGAAGCACTTTGATATGAACCTCACAAGAGCAAAATTCGATGAGCTCACAAGAGATCTTGTAGATAAGACAGCCGAGCCGGTAAGACGCGCTCTTTCCGACGCAGGGCTTACAGCAGCTGACCTGGGCCAGGTACTTCTGGTAGGCGGCTCTACACGTATCCCGGCTGTACAGGAAGAGGTAAAGAGACTGACAGGCAAAGAGCCGAGCAAATCTCTGAACCCGGATGAGTGTGTTGCACTTGGCGCTTCCGTACAGGGCGGCAAGCTTGCAGGCGATGCAGGCGCAGGCGATATCCTTCTTCTGGATGTCACACCGCTGTCACTTTCCATCGAGACGATGGGCGGCGTCGCTACAAGGCTGATCGAGAGAAATACAACGATCCCGACAAAGAAGAGCCAGATCTTCTCCACAGCGGCAGATAACCAGACAGCTGTTGATATCAACGTCGTACAGGGCGAGAGACAGTTCGCCAAGGATAATAAATCACTCGGCCAGTTCAGACTGGACGGGATCCCGCCGGCTCCGCGCGGAGTACCGCAGATCGAGGTTACATTCGATATCGATGCAAACGGTATCGTAAACGTATCCGCTAAGGATCTCGGAACAGGCAAAGAGCAGCATATCACGATCACAGCAGGCTCCAACATGTCTGACGCAGATATCGACAAAGCAGTCAAAGAAGCTGCTGAGTTCGAGGCTCAGGATAAGAAGAGAAAAGAAGCGATCGATGCGAGAAATGAAGCTGACGCAATGGTATTCCAGACAGAAAAGGCACTCAAAGATGTAGGCGACAAACTGGATGCAAACGATAAAGCGGCAGTAGAGGCAGATGTGCAGGCACTCAAAGACGTGCTGGCAAAATCCACTCCTGAGACAGCGGCAGACGCTGATGTGTCTGAGATCAAGGCTGCAAAAGAGAAACTGATGGAGAGCGCTCAGAAGCTGTTCACAAAGATGTATGAGCAGGCTGGCGCAGGGGCAGCAGGCGGTCCGAACCCGGGAGCAGGCGCAGGCCCGAATCCGGGAGCAGGTCCGGCACCGGACGGTTTCCAGGGAGATGACGTTGTAGACGGAGATTACAAAGAAGTCTAAACAGTATGATACGTGACGGGGAAGAAGAGATTGTCTCTTGACAATTCTCCGGCTGAAATAAACTGAGATAAAATTCTACGGGGCCGCATAAAAACGGCTTCGTAGAATTTTGTTAAGATTATAAGAAAGCGATTTTACGCAGTAGGAGACACTTTATGGCAGAGGCAAAGAGAGATTATTATGAGGTGCTCGGGGTAGGCAGGGATGCCGATGACGCGGCGATCAAAAAGGCTTACCGCGCGCTTGCGAAAAAGTATCACCCTGACATGAATCCGGGAGATAAAGAAGCGGAAAAGAAGTTTAAGGAAGCTTCCGAGGCATACGCAGTGCTGAGTGACGCTGAGAAGCGCCGCCAGTATGACCAGTTCGGCCATGCCGCGTTCGAGGGCGGAGCCGGAGGGGCCGGAGGATTTGGAGGATTTGATTTCAACGGCGCTGATTTCAGCGATATTTTCGGCGATATTTTCGGCGACCTGTTCGGCGGCGGACGCAGGGGAGGACGTGCAAATAACGGCCCTATGAAAGGGGCAAATATCAGGAAGAGTATCCGTATTACATTTGAAGAGGCAGTGTTCGGGTGTGAGAAAGAACTTGACCTTATCCTGAAGGATCCCTGTGAGGACTGCCACGGTACAGGAGCAAAGCCGGGGACATCCCCTGAGACCTGTACCAAATGCGGCGGCCGGGGACAGGTGGTCTACACATCGCAGTCCTTCTTCGGGACCGTGCAGAATGTACAGACATGTCCGAACTGCGGCGGTTCAGGCAAGGTCATCAAAGAAAAATGCCCGAAATGTTCCGGCACCGGGTATACATCCAGCCGGAAACGGATCAAGGTGACCATCCCGGCAGGGATCGACAATGGCCAGAGCGTACGCATCCGCGATAAGGGAGAGCCGGGGATCAACGGTGGCCCGAGAGGCGATCTGCTCGTAGAGGTCAATGTCTCCAGGCATCCGGTCTTCCAGAGACAGGATGTGCATATCTTCTCCACAGTACCGATTTCCTTCGCAGTGGCAGCCCTCGGCGGGGACGTCAGGATACCGACTGTGGACGGAGATGTCATCTATACCGTAAAACCAGGCACAAAGACCGACACAAAGGTGCGCCTGAAGGGCAAAGGAGTGCCGTCGCTGCGCAACGCCCAGGTGAGAGGAGACCACTATGTCACCCTGGTCATCCAGACGCCTGAAAGATTGAGCGCAGAGGCAAAAGAGGCACTGCGCCGGTTTGACGAACTTACAGGAAACACCCTGAATCAGAATACAGAGACAGGGGAAAAAGAAAAGAAGAAAAAGAAAGGCTTCATGGAAAAAGTAAAGGAGGCCTTCGAGGAATAAATCTGGATTTGCGGGGGAGCCAGCCTCTTGACTAAACATCCGAAAACAGTGAAGCGCAGGAATCGAAGACATATTCAGCGCGGGTGAGTGGGTGGCTTCGGCTCCGGGGCTCCGTGGCAGCAAAAACTAAGAAATCCGGGACTATGCTAAAAGCAGAGATCAGCAGGGAGCAACTCGGCGTTGCCTCAGACAAGCCCCCTGCTGATCTCAACGCATAGTCCCGGATTTCTTAGTTTTTTCAAGCCTCTCCGCAGTCACCTCAGACACCCACACACCCGCGCTGAAAGGTTTTCGAAAAAGGCGCTCCGCTGTTTTCTGGTTTACTCAAGCCGGAAGGTCCCCAGCAAATGCAGCGTTTAAAAATGTTGCAAGAAGGGAGCTTTTCCGGCAAAAGATAGCCCTTTTCCAACCAATAAAAACATACAACGAAGGGGGCTTCTCCGACAAAAGATAAAACTACTCTTGCCAGCAGAAACCCTGTATTTGACTGCGGGGACCTTCCGATCGGATGCGCGCAGAAAACCGACCCTTTGATGCGCCGTCCGCCGCGAAAACGTCCTGCAACAAACCGACGGTTTTCGGACGTCATATTCACAAGGAAGGCCCACACAAATACAGATTTAACACTTGAAATTTGTGATAGACGATGGTATTCTGTTCTATGTCGTGCTAAAGCACGAAAGATAAACTCAGGAGAGTCTTTTCCCCGCAAGTATCTGCAGGACAGGTCATACCGGGGGAGAGCGCCGAAGGTGTAAACGGCGTCAGGAATGGAAGGAACAACGGTCCAGGGCAGGACGGAACGGCTGGGATTTCTGTGGGGATGCCGTGAGTCTCTCAGGCAAAAGGATGGAGGTATAAAGGAATGTTAGAGCAGATCAATAAGATCATCACAGTGGTTGACAATGCAGTGTGGGGACTGCCGTTGATCATTCTCATCCTGTTTACAGGATTTCTTCTCACAGTTCGGCTGGGCCTTTTACAGGTAAGGCATCTCGGCAAGGCATTTAAATTCATGGTGAAAAATGAAGAGGAAGGCGAAGGCGAAGTGACCAGCTTCGGGGCACTCTGCACAGCTCTGTCAGCGACGATCGGAACAGGGAATATCGCGGGTGTTGCTACCGCAATTGCCGCGGGCGGTCCCGGCGCGCTTTTCTGGATGATCGTCGCAGCGTTTTTAGGCATGGCGACAAAGTACGCGGAGGGGCTTCTTGCGATCAAATACCGTACGATCGACAAAGACGGCCATGTTCTCGGCGGGCCGTTCTATTATATTGAGAACGGTATGGGAAAGAACTGGAGATGGCTGGCGAAGATATTTGCCTTTTTCGGAGCAGGCGTGGGGCTGTTCGGGATCGGGACATTCACTCAGGTGAACAGTATTTCCTCCGCGGTGAAGAATTTCTTTGACCCGGAATCGTCACATGTCGTGTTTTCTATGTTTGGAAATGATTACTCGGCGGCAACCGTGATCACGGGGCTGGTGCTGACAGTCTGCGTAGGGCTGGTTGTGATCGGCGGGATCAAACGTATCGCAAAAGTGTCAGAAGTGGTAGTCCCGTTTATGGCGATCCTGTATGTGGCTCTGGGGCTGATCATTATTGTGACCAATCTTTCGGCTGTACCGGCTGCGCTGGTGTCGATCGTGAAGTCAGCATTTACAGGAAGCGCACTTGCAGGCGGAGCGATGGGAAGCATGGTCGTGGCAATGCAGAAGGGTATCGCGAGGGGGATCTTCTCCAACGAGTCTGGTCTCGGAAGCGCGCCGATCGCGGCGGCAGCGGCAGTGACGAAGGAACCGGCGCGTCAGGGACTGGTGTCTATGACAGGTACATTTATCGACACGATCGTGATCTGTACCATGACAGGCCTTTCTGTAGTGATCGCAGGGACATGGCTGGACCCGGAACTGGAAGGAGTGGAGATCACCATGGCTGCATTCCAGCAGGGGCTTCCGTTCCCGTCGGCAGTGGCGTCATTTTCCCTGATGCTGTGCCTTGTGTTCTTTGCGTTTACAACGATACTCGGGTGGAATTATTATGGAGAACGGTGTATCGAGTATCTTTTTAACAGAAAAAGGTCCGTGGTCACAGGATACCGGTGGCTGTATATCCTCGCGGTCTTCATCGGCCCGTATATGACTGTCGCGGCAGTGTGGAATATCGCGGATATCTTTAACGCGCTTATGGCGTTCCCGAACCTGATCGCGCTCCTGGCGCTGAACGGAGTAGTCGTGAAGGAGTCGAAAGATTATTTTAACAGGCTCAAAGCAATGAAATAAGCCGGTCAGTGGTTTTTGGGATAAAATGTCAGGAACAGTCTGTATTCCTCTCCGGGAAATGGAGATGAGTACAGACTGTTTTTTTGACTGGTCTGAAATAACAGAAAATTTGTGCCGCGGATATTATTTGTATTACAAGAAAAGTAAATAATTTCTTTAAACCGATAATCTTTTTGTCAGGATATGTAGTTCTGAAAATACAGGATAGTGTGTTTTTGGGATTGCATTATACTACATTTTGTATTAGAATGGACTCCAGACGGATAACAGCGCCGACACAGGACGCTGTTCCAGATAGACGATATTACGGATAATGAGGAGGAACAGAATGAAGATCATAAAGAGAAACGGGGCTGAGGAAGTATTTGACATCAAAAAGATCGTGGTTGCCGTAACTAAGGCGGACGCGTCGTCAGAAAACAGAAGCCTGACCGATTCCCAGATCGAGGATATCGCGGAGTTTGTTGAATTTAAATGCAATAAGCTGAACCGTGCGGTATCAGTAGAGGAGATCCAGGATATGGTGGAGAACCAGATCATGGCTACAGGCGCTTTTGACCTGGCGAGAAGATATGTGAGATACCGCTTTAAACGTTCCCTGGTGAGAAAAGCGAACACTACGGACAACAGGATCCTCTCCCTGATCGAGTGCAATAACGAGGACGTAAAGCAGGAGAACTCAAACAAGAATCCGGCTGTAAACAGTGTGCAGAGAGATTACATGGCAGGGGAGGTGAGCCGTGACCTGACGCAGAGGATGCTTCTCCCGGAGGACATCGTAGAGGCGGACAAGGCGGGGATCATCCATTTCCATGATTCTGATTATTACGCACAGCACATGCATAACTGCGACCTGGTCAATCTGGAAGATATGCTCCAGAACGGCACGGTCATCAGCGGGACAATGATCGAGAAGCCGCACAGCTTTTCGACTGCATGCAATATCGCGACCCAGATCATCGCCCAGGTGGCGAGCAACCAGTACGGCGGACAGAGCATCTCTCTGGCCCATCTGGCTCCGTTTGTACAGGTGTCCAGGGACAAGATCCGCGCAGAGGTGCTCGGAGAGATGAAGCTGGTGGGTATCGAGTATCCGAAAGATGTGCTGGATGAGATCGTGGAAAGACGTCTGAAAAAGGAGATCACAAAGGGTGTCCAGACGATCGAGTACCAGGTGATCACACTGATGACGACCAACGGGCAGGCTCCGTTCCTGACGGTGTTCATGTATCTGAACGAGGCAAAGAACGAGGCAGAGAAAAAGGATCTCGCGATGATCATCGAGGAGACATTAAAGCAGCGCTGGCAGGGCGTGAAGAATGAGGCTGGAGTCTGGGTGACCCCGGCGTTCCCGAAGCTCATCTATGTGCTCGAGGAGGATAATATCGACGAAGGCACGCCATACTATTACCTGACAGAGCTCGCAGCGAAATGCACGGCAAAACGCCTTGTGCCGGACTACATTTCCGAGAAGAAGATGAAAGAGCTCAAAGAAGGGAACTGCTTCCCGGTAATGGGATGCCGGAGTGCGTTAAGCCCGTGGAAGGATGAGAACGGAAACTATAAGTTCTACGGACGCTTCAACCAGGGCGTCGTGACCATCAACCTTGTGGACGTGGCTCTTTCATCCGGCGGGGATATGGAGAAGTTCTGGAAGATCTTTGACGAGAGACTGGATCTCTGCTACCGTGCACTTATGTGCAGGCATAACCGTCTGAAAGGCACGCTGTCCGATGCGGCTCCGATCCTCTGGCAGTACGGCGCCCTGGCGAGGCTGAAAAAAGGTGAGACTATCGACAAACTGCTTTACGGCGGATACTCTACGATCTCTCTTGGATATGCAGGATTGTACGAGTGCGTGAAATACATGACCGGCAAATCCCATACAGACCCGGAGGCAACGCCGTTTGCACTGGATGTGATGAAGCACATGAATGAGGCGTGTGACAAGTGGAAAGAGGAGACGAATATCGGATTCAGCATTTACGGTTCTCCGATCGAGAGCACCACGTACAAGTTCGCGAAGTGCCTCCAGAAGAGATTCGGCATCGTGCCGGGCGTGACGGACAAGAGCTATATCACGAACAGTTACCACGTGCATGTGTGCGAGGAGATCGATGCATTTGAAAAGCTGAAATTCGAGTCTCAGTTCCAGGCACTGTCCACAGGCGGCGCGATCAGCTATGTGGAAGTCCCGAACATGCAGGACAATATCCCGGCAGTGCTCCAGGTGATCCGCTTCATCTATGACAATATCATGTACGCGGAGCTGAACACAAAGAGCGATTACTGCCAGGAGTGCGGATATGACGGAGAGATCCAGATCGTGACCACGGAGGACGGAAAGCTCGAGTGGGAGTGCCCGCACTGCGGCAACCGCAACCAGGATACGCTGAATGTGGCAAGACGTACATGCGGCTATATCGGCACACAGTTCTGGAATCAGGGAAGGACGCAGGAGATCAAGGAGAGAGTGCTCCACCTGTGATCCATGCTCCACAGCGATTACAGTGAACAGTAATCCACAGAGAGGTCAACCTTTAGAACAGGCGCGGATGGAGAATTCAAAGACGCCGCGCGGACACCATGCAGGAGACGGCAGGATGTATTACGGTGAAATAAAGAAATGTGACATTGCCAACGGAGAGGGAGTCAGAGTCTCCCTCTTCGTTTCCGGCTGTACCCATCACTGTCCGGGGTGCTTTAACCAGGATACATGGGATTTTGATTACGGAAAAGAATATACGCAGGAGACAGAGGATGAAATACTGAAAGCCCTGGCTCCCGGTTATATCAACGGGCTTTCTCTCCTCGGGGGAGAGCCTTTTGAGCCTCAGAACCAGGAAGTCCTGGTCAGGCTCTTACGAAAAGTGAAGGAGCAGTATCCGGAGAAAAATATCTGGTGTTACAGCGGATATCTCTTTGACAAAGAGCTGCTCAGTGAGAGCCGCGCAAGATGTGAGTACACGGATGAGATGCTCTCCATGCTGGACGTGCTCGTGGACGGACGGTTCGTGGAAGCGCTCAAAGACATCCGCCTTGTATTCCGCGGGTCATCCAACCAGCGGGTGATAGACGTAAAGAAAAGCCTGGAGACAGGAAACGTCGTCCCCTGGGAACCCAAAGTACAGCGCGGGGTGTAAAATCTGTGTGTGAAAGACAGATTTTCCATCAGGCTCATGCGTTGTGTGCTTTGAATTCTTTGCCCCAGTCCCACATGGCATCAAGGATTGGTTTCAGGCTCTGGCCAAGTTCTGTCAGAGAGTATTCTACCCGCGGAGGAACTTCCGGATAGACTTTGCGGTTTACAAGGCCATTGCTTTCCATATCACGAAGCTGTGCGGTCAGAACTTTCTGTGAAACATTTCCGATCGATTTTTTCAGTTCACCGAAGCGCTTGGTACCCGGGAGCAGATCCCGCAGTATCAGTACTTTCCATTTATCCCCGATCAGCATAAGAGTTGTCTCAACCGGACAGGCCGGGAGTTCTTTTTTTACAGTTTTTGTTTCCATAGAAATATCTCCTTTGATCTGATATCATATCGTAAAAACTATAAAAATCATATAACAAGAGGAAAAGAAAATCAAGATTCAGCGCAGAAAATCGCAATTGTTTCCTACAGGTAACTACAGCACAAAAAAGTGCTTACTTTACGATTGAAACCATTCTTCCTATAATATAGTCAAGAGCTGAGGAAAACGGCCGAGCCAAAGCTCAAAGTAAAACTATGATCTGATATTTAAGGAGGAATTCAAAATGAAAATCGCAGTAATTTGTGCAAATGGAAAAGCCGGTAAACTCATCGTAAAAGAAGCAGTAAACAGAGGTCTCGATGTCACTGCCGTTGTCCGCGGGGATAATGAGACAGCAGCGCAGAAAGTCCTGAAAAAGGACCTGTTCGACCTGACTGCTGATGATCTCAAGGGCTTTGATGCAGTAATCGATGCTTTCGGCGCATGGACGGAGGACACGCTTTCTCTTCACAGTACATCACTGAAGCACCTGTGTGACATCCTCTCCGGCACGGATACCCGTCTGCTTGTTGTAGGCGGCGCGGGAAGCCTGTACGTCAATCCGGAACATACCGCATGTGTGGCTGACGGTCCGGACTTTCCGGATGGCTTCAAACCGCTGGCCGGCGCGATGGCAAAGGCGCTTTCTGAGCTTCGCCAACGCAGGGATGTGAGATGGACATATATCAGCCCGGCAGGGGATTTCCAGGCAGAGGGCGAGCGCACCGGGAAATACATCCTGGGAGGAGAGGAACTGACCCTCAATTCCAGGGGTGAAAGTATCATCAGCTATGCGGATTACGCCATTGCAATGGTGGATGAGGCTGTAAACGGAAATAACATCCAGAAACGTATCAGCGTGGTAAGAGAATAATAGGGAAAGAAATCGGAGCAGACAGACTTACGGTTCTCCGCAGGGGCAGCAGAAAGGAGAGATTGATCCATGGAGAAACTTGTTACACAGGAGCAGCGGGCGGATTTCCTGATCCGCTGGCTGCTGAATGAAAGAGAAGAATACGAGAATCTGGAAATCCCGGTCAGCTCGGCGGAGAAGCGGCGTCTTCTGCGGAGTCTGATTAATGTACGGCCTCCTATCCCTGCGAGCAGTGAGTTCCTGACGGTTCAGGATGCTTATCTGCAGGAACGGTTGGCAGAGAAGGGAGTAACCCGGATCGAGGATTTAAGCCCTGTCCGGCCGGGAATTTACCTCTGGCAGGGAGACATCACCACGCTCGCCGCGGATGCGATCGTCAATGCGGCGAACAGTCAGATGCTGGGCTGCTTTGTCCCCTGCCACGGCTGTATTGACAATGCCATCCACACGTATGCGGGGGTACAGCTCAGAACGGAGTGCGCATCCATTATGGCAGGGCAGGAAGCAGAGCCGACGGGAAGCGCAAAGATCACAAAAGCCTATAACCTTCCCTGCCGCTATGTGCTGCACACGGTAGGCCCCATTATATATGGAAGTGTTACGGAGACAGACCGAAAACTGCTGGCAGACTGTTACCGTTCCTGTCTGGAACTGGCGTCAGCTTACGGGCTGCGCAGCGTGGCCTTCTGCTGTATTTCCACAGGTGAATTCCATTTTCCGAACAGGCTGGCAGCAGAAATTGCCATAAAGACAGTTGGGGAATGGCAGAAAGAAAATCCAGGTCAGATGGAGGTGGTCTTTAATGTTTTCAAGGACAATGACTACAAGATCTATCAGCAGTTATTATGATAGCCTGGCCCAGCTTGGACGGGAGCTGGATACGGCGGATGCCATTATCATCGGCGCGGGCGCGGGCCTTTCCACTTCTGCTGGTCTTTCCTATTCGGGCGAACGGTTTCATAAATACTTCTATGACTTTGCTGAGAAGTATCCGATTCAAGATATGTATTCCGGCGGCTTCTATCCGTTTGACACCCTGGAGGAACATTGGGCCTGGTGGAGCCGGCATATTTGGATCAACCGTTATATGGATGCGCCGAAGCCGGTATATAGCCAACTGTACGAGCTGGTGAAAAACAGAGACTATTTTGTTCTAACCACCAACGTGGATCATCAATTCCAGAAAGTCGGATTCGACAAACACCGGCTATTCTACACCCAGGGCGACTACGGCCTGTGGCAGTGCAGTGTGCCATGCCATAATGAAACCTACGATAATGAAACTGCTGTTCGCAAAATGGTGGCGGCGCAAGGTTTTGCTTTTGCTAAAGATGGCAATCTCTATGTGCCGGATGGAATAAAGCTGAAGATGGAAGTTCCCTCTGAACTGATTCCATACTGCCCGCATTGTCATAAACCCATGAGCATGAACCTGCGCGCCGATGATACCTTTGTCGAAGATATGGGCTGGTATCATGCCGCTGAGCAATATGAGGAATTTTTGCAAAACCATCGCAATCAAAAAGTTCTGTTTTTGGAGTTAGCTGTTGGCTACAATACGCCAAGCATAGTAAAGTACAGTTTCTGGCGGATGACGCATGATTGGCCGGACGCGACGTATGCCTGTCTGAATTATGGTGAAGCGTATGCGCCCGATGAGATCAAAAGAAAATCTATCTGCGTGAATGGCGACGTCGGAGAGATTCTGACTGCGTTAGAAACTCAGTAAAATTGAATAACAAGTTCATTCCCAACAGGGCGTTTATCAGATTTTGATAGACGCCCTTTTTTCAGTATGACGGGCATGCCGTCAGTCTGTGGTGAAAGTCCAAAAGGGGCGTAGTTGCCGACGAACCCCATAGCGACTCACAAGGTTTGGGGAAGTGGTCCACAAAACGGGAGCTGTTCATCCATGTGCAAGATGCCGTGCAGCTGGGACAGCCGCAGGCCGGCCCCGCAGTACAGCCCTATGGTCTGCCGCTGGCGGCAATCTGGCTGCTGGGCAAGGTGCAGGATTTGAAATTTGCTATTCAGGATAAGGTGTACGGATAAAAATGCGTCTTTGCGGCATTTTGCATTCCCGCAAAAATAGGATATACTGATAATAAATAATCCTCTCCGCCCGGTGCGGCAGGTTAGGTGGAGGTGTGTATATGGAAAATCAAATCACGCGGGACAATCTGATGGTCCTGGAAATCCGGGAACTGTTGGAAAAAGCGAGAAAAACGGTCGCGCAGCAAGTCAACGCCCAGCTGCTGACAACCTATTGGAATATTGGGCGGATTATCGTGGAATATGAAAAATGCCAGATACCGTCTGGCAAATTGTCCTGGTCCCACTACTGCGAACTGTTGAGCTTTTCCGATACTAACAAGCGCAACTTTTATGAGCAGGAATCCATCAATTCCGGCTGGTCGGTCCGGGAGCTGAAGCGGCAGATTGACAGCTCTCTCTATGAACGGCTGTTGCTGTCAAACGGCGACGCCAACAAGGAAAAAGCATTTGCGCGGTTGGACCTACTGCAGAAAGTGGTTGATTTCAAGATTAAGTTTTATCCGCGGGTCTGGGCACATTACCCGGAGGCTGTTCCGGCCAGTTTAAAGCTGCTTTCTAAATCCGCTGATCCGTCAGCCCGTAAAAACATGCTGCTTCCCTTTGCGAAGACATCCATTGATGAAGCGTAGATCGGGAAAGCCGTCCGGTTTCTGCCGGCGGAAAGCCTGTCTCCCTCACCCATACAGAATACGGTCTTCCGGAGCATTTCATACTCTGTCCGGGGCGGGGATTTCCATGGGATGCGGAAACGGGCGTGGCGTTTACGATGGAGTTTTATATATTTTAAAAAATTTTTGGATGTGATGTAGTATTCACCGCTAAAACCGTAGTATATAGGTGAAGCCGGAAAGGAGGCGGTGAGATGACAGATGATGAAAAAATTATAGACATGTTCTTTGAACGGTCAGAACAAGGCATACGGGAGCTGGACATGAAATACGGAAAAATCTGTCACAATCTCTCGTATAACATCGTGAACAACAGGCAGGATGCGGAGGAATGTGTCAACGATGCTTACTTAGGCGCATGGAACGCCATACCCCCGGTACGCCCTAACCCGCTGTTAGCCTACATTGTGAAAATCGTGCGGAACATTTCGCTCAAAATCTATTGGAGGAAGGAAGCGGCCAAACGAAGCGGACATTATAAGATTGCCTTAGAGGAAATCGAGGGCTGTATCGCTGACCGGAAAACCGTGGAAGATGAGATCGAAGCCAGAGAGCTGGCCCGCATCATTGAGGGATTTTTGGAAACGCTGCCCCTCGAAAACCGGGTAATCTTCATGCGCCGTTACTGGTTTGCCGACAGCTCTCCGTCCGGCTGACCCGTATCCGCGAGAAGATGAAGCAATATTTGATTGAAACAGGGGGGGTTATATGAACGCGAAAAAGTTTTCTGATGCCATGAGTGAGCTTGACACTAAGTATATTGAAGAAGCACTTTCTTACAATACAAGCGCAAGGCGTCCTCACCGTCTCCGTCGCGTATCCGTTGCGTTAGCAGCTGCTATTTTGGCGATACTCTTGATGGGGGCGGCAGTTGCCAATGCGTTTGGCACACAGATTATTGAGTTTTTTACATCACATACAGAATCAGGCTATGATTTGGATGTTACAATTAAGAAAGTACCAGCAGAAGACTTGTCAAAAGATGTTCTTGAGGCTGGCAATGTCATAGAACAGCAGTTTGAAAATCATAATGTATACGACAGCTGGTATCCCGGCGAGCGGCAGACTGCTTTTTCAACACGGGATAAAGCCTGTGAATATATTGGCTTTGACCAGTTAAAGCCAATAGACTGGGATTTTGAGGAGCAAAAGACTACATTAAGCATTATGGGAAATGAAAAGGGACAAATCTTATCCCTGAATCTCGAAACGGCTTATGTTATCAATGATATGAGAGTACAGTTCTTTTCGCAGATTTATACTGAAAATTATGACGAAGAACTTATCTGCGGAGTCCGTGACCCAGCAGGCGCAGAATATGAGGAATCGTACTACACCACTAACAGCAATAAGCAATGTCATATCATAGACACACCTGCCAGGGAGAGTGATTATTTGTGTTTGGATGGTTACATTGTTGACGGATATATTTTATATGATCTCCATATTGCTTATAAAGAGAGGGATTCTGCCCAGGCAATGGAGTTAATGCACCAATGGGCTGACTTGTTATCCAACGATTAAACTCCTATGGATCGGATCAGTGAAAAAAATCTTGACTTATTTTAACATTCTACCTATAATGAATGAGTATTGTGACAAAGACTTAGAAGAGGAAGAGTAGGAGCGTATCGTTTTAAGAGAGCTGCCGGATGGTGCGAGGCAGCAGCGTAAGTTCTGAACTGGCCTTTGAGTTCTCTTGTTGAAAAGAAGTCCGTGCTTTGTATTTGAAAGAAGGGCGGAGGGTATGAGTAGATGAGAGCGGGAATCCCCGTTACAGGATCAATGAGTGCATCTGTCCCGGACAGGTGAAGAAGAGTGGTACCACGGAAATTAAGCCTTTTCGTCTCTTAGTTTACTAAGAAGGAGAGGCTTTTCTTTATG
>ERZ1090864.464-NODE-466-length-22842-cov-27.113003_pt1 | contig 22842 bp, 18 predicted proteins | sample MGYA00478479_ERZ1090864 | MGnify/ENA primary metagenome ERZ1090864 (study PRJEB33644, sample SAMEA5815743) | chicken gut metagenome | biome: Chicken; feature: Gastrointestinal Tract; material: Caecum | place: Ireland | collected 2019-01-01 | study: A study of the...
TTTTTTTTTAAACGCCGTCGGGCCCGCGGTGTGAATGTATTTGCAGCGGGGGGGCGGTTTAATTTTTCTTAAAAAAACGCCCCGGCCCCGTTGGGGGGCGCGGCGCTCTTTTCCGACCGTGACGATCTTAAAGACTTCGTCGGAAAGAAGATTCACGACGCCGATCTGTAAGAAAATGCTCTCTATTTGCGGAGCGAGGCAAGGATTTTCTCCATTTCGCCCGCGAGAGAAGCGAGTGCGCCCTCCGCAAAGGGATCGGCAAGGCCTGCCCGCGTGACAAGCGTTTCAAACGGCAGCGAACCGCCGCTGCGCGCGAATTGTTTATAGCGTGCAAGCGCCTCGGGGTAGCTCTTGCGCGAGAGCGCGAGAAATCCCAGCGCGACGGTCTGGGCAAGGCAATAATCGATGTAATAGAAGGGGCTTTGGTAGATATGGGACTGATACTGCCAGCGCGTCCCCTCTTCGAGATATGGAATGCCGTCGTAGGTGAGGTAAGGGCGATATTTTTTCTCCAGAGACAGGTAGTACGCCTTGCGTTCCGCGGGGGTCGCCGTGGGATTTTCGTAGGCGTAATGCTGAAATTCGTCTACGATACAGCCGTAGGGCAGGAAAGAGAGCCCGTCGGCAAGATGTTTGAAGCGATATGCGCCCGCCTCGTCACGGAAGAATTTTTCCATGTACGGCCAGCAGAGGAATTCCATGCTCATGGAGTGGCATTCGGCCGTCTCCATGCCTCCGATCCCCAGTTCAAAGTCCACACCTGCCGCCGCAGAGGCGTGCATTGCAAAGGCGTGGCCGAATTCATGCGTCAGGACGTCCACGTCCCCCGTCGTGCCGTTGAAATTTGCAAGAATGACGGACTGATTATAATCGGGCAGCTCGTCGCAGAACCCGCCTCCGCACTTTCCCTCGCGCGCATCGACATCAAATGCCTCGGCCGCGACCATACTGCGGAAGAATTCGCCGATCTCGCCGTCCATTTCGTCATACATCGTCTGCGCCGCGTCAAATGCCTGCGGGATGGTCAGAAGAAATGCGGGATTCCCGCCCTTGCAATACACGTCGTTGTCCGAAAAGCGGAAGACGTCCAGTCCGAGCTCCTCTTTCAACCCCGCCTTGAGCCTTGACACGACAGGCACGACCGACCTGACGACATTGGCGCGGAACTTCTCCACCATCGCACGCGTGAAGCCTGTGCGCCCCATGCGGTAGTATCCGAGCTCGACAAAGTCCTTGTACCCCATCTTCTTCGCAATGCGGTCCCGCACGCGGACGAGGCTGTCATAGATGGTGTCCAGTTCCTCGCCATACGCCCGAAGTCCCTCGCCGATCGCATCCGCCGCGGCTTTGCGCACCTGCGCCGAGCCGTCCTCCAGCTTTCCGCGCAGGACGGAGAGCGGGATCTGCTTGCCCTCCCACGAAAAGAGAAGCGTCGACATGCGCTTTGTGTATTGCGTGACAAGCGCGTTCTCCTCCTGTTCGTCGGCAATACACGCCTCCGAATGCGCCTTGATGCTCACCTCATACTTGCGGAAGAGCAGACTTCCGAGCGCCTGCTCCAACTCCTTGCGAAAGGGCGATTGCAGCATCGCACGATAGAACTTGGTCTGTAAAGCGTCCAGCTGCGGCCCGATCGCATCGTAATAGTCAATCTCTCCCTGATAGAACGCATCGTTGACATTCTGATTATAGCGATAATTGGCAAGTTCGCGCTGTGTATAGAACGTCATCCATGCCCGATTGAGCGCCTCGCGCGCGGCAAGCAGATCCTCTGCACGCGTCGCCTTCTTCTCGGCGGCAAAAAAAGCGTCGAACGCACTGCGCATCGACTCCTCCGTCGCGCGATGATAGGGAATTTCCCGAATAGTCATAATCTTCCTCCTCTCCGCCCGCAGGCGGATTGCAGTCGGAGGCTCGGCACACACAAATGCGCAGCCTCCCCGCAAAGTTTTCCTCTATCATACACCAAAAAACGCCACTTGTCAAAACGGCGGAGCAGATTTTCTCAGAAATCATAATTTTTGCGAACCCGTAAAAATCATGGGACGGGTACGACTTTTCGCGAAAATCCGATGCTTGTTGAAGATGACCCCCGCGACAAAACAGATCATGAGCCAGTAAAGCCAGAGCAAAAAGACGATGACGAGAGTGAGCGCGCCGTACAATTTCTCCTGATTCCCGAACGAGAGATAGACCGAGAAAACTGCCGAGGCGAGCAGCCAGGCGAGCGCAGTCAGAAAACTGCCGAGTGCAAATTCCTTTGCGCGCTGTACATGCGGGCAGACGTACACATTCAGGAGCCACGCCGCAAAGAACCCCACCGCCAGCAGAGCCGCATAGAGAAAGGGGTAGGCAATCCAGCGCGAAAGCGGGCGCGTGACAAAGGACAAAAATACCAGGATCCCGCCCGAAACGGCAAACAAGAGAAGCACGGCAAAGGTCATTAAAATTGCCGAAAGCCGCACCCGCAGCCCTTTTCTGGCAAATTTTTCATGGTAGATGATCTCCCCGCTCCTTCGGAGATGATAGAAAAACGCCGAGCTCGACCAGAGCGTCGTGGCGAGGAGAAAGATGCTTGCTCCCGTCGTTGCGCCCTGGGCGTTGTTCCGCAGGAAGGTGAGCAGGTCGCGCGCCCATTCAAACAACTCGAGTTCCAGCACCTTGTCAAGCATCCCCTCCGCACCGCCGAACAGCAGCGTAACCCAGAACAGAAAGGGTACCAGCGACATGATGAGAAAGAAGACAAGCGTCCCCGCGATCGTCGTCGCACGGTGCGCCGCAAACGTTCGGTATGCCGCCCGTCCGCGTCCCCATGCCCCTTTCAGTTTTTCTCCCGCCTTGCCATTCACAGAGACAGTGTGTGCAAAAATTGATCTTTCCCGCCATTTGCCCTTTATTTCGATAAATGTCAAAATATGTTTCTGCTTGATTCGACCTTTGTCAAAATATCGAAAAATGATCGCCCTTTCTTATCGCCCCTTTTCATGACGTAATACGAAAAATAAGACTTACATAGCTCCGCAGTCAGTTGTCACGCAATTCTACAAATAGATTTATACTCGAAAGTCCGTCAGAGCATGGAGCAAATATTTTTGGCAAGGTAAAGTATATTCACCAGAACTATAATACCTACACTCATTTCAAATATCACGATTGCAATCGTTATTCCGTTGCCTGTACGATTTTCGGTCTCCGAAGCCTGCACATTGCATTTTCGGCACAAAACTGCCCGTCAAAGTTCTCTATACGAATACATATTGTCGCTTGTTGCCATGTGAAATCTTTCCTCGATGAAATCCTTCCGCCGAATTTTTGCCATGTGAAATCTCCCCTTGGAAAAATTCTTCCGTCGGGTTTTGCTCTACGCGCAGTCCCCTCTTTTTGAGCATAAAAAAAGATCCGTTGCTTTCGCAACGGATCTTCAAAGAATACAAGTTACTTGACGATCTTGGAGACAACGCCGGAGCCGACCGTTCTGCCACCCTCACGGATAGCGAAACGAAGGCCTTCCTCGATCGCGACGGGCTTGATCAGCTCAACCGTCATCGTGACGTGGTCGCCGGGCATGACCATTTCAACGCCTTCGGGAAGGTCGATGGAGCCCGTAACGTCCGTCGTACGGATGAAGAACTGAGGACGATAGTGGTTGAAGAATGCCGTGTGACGGCCGCCTTCATCCTTGGTCAGGACGTAGACCTGCGCTTCGAACACGGTAGCCGTGGGAACGGTACCGGGCTTTGCGATGACCTGGCCCTTCTCGACGTCCGTGCGGTTGATACCACGAAGGAGCGCACCGACGTTATCGCCGGCCATAGCTTCGTCGAGCTGCTTGTGGAACATCTCGAGGCCGGTGATGACCGTGGAACGAGGCTTGTCGATGAGTCCGACGATTTCAGCGGGATCGCCGACCTTTGCAACACCACGCTCAACTCTGCCCGTAGCAACCGTGCCGCGGCCGGAGATCGTGAAGACATCCTCGACAGGAAGAAGGAAAGGCTTCTTGTCGTCGCGCTCGGGCGTAGGGATGTAGTTGTCGATGGTGTCCATGAGCTCGAGGATGCACTGGCACTCGGGAGCTGCAAGGATCTCCTCGTTGGAGCAGCCGCTCGTAGCCTTCTCGAGAGCCTTGAGGGCGGAACCCTTGATGATCGGGATGTCGTCGCCGGGGAAGTCGTAGGAAGAGAGCAACTCTCTGATTTCCATTTCGACGAGCTCAAGAAGCTCGGGATCGTCGAGCTGGTCGCACTTGTTCAGGAACACGACGATATAAGGCACACCGACCTGACGAGCGAGCAAGATGTGCTCACGGGTCTGGGGCATGGGACCGTCGGTTGCAGCAACGACGAGGATTGCGCCGTCCATCTGGGCAGCGCCCGTGATCATGTTCTTGACGTAGTCCGCGTGGCCGGGGCAGTCGACGTGCGCATAGTGACGCTTCTCCGTCTCATACTCGACGTGTGCGGTGTTGATTGTAATACCACGAGCCTTCTCTTCGGGTGCCTTATCGATTTCATCGTAACGCATCTTCTGAGCCTGACCTTTTGCTGCCATAACCATGGTGATAGCTGCGGTCAACGTCGTCTTGCCGTGGTCAACGTGGCCAATGGTACCAATGTTGACATGGGGCTTGCTTCTGTCGAATTTTGCCATTTTGGGTTTCCTCCGATAAAATTTTTATAATTTGATAACTTTTTCCGCCCGCTCGGGGCGAAAGCGCAGCTATCTATCAATCAATGATATCAAGCCTGACGCTTGCTTCTTCTATTATAACCGATTGCAGGAAAATTTGCAATAACTTTGCGATATTTTTTTTCAAATTTTCCGCAATTTGCGCGAAAAACAGGGTTATGCGTTTCTCTTTGCGCGGGACGTGATGATCTTCTCCGAAACCGACTTCGGAACTTCCGAATAGTGGTCGAACTGCATCGTGAACTGACCGCGGCCCTGCGTACGCGAACGAAGATCGGTCGCATAGCCGAACATTTCGGACAGAGGCACTTCCGCATCGATGATCTTGGCGCCGTTGCGGTCGTCCGTGCCGAGAATGGTGCCGCGGCGGCCGCTGACGTTGCCCATCAGGTCGCCGAAGTAGTCCTCGGGCGTGATGATCTGCACCTTCATGATGGGCTCGAGCAGCACGACGCCTGCCTTCTCCATGCCGTCCTTGAACGCAAGCGAACCTGCGATCTTGAATGCCATTTCGGAGGAGTCGACTTCGTGGTAGCTTCCGTCGTAGACCTGCACTTTGAAGTCCACCATCTCGTATCCGGCGAGGTAGCCGTTCTTGGCCGCCTCCTGAATGCCCTTGTCGATCGCAGGGATATATTCCTTGGGAATGGAGCCGCCGACGGTGATGTCCTCGAACTCGTATCCCTTGCCCGGCTCGAGCGGGATGAGGTGGATCTTACAGTGACCGTACTGACCTTTACCACCCGACTGACGCTTGTACATTCCCTCGGCGTCGACCGCCTTGCGGAACGTCTCGCGGTAAGCGACCTGGGGCGCACCGACGTTTGCTTCGACGTGGAACTCACGCAGCAGACGGTCGACGATGATGTCGAGGTGCAGCTCGCCCATGCCGGCGATGATGGTCTGGCCGGTCTCCTGATCGGTCCAGGTCTTGAAGGTAGGATCTTCCTCTGCAAGTTTGATGAGCGCCATCGTCATCTTCTCCTGGCCGGCCTTGGTCTTGGGCTCCAGGGAGAGCTGGATGACGGGTTCGGGGAACTCCATCTTCTCGAGGATGATGGGGTTCTTCTCATCGCAGAGCGTATCGCCCGTCGTGGTGTTTTTCAGACCGACGATGGCGCAGATGTCGCCCGAGTAGATCTCGGAGATATCCTTTCTCTCGTTTGCGTGCATCTGGACGAGACGTCCGACGCGCTCCTTCTTGTCCTTGGTGGAGTTATAGACGTACGATCCCGCGGAGAGCACACCCGAATAGCAGCGGAAGTATGCGAGCGAACCGACGAAGGGGTCGGTCGCGATCTTGAACGCGAGGCCGGAGAAGGGCTCATTGTCCGAGGTCTTTCTCTCCTCTTCCTCGCCCGTCTTGGGGTTGATGCCCTTGACGTGATCGACGTCAAGCGGGCTGGGAAGGAAGCGGATGACGGCGTCGAGCAGGAACTGGACGCCCTTGTTCTTGTAGGACGAGCCGCAGAGCATGGGAACGGCCTCCATCTTGAGGCAGCGCTCACGCAGGCCCTGAAGGATCTCCTCTTTGGAGAGCTCCATCGTCTCGAGGTACTTTTCCATGAGCTCGTCGTTGGCGGAAGCCGCCTCCTCCACGAGCTTGTTATGGTACTCCTCGGCGAGCTCCTTCATCTCGTCGGGAATGGGCTCCTTGCGGAAGTCCTTGCCGAGGTCGTCATAGTAGACCTCTGCTTCCATGTTGATGAGGTCGACGATGCCGCGGAAGGCATCTTCCTTGCCGATGGGCAGTTCGATCGGAACGGGGTTCGCACCGAGACGCTCGCGGATCATGCGCTCCACGCGGTAGAAATCGGCGCCGTTGATGTCCATCTTGTTGACGTAGGCGATACGGGGAACCTTGTAGGTATCCGCCTGACGCCACACCGTCTCGGACTGCGGCTCAACGCCGCCCTTGGCGCAGAATGTCGCGATCGTTCCGTCCAAAACGCGCAACGAACGCTCCACTTCGACGGTGAAGTCGACGTGGCCGGGCGTATCGATGATGTTGAAACGATAGCCCTTCCAGATGCAGGTCGTCGCGGCGGACGTGATCGTGATGCCGCGCTCCTGTTCCTGGACCATCCAGTCCATGGTCGCGGCGCCTTCGTGGACTTCGCCCAGCTTGTGCGTCTTGCCCGTGTAGAACAGGATACGCTCGGTGGTCGTCGTCTTGCCGGCGTCGATGTGCGCCATGATACCGAAGTTTCTCGTATGCTGCAAATCGTATTCTCTTGCCATACCGTTCCCCTCTTAGAAGCGGAAGTGCGCGAACGCCTTGTTCGCTTCCGCCATTCTGTGAGTGTCTTCCTTCTTCTTGACGGATCCGCCCGTGTTGTTGTAGGCATCCATGAGTTCCGCTGCGAGCTTCTTGCTCATCTCGCGCTCCGAACGCTTTCTCGTGTTGATGACGAGCCAGCGGATCGCAAGCGTCTGACGGCGCTCGGGACGGATCTCGACGGGAACCTGATAGTTTGCACCGCCGACACGGCGTGCCTTGACTTCGACGACAGGCGTGATGTTTGCAAGCGCCTGCTTGAAGATCTCCATGGCGTCCATGTTGAGCTTCTCGCTCATGATCTTGAACGCGTCATAGACGATGCCCTGCGCAACGCTCTTTTCGCCGTCGAGCATGATCTGGTTGATGAGCTTGGTGACGACCTTGCTCCCGTAAAGGGGATCGGGCAGGACGTCTCTCTTCGGGACTTTCCCTCTTCTGGGCATGATTGATTCCTCCTTTTGAAAATAATGCGATTTTGGCCGATGGGCGGCCACCCTTCAATACGGCTGTCGCTTGCCTTGCGGTAGCGATCCTTCTGCCCTTGCGGGCATACTGCCTACTTCATCGGGGATGATATTCCGAAATCAGTAGGGACGTTTTGTAAGCCGTGCTTACTTAGGGCGCTTTGCGCCGTACTTGCTGCGCGCCTGCTTGCGCTTTGCAACACCTGCCGTGTCGAGTGCGCCGCGGATGATGTGATAGCGCACGCCGGGCAGATCCTTGACTCTTCCGCCGCGGATGAGAACGGAGCTGTGCTCCTGCAGGTTGTGACCTTCGCCGGGAATGTACACCGTACCTTCCTGCTTGTTGGTCAGCCTGACTCTCGCGATCTTACGAAGCGCCGAGTTGGGCTTCTTGGGGGAAGTGGTCGTCACCGAAAGGCATACGCCGCGCTTTTGAGGGCATGCGTCGAGAATGGGGCACTTGGACTTGTTTGCCTCCGTCTCTCTGCCTTTCTTGATGAGCTGGTTGATCGTGGGCATCTTGGTTACCTCCTTGTCAGATTTCGGAATATCCTCTCAGATCGCATTGCGATCGAAGGAGCTCGGTCATTTGCCGTTCTGCTTTTGGGCGCACGAAAAAAATACGCCCTTTCCAAAAACAGGCATGTTGCATTGTACCAAACGTATGACGTTTTGTCAAACGTTTGAATGGTCTTTTTCCAAATTTTTTCCTCTTTCGCGCTATTATAATAGTATATAGAACAAAAAAGAGCGGATTTTGCCGTAAATATCCCCTCTTTTGCCCCGTCCTTCCCCCTGCTCCGCCCTCATATCCCCATGTGCGCGTCCTCATTTCATTCGCCCCGCTTGTCCGTTTCGTCTCATACCTGCGTTCTCTTTGCATTCGCCCCGCTCGTCCGTTCCCACCTCATGCCTGCGTCCTCTTTGCATTCGCCCCGCTCGTCCGTCCCGCCCCATTGCCGCGCCTTGCTCCATGTTTGTCCGTCCCGTCTCATGTCCGTCCATTCTCCCCTCTGCTCGCGCGTCCCGCACTCCCGCCGACGGCGGCAAGGGCCGCATTTCCCGGCGGCAGGCGCTTGCCGACCCGCAAAAAGAGGGCGGCTTCGGCGGGATTTTGCCCGAGAAAATTCCTTGAAGCTATTGACAAAAAGGGCAAAAAGAACTACAATACTAGGTGGAAATTCATAGAAGGAGAGAACCATCATGAACAAAATGACCATTCGAGACATCAAAGACTGGAAGGGCAAGCGCGCATTGGTGCGCTGTGACTTCAATGTCCCCATGAAGGACGGCGTCATCACCGACGAGAACCGTATCATGGGCGCTCTTCCCACCATCAAATATTTAATGGAGCACGGGGCGAAAGTCATTCTCTGCTCGCACATGGGCAAGCCGCACTCCATCTTCTCCGATGAAGTCAAGCTCAACAAGAAGGACAAGGCGAAGGTCGAGGCGCTTCCCGCCGAAGAGCAGGCCGCGGCAAAAGAGGCCATCATCGAGAAGGCAAAGAAGGACGATCTGAAAAAGCTCACGCTTGCTCCCGTTGCAAAGCGTCTCAACGAGCTGCTTGACAACAAGGTGACGTTCGCGCACGACGTCGTCGGCCCCGACGCACAGGCGAAGGTCGCCGCATGCAAGGACGGCGAATGCGTGCTCCTTGAGAACCTCCGTTTCCACTGGGAAGAGGAGAAGAGAGATCTCGAGTTCTGCAAGAAGCTCGCGGCATTCTGCGACATCTACGTCAACGACGCGTTCGGAACGGCTCACCGCTCGCACGCTTCCACGGCGGCGATCGTCGAATACGGCCTTGTCAAAGTCGCCGTCTGCGGCTTCCTCATCGAGAAGGAACTCTCCGTCATGGCAGACTCCCTCGAGCACCCCGTCCGTCCCTTCGTTGCCATTCTCGGCGGCGCAAAGGTCGCGGACAAGCTGGGCGTCATCTCCAACCTGCTTGAAAAATGCGATACGCTCATCATCGGCGGCGGCATGGCATATACCTTCCTCAAGGCGAAGGGCGGCAGCGTCGGCACCTCGCTCGTGGACGACGAGAAGCTCGACTACTGCAAGGACATGATGAAGAAGGCACAGGACATGGGCAAAGAACTGCTCCTGCCCGTCGATACCGTCATCACCAAGGAATTCCCCGACCCCATCGATGCCAAGATCGAGACGAGCGTCGTCCCCTCCATGCAGATCCCTGCCGATATGATGGGCCTCGACATCGGTCCCGAAACCCGCAAGCTCTATGCCGATAAGATCAAGAGCGCAAAGACGGTCATCTGGAACGGCCCCATGGGCGTGTTCGAGAACCCCATCCTCGCGGCAGGCACCATCGCCGTGGCACAGGCTCTTGCCGATGCCAAGGGCGCAACGACCATCGTCGGCGGCGGCGACAGCGCGGCTGCCTGCACCCAGCTCGGGTTCGCAGACAAGATCACGCACATCTCCACGGGCGGCGGCGCTTCCCTGGAGCTCTTCGAGGGCAAGGTGCTTCCCGGCATTGCCTGCCTCAACGACAAGAAGTAAAGTAATCGGTGCGCTACGGCTCATAAAAGACAAACGGAAGGACTGCACAAATGCGCAGTCCTTCCGTTTATCTTTATCCATCCAATCATTGACCAAATTCAGATCCGAACCTTAATTTACCAAGAACGATAAAATTTGTTGATAATCTTATAAATCGCTTTGTCGACGAATCCAAAAAATTTGGCCCCTTTGACAACACTTTTGAAATTTAGCCATTTATAGCACTTAATTTTTCAATACATAATTGCTTGATTTCTTCTGTAATTCCTGTTTCACCGCGCGTTAGAACCAATCTGTCATTCGGAAATTTCGGGCAGCGAAATGGGTGATCGTCGAGCACAACATAAGTACCAATTTGCGGATGTGATTTTAGATACGCCATAATTTCATCACCGCGCCCATCGCGTAGAGGAGTTTTCCCTAAAAAATGTTTCTTATCAATATCAAATTTTCTAAATTGCAGAAACATATAACGAATACTTTCGTCATATAATCTCCACGAACTTGATAAAACAAGTTTGCATTCAGTAATGTCAATGATTTCTTTTAACCGACGACAGCAATTTTCATCAAATATTTCTTTTTCATTTTTGTTTTTTGAACCATGTAAACATACTACCCCGTCAATATCTAAAAAAATAACTTTCATAAACTACCTAGACTGGAACCTTAATAATCAAAGAAAAATTTTTCGCCGTATTTTTTTGCAATTTCTATGAATTCCATAATGATGGGCAACGCTTCTTCGATAAGTTCTCTACTTGTTTTCCTATCAATGGGAATTTTAACAGTAACTCGCAATGTATTTGGATTTCTGGTCCCGTGTTCCCAATTCGGAAAGAAAGATAATTGCTCATTGATACTTTCTTTGTTTGCAAGAATTATTTTACCAATCAAACTATCCCTATCAATTATATAAAGTCCTATCCGCAAGAAATTACTTCTTTTGACAAGACTGATATCCAAACAATTATTTGTGAAAGCTTTATTCTTATTGACGCAAGCCCAAAACGTTTGCTCCCCCGCTTTTTCATGGATGATTTTGAACGGATCGCCGTTTTCACATAATATTTTTTCAAAAATACACCAGAAAGTTTCCTTTGTAATTACATTATCTTCTTGTGATACAATATGATTCATTCGACTTTCTCCTTTATCTGCTTTTATGCACTTTCACCCTTAAAATTATTTTATTTCCTGGATATTATATCCCAATTCTTTTGCTCTGCTTAAAAAACGCGGGATATTAAGGATTCCCCATTGATTGCAAACATAAGCACAAGTATCTGTCAACATAAGCTTTTCGGTTTCTTCCGTAAAAAAGCGAACTTGATAGTCTTGCCTTGTTTTCGCAATTTCAGTTTTTTCAACTACACCGAGCGAACCTTGTAAAGACGGATGAAATATCTCCGACAGTTCACGAAAAGAAATCACGTTTTTCTTAACATAATCTTGGACAACTGCCAATACAAGCCTATTTTTAGGATAAACAACACCATTAAACAAGTATTTTGTTGTATCACGCCGTCTTACTTCCCCCTCTGAATACGAAACCATAAGGGGTTCGATTGATTCCTTTTGTCTACTTGCATTTGAGGCATCTTGCTTGTGCAGACATTCAAATGCGGCTCGCAATTCAAAAACTTGCTGTTCAAGCTTTTGAATTCGCGTAAGCATTTCTAAAATGATACTTGCATTATCCATCCCTACACCTCCTGGCATTAGGATACCATAACTTTCATGAAAAGTCAAGTAATTTTTAGAAAAATATAGATAATAAACGTAAATTTATAAAAACAATTTTTATCTTTCGTTATCATTTTTTCAAATAGACAAATCGTTTTTTTCAAAATTTATAATAAACCAGAAGATACGGACGCTTCGCGGCCAAACTCAGTTTCAGACGTCGCCTTCGGCTCTTTCCATTACTAAAGCGACCCATTGATGCAACAAACATCCGAAACTACCATAAACGAAAAATATTTTTTAATTTTCCCGTTTGAGATTGCTATTCCCGGACAGATGTGATATAATTCGGTGTGGAAAAAACAGAAAGGAGCTGTACTATGAACCAGAGAACCCCCATCATTGCAGGCAACTGGAAGATGAACAACACGGCATCGGAGGGCGTAGCCCTTGTGAATGCGATCAAGCCTCTTGTGGCAGACGCCAAGTGCGAAGTCGTCGTATGCGTCCCCGCCATTGACATTCCCGCCGTTGCGGAAGCGCTCAAGGGCAGCAACATTGCGTTGGGCGCGCAGAACGTCCACTTTGCGGAAAAAGGCGCCTACACGGGCGAGATCTCCGCGGCGATGCTCAAGGAATACGGCGTGAAGTACGTCATCATCGGGCACAGCGAGCGCCGTCAGTACTTCGGCGAGACGGATGAGACGGTCAACAAGCGCACGCTTACGGCGCTTGCGGCGGGACTTACCCCCATCGTCTGCATCGGCGAGACGCTGGAAGAGCGCGAGAGCGGCAAGACAGAAGATGTGCTTGCCAGACAGATCACCGAGGGCATGAAGGGCATCGACGACATCTCCAAGATCGTCATTGCCTACGAGCCTGTCTGGGCGATCGGAACGGGCAAGACGGCGACCTGCGAGCAGGCGAACGAGACCATCGGCTATATCCGCAAGAAGTGCGCCGAGGTGTTCTGCCCCAAGTGCGCCGAAAAGGTGCGTATCCAGTACGGCGGATCGATGAACGCGGGCAACTGCAAGCAGCTCATGGCGATGTCCGAGATCGACGGCGGCCTGATCGGCGGCGCATCCCTGAAGGCAAACGACTTTGCCACGATCGTCAACTATGACAAGGGCGGGATGCAGGGAATGAAACTTCCGAAGGAGCTTCTGTAAATGAAACCCACCTGTGCGATCATCATTATGGACGGCTACGGGATTGCTCCCGCAGGTCCCGGAAACGCCATTACGCTGGACGGCAGCAAAAATGTGAACGCCTATCGGGAGGAATACCCTTCCGCGACGCTGGGTGCAAGCGGGCGCGCCGTCGGACTTCCCGACGGACAGATGGGAAACTCCGAAGTCGGACACATGAACATGGGCGCCGGGCGCATCGTCTATCAGGAGCTGACCAAGATCTCCAAGGAGATCGAGGACGGTGAATTTTTCCGGAACGGCGTACTGCTCAACGCGATGGACAGCGCCAAAAAGAACGGCAAAAAGCTGCACCTGTGGGGACTTTTGTCGGACGGCGGCGTTCACAGCCACATCACGCACCTCTTTGCGCTGCTGGAAATGGCGAAGAAAGAAGGCGTCCCCGAGACCTATGTCCACGCCTTCCTGGACGGGCGCGACACCCCTCCCACCTCTGCCGTGCACTATGTGCAGCAACTTCTCGACAAGATGAAGGAGCTCGGATACGGAAAGCTCGCCTCGCTCTCGGGAAGATATTACGCGATGGACCGCGACAACAACTGGGACCGCATCGAAAAGGCGTACGACATGCTCACCGTCGGAACGGGCATTCAGGCGGAAGATCCCATCGCCGCGCTGCACGCCTCCTATGACGCAGGCGTGACGGACGAATTTGTCCTGCCGACCAACATCACGCAGAACGGCAAGCCGGTGGCCCTGGTGGAAGAAGGCGACTCGATCATCTTCTTCAACTTCCGCCCCGACCGCGCAAGAGAGATCACGCGCGTGTTCTCGCAGGATCCGTTCGTCGTTCCCAAGGGTACGGCATTTGAGCGCAAGACGGGTTTCCTGCACCCCGTGTATGTCTGCTTTACGGTGTACGACGCCGAATACAAGAACGTCGCGATCGCCTTCCCCAAGCAGAGCCTCAAAAATACGCTGGGCGAATACCTTGCCTCGCTGGGAAAGAAACAGCTCCGTATCGCCGAGACAGAAAAATATGCGCACGTCACCTTCTTCTTCAACGGCGGCGTCGAGGAACCCAATCCCGGCGAAGTGCGCGTGCTGATCAACTCGCCCAAGGTGGCGACCTACGACCTTCAGCCCGAGATGAGCGCTCCCGAAGTCACCGAGCGCGCCATTCAGGAGCTGAAGACGGGCGACTATGACGCCATGATCCTGAACTTCGCAAACTGCGACATGGTCGGGCATACGGGCGTCATTCCCGCCGCCGTCAAGGCCGTGGACACCGTCGACAAGTGCGTGAAAAAGGTCGTCGATCAGATTCTCTCGATGGGCGGAAGCGTCCTGCTTACGGCAGACCACGGCAACGCGGATAAAATGCTCGATACGGACGGCGAGCCCTTCACGGCTCACACCACCAATCCCGTCCCCGTCGTGCTCATCTCCGACAAATACAAGAACGTCCGCCTTCGCAAAGACGGCATTCTCGCCGATCTCGCCCCCACCCTTCTGGAGGTCATGGGACTTCCCGTTCCCCCCGAAATGACGGGCAAGAGCCTGATCGAAAAAGACTGAACGTCCTTCACGCCCCGATCGGACGGCGATCTCCTGGCGCAAGCGCGCGGCGGATCGGCGGGCGGAAGGATCTCAGACGGCCGACGGAACGTTCCGATCGCCGCCTTACCTGCAAACCATAAAAAAACCGATGCGCTCGGCGCATCGGTTTTTTCTTTGCCCTGCCTGTCTGCAAAAAGGCGGATGTCTATTCTTCCTGTGAGGGAGCGCGGAGCGCGGCGGGCGTCTCCTCCGACGGCACGCACGCAGACGTACGCGGCGAATCGGATTTTGCCTCGGACGCTTGCAAAGGCCCGCACGAAAGCTGCGAGGATTGGCAAGCGGCGCCGCCCTGTTCCGAAGGGACGTCTTCCATGCGCACGGACGCCGGCAAAGGCGCCTGTCCTGCAAGAGGCAGCTCGGAATGCTCCGACGCATCCGAATCCCGACGGCTCTTTTTGTGCTTCATCTTGCCGACGCCGAGCACGTCGGCGAGTTTTTTCCCGGAGACGATGTTGAGCGCCAAGAAGACGAGATTGAACACCGTGAGGGCGAGCGTCTGATAGGACGGTCCGACGGTGACGGAGAAGAACTCGAGGTTGTAGCCGAAACTGCCCGTCAGTTCGGAGATGAGTTCCTGCCCGTTTGCGAGCTGCATGACTTCGACGATATAGTGTTCGAGTTCGGCGATGGGCGTCGCCATGAAGGAGAAGCGCAGCAGCGCGCAGGCATACGTCCCGGGGATAAAGGCGCAGATGGTCTGAACCCAGCTCGGGAGCATTCCGAGCGGCATATAGGCGCCGATGAGGAACCCGACCGCCGTCGAAAAGACGGCGACGAGGCTGGCCATCGTGCCCTCCGTCTTGATGAAGGAACACAGGAACACCGTCATGAGCGTGGACGAGATGGTCGCATAGAGGGTCACGCCGAGCACGGTGAGGAAGTCGACGAACGTGAGGAAAAATTCCTGCATGCACGCGAGATAGAGAAAGCAGATGACGAGGTAGACGACGCACACGAGGAGCGTCACCAGGAAATTAAAGACGACATAGCTGCCGATGAGGGCGCCGCGTCGGATGGGCGAGGAGACGAAGTCGCGGTTGACGCCGCTCTGTTTGTCCTCGACAAAGACGGTATTGGTCTGCAAGGCGACGGTGATGGTCGAGAGCGCGGCGATCCCCGAGAGCATCCACGAATCGACGAGCGTGCCGATGTACTGATTGAGAGAGTCGTTTGGCGTAATGCCCATGCGGTAGAGGGTATTCTGCACCGTGGAGAGTTCCAGGTTGCGCAGGAAGAAGATATAGACCGCAAAGATGATGACGGGAACGAGAAGCGTATAAAAAAGGCGGATCTTGTTCTTGAAGAAGACGAGCAGGTGCCGCCGCGTGAGCTGTCCGAAAACGGAAAGGACGTTGGTCTTATTTTGTTGCATCGCCGCCCTCCTCCGTCAGAATGATGTTGCGCCCCGTGACGTTCAGGAAGACGTCGTCCATGGTTCCCTTGAGAATTTCCACGTCATCGGTGTAGGCATCGAAATCGCGCATGAGCCGTTTTGCCGCGTCGCTGTTCTGGACGCGAATGCGGTACGCCTTCCGAATCTCGTCATAGGAAAAGGAGTACCCCTCGCGCAGAAGCCCCGTCTCAAAGGACTCGTCGCGCTTGCGATAGCTCAGAAGGCTGTCGTAGGAATAGCGGTTTTTGAGCTCGTTCGGCGTTCCCTCGGCGATAATGCGGCCCTTGTCCATGATGACGACATACCCCGCCTTTTCCGCCTCTTCGAGGTAGTGGGTCGTGAGAAAGACCGTCATGCCAGTCTCGGCACGGATGCTGTCGATGAGCGACCAGACCGTGAGCCGCGCCTTGGGATCGAGCCCCGTGGAGGGTTCGTCCAGCATGAGAAGGCGCGGGCGATGGACCATGGCGCGCGCAATGTCCACGCGGCGCTGCTGTCCGCCCGAGAGGTTTCCGACAGGACGTTTCAGGAGGGTCTGCAGGGACAAAAGTTCGATAATCTCGTCGACGTTGCGCTTTTTTTCGGAACGCGTCAGTCCGTAGAAGGAGGCGCGCACGTCGAGGTTCTCCCACACGGTGAGCTGTTTGTCGAGGACGCTCGACTGAAAGACGATGCCGATCTCCTGTTTGATCTGCTCCGCCTGGGCATCGAGATCATGCCCGCAGACGGTCACTTTTCCCGCGTCCTTTTTGAGGATGGAACAGATGATATTGATGGTGGTGCTCTTTCCCGCGCCGTTGACGCCGAGGAAGGCAAACAGCGAGCCCTTTTTGACGGCGAAGGAAATGTCGTCCACCGCCTTTACGTCGCCGTATGACTTGGAAAGATGTTCGACTGTGACCGAATACTCCATGCGTTTAACCCTTTTCGATGACGGAACGGTGTTGCACGAGCAGCGCATCGTAGACGGCGAAGACGTCGTCAAAGCAATCGATGTGCAGACGCTCATGCACGCCCTCCCGATCGGTCTGTTTGATGTTATAGATGCGGAAGAACGGGCCGTACCACTTGAATCCGCGGCAGAAATGTTTGATGACGGTGTCCTCGCGGACGCCGCGCTGTTCGTTGAACCGACGCGGAAGGAACAATTTCTTCTTTGCCAGAAAGTTGAGCGCCGACTGATCGGGCATCATCATGCGCCGCTTTTTTACGCGCGCACGGGCGCGGGCGAGAAGTCCCGTCTCGCGGCAGCGCGCCACGTTGAGCAAAAGCACGCCCGAATTGCAGTAGTCGCGGCGGATCCAGAATTTTCCCTCCTGATCTTTGACCGCTCCGAACTCGTATCCCGTTATATCCGTCTGCCAGAGCGCGGAAATATCCTTGCGGCACATCGTGTCGGTGTCGAGATAGAGCAGCTTTTCGGGCATCGGCATGCAGTCAAAGAGAAGCCGCAGCATGGCATAGGGCGTGTAAAACCCCTTTTCGTTCTTCCCGCCCGCAAGATATTTGCGGTACGCCTCCCCCGCATCTACGCGCCGCACAAGGCTCGACGCATTGTACTCCTGCAGCGCCCGCTCCAACAGCGCCCGCTGTTCCTCCGTGAGAGGCGAAAACCGCGCATCCACGTCCGTGAGATCGAGCGTCACCATCCGCACTTCGAGCGGTGCCTTGGTGTGCATGGCGGCCGAAAGCGCCGACAATAATAACTGCGGAAAAATTTTTGCATTCCCGCAATAGCACAGCTGTACCCGTTCCGTTGTCTGCCCGTCTTCCGCCATCACGCATCCCTCGCCTGATTTCGTCTCGGCCGCATATCGGCCCCGCGCAGTTATGTGCTCCCTCTCGGCATAAGCCCTTCGCACCGCAGTTCATATCCGATTATACGGGATTTCCGCTATTCTGTCAATCCCTTTACGATATTGCCGTCGGAATTTCACAAAACATTCCAATCAGGGAGCGGGAAATGCCGAAAGATAGATCGCGCGCACTTCTTCCTCGGTCGGTTCATATGCCGATTTTTTGATATTTTTGTTGGCCATGGCGGCATGCGCAAAGGCGAGAAGGTGTTCGCGGGGAATGTCCTCGCGCGCGCCGAGCAGAGCGTCCATCGTCTCGCATATGCCGTCGAGCGTATCCGAGCAAGCGGAAAGGATCTCTTTGAGCGCGGGAACGCTTTTTCTTTCGCACAGGCGGAGCGCGCCGCCCAGCAGAAGACCGTTTGCCCTGCCGTGATCGATCCCATAGAAGTATGTGAGGGCATACCCCATGCCATGCACGGCCGTCGTACCCGACTGAGCGATGGTCATGCCCGCGAGCATGGAGGCGTACAAGAGCGTATCGCGTTCGTCGAGCGTGAGCGGCCCCGCCGTCTTTTGGAGAAGCGGGTAGAGAATGCGCAGGCTCTCCTTTGCGAGCGCGTCGGAAAGAGGCGTCGCGTTGCGCGAAAGCATTCCCTCCACCGCATGGGAAAAGGCGTCGAGCGCCGTATTCACTGTCGAGCGGACGGGCAGATGTTCCATGTATTTTCCGTCCAGAAAGGCAAGGCGCGGGAACATGGCAGGACTGGTAATGCTCGTCTTGGTCTCCTTGGCGTCGTTTGTGAGAATGGCGTAGGGCGTGACTTCGCTCCCCGTTCCCGCCGTCGTGGGGACATGCGCCATCGGAAGTGCTTCCGCCGCATAGCCGCCCGCAAAGATCTCTTCGTCCGTGCGTTCCTGTACGGCGAGCGTCGCGATCGCCTTGGCCGCATCCATGGGCGAACCGCCTCCGATCGCGACCACAAAATCTGCCCCCGCGCTCTTCAGGAGCGCGATCCCCTCCCGCACGCTTGCGACGGTGGGATTGGGCGTGATGCGGTCAAAGACGGTGGCGTTCTGTCCGTTTCGTTCCAGTGCGGAGAGCATATCGTCGAGCGCGCCGTTCAAGGCAGAGCTCTTCCCCGTGACAATCAGCGCGTGCGTCCCGAGCGCTTTGAGCTGATCGCCGTGTTCCGGAACACAGTTCCGCCCGCTGATCACGCGGGTCGGCATGTAGTAGGCAAATGATTGCATTATCGTTCCTCCCTCTGTTCCATTGCCACGCGGACAAAGTAAATGGGCATCCCCTTGGCGGAAAAATTCGCCTCGTATTCCGTTACGATGTTGTCTGCGGCATAGACGCTGTGATGAAGATCGCGCGAAATGTCCTTTACGGCAAATCCGTTCTCCTGAAATTTACGCAGCGAATACGCAAAAAAGTCCTCGCTGTCCGTCTTTTGTACGATTTCCCCGCCTGGCTTGAGCAATTTTTTGTAGATCGCAAGAAAACGATCGCTCGTCAGGCGCTGTTTTTCACGGCCCGCTTCGGGCAAGGGCGTGGAAAAGTTGAGATAGATGCGGTCGATGCTCCCCTCGGGAATATAACAGGGCAGGATCTCGGCGGCAATGTTGAGAAACCGCACATTGGGAATGCCCTCCTCCATGATGCGCTCCATCGCCGTAAGCACGACGTTGGTACACACTTCCACCGCCAGAAAGTCGCACCCGCAGGCACGTTTTGCAAGTTCTGCGATAAATCCCCCGTTGCCGCAGCCCACTTCCAGTTCCACGGGCGCACGACGGGAGAAAATGCGTTCAAAGTCGAGGAGCGCGCGGTAGTTCTCGGCCGCCTCTTTCAGGTTTTTACACGGTTTCCCGCGCGCAAGCAGGACGGGCGCACATGCCGCGACGCGCGCCTCCAGGTTGCGTTTTCTGCGCATCCGCATCAGTTTTTCCCCGTGGAGCCGAAGCCCCCCTCTCCGCGTACGGTGTCCGAGAGCGTCTCGCTCTCGCAAAAGTCCGCCGTATAATAGGGCGCAATGACGAGCTGCGCAATGCGATCGCCCGCCTCCACGCGACGGAGCGTCTTGCCGTGATTGTGCAGGGCGACCATCACTTCTCCGCGATAGTCGCAGTCGATGACCCCCACTTTGTTGGCAGGGGCAAGATCCTGTTTGCACGCCAGCCCGCTGCGGGCATAGACAAGCCCTACCGTCCCTGCGGGTAACTGAATGGCGATCCCCGTATGAAGGAATACCGTCTCGCCCGCGGGGATCTCCGCCCCCTCGCAGGCATACAGATCGGCTCCCGCCGCAAAGGCGGAACCGTATGCGGGCAGCTTTGCCCGATCGTTCAACTTTTTGACACGGACGTCCATGGTAAAAGTCACCGTCCTCCTCTCTTTTGCGCAATAGGTTCTACCCAAAAAGAATACAATAAATGCGTCCGTTTGTCAAGGGAAAGGCCGCAATCCGCCTGTTTTTTGCCCGTCGGCGTCCACATTCTGCCTTGTCGCTCCCTCCTCCCTGAAATCTCTCCCCCCTTCCGTCCGATACGATCTGCTCCATACCGACAAATCCGCGTCTGAAGCGCCGAACGGCGCGGGCTTGACAAACCCGAAACGCCGAACGGCGCGAGCAAAGCAATCCAAAAGCATCGAACAGAGCGAGCATGACAAACCCGAAGCGCCGAACGGCACTGGCAAGGCTTTCCCGTAACGCCGAACGGCGCGGGCATGGCTTTCCCGAAGACCTTTCCGCGACAGGCGCAAAAAAAACGCGCCCCCTGACGGGAGCGCGTTTTTTTGCGAAATTCAGCGGATGCTGTACATGAGTTCGGAGTAGGTAGGATACGGCCAGTAGTCGGACGAGCAGACCCGCTCCATGTTGTCGGCGATCGCGCGCATTGCCTCCATATCGGGGACGATGACGTGAGCCATCTTCTGCGATGCGGGGCCTTCGCCTGCGGGGATCTCGGAGAGATCTTTTTCCAGCTTCTTCATGGAGACGAGGAAGGCCTCGTTCATCGTGGAGAGCTTTTCGGCGAGGGCGACGTCCTCGTCGCAGGCCATTTTCTCGGAGACGGCGCGCTTTGCGGCGATCACCGAGCAGAGCTCTGCGATGTACCCGTTGACGGCGGGATAGATGTCCTGCTTGCCCATCTCGAGCATGGTGCGTGCTTCGATGTCGATGGTCTTGATGTAATTCTCAAGCGAAATGTTGGCACGCGCGATGACTTCTTTCTCGGTGTAGACGCCCTGGCGCACGAACACGTCGATGTTCTCGGGCTTGAAGTACTCGGGAACGGCGTCGGCGGTCGTCTTGTTGTTGAGCAGGCCTCTGCGCTCTGCTTCGGGCTCCCAGTCGGGGCCGTAGCCGTTGTAGTTGAAGATGATGCGATAGTGATCTTTGAGGAGCTTCTTGGTGTACTTTGCGCAAGCCGCCTCGAAGTCCTCTGCTCCGGAGAGCGCATCCACCGCCTCGGAGAAGGTCTGCGCGACGATGGTATTGAGCACGATGTTGGGATCGGCGACGCTCGCCTGCGAACCGAGCATACGGAACTCGAACTTGTTGCCCGTGAATGCGAAGGGCGACGTACGGTTTCTGTCCGTGGTATCGATGGGGAAAATGGGCGATTCGGGGACGCCGATGGAACCGGGAACGGCCTTTTTCGGCACATATTCACGGCCGAGGACGATGCTGTCCACGAGGGCGCCGAGCTGATCGCCGAGGTAGACGGAGATGATGGCGGGAGGCGCCTCGTTTGCGCCCAGACGGTGATCGTTGCCCGCGGAAGCGACGGAAGCGCGCAGGATGCCCTGGTAGGTATCCACCGCCTCGATGACGCATGCAAGGACGAGCATGAAGAGCGTGTTCTTTTCGGGGTTTTCGCCCGGATCGAGCAGGTTGAGCCCGGTATCCGTCGAGAGCGACCAGTTGTTGTGCTTGCCCGAGCCGTTGACGCCCTCGAAGGGCTTCTCGTGAAGGAGGCACGCCATGTGGTGCTTCTGCGCGACCTTCTTCATGAGCTCCATCGTGAGCTGGTTGTCGTCCACGGCGACGTTGGTCGTGGTGAAGATGGGCGCGAGTTCGTGCTGTGCGGGAGCAACCTCGTTGTGCTTGGTCTTGGCAAAGATGCCGTACGACCAGAGCGTCTCGTCAAGGTCGCGCATGAAGTCGGAAATACGCGTTTTGAGTACGCCGAAGTAATGATCTTCCAGTTCCTGTCCGCGTGCGGGCGGCGCGCCGAACAGCGTGCGTCCGGTCAGGATGAGGTCTTTGCGCTGGTTGAACATATCCTCGTCGATGAGGAAGTACTCCTGCTCGGGGCCGACGGTCGTCGCGACTCTGCGGCAGGTGATGCCGAACATCTTGAGAAGGCGCTTGGCCTGCGCATCGAGCGCGGTCATGGATTTGAGGAGCGGCGCCTTTTTGTCCAGCGTTTCGCCCGTGTAGGAGACGAACACCGTGGGAATGAAGAGCGTCCCCTCCTTGACGAAGGCGGGAGAGGTGGGGTCCCATGCCGTGTATCCGCGGGCAGCGCTGGTCATACGCGTTCCGCCCGAGGGGAAGCTGGAAGCATCGGGCTCGCCCACGATGAGGCTCTTGCCCGTCAGCTGCATGATGACCTTGTCGCCCGAGGGCTCGATAAAGGAGTCATGCTTGGATGCGGTCAGGTTGGTAAGAGGCTGGAACCAGTGCGTATAGTGCGTAGCTCCCTTGGAAACCGCCCAATCCTTCATCGCATTCGCAACCGCGCCAGCGATGGAAGAATCGAGAGGCTGCCCCTCGTCGATCGTCTTGCGCAACGACTTGTAGACCTCTTTGGGCAGCGAGTTCTTCATGATCTCGTCGGTGAAGACGTTGCTGCCGAACAGCTCTGTTACCTTCATGTATCTCTCTCCTATGTTTTGAAATCGACTTGTAAGGCGAAGTGCGCGCGCCGCCTGCGCCGCACCCCGATCAACACTCCAATTATATGATTTTTCCGACGGCAAGTCAAATGTTTGCCCGCCATTTTCCGCGAGTTTGGACTTTCGCCTTGATGATATGATCTATAAGTTCAGCTTAACGATCCAAACGAGCAGCAAACACCGCCTGCTTCGGCAAAACGAGAACGCCGCGCGGCGGAGCGATCTCCGCCGCGCGGCGCGCGGGGTTCATGTTCTTTTTGGGGGGGACACCCGCGCAAAGGACGGGGTGGCGCAGGTTTTTGGGCCCCGGCGGGGGGGCGGTCG
>ERZ1090864.468-NODE-470-length-22718-cov-7.070776_pt1 | contig 22718 bp, 14 predicted proteins | sample MGYA00478479_ERZ1090864 | MGnify/ENA primary metagenome ERZ1090864 (study PRJEB33644, sample SAMEA5815743) | chicken gut metagenome | biome: Chicken; feature: Gastrointestinal Tract; material: Caecum | place: Ireland | collected 2019-01-01 | study: A study of the...
CTCGGAGATGTGTATAAGAGACAGCGATTGCTCTATCGCGTCTATCGCCAAAGATTATGATACAAGTAGGCAAAATATCAATCGTATCAAAGAACGCAGCATAAAAAAACTCCGAGAGCATGGTTGGGACCAATAGTTGGAGGTACAATGATGTGCGGCAAGAAGGAAAAAGATTGAATATTCCAGCAAGCACGGCATTACACCAGCAGCCATTCGATAGCGGTGGCGAGCAGTACTCTTCTCTTTTTCATAACAGAACCCTCTTTGAGAGGTTTTTGTCCCTAAAAATATGGTGGAACAGCTTTTTGGCTTGCGATACGAGAATCTGTAAAATTAGAAGCTATTATAGCAAGGGGAAAAATCAGGAAAGCTGAATGTAAGCTCGGTCAAGACTCAGATACTGCCCAGCTTTGAGCGTAATCTGCGTGCTTCCCGTGAAGGTCACAGACGGCACGGCGTCGTAGTCGAAATCAGCCGGGAAATACGACGAATCATAAATGCGAACTTTGGACTCATTGATAACAGACCCGTCGCCGTAACGCGTCGGATCGTGGACGACCGTATAGGTGCCGGGCTGCAAATCCAGCCCGCACTTGTAGTCGAGGTCATAATCGCTGCTGCCAATGCCGAGCTGTCCCTTCGCATTGGGAAGTGCGCGGGCAACATTCTGTACCGCAACCATCGCGGCAGATGTGAGCTGCACATACTGCCCGTCATGAAATGTCAGATAGCTGCGTGCATTCTTTCCGTGTACGATTTTATGTGTCACTTCGGTACCCGACGTGTCAGCTGTAGGATAGATCATACAGTATGCAATATACGTCGGCGCGATCGGGAAAATCGCGTATTCGCCGGCCGGAATGTCCTTGCCGACTTGATAGGTTTTGGCGTGCGCAATGTTTAAGCTTCCATCTGTGCCCATATCCGGAGCAAGATACGGAATCACAGCCACGGTGTGCTTGACGGGTTGCTGTCCAGGCAGCGTGGTGTAGACACCCGTGGCTTCGCCTTCCTTGCCGGTGGCCAGCACCTTGAAGTAGTACACGTCGTTGCCATTTTCGACGACCTTCTTCACGTCACGTGTCTGGAAGACGGCGCCATTGCCCATTGCAATGTTGGGGTTTGCGTGCGTGCCATGCACGGTCATCTTGAAGGTGTACGTCTTGCCCTGCTCAACCATAAAATTCATCGTCGTGTCGCTCTCCACGTAAGGCGCGGTCGTATCGACCGCAGCCGCTGTCAGCGGCATGGAACAGGTCACGACTGCTGCTGCCAGTACGGTAGCGAGCAAAGCGTTTCTCTTTTTCATCATAAACCCTCCTCTAAAATCTGGTAAATTGATCCCAATGCGGATTTTACCTTTGTAAAGATACGGAACAGCCCTCCAAAATGTTCTAGCAAGTTGATCATGAATTGAAGCGTGTATCAAGTGAACTTCTTTTCGCCTTTAGTATAGCATATCCGGATGGAAAATCAACATAAATTTGGGTTCCAGCTTTGTAATTTTGCGTAACAGTTCTGTAAACTAATTCGTTTTTTTATTTATTTTTTGGAAATGGCGATTCTAAATTGAAAATTGTGGTCGTTTCGAAAAGCGAAAAATAAATTCAAATTATTTGAAAACTGATGCTTATAAATTTAGTCTTCTTTATCTGAAAATAAAAAGAGAGCAGCCGCACCCGCTAGAATTTTTCGGGAAGGGTGCAAAGCTGCTCGGCAGATGCTTTTTATCCGAAGGAAAGCTGGGAGATGAAGAGGCGGGATAAAAAATTTTCTTCCTCCAGCAGGAATTAGCATAATTTATTATTGACATATGCTAATAATAGCTTTATACTGTTTTCAGACACAGAAACCGGACGGGGGTTGAATATCCGGCAAAAGGGATGTGATCGGAAAGGAGAATGCCATGCCAAGACCAAGTAAGCCAAAGCGTGTGGATGCTGTTCCCCGCTGCTGTCGTTTCCGTGGGGATACGTTGGAAAGAGACGATTTTTATATCGCTCTGACAGTAGAGGAGTACGAGACTGTCCGCCTTATTGATTATTTTGGAAAAACACAGGAAGAGTGTGCAGCCTTTATGGGTATCGGGCGGGGAACCGTGCAGATGCTGTATGCGGAGGCCAGAAAAAAGCTGGCCAGGTTTCTGGTGGAGGGATGTACGCTGCTGATCAGGGGCGGAGATTATGTGGTGAAACCGTCCTGCGGATGGCATGAAAGGTGCCGGAACGATAACCCTGACGGCATTGATTCCCTTGAAGCGGGAGGCTTTATGACCGGCGGATCGTCGGCCAGGAAAGGAGAGAATTGTATGACGATCGCAGTAACCTATGACAACGGGGAAATATTTCAGCATTTCGGACATACGGAACAGTTTAAGCTTTATCAGGTGGAAAACGGGAAAGTGGTTTCCGCTCAGGTGTTGGACACCAACGGAAGTGGTCATGGAGCCCTGGCTGGTTTTTTGAAGGAGCATGGAGTGGATGTGCTGATCTGCGGAGGGATTGGCGGCGGCGCCAGAAATGCGCTGGCGGATGCGGGCATTCAGCTGTTTGGCGGGGCCTGCGGCAGTGCGGACGCCCAGGTGGAGTCTTATCTGGCAGGCACATTGGCCTATGATCCAGACGTGCGGTGCAGTCATCATGGCCATGGAGAGGGGAACTGCCAGGGGCATCACGGTGATGGCACTTGTGGAGCGCATGGATGTCACTAAGGCCCCAAAAAAGAAAAACGGAATACGAGGATGGCCTGGCGGAGGCTGAAACCGGGCTGCCATATCGTTCTGGCCAGACAGGAAAAAACTGTCTGGCCAGATTTTTGTGCGCGCCCGGCAAGGGTATCTGCCGCGAGATGGAATCCGAAGGAAGACAGATTTTGAAACGGTCCATTATAAACGAAAAGCTCGCACAAGCCGGATATTTTGACTTTCCGGCTTTGTACGAGCAGCTTCGAAACCTGTACTTATGCGATTAAACCGCCGTGTATGGAACCGTATGCACGGTGGTGTGAGAGGCCGGCCCCAATTAGAGGCCTCCTACTCGATGTATGTGCAAAAACGAGCGTTCCGCTCGCCAAGCTTTTGCTGGGCAGAATGTTCGTTTAATTTTATTGATCATCAGCTTTTGGATGCATGGGATACGACGCTGCAAACCTGCTGTAGGTGCATTGCCTTCCAAATGGAAAAGCCGAGAAAACTGCCGAGCAGACGCATCAGGATGACCGTCATATCAAAGACGCCGATGAGCAGGAAGAGTTGGGCTGCTTCCAGCGCCACGCAGGCAGCGAGGCTGACGAGGAACGCGCGCTTGCCGGTTCTGCAGCCCTGAAAAAACAGCGGCAGAAAAACGCCAAGTGGCAGAAACAAAACACAGTTCCCGAGCAGATTCCCCAGGTTTGCGAGGACCATTACTGTGCTGTACAGCGGAGCCTGGGTTGCGCCGATAAGGTCAGCAAATGGAATCAGCTGTAAGCGGGCCAAAACGGATTCCCCGTAGATCTGCCCGATGTAGGTGGGATAGCGGCGGAAGAACAGGATCAAGAGCAGGGCGGTAACGTACAGAATAAACAGACAGATGGCAACACTCTTTTTGCGTTTTGTCATGACACGCACTCCTTTGCTATAAAACAATTACAGTACGGTTATTGGAAAATTGTGAAATCACCTATCAGAGCTACGGTCTGCCAGGAAGTTTTATCGTCGCAACGAAATGCAACCGCGTAAGTCCTGTTTGTCACAAGATTATAGAAATGCAACACATCAGAAATATTGTTGCCATATCCTGTTTCGAAGGATGCAACAAATTTCTTTTGGTACATATCGTAAAGACTGATTACGAATGCTACCGGGGCGCCCGTTTCAGAATGAAAGGCATAAGAGACATTCAGTTTTCCATCTGCATTTGGGAAAAAATAGTAGTTGGTGAATAGCGTGCTAATGGTTCAATATTCAATGACGCCAGAATAAGGATTTCCTCTCAATTCCCAGTATTTTGTTGGGACATTGGTTTCACGCAATAAAGAAGATTTTTCATTTAGGTAATCTACGCTTTTTGCGGATGGGATGGATGTAGCCTCGGATAGGCCGGAAGCGGCACCAGGAGAGGTGGAAACATCGTCAGCGGCGAAAGCAGGAATTGAGAACACAACTGCTGTACTTACAGCGCAAAGGAGGGATAGAGCTTTTTTCCAAAGGGATTTGTACTTGTTCATAATGAAACCACCTTTCTTAAAATAGACATCCAGTTTTAACATATTTTACACAGAATGCGGCCGTAAAATAAACATTCGGGTACATCAACTCCTTTAAAAACCATATATTCCATTTCAAGATAATATTTACAGACTAATTATTACATAAAGAGGTTAATTTGTCAACCTTTTTGGAAGTTATTCATGATACCCTTCAAATCGGAGGCATTTCAATCGCAGGTTAAAGAAAAATTCCATTTTAACCTGCACGAAATCTTGACATAGGGCCAGAGGAAAAAACCGCATAAAAAAAGACCTTCTGGGAAGATGGAGGTGCGGCCGACCGCACTCCAAACAGCCAGAAGGTCTTTTTACGATTATGCGAAGATGCTGCCGGTCCGGAACGGCGCGGCGCGCTTCATGTATTTCATCAGGAAATAATAGATCAGGCCCGTCGGGATTAAGCTGACGTACCAGGACAGATCCACAAGAAACAAGGAACAGCATGAACCCAGCAGCACGGCAAAAATGCCGGGGAGGTTGACGCCCTTGAACGCGCCTTGGCGGTCATACAGCTGGTTTAAGTCCAGCTTCTGCCGCCGCAGGATGTAGTAATCGACCACCATCACCGCGAAAATCGGGCCGAGGAAGGCTGAATAGATGCGCGTGAACAGCGAAAGTCCTGCCGCCGATTCCGGCGTGACGAGCAGCCACGGGCAGCAGCAGATCGACAACACACCCACGATGATCGTGCTCGGCGCCCACTTGAGCTTAAACGAATCCATCAGCACATAGGCCGGCGGCACAATGTTGTTGAGCACATTTGTGCTGACTTGCGCAAACGCGATAAACAAAAGCGTCAATACCGTCAAAAACTTGCTGTCCATCGTGCTGGTAAACACCGCCACCGGGTCGCTGTTGCCCGTTGCGGCTGTGACCAGCAGGCCGATCAAGCCCATAAACAGCGTAACCGGCAAAATGGCCACCGCGTAGATGCCGCCCGTTGCTTTCGGGCCGGTCTTGCGGTGCAAGTTGCGCGCATAGTCGGAGGCGTTGATGATCATGGTGGAGTAGATGCCGAGGAAAGACGTGGTGGCCGCCCAGAACGGAAGACCCCAGGTGCCCTGGATATTCGAGAATGCGCTGGTGATTTCTGTGGAGAATTGCGTGCGCACCACGTAGAGCATATAAATCAGAATGGCGATGATGAAAATGCAGGAGATATTCTCCAGCCATTTGATCTCCTTAAAGCCCTTGATGGCCAGCCCTACCTGGAGCGCCGTGAAAAGGACATAGACCAGCGGCAGGCAGCTGAATCCAAACAGCACCTTCAGGCAGTTGTCGATGGCCTCTGCGCCGATCCAGCTCTGGTAGCCAAACCAGATGATGGCTGGCACGCCGCGCAAAAGGCCGGGCAGCTTCACGCCCGCGGTACCGAAGCTCGAGCGAAGCTGGATGCTGTAGGGAATCCCATACTTGTGGCCGCAGTTGCCGACCAGCACGAGCGCCACTGCGATGACCGCACAGCCGATGATCATCGCGATGATGGCCTGCGGAATGGTGAGGGCGCCGATCAGGCTCGCGCCCATCGAAAAGGTGCCAATCGATACGCAGCCGCCCAAAAAGCTCGCCCCGTATGAGAGTGGGTCCATGATACGTTTTTTGGTGGGGCGCAGGTCTTCCGGGATGCCCGCCTCCAATTCCGGTTTTAAAACCGGGTTATCGATGATTTCCTGCATGACTTCTCCTCCTTAGGATATTCCGCCGTTATTCGACCGGGCGGACCAGCTGGCCGTAACCATACGTACCGGAAAAGCGGCCTTCCTGCGCGACGACCTCTCCGCGCAGCACCGTACACACCGGCATGCCCTTGCCCTTCTTGCCGACAAACGCCGAGATCTTGTTTTTGTAAAGCAGGGATTCCGCCGTAATCTCCCATTCCCGTGCTGGGTCGAGCAGAACCAGGTCCGCGTCAAAGCCCGGCAGCAGCGCGCCTTTTTTGCCGTAAAGGCCGAATGCCTGTGCGGGCTTTTTCGCCATGGCGTTTGCCAATACGCACGGGGACATCCCGCGCTTGACGCATCCTTCATAGAATGCAACCTGCAAGCCGCTCTGGATGCCGCTGATGCCGCCCCAGACGTCAAAGACGTTCTCGATTTTCTGCCCGAGAATTTCCGTGTACTTTTCTTCCTTGCTGCACGGTGAATGGTCGCTGGCAATGCCGGAAAACGTGCCGTTTGCAACGTATTCCCACAGCCTGTCGACCTCTTCCTGCGAGCGCAGCGGCGGCGCGCACTTAAAGAGCGGGCCGTTTTCCAGCACGTCCTTGTCCGTCATGCTCAAATAGTGCGTGCAGGTTTCGGCCGTGATGTCGTATCCTTCCTGCTGAGCTTCGCGGACCTTTTCGGCGACGTCCGGGCTTGAAATGTGGCAGATGTGCGCTTTGCAGCCGGTTGCCTTTGCAAGTTCGATAATATCGACCGTTGCGAGCATTTCCGCGGCGACTGGGCGGGAATCGAGAAATGCCTGCCAGTCCAGGCGGCCGGCCGCCTTCATGCGCTGTTCGGTATGGCGGATCATCGAGAAATCTTCGCAGTGGAAGCCCGCGCGCCCGCCGAATGAGGCGATGATCTGCATCGCTTCATATGCCTGCCCGTAGCTTAACGGGGTATAGTCCGGCGAGACAGGCCCGATAAAGGACTTAAACGCGACGCATCCTTTTTTGTGCAAAGCTTCCAGCTCGCCGAAATTGTCGGGAATCAGGCCGCCCCACAGGCAATAATCTGTGCAGGCGTTTTTCCCAACGATTTCTACCTTGCGGTCAAACAGCTCCGCCGTCGTCATGGCCGGTTCGTTTTGCAGGGGCATGTCGATGACCGTGGTGTAACCGCCCACTGCTGCGGCCGCCGTGCCGTGCGCGTAATCCTCGCGCCATTCATAGCCCGGCTCGTTTAAGTGTGCGTGCGTATCGATGGCGCCGGGAAATACGTAGCAGCCGGCCGCGTCCAGTTCTTTCTTGGCCGGCGCCGTTTCTCCGGGCGCCAGGATGGCCGCAATCCTCCCGTCCCTTACCGCGATGCTCCCTTCCTGTATGGCATCTGAAGTGACGAGTTTTCCGTTTTTGACAAGTAAATCAAACATCTGGTTGCTTCCTCGCTTTCTCATTGTGACTGTCTTTATCCAGAATCGTTCCCTTCCGGAAACGTGCGCAGGAGCGCATGTATTTCATGCAGAAAAAGTAGACAAGTCCCGTCGGAACCGTCGCGGTGAAGAAGGAAATATCGACATTGATCAATCCGATGACTGCGCCCACTGCCGTCGCGATGATGGCCGCCCAGTTCACACCAGTGTGGCCGCCTTTTTCATTATAAAGATCATCCAGCTGGGCCCCTTCAATTTTCCATTTGTGCAGGATGTAGTAGTCTGTGATCAATACGGCAAAGATGGGACCGAAGAATGCTGTATAAATCTTGACAAAGAGGTCGAGGCCGGCCGCGGAGCTGTCGTTCGTCAGAATCCACGGGCATGTGCAGACGGCCAGAACGCCGACCAGGATGACAGCCGTGCGGTGCTTCATCTTGAAGGCGTCCATGAACGCATAGGCCGGCGGCACCACGTTACTGGCGAGGTTCGTGGTCATCTGCGCAAAGAGAATAAAGCAGAGTGTCACGACGAGCAGGATCTTGTTGTCGACCATCTGGGCGAACGCGTTAATCGGGTTTGCGATGCCCGTCGCCGTGGAAGCCATGACGCCAATCAGTCCGAGCAGTACGGTCGACGGCACCATGGAGATAAAATAGGCGACGCCGCGCTTTGCGACGGAGTAGCCGCCTTTCAGCTCGCGGGAGTAATCGCCGGCATTGAGCATGACTGTGGTGCTGTTGCCAAAGAACGCGATGATGGCCGCAAAGAAGGGCATTCCCCACGTGCCTTTCTGGTTGACGAGTTTTTCGGTGATGACGTCGCCATACTGCGTGACGCACACATAAAGCATGTAGATCATCGCGCAGACAATCACGACGCCGCCGATGTTTTCAACCCATTTGATGCCCTGGAATCCTTTGACCGAGAGAACGATCTGCAAAACCTGGAACAGAATGAAATACAGCACCACATTGTCATAACCAAACAGCGCGATGGAAATCTGGTTAATGGCCGCGCCGCCGAGCCACGTCTGGAAGCCGTACCAAACGATGGCCGGCAGGCCGCGGATCATCACCGGCACAATGCTGCCTTTTGTGCCGTACGCGCTTTTGAGCTGAACCGCATACGGCGCGCCTGACCGGTAGCTGAACCGATCGTTGGCGCAGATTCCGATTACCAGAATCGTGGAACCGATCAGCACGGCGAGAAACACCTGCAAGAGGTTTAACCCCTTGTCAATCTGTGCCGAGCCCATCGTCAAAGTGCCGATGGAAATACAGCCTCCGAGCCAGAGCATCAGATAGGAACCCCAGCCCATAATGCGGTCTTTTTCTGCAATCGGTTTCAGGGAGCCCGCTTCCTGCTTTTCTTTTTTCTCCGTTTTGTCAGTTGCACTGCTCATGGTAGCCCTCCTTCTTCTCTTCATACTTTAATGCTTTTTCATCTTTTCTTGACGCTTTTGAAACATCGGTCTTATGCTTTGGCCGGCGTCACATATTTTCCGTAGCCGATCGCATCGTCGAGGTAGCGGCCGTCCTTTGCGACGACTTTCCCGCGAATGATCGTGTAGACTGGAGCACCTTTCCCTTCGAGGCCGTCGAAGCATGTCACGTGTCCCTTTGTAAAAAGCTCTTCCTGCCTGCACTTCCAGGCCTTCTCCGGGTCAACGATGACGATGTCACCGTCAAAGCCCAGCTCAAAGGCGCCCTTTTGCCCATAAAGGCCAAATATTTTTGCCGGATTGTAGTCCATTACCTTCGCGATCAGGCTCGGGCTGAGCCCTTTTTGATGGACAACCATATCGAACATCATTGGCAGGAAGAACTGGATGGAGTTTAAGCCGCCCCATGCCTGCCAGATGTCTTTTGTCTCATTGTCCTTTTCTTCGTCCGCTGCCGGGGAGTGGTCGCTGCCCACACAGGAAAGCGTTCCATCCAACACATAATCCCACAGCTTTTCGACGTCCTCTTTCTTGCGCAGCGGCGGCGTGCATTTTGCCGGGGCGCCTTTTTCAAACACCAAGTCCTCCGTAAAGCCGAGATAATGCGGGCATGTTTCCGCGGTCACCGGGAGGCCCTCATAGATGGCTTCCTTGACAACCTGGGCAACCATCGGATGGCTGACGTGGCAGATGTGGACGCGTCCGCCGGTTGCACGCGCCATATCGATGATGTTCTTCGTTGCCACATACTCCGTCCAGACATCATGGGCGTCCAGGAAGTCGCGGATTTTTTCGTCGCGCGTGCGGCCCTCTTTTGCCTTTGCCTCTTTTTCGCGTTCCATCACCTGGCCGAATTCCTCGCAGTGGAAGCCGCACAGGGCGTTATATGGTTTGAGAATCTCCAGGGCCTTTCTCACATTTCCCATGTTGACAGTTGGAAACAGATTCCCGTTCGGGCAGGTGAAGCCCTTAAAGGCCGCAACGCCGCAATGGTAAAGGTCCACAAGGTCGTTTAAGTTATTTTTAACGGAACCCGGTTTGTCGTCATAATCCCCGACGATGCCGCCCCACAGGGCAAAATCGACGGCGGAATGCCGGCTGATTTTTCCAAGCTTGAGATCAAAGATTTCCTTGTTCAGCAGGGAGGGATTGTTGTTCAAGGGCATGTCGATCAAGCAGGTGCATCCGGCTGATACAGCGGCTCTGGAACCGGTCTCAAAATCTTCCCTGTATTCAAAGCCGGGTTCATTCAGGTGGGCATGGCAGTCGATAATGCCCGGAAAGACATAGTTCCCGCCAGCGTCGATGACTTCTTTTGCTTCTGCCTCGGTTCCCTTCTGGAGAAAAGCTGCGTACACGCCATCTTTAATTGCAATATCCGCCTCATAAATTCTGTCCGGCGTGACGAGCCGCCCATTTTTCACAATCAGATCATACATATTTTTCAAAGCTCCTTTTCCGAGAACACAAAATATGAAAAAAGGCAGAAACTTCCCTCAATTCTCCTCTTTGAGAAATTTCTGCCCGTTGTCTATCCAATCATTCCCTGAACACGGCAATTGGAACAGGCTGCCTTTTGAAAGGCGCACCTCCTGTCACAATTCCAAAACCAGGTCGTAAAGTACCTGTACGGCTTTTGCAAAGTCAATATATGGGGTATACTCCACCGGACAGTGGCTGCGCCCGTCCCGGCTGGGGACAAAGAGCATCACTGTCGGCAAAACCTGCCCGATGGCGAGCGAATCGTGGCCGGCGCCGCTCGGCAGGCGGCAGGAAGTAAACCCATGTGCTTTGCAGCTCTCCTCCATGATCGAGAGCATGTGTTCGTCGAGATCCACCGGCGAGATGTTGAGCTTTTGCTCCATCGAGTAGGAGGCCCCCACCGCGCCGGTCTCCTCATCGAGACGGGCGCGGATCTGGGAGACGATGTCGTCGATGTTCTGCTGGGTGCGCGAGCGGACGTCGACGCTGAATTCCGCTGAACCGGCGATGATGTTCATGGCGCCCGGAACGGCCTTCAGATAGCCGACGGTGGCAACCGTGCCTTCCCCTTTTTCCAGGGCCATTTGGTCGATGCCTGCGATCACTTTGGCGGCGATGCTCACGGCATCCTTGCGCATGTGCATCGGCGTGGTGCCGGCATGGTCGGCGCGGCCGTTGACGGTTACCGTATAGCGCTGGATCCCGACGATGCAGTCGACCAGTCCCAGCTCAATGGAGGCGGCGTCCAGCACCGGCCCCTGCTCGATGTGCATTTCAATGAATCGGGCGATGCTGCCGGGCTGCCAGGCGGCCTTGCCAAGCTGCTTCGGGTTAAAGCCGTACGCTTTCATCGCGTCGTAAACCGTGATGTCGTCTTTGTCGGTATAGGTCTTGCATTCTTCGACAGTCATCTGGCCGAGCATGCACTTGGAACCGAAATAGCCCGTGCCGAAGCGGCAGCCCTCCTCGTCCATAAAGGCGGCCACGACGAAATCCTGCTTGAGCTGGATGCCCTGCTCGATGAGCACGCGCGCCGTCTCGATGGCGCAGATCACACCGGCGATGCCGTCATAATCGCCGCCATTGTAGACGGAGTCGTAGTGGGACCCCATCATGATGCACGGCAGGCTGCGGTCCGAACCGCGCAGCACGCCGAACACATTGCCCACGCAGTCCTCACGCACCTCCAGCCCGGCCTGGGCCATGACCTTTTTGAGGTATTCGGCGGCGTCGCGCGTTTCCTTCGTAAAGGGCATTCGTGTGCAGCCGTCCCCTGGGGTTGCGGTGAATGCTTTCATCGCTTCCAGGTTTTCTTTAATACGGTGCTTCACTTTATGTAGATCCAATGCCTGTAAGCTCATTTTTTTGCGCATCCTGTTTTCCGGGCCGGCAATCCGGGTGCCGTCTTTGCCCGCCAACGCCTCCTTCATGCGGTCGATCGAGGTGATGATCGACACCCCGCCGCTGTTTTCGACAAACTGCATGGCCGCTTCGACCTTCGGGCCCATGCTGCCCGGCGGGAATTGCCCCTCGGCCAGGTAGTGCCGGCATTCCTCGAGTGTCATCGCATCCAACTGCCGCTGCCGGGGGGTGCCAAAATCGACACAGACCTTTGGCACGCCGGTTAAAATCACCAGCGCGTCGGCGCCCGTCTTTTCCGCGACGAGCGCGGAGGCAAAGTCTTTGTCGATGACCGCCTCAACCCCGTGCAGTTCGCCGTTTTCGCGGATGACCGGAATCCCGCCGCCGCCAACGGTGACGACCAGGAAACCGTCTTTGGAAAGCGTGCGGATGGCCGATTCCTCCACCAGCTCCAGCGGGCGGGGAGAGGGGACGACGCGCCGCCAGCCGCGGCCGCTGTCCTCTTTCATCAAAAAGCCGTTTTGTTCATGCAGCTGCTGCGCCTGCTCGCGTGTAAAGAACGGCCCGATAAATTTCGTGGGATTTTGAAAACTCTTGTCGTGTACGTCGACAACCACCTGGGTGAGCACGGACGCAACCTTTTTCTGGATGCCGCGGTCCTTGAGTACGTTGGTCAAGGTCTGGGAGATCATGTATCCCAGGCTGCCCTGGGTCTGCGCGCCGCAGATATCCAGCGGGTTTTCGGGGACAACCTGCTTTGCAATGTCATTTTGCATCACGATGCTGCCGACCTGCGGACCGTTGCCGTGGGTAAGGATGATCTCATACCCTGCTTCGAGCAAATCGGCGATGCTTTCGCAGCAGGCGCGGATATTCTTCTGCTGCTCCGAAACCGTGCCGCGCTGGTCGGCCTGTGTGATGGCGTTGCCGCCGATGGCGATGACTACCTTGTGCATACTCCGCCTTCCTTCCTGTTTAGTGTTGGAATCCGAGCTTTTCCGCGTAGGCCAAAAGCGCCTTTGTAAAGCACTCCAGCGGCGGATGGACCGTGCCCGCGCCGATCTGTCCCTGACCTGCGACTTTATGGGCGATGCCGGTGTTGATGACCGGCGTGATGCCCGTGGCCACGACTTTGCGGATGTCGATGCCCAAGCATGTGCCCTGGAAATCCCAGGTGGGGATTGCGAACATCCCGTTGTGGGAGATCGTGATCTCACACATGCGGTTGGAGATTTCCAGCGCGTCGTAGAAGCCGCCGGTGCCGACAAAGCGGGTGACCGCGGGCGCCGCAATCATCGCCATGCCGCCGACGCCGAAAGTTTCCGTGATCGCGGAATCGCCCATATCGGGGTTCGCCATGGACTCGTCAAAGCCCGTGAAATAAAGCCCGTGCGGGGTATTGACGGGGCCTGTGAACCACTCGCTGCCCGTGCCGCTGACCCGCACGCCGAAGTCCTTGCCGTTGCGCGACATCGCGGTGACAACCGTGCCCTCGCCGACGGTTGCCGCGTCGTCCATCACGGACTTGGCCGCCGCCATCATGATGTTCAGGAAGAACTGGTCGGTATCCGCCAGGAACTTGATGACCCGGTATTTATCCTCTTCCGAAACATCCGGCAGCTTGACCACAAGCGGAGCCATCTCCTTGAGGAACACAAGCGATGCGGCGATGTTGCGCTGGTGGAATTCGTCGCCCATCGCGATGGCGCGGCTGATCATCACGTTGATGTTCAGGCCGTTTTCCAGCGTATGCAACGCCTTTGCGAGCACAGGGCCCAGCGTGTCCCGCATGAAGCGCAGCCGCTCGATGACCTTCGGGCCATAAGCGCCGAAGCGCAGCACCTGGCCGATGCCCTCGTTCATGGTGCAGTAGGCGTAGTTGCCGCCGGTCATATTCCGGACTTTCAAAACCGGCATGTGCGCGGAGGTAATGCCGCCCATCGGGCCGACAAAACCCGCGTGGTGGCAGGGCATGAACTGCACCTCGCCCCGGCGCAGCATGGCCCAGGCTTCCTCTTCGGTCTTTGCCCAGCCCTCAAACAGCGCGGCACCTACGCAGGAGCCCTGCATCGGGTTCGTCATGTCGTCCCACGTCATCGGCGGGCCGGCGTGCAGCAGGAGCTTTCCGTGATTGAAGACATCCGTCGCCTCGTTTGCCGGCACCACGTCGAGCAGGCAGGGGAGGCCTGCCGTAATCTTGGCGAGCACGTCCTCGTTGACCTCATCGATGGAGCGTCCGTCCGGGAAGCGGTATTGATTCAAATAGTCGAGAGCACGCTTTAAAGTCCGGTCGCCGCCGGCAACGGGCTTCCAGTCGTAATGGACCACTTGGAGATGCTGCTTTGCCAGATCCTCCGCAAAGCCCTGTAAACCGATATTCACCACGCCGGGTGCTTTTTGCAGCAGGGCCATCTGCTGGGCAGAGGGGGCAGGGAGCTGGATGGGCTGCGGCGGCTGCGCCTCTACATGCTGCACTTCGGGCAGCGTGCGTCCGGCAATCTTCAGCGCCGCTTCGATGGCGCGCACATTGCCCTCGTAGACATAGCAGCCGGCGTCCCGCAGAATTTGAGCCTGACGGCCGATATCCTGCGGATCGCGTGCAGTGCCCAATAGATTCACCACAAAGGCGACCTGCTGGCCCGCCTGTTCCTTCTGGGCGCGCAGTTTACGCACGCCTTCTGCGAGTGCGGTCGCGGGATCCGCCTGCGAGCCATAGCCGAGCTCCACGTCAAATAGAACCACCACCGGCCGGCTCGTCTCTTGGGCGAGTTCCTCCATTTTCTCTTTGCGCGCCTCGGCGTCCATCATCGGGTGGGGCTTTCCTTTTGTATAGAGATCATCGCCGAGGTCAAGCACATCGCAAGACGGGCTTGCCAGCAGATAGCCGGTCTTTTCCGCGGCGTCCTGCATGCCGAACGCACGGCGGATGAGCAGAGCCGCTTCGCTGGCCAGAGTGCCGCCGGAATAAAGGCCCAAAATCTTCGTATCTTCGCCGAACGATTCCGCAGGCAGGGGTTCTTCCGCCTGGGGCGCAGGCTGCGCGCCGGAAAGACGTACCGCCGCGCGCGCAGCGTCCGTAAGATTCGTCGCATAGACCGCGTTGCCGCACACCGTTTCCTGCTCGTCGCCCAGAAATACGACGGCGCACGGCTTGTGAAGCCCGGCGATCATCGCCTTGAGCTTCTTCTCAACTTCCGGGTCCGCCGGCTTGGAGGCCACCGCGATGACTTTCGTTTCCGGGTCGGCGTCGAGCATGGCGAGCGCTGCCTGCAAGGTCAGCCCGCCGATCGCGCCGTGCAGGTCGCGGCCGCCTGTGCCGATGATGTGCGAGACGCCGCAGCCCATCCGCTCCACAGCCGCCGCAATCTCCTGGACGCCGGTCCCCGCCGCGCCCGCAATGCCGATGTTTCCGCGCCGCACGATGTTCGCAAACGCCAGCGGAACCCCGCTTAAAATACTGGTCCCACAGTCCGGGCCCATCACGAGCAGGCCCTTTTCAGCGGCCAGCTCCTTCAAGTGGCGCTCATCCTCCTCCGTGACGTTGTCGCTGAAGAGCATCACGTGGCGGCCGAGATTGAGCGCTTCTTCCGCTTCCCCTGCCGCATATTCCCCCGGCACGGAAATGAGGCAGACATTATAAGACGGATCCAGCTGGGCAACATCGTCCCAGCTGTGCAGAATCTGCATGTTCCCCAAACGCGCCTGCGCCTTTTTCTGGCCCTTCACCGCATCTTTTACGGCCGCAAGCACTGCGTCAACCGCTTCCGGCACCTCTGTTTTGACCGCGATGACCATGTCGTTCGGCTTCGCCTTTTCCAGCTCGTCCGAGCCGAATCCGCCCTTGCGCATGATGTCGAGATTCGCGGGCGTCCCCATCATGACGGTCGCTTCCTCGACATTCTCAAATTGTCCGAGCTTTTTGCTGAGCACCATCAGTTCTACAGAGTCCATATAGGTGTTCTTTTGGATGATCGTATGCAGCATAAACTGCCTCCCCTTTCCGAATCGATTCTACAAAAAAGGCAGAATGTCCCGCCGGTGAACCCGCCTTTGGGTACATTCTGCCAATGTGTTGCCACTTCACTTACGATTTCTATCAAATTCTATTATAAAAAGCGCATTCCGTTTTGACAATATGCAGAAAGCACAAAACAGGTGCATTTGAGTATGCAGGATGCCCGATTTTGCGGCGCTAATACGACAGCCCATACGCCACACCGCCGGTCACCAAGACTTCCACCAGCGTGATTGGAAGCATGAATTTGAGCACATCGCCTTCTTTTCCCTTGCAGCCGGCCGTCGTGGTTCCCAGAAGGATGGTGGAGGGGCCCACCACGGTGCCGATGGCGGCGCCGGTCGTCTGTGCGGCGAGCACAACCGCTTCGTTGGCCGAAATCATGCCGGCCGCCGCGTGCTGGAAGCTGCCCAACAGGATATTTGACGAGGTGTTCGACGAAGTGACGAACGCGCCCAAAAGGCCCAGAAGCGGCACCGCCGCCGCGTAAAAGCCGCCTGTCACCTGGGTCAATCCCTCGGCGATGAGCTCCATCAGCCCGCTGCCCTTGAGCACCTGTGCCATCATGACCAGAAACAGGATGCCCAGGGACGTCGGGACAATCTTTTGCAGGGTTGCCCGGCCGATCGGGCGCAGCTGGCCCTTTTGCAGAACGCCGCGCCGGCGGTAAATCCAATAGGCCACAAGGACCGTCAAAAGCAGCACAAATCCGGCGTGCGTAAACGGATGGATGGCGCCGAACGAATCCGTTGCCGCGACTGCGAACCCGCGCCCGGTCCGGACGGCTGGAAACGAGAGCTGCACGACCGCCCCGTTGAGGAAATCATGCACCGGGCCGATGAGCAAAACCAGCACGGAAATGGCCGCCAAAAGCAAAAATGGGAACACAGATTCCACCGATTGGGCCGGGGTGGGCGTTTGGAGCGGGGCGGTTTCATCTTCCTGCGTCAAAAGCTTAGACGGCATGCGCCAGGGCTTTGTATAAACGCCGCAGCGCAGCAGCAAAAAGGCCACAACAAGCGCGAGCGTCGTAGGCAAAAAGGCCGCGATCGTCGAATTGAAAAAGCTGATCAGCAGCTGACCGCCGCCCTGCACGGCGCTGATCAGCAGCACGAACGGCAGCATATGCCGCACCGCCCGGAAGCGGCCGTAGCACCAGCAGATCAGCAGTGCGCCGACAAGGTTGACGCCCCACAGGAACAGGCCGGAAAACAGTTTCGTCTGCCAGACCGCCGTTGTTTCCGACTGCGTCATCAGCGCATCCCATCCCAGCGCGAACGTGCCGTACGTGTTGGCCCAGGCATGACCGAGCAGCGTGATCATGACCGACCACAGCGGCCGTACGCCGACTGCAATCAGAATCGGCGCGCACACCGCCACCGGCACGCCAAAGCCGGTGATCCCCTGCAGAAAACTCGAAAATACCCAGGCAATCAGCAGCAGCAAAACCAGCTGGTCCTGCGTCTGCGCCTGCAGCATCCCACGGATCCGCCCGAACACGCCGCCGTGGTCGAGCATCTCATAGAGGAACATCGCCGGCCAGATGACGATCAGAATATTCAGCGCACTGAACGCGCCCTTCAAAAGATCCATCCCGGCGATGGAAAACGTCGACTGCCCAACCAGCAGCGACGCCGCCACCGCGCACGCCACGCCCAAAAGTGCCGCGCGCTGGGTTGGAATGTGAAACACGCTCATGGCGAGAAACAGAATCACGATGGGCGCGATTGCACCCAGCCATGTCAAGAAATCCATATCTTTTTTCCTTCCTACTCTTTCTCCAAAAGGCGCAGCCCAAACGCCAGGCCATTTAAGGTATCCAGCCCTGAACTGTGCCCCACGCGCAAAGCCGCGGCAATCGGCTCCCGCAGGGGCTGCGCTTCTTGCGCAGCCTGCAAAAGCCGGTGCAGCGCTTCACCGAATTCCCGCCTGCACGCGCACAGCAGATACGCCCGGCTGATGTCATTTGTGCGCACGGCGGCTTTTTCCACGCCGGCGGCAAGGCGGGCAAAGCGTTCGTCCTGGCCGGCCGCGGCAAAGGCGAGCAGCATCCCCACCAAGCAGTCGTCCCCAGAGGGCGTCAGGCCCCCGCCAAGTCCAATCATCCCGCAGGCCGAGGCGGCCCTGGCCGCAGGGGAGGGCGATGCCCACATGGCCCGAAGGCATTCCCGCAGTGCTTTCGTTGGGAGAGAATCCCCCGGCTGCGGCGTCAGGCAAAACGCCGCGTCAGATAGGCCGCCGGTTTTGGGGCCCGCCTTTTGCAAGGCTGGGCGCAGCGCACCCAAAAGCCGCCGGCGTGCAGGGAAAGTGAGATGGATTTGCAGCCGCGCCTCCCACGGCTGTGGGGGGCCGACCTGCCAAACGGCGCCCCCTGCGCGCAGGCATCCGCCGCCGGGGATCACCGCGCGCGCCTGGGATACCTGTGCGGAAAACTGCGCGAATGCTTCTTCCGAAAGGGGAAGTGCCGCCGAAAGCGGCGTGAGCAGGATTTCCTGCGGGTGCAAGGCCAAAATCCGACTCCCAGCATACAGGTTGACTGTCCTGCGGTAGACGGAATGCACCGGCAGCGGCCGCGCTTCTTCCAGATAGCGCGCCGCCCATGCCGCACAACGCATGACATCACAATCCTTTCTTGCAATGGCCACAAAAATGTGGTGTAATAAAAAGAAACCGCAAAAGCGCGAAGCGGCGCGCTTTTTTGCGAAGATGGGAAGGAAGGGGTCGTTTATGGGAGTTACCCTGAAGTGGTTGCTTCACGAAAGCCGGCTGCGAGGCCTCAAACTGCTCACCTGCTTTGAAGCGGAATCGACCGAGATCACAGGGGTCAATATCCTCGATAACCCCGAAACGCTGCAATGGATCAAATCCGGCGAACTTGTGCTGACAACAGGATACATCTTCCGCGACGACCCTTCCATGCAGACGCAAATCCTCAAAGATCTCAAAAGCGTTGGCTGCGCTGCGCTGTGCTTTAAAACCAAGCGCTTCTTTTCGGAAATTCCCGCCGCCATGCGCCAGACTGCGCAGCAGATCGGTTTGCCGCTCATCGAACTGCCGCTGACCTATTCCTTCGCAGAGATTTCGGAGGAAATTTCCCGGAAGCTATACACGGAGCAATTTGCAGCGCTCGCGCACGAGCAAGTCCTTTATAATGCGCTGTTTAACGCCTATTTCCAGGGCAGGCCGCTCAATGAGATCCTGCGCATTCTCTCCAATTATCTGGCCCGCACCGTCTGCATCCTGGACGGCCGACGACAGATCCCCTGGTGCGCGCCGACCGAATCGGAAAAGAATCTGGGCGCACAGCCTCTGCCCCTGACCCTCGAAAAGGTTCTGGTGCGCCCGGCGGAACCCGGCCGGCCCTATTTTACGGGGGAGCTGTCTTTTCCGGGTTTTACTGCGCAGGCGGCCATGCTCGCGCTGTCCAATCCCCAATATACCCTGTGCATCCTGGAGCCGCATCCGGAGACGCTGCCCTGGGGCACGCTTGAGCATGTGCTGAAAATCATCGACTTTACGCGCATCCACGCCGGGCTGCGTCATCCGGAGCTGACAAACTACTTTGACGCCTTTTTCCAATATCTGCTGCACCCGGACAGCCTTTCCGAGACCGCCGCCATCCAGCTTTTTGAATATTACGGTCTGCCGTACGCACCGCGCGGAATCTGCGCAGCCGCCTGCGCGCGCGGCCATTCCCCGCAGGACTTTCTGCCGCGCGTCAAGGCCCTGCTGCAAAAGCTCGGCATTGCGGAGTCCGGCTGCTTTCTGGCCTACAACGAGACCCTTTTGTGCCTGTGCTTTCTGAAACCGGCGTGGGCGCCGCTCAAGCAAAATGGGGAAGCGCTGCGCGCGCAGCTTGCCCGGCAGCTTCCGGAACTTTCAGTCGGGGTGGGACGGCTTTTGCCCGGTCCGCTGCCGCAGGGGTTCCGCGAAGCGTCGTTCGCCCTGTCCCTGGCGGAAAATGAAGAACAGGGCCAGCTCCTTTTCTTCCAGGACCATCTCGTGGACTGGCAGGCGTCCAAGCTCAGTGAAGAGGAGCAGAAAGATGTGCTGGCGCTGACGATTCAGCCGCTTTTGGATTTTGACGCCCAAAATCACACGAACCTCGTGCAGACGCTCCAGGCGTATTTTGAGAGCTGCCGCAACGCCAGCCTTGCCGCCGCCAAACTCTATATCCATCGCAATACATTTTTAAAGCGCATGGACAAAATCCGGTCCCTTATCGACTTCCCATCCGACAACCCGGACCGCCTGGCCTCCATCGATCTGGGGCTGCGCATATACAGAGGGCTGCCGCACGAATAACACGGCGGCAGCCCTTTTTGCAGCGTCTTATTTCGCTTGATGATAGACATCCAGCGCCGCGGCAACGCCCGCGCCCTTGTTGACCGGAACATGCAGCTGCAGCAGCACCGCTTCCAGAGCGCCCAGCAGCATCAGGATGTTGCGCTTCTGGCTGGAATAGCCCATGTTGCCGATGCGCAGGATCTTGCCGTCGAGCGGGCCAAAACTTGTGGCGATCTCGATGCCGAAGTCGTCGAGCAGCATGCCGCGGATGGCCTTGCCGTCCACGCCCTGCGGGATATTGATGGCCGTCACGACCGGCATCTTGTGCTTTAAGTCACCGAAAATCGTCAGGCCCATCGCTTCCAGACCCGCGGTCAGCGCCTTGTCGTTGAGCGCATGGCGCGCAAACCGCGCCTCCAGCGTCTCTTCCAGCACACAGCGCAGCGCTTCATGGACGGCGTACTGCATGCTGGTGGCCTCGGTGTGATGATTCAAACGCCGGGGGCTCCAGTAATCCTCCAGCTGTGCCAGGTCCAGATAGTTGCTCGGAATCCCCGGCAGCGTGCCGTCCACATCGTCCGCCGTGCGGATGCCCTTTTCCACATGCTTGCGTGCGCGCGCAATTTCGCTGATCTGTTCATTGTACGTAATCAGTGCAGAACCCGAGGGAGCGGAAATGCATTTCTGGGTGCCCGCAATGCAGGCGGAAAGCTTCCAATCGTCCACCTTGACCGGCGCGCCGCCCAGCGTGGCGACCGTGTCGACAATCAGCAGCGCGCCGTAGCGCTCGCAGATCTCGCCGATCTCTTCCAGCGGCTGCATCATGGAGGTGGAAGTTTCGCCGTGGACACAGGCGACCGCCTTGTAGGTGTCCTTCTTCAGGGCTTCCTCAATTTCCTCGGGCTCGAACACCGTGCCCCACTCGCGCTCGAGCAGGGTGATCTTGGCGCCGCAGCGTTCGAGAATCTCCGCCAGCAGATAGCCAAACCGCCCAAACGCGGGAATCAGCACCTTGTCCCCGGGGCAGATGGCCGCGGTGAGCACCGTCTCCAACCCGCCGCGGGAAGTGGTGTCCACCACATACGTCTGGTGGTTTTTTGTCTGGAAGACCTGACGCGCCATTTCCATTGTCTCATTCATCAGTTCCGTAAACTCCGGGTCAAACTGTCCGATGATGTGGGCGCTCATCGCGCGCAGCACGCGGGGGTCTGCCTCGACCGGGCCCGGCGCCATCAGCATCCGCGGGGAGGGGTTGATTTCTTTAAAGCCCATCTTTCAAAACTTCCTTTCTATTTTTGCGTGCGGCCGCAAAAACGCTTCGGCGTTTCGGCAGACCGCCTCCGTTCTGATACAATTCTTATTATTAGGAATAGCAAAAATGCGCCGGATCCGCAAGGGGCAATCCGCACAATAAATCTATATTGCTATGTGCAGAGTATCCATTCGCCTGTAGCCGCCGCCTTTCAATGCAGAAAACAAGAGCCGCAGCAAAATGCTGATGCACCGCCCAAAATGAAGTCAGTCTGCCTTTTTTGATTTTGGGTGAAAGTTAAGTTAAAAAACACTGGAAATCTTGCGAAAAATGTAGTATAATAAGTTAGCAATCGGATATACTATGGTTGAATTTCAAATGATGCAATAAAGGAGGTGTTGAAATGGCGCAACATTATTTTAGTCTGACAAAAAACGAATGGGAAATTATGGAGGTTATGTGGAAGGCTGGACGGCCGCTCTCGCGCGCAGAAGTGATTGCGTTGTCGGAAGACCGCACGTGGCGGGCCAGCTCGTTTCATGTGCTGATGAACTCCCTGCTGGAGAAGGGCGCTGTCAAGGTAGTGGGCTTTGTCCTCAACACCAAAAAATATGCGCGCACCTTTGCACCGGCGATTTCCGAAGTGGAATATGCGGCGATGCAGGTCAAATCCATGCCTTCTTACACGCCGAAATTCATTCCGGCCCTGGTTTCGACGCTGATGCCGGAAAGCGATAATGAGGAAATTCTGGAGGAATTGAAGACTCGCCTGAAAGCGGTTGAGGAGAAAGAGCAGCCGCACGACGAGGGGGAGTGCTGATGGAGCTGACCATTTGGGCGCTGACCATGGCATTCCTGTGGAGCAGTTTGTTTTGCATTTTGTTTTTTTGCTTTCGCAGAAACACAAAGATGATCGCGAGCTTTGGCATTCTGCCGGCACTGATCCTGTTCGGCGGCTTTTTATTGCGCGCCTTTTTGCCGGTGGATTTTCCGGGCTTTACGCAGGTGATTAGCTGGTCAGATACATGGTATCTGAAAATTGACAGTTTCCTCTTGCGCTGGCAAACGCCGGTCCTGGGCATCGCGCCGATTTACCTTTTCATAGGAATTTGGGTGGCGGGAAGCGCCTTTTTGATTGTGCGGTTCTTGGTGCGGTATGGGCGCAGCGCTTTCCTGTTTGCGCAGATGCTGGAAGAAGACGAGGGGCCCCTTTATCAGATTGCTGTGGAAAAGGCAGCGGCGTATCATATCAAAAGGCTGCGGATCGTGCGGTATGCCGGATTGAAATCGCCGGCCATTACCGGCATTTTACATCCGACCATTTTGTTCCCGGATTTTCAGTATACGGATAAAGAGATTGCCTGCGTGCTCGACCACGAATTGACGCACTGGCGGCAGCGGGATCAATGGGTCAAGTTACTGGTCAAGATTACCTGTTACTTATTGTGGTGGAATCCTTTTGTTTACCTATTGGATCGAAACCTGAACCAGACTTTGGAAATCCGCTGCGATTTGTCGGTTACAAAAGACTGGGCAATCCCGGAAAGAAA
>ERZ1090864.473-NODE-475-length-22533-cov-14.500801_pt1 | contig 22533 bp, 20 predicted proteins | sample MGYA00478479_ERZ1090864 | MGnify/ENA primary metagenome ERZ1090864 (study PRJEB33644, sample SAMEA5815743) | chicken gut metagenome | biome: Chicken; feature: Gastrointestinal Tract; material: Caecum | place: Ireland | collected 2019-01-01 | study: A study of the...
AGATGTGTATAAGAGACAGCACATACATCACATACATATTTTTTCATTTCTTATTTACCTCCTGATATTCTTTGAAAATAATCTAAATTCATTTTTATTTTTCTCTTTTACATTACCGGGAGTCTCCTCCCTCGTTTATAATAGCATACCTTGTCCGCTTTTTCAATGCACAAGTTAGACAACCTTACAGATCGTCCACCAGAGCCGTGGATTTTGCATAAGCCGTGGACCGGGCTTCAAAGAAATCCGTCTTGACCATGTTTGCATTGGAATACTGAGATACCCACCTCATGGACTCCGGCTCCCTCTCATATCCGGGGTAGATCGGGTCATATCCAAAGCTTGTCCACCTTAAATTCCCCAGATATTGGATATATTCGGTCACCATCCGGCGGTTCAGTCCAGCAACGTCGTCTCCGATCACATAGTGTCCCCATTCGATCTCCTGGCGCGCGCCTTCCATGAGAAGCTCCCGCATCTCTGTCACCATGGCGTCGTCAAACAATTCCGAGTGTTCCTTGCGAAGTTCGATGATGATATTGCGGAACAGCCACAGATGCGTGTTCTCATCCCGGTTGATGTACCGGATCTCCTGGGCGGATCCGGGCATCTTTCCGTTTCTGGACAGATTGTAAAAGAACATGAACCCGGAGTAAAAATAGATGCCCTCCAGCACATAGTTCGCCATCATCACTTTCAGAAGCGTCCTTGCATCCTTTTTTGTCTGGAACTCATTGTAGCAGTCTCCGATGAACGTGTTCCGCTTCAGGAGATGTTCGTCCGTTTTCCACTGGTACAGGATGTCCATCCGCTCTTCCGGCGAGCAGATCGTGTCCAGCATATAGGAATAGGACTGAGAGTGTACGCACTCCTGAAATGTCTGTATATTGAGGCAGAGATTTACCTCGTTTGCTGTAATGTACTCACCCACACAGGGCAGGTTTGCCGTCTGTATGGAATCAAGAAACACGAGGAAGGACAGGATCTTGTCGTACGCCGTTCTCTCTGCCTTCTCCAGTTTCGGGTAATCCTTGATGTCCTGAGACAGGTTGATCTCCTCCGGAATCCAGAAGTTGTTCATTGCCTGGCGGTACCAGTCTGACACCCAGGGATATTTGAGGTTGTTGTAATCATTGAGGTTGGTTGTATTGCCGCCGATCATGCGTCTTTTCAGCACGTCCGTGTCTCCGCCCGGATTAAACAGCGGTTTGTGGGGAAGGGGCTGTGTTACATCAAATTCCTGCATCTGTTTCTCCTTTCATTTGTCCGGTCCGTCAGGATGAACACGATTCACATTCTTCTACCTCAAGAGATTTTGAGCGCACATAATAGACCGTCTTTACGCCGCACTCCCATGCCTGGAGATAGAGATTGAGTACCTGACGCATTGTGTATTCATTCGTGATATAAAAATTCATGGACTGCGCCTGATCCACATGCCTCTGGCGCACACCGCAGGCGCGCACGGACCAGGTCTGGTCGATGTGGTGGGCATTGATGTAGTACCAGTAGGTCTCAAGGCTTAAATCCGGAGCCACCCTGGGCAGCATGGAGCCTTTTTTCTCCTCCAAGAAATACTTGTTCATGACCGGATCAATGCCTGCCGTTGTTCCCGCGATGATGGAAGTGGAGCTGGTAGGCGCAATGGCAAGGAGATAGGCGTTTCTCATGCCCTGCTCATGAACCTTTTTGCGCAGCGCGTACCAGTCCTCAGACGTATAGCCCCGCTTGTCAAAGTACGCTCCGGTATCCCAGTCCGAGCCTTCAAAATAGCGGTAGCTTCCCTTTTCCGCGGCAAAGTCGGAGCTTGCCTCCACTGCCGCATAGTTTATCTCCTCGAACAGACGGTCCACAAATTCCAGATGCTCTTCTGACTGCCACTTTATACTGTTCTTTGCCAGCATATGGTGATAACCGCTGACTCCAAGACCAATGGAACGGTAGCTGTGATTGGTGATCTTCGCGTAGGGAAGGGGATAAAAATTCAGGTCGATCACATTGTCCAGGGCGCGGACCACTGTCCTTACCACTCCACGCATATATTCCTTATCCTGCACCGGAAGCCTTCCGAGGGAGAGGGAAGCAAGATTACATACAACAAACTCTCCTGCTTTCGTTGTATTTACCACAACAGTATCTCCGTCGCTGGTCTTCACTTCCGTGCTGACCGTGGAGATCGGCGCCATGTTCTGGGCGATCTCCGTACAAAGGTTGGAGCAGTAGATCATGCCCCTGTGAGGATTGGGATTCGCCCGGTTTACGATATCCCTGTTGAAGGTGAATGGCGCTCCTGTCTCAACTACGGATTTGATGATGAGCCGCACCATGTCCTTGAGCCCGATGGTGCGCTTGGTGATGCGTGAATCATGTACACAGTCCCAGTATCGCTTTTCCCATTCTTCTCCATAAAAGTCCTCCAGACTGTATCCCTTCGCCATCTCGATATCGTGGGGGCACATCAGATACCAGTCCTGATCCAGGTCTTCTTTTACCATCTTCCAGAACAGATCCGGATAGCAGACTGCCGGGAATACATCGTGGGCTTTCATCCTCTCATCTCCGTTGTTTGTCCGGATCTGGAGAAATTCCGGCAGATCCCTGTGCCATGCGTCCAGGTAGACGGCGACTGCTCCTGCCCTCACGCCAAGCTGGTCTACCGCCACCGCTGTATCATTGACGATGCGGATCCAGCGGATCACACCCCCGGCAGCTCCTTCAAAGCCCCGGATGGCGCTGCCTGCTGCCCTTACTTTTCCGAAATACATGCCCATTCCGCCACCGTACTTGCTGACCTGGGCAAAGTTGTCCACGGAGCGGAAGATGCCCTTGAGGCTGTCCGGAACTGTGTCGATAAAGCAGGAACTGAGCTGATGGAAAGGCTTCCTTGCATTTGCCAGCGTAGGAGTTGCCATGGTCACTTCCAGCTTTGAGAGCATATCATAAAAGGCCTTCACCCATGTCAGCCTTACGTTTTTCTCCTCATTCATGGCGAGATGGAGGGCGATCCCCAGGAACATCTCCTGCGGGCTCTCTAACGGCACATGACTGTGTGTTGATATGACATATCTCTTGATCAGAAGGTCAAGCCCGGAGTAATTGAAAAGCCGGTCTCTCTCCGGAACAAGGAAGGTCTCCGCCTCATGGATCTCACTTCGAGAGTATGCCTCTAAAATATAGCTTCCGTACAGTCCCTGGTCCGTGAGATAGCGGATCTTGTCAAAGAGCGTGGTCAGCCCTCTGCTTTCCGCCTCAGCCCGCAGCCTCCGCTCAAACTGAAACGCCAGCAGCCAGCCGGCGATATTTTCCCACCGGGGCGCCTCCTGGCTGGTCAGTTCCATGGCCGCCTTGACCAGGGCCTCCAGCTTCTCCTCCTCGTTCATATCCGGCTTCTGAAAGCCCATGAATTTCCCCAGAAGCACGGGAAAGGAGTAGATATCCGGCGGAAAAGCCTGCTGGATATCCTTTAAGATCTCAGACAGCCCTTCAACCCTCACTTCATTTTCGATTTCCTGACGGACCCTGCGCAGCTCCGTCCTTTTCTGCCGATACAGGATGTAGGATTTCGCCTCCTGGAAAAAGCCCTGCTCCATCAGGGTTTCCTCCACCACGTCCTGGATCAGCTCCACAGAATCCGCGTTTCTCTTTTCCAGTTTCTCCTCAACCGAGAGACAGAGCGCCTGAAGCTGTTCCTCCCCCGATTCCGTACCGCATGAGGCAAAGCTCTTTCGAATTGCCCCTTTGATCTTATCCGGCTGGTAGATTTCTCTGTCCCCGGAACGTTTGACAATGAATTTCTCCGTCATTCACTGCCTCCTTTCGTTTCTCTCTTCGTTTCTTCTTTCTTTTTCTGTTCACTACTTACACTATTTTCTCTCAATCCGAGTATTCCGTCAACCAAAATCCGCACATCATCAAAAATATAATCAAAGGCGCCTGCCTGACACATGTTGATAAGGACCATCCCAATGGGCACTGCAAGGATCATCCACAGCACGCCCCCCATCCGGTAGCCCACATACAGGAGCAAAAGCGTGACCAGCGGGTTCAGCCCCACACTGTCCCCTACAAGCTTTGGCTGAAGGAGCTGCCTGACTACCTGCGTCACCACATAAAGCACCACCAGCGCCACTGTGGTCTTGTAATCTCCCATAAAAAACTCATAGACCGCCCATGGGATCATAGCCGTCCCCGTACCGAAGAAGGGAAGAAAATCTAAAAACGATATGAGCAGCGCCACCAGGACGAAATAGCCTGTTCCAAGAAAGCCAAGTCCTACAAGCAGGATCAGGAACACGATCCCCATGATCTTAAACTGTGCCTTAAAATATCCGCCCACAGCATATTTCAGATAATCCATGACCAGGCTCATCCTTTTCTGTACGGCTTCCGGGGCGGTCCTTTTCATCCATCCCAGCACTTCCTCTCTCTGCACGATAAAGAAATACGCGGACATGACCGCCACGATGAAGGAGATCAGATAATACGGCACTCTTCTCGCGATATTTCCCGCCGCGTTCACCGTTGGTTCGCTGATGCCGGATACAAGTTCTCCCATATATCTGTCCAGATTTTCTACCACTGTGTTCCAGCCGCTCTGAACACCGTCCGGCAGCCGTTCAAAAATGCCGGAAAGCGTATTCCCGATCTGTCTTAAGCCCTCTTCAAGCTGGGCATATATCTCCGGGAAATTTCTGACCAGCTCCCCGATCTCATGCACAAGACGGCTGAGCCCGAAATATAGGGCCAGGATGATCGCCGCGAGCACCAGGATGACGATCAGGGCTGATCCCAGCCTTTTCACGATCCGCAGTCTTTTCTCCAGCCAGTTGACAAGAGGGGCGGCGATCGCCGCAATAAGCCAGCCTATGACAAACGGCATGAGAAATCCGATCAGTCTGATGCCGATGAACACAAATGCTGCTGTGGCAAGGAGACTGAACAGCAACCTGACTGCCACCTGCCAGTAGGATCCTCTATCTTCCATACCAATCCTCCCGAATCAATCAATCCTGCATTCTTTTTCGATCCGTTCCCAGATCTCATCCCGCCCCTGTTTTGTCATTGAAGAAAACGGTATGACCGTTGTTCCAGGCACGAGTTCCAGGCCTTCCTTTAACATTTTAACATGTTTCTGCACCTGGCTGCGCTTTATTTTATCTAATTTTGTAGCGATGATCACTGGCTCATATCCCTGAGCCACGACCCACTTATACATCATTTTATCATTCGCCGAAGGCTCGTGACGGATATCGATGAGCAGGAACACGGCCCGAAGCTGGGTGGAACCATGCAGATACCGCTCGATCATCTTTCCCCACTGCTCTTTTTCTCTCTCAGACACCTTTGCGTATCCGTATCCGGGAAGATCCACCAGGTACAGAGCGTCATTAATGCTGTAAAAGTTGATGGTCTGGGTCTTTCCCGGGGTGGCGGAAATCCTGGCGTATGATTTCCGGTTCATGAGCGCGTTGATCAGAGACGATTTTCCCACATTGGACTTACCTGCAAACGCCACCTCAGGCTTGTCATTCTCAGGCAGGGTGCTTGTGATGCCGCACACTGTCTCCAGATTTATACTTTTGATTACCATAACTTCCCTCCTGCGCCGCACGCGCTATCCTGCGGTTTCCTGCGTCTCTTCCGGCGTATCCGCCAGTGCCTGTTTTAACACTTCTTCCATATTTTCCACAGGAAGGATCTCCAGCCCCTTTGTGATCTCGGAAGACAACTCTTCTGCATCCACTCTGTTTTCCTTCGGGATGAGCACGGTCTTGATTCCCGCGCTCTTTGCTGCCAGGAGCTTTTCCTTTAAGCCTCCGATGGGCAGGACACGTCCTCTGAGCGTGATCTCCCCGGTCATCGCCAGGTCTGCGCGGACCTTTTTCCCTGTGACCGCGGACAGCATGGCCGTTGCCATCGTTATTCCCGCAGATGGGCCATCCTTGGGCACTGCTCCCTCCGGGATATGTACATGGATGTCATGCTTTTCGAAGAAATCTTCCGCAATCCCATACCTGCCGCTCACAGAGCGGATATAACTGATCCCGGTCTGCGCGGACTCTTTCATCACGTCTCCCATCTGGCCTGTCAGCATAAGTTCCCCGCTTCCGGGCATCACATTGACCTCGATCTGAAGCGTATCTCCGCCCACACTGGTCCATGCAAGCCCACGGACAATACCGATCTCAGGCGCAGGATTTGCCATCTGATATATATATTTCTCCTTCCCTAAAAACCGGTGGATATTCCGGTCTGTCACTGTGAGCTTCTTTCGGTCTGTGGTCAGGATCTCCTTCGCAGCCTTCCTGCACACATTCCCGATCTCACGCTCAAGCTGCCTGACCCCTGCTTCTTTCGTATAGTTGCGCGCCATCTTCCAGACCGCGTGTCTGCTGAATGTAAGCTGCGCTCCTGTGAGACCGTGCTTTTCAAGCTGTTTCGGGATCAGGTGCTCCGTCGCGATATGCAGCTTCTCATTCTCCGTATAGCTTGTGATCTCGATCACTTCCATTCGGTCAAGCAGAGGACGCGGGATCGTCTGGAGGGTGTTGGCCGTAGTGATGAACATGACTTCTGAGAGATCCAGCGGCACTTCAAGGTAATGGTCCCTGAATCTGCTGTTCTGCTCACTGTCCAGCACCTCCAAAAGGGCGGAAAAGGTATCCCCCTTATAGTCTGTGCTCACCTTGTCGATCTCATCCAGCAGCATGACAGGATTTTTGACTCCCGCTGTACGAAGCCCATTCGCAATACGTCCGGGCATTGCGCCCACATAGGTCTTTCTGTGTCCACGGATCTCCGCTTCGTCCCGCACTCCCCCAAGAGAGATGCGCACATAAGGTTTCTTGAGGGCCCTTGCCAATGACCTTGCGATAGAAGTCTTTCCTGTCCCCGGCGGTCCCGCAAGACACAAGATCGGGCTTTCACCCTTCTTTGTCAGCGTGCGCACGGCAAGGAATTCCAGGATGCGTTCCTTCACCTGTTCCAGGCCATAATGATCCTCCTCCAGGACCTGCTTCGCGTAATCGATATCCTGATTGTCCTTCGCCTCTTTGTCCCACGGCATCTCCAGCAGCGTCTCGATATAAGTGCGGATGACGCCGCTCTCGGCCGGAGAGTTCATAGAGCTCTTGAACCGGTTGATTTCCTTCTGGAGCTTATCTTTCACCTCTTTCGGCGCTTTCAGACCCTTCAGCGCGGCCTCAAATTCTTCCGCGTCCGACACCGTTGAATCCTCTCCCAGTTCCTCTCTTATCAGTTTTAACTGCTCCCGCAGGATATATTCCCTCTGATGCTTATCCACACGCTCTTTTACCTTGCGCTGGATCTCATCCTTGATGTTCATGATCTGAACCTCATTCACCAGCTTAAAGGCAAGCTTATCATAGCGTTTCTTAAGATCCGTCTCCTTTAGGATATCCTGCTGATCCGTATAATAAAGAGGAATGTTTGCCGCGATCTCATCAACCAGCTTTTGGAGCCCTTTGATCTCCATAAGCCGGGCCACAGATTCTTTTGACATCTTGCCGTTCTTGGAGGCATATTCCACGAGCATGTCTTTAAGGCTTCTCTCCATTGCCTCCGTGTTTGCGTCCTCCGGCAAATCCTGCTCCGGCTCTTTCATCACCTCTACCTTTGCCCGAAGATAAGGTTCGGAAAACTCTACCTCTTTCAGCCGGCCTCTGCTCTCTCCCGACACTAGCACTCTCACGATCTGTTTCGGAAGTTTGATGATCTGCTTGACCGTTCCCACAGTGCCGATCTCATATACATCCCCCATCCCCGGATCCTCTGTATCGATGGATCTCTGGGCAGTCAGGAATATCTTCTGTTCTTCCACCATCGCTTCCTGGACGGCAGCGATGGAGCGTGCCCGGCTTACGTCAAAATGCACGACCATCCCCGGCATGATGGTCATTCCCCTTAAAGGCACCATGGGCATGCTCTTTATCTCATTGTCCATTTATTTTCCTCCTGGTCTCTGCTGTCTGCCATTACAAAATCTTAATAATCTGTCGCCGCATACCAAAAGGGCAGGCACATATGGCAACTCCATAGCACCCGCCCTGCACCTTCAGTTATGCGCTCTCTGTTGTCAGGAATGATCTCCGCTCCTCGCCATCACGCAGATACAGCGGTTTCCCTGTTCCATTTACCGCCTCTTTCGTGATCCGGCATTCTTTGATCGTCTCATCTGACGGAACCTGATACATGGTGTCCATCATGATCTTTTCCATAATAGCGCGAAGCCCTCTTGCTCCTGTCTTTCTCTTCAGAGTCGTCTCCGCGATCTCGACCAGAGCGTCCCGGTCAAACTCCAGTTTCACACCGTCCAGCTCCAGCAGCTTCTGATACTGCTTCACGATCGCGCTCTTAGGCTCTGTCAATATCTGGATCAGCGCCTCCTTGTCAAGAAGGTCAAGAGATACCGTGACCGGCAGTCTTCCCACCAGTTCCGGGATCAAGCCGAATTTTACCAGATCCTGGGGCAGCACCTCATGAAGAAGCACATCCATGTCGTACTCGTGCTTTGCGGCAATCTCTGCGTTAAAACCAATGGATTTTCTGTCAAGACGTGTCTCAATAATCTTATCAATACCTTCAAACGCGCCTCCGCAGATAAACAGGATGTTCGTCGTGTCGATCTGGATCAGCTCCTGATGGGGATGCTTGCGTCCGCCCTGGGGAGGTACAGACGCGACCGTTCCCTCTATGATCTTTAAAAGCGCCTGCTGTACACCCTCACCGGATACATCCCGGGTGATGGACGGATTCTCAGACTTTCTGGTGATCTTATCGATCTCGTCAATATAGATGATCCCATGCTCCGCGCGCTCGATATCCCCATCAGCAGCCTGGATGACTTTGAGAAGGATGTTTTCCACATCCTCTCCCACATATCCCGCCTCTGTCAGAGCCGTTGCATCCGCGATCGCAAACGGAACGTTCAATATCTTTGCCAGAGTCTGCGCAAGGAGTGTCTTGCCACAGCCGGTAGGACCGAGCATCAGGATGTTGCTCTTCTGGAGCTCCACGCCCAGGTCCTGCTCCGCCATGATCCTTTTGTAATGATTATAGACCGCAACCGAAAGCACTTTCTTTGCTTCATCCTGCCCGATCACATAGTCATCCAGAAACGCCTTTATCTCTTCCGGCGTCAGCAGATTGATGTCGTCAAACGCATCTCTCTCGGTGTAATCCAGTTCTTCCTCTATGATCTCCGAACAGATACCGATACACTCGTCACAGATATATGTGCCGTTCGGTCCTGCGATCAGCTTCCTTACCTGAGCCTGCGTCTTGTTGCAGAAAGAGCACCTCACGATATCGTCTGTCATTTTCCCTGCCATAAAATGTCACCTCATGCAATATTAGTGATTTACGATCACTTCATCGATCAGGCCGTACGCCTTTGCCTCTTCCGCGGACATGAAATTGTCGCGCTCTGTGTCGGCCTTGATCTTCTCAAGATCCTGCCCTGTGTTTGCAGCCAGGATCTCGTTTAATTTCTGTTTCGTACGGAGGATATGCTCCGCCGCGATCTGGATCTCTGTCGCCTGTCCCTGAGCCCCGCCTGACGGCTGATGGATCATGATCTCCGCATTCGGAAGCGCAAATCTCTTGCCCTTCTTTCCTCCTGAGAGAAGGAATGCGCCCATGCTGGCAGCCATACCGATGCATACTGTAGATACATCACATTTGATATACTGCATCGTGTCGTAAATGGCAAGTCCTGCTGTGACAGAACCTCCCGGGCTGTTGATGTAGAGCTGGATATCCTTGTCCGGATCGTCTGCTTCCAGGAAAAGCAGCTGTGCAACGACTACACTTGCGGATACATCATTAACCTCTTCCCCCAGGAAGATGATCCTCTCTTTTAACAGTCTTGAATAAATATCGTAAGAGCGCTCCCCTCTGCTCGTCTGTTCAATGACATAAGGTACTAAACTCATTTTTATACCCCTTTCTATAATAAGCCGTCTGTCCCGGCTTCGTTTACTCTGTCTGTTGTGATAAGAGGTGTGCCCGCGGCACACCTCTCCAGAATCCGAATCAGCCTTCTACTGCCGCGTCTGCGATCAGTGTCACTGCTTCCTGGACCGCAATATCCTCTTTCATCTGTTTCTTCTCGTTATCGCCCATGAACTCTTTGAGCTTCTCAACTTCCATCTGGTAGGAATCTGCCATCTTCTTCAGCTCCTCATCCAGACGCTCATCCGACACTTCGATATTTTCCGCAGCTACCACTGCCTCAAGAACGAGTCTTGTACGGATACGTTTCTCGGCCTGGGGACGGAATTCTTCCATCATCTTTTCCTCTGAAAGTCCTGTGAACTGGAAATACTGCTCCAGGCTCATGCCCTGCTGCATGATGCGGCGCGCGAAATCATCTGCCATCTGCTTTGTCTGAAGATCGATCATCGGTTCCGGGATATCGATCTGCGCATTGGCCACAGCCTGCTCCACGGCCTGATCCTCTCTCTTCTGCTTTCCTTCACTCTCCTTGCGTTCTTTGATCTTCGCCTTCACCTCTGCCTTGTACGCGTCAACAGTCTCGCTCTCCTCAGAAACATCGGATACAAACTCATCATCCAGCTCCGGGATCTCCTTTGCCTTGATCTCATGTACGGTGCATTTAAATACTGCCGCTTTTCCGGCAAGATCCTGCGCCTGATAATCCTCCGGGAATGTCACATTGACTTCTGTCTCTTTCCCGATCTCAGCGCCGATGAGCTGCTCCTCAAATCCCGGGATGAACGCGCCGGAACCGATCGTCAGCGGATACTTCTCTCCCTTTCCGCCTTCAAATGCCGCACCGTCTACGAATCCTTCAAAGTCAAGAACGACCTGGTCCTTATCCTGTACCGCGCGGTCTGTAACTTCTACTGTCCTTGCGCTGCGCTCACGCTCTTTGTCAATCTCCTCGTCAACTTCCTTTTGTGTCACCCTCGTAGAAACTTTGTCCACTTTCAGGCCTTTGTATTCACCGAGTGTAACTTCCGGCTTCACCGCGACCTCCGCTGTAAAGATGAACGGTTTTCCCTTCTCGAGCTGTGTGATCTCGACCTTGGGCTGGGATACGATGTCAAGTCCGCACTCGTCATATGCTTTTCCGTACGCCTCTGATATCATATGATTCGCGGCCTCATCATAGAACACCTCCGGTCCGTACATATTCTCGATCATCTGGCGCGGTACTTTGCCTTTACGGAATCCCGGGAGACTGATCTTGCCGCGTTCTTTCAGATACGCAGCCTGAAGAGCCTTCTCCACATCCTCTGCTGACACCTCGATCGTCAGCTTCGCCATGTTATGTTCTAATTTTTCTACCTGTAAACTCATTTTCTTCCTCCTTGAATGCGCAAAAGTGTATCTCTTTTCTAAGAAAAAAGACAATTGCAGTCATTAACACAGTATAGCACATACGTCCGCATATTTCCAGTGTTTTTTGCTAATACAGCCACATATGCACCGCTCGAGCAGCCCATGCGCGTCACATGCCTTTTCCCCTATGCGCCGTATACGATGGACGCTCTCACTTCTTCTGCTTTTTCCTCTCCTGCCAGCAGAGCTGTCAGCCTGAGCGCAAATGGGATGGCTGTCCCCATGCCTCTTCCTGTCGTGATATGTCCGTCTGTGACCGCCGGCTCCCGCACCACCTGCGCGTCCTCCAGTCTGTCTTCGAAAGACGGATATGAACATGCCTTTCTGTCTTTGAGCATTCCCAGTTCAGCCAAAATACTCGGAGCAGCACAGATTGCGGCAATATATTTTCCCTGGCTGTCAAATGACTTTAACAGTTTCAGGAGCCCCTCATGCACTTTCAGGTTCAGCGTGCCAGGCATGCCTCCCGGAAGGACCAGCATATCCGCTCCGGCTGCATCCGCCTCTTCAAACAGGCTGTCCGCCTCCACCCGGATCCCATGCGCGCCCAGGATTTCTTTTCTGCCTATGACAGATACCATCTCTGTCTCGATCCCGGCGCGGCGCAGGATGTCCACAACCGCCAGTCCCTCAATCTCTTCAAAACCATCTGCAAGAAATACACAAACCCTGCTCATTCTCCTAACCTCCTGATGTTCTGTAATCTCCACTTTTTTCAGTGTAGCAGACCACGCCGGCAAATGCAACGGACAGTTCCCAGGATACCGATGGGTCCGTTCCCGGCATTATACGGCAAATTCCGGTGGCATACTGTTAAAAGATGGCTTATAATTAAAGATAATTAAAGAACATAAATCCTTTGACCGGGGAACCGCATGCTTATGTTCCCCGCTGCTGCGGGATCACTCGCAAATCAAATCAATATTCAGGAGGATCGATAATGGAGATCGAACGCAAATTTCTCATCGACACGGATCAGCTTCCTTTCCGTCCGGAGGATTACCCCTGCCGCCATATTGAACAGGGATACCTCTGCACCGTCCCTGTTGTCCGCATCCGCAGAGATGACGACGACTATTTTCTCACCTATAAGTCCAAGGGGCTCATGGTCCGGGAGGAATACAATCTTCCTCTCACAGAAGAAGCGTACCTCCACCTGCTCCCGAAAGCAGACGGCAGGATCATTACCAAAAAAAGGTATTTGATCCCTCTTGACGGCAATCTCACGCTGGAACTTGACATTTTTGAGGGTGAACTCGCGCCCCTTGTTCTCGCTGAGATCGAGTTTCCCGATGAAGATTCCGCCCGCTCTTACTGCCCACAGGAGTGGCTTGGGGAAGATGTGACACATTCGTCCCTTTATCACAACAGCACTCTCAGCAGGATATAATCCGCCAAAAAGCAACGTTTTGTTGCTTTTATTATAATATTATCTATTTCGTTGCACAACACCTTGTTTACAGGAAAAATTGATATAATAATGGAAATTTATGCAATTAATCAAACGATTTCTTGTAAATGGAGGTATGCGGGTGTCGAATATCCAGCTTGCAGCAAATCTGCGCAGACTCAGAAACGACCACAACTACACACAGGCACAAATCGGCGAAAAGCTGAATATTTCCCGTCAGGCATATTCTAACTATGAGACAGGGAAACGGATTCCTGACATTGACATGCTCATCCGCATTGCCGATATATACGAAGTCACGCTGGAACAGCTTCTCACCCAGACCTGTACGAAGGCCGGCATCATCAATGAGACTCCTGGTCCTTATTTTACCGGCAGGATCATCGCCAGCGCTGATACCGTGTATCTGACAAATGAAGAGATCGAGCTGGTCACACATTACAGAACCGCCGGGGAAGATGAAAGAAAACTGGCGTGGAAGGTGCTGGGAATGTGAAATCTGAAATTGTCGCGAGACTGCTCCGACTTGGACATTCTCAGTAAACAGTGGAGCATGTTTTTGAACACGTTTCAACGCGGGGTGTCGATGGCTTCGGCGATCTGAAAAATAGAATTTAGAAAAACAGGAATCCGGAAATATGCGTTAAGCCGGGCAATAAGGCTGCCTGAACCAAAGGCGAGTTGTACGTTGCCCTTAGCATATTTCCGGGTCTTTTTATATGTCTATTTGCGTTTCCCCTTCTTTTCTGTATATAATGGGTATTATTTTGAAAAGGAGTTTTTATTATGATATTAGGTTCACATGTGGGCATGAGCGGCAGGGAGATGCTGCTGGGCTCCGCGAAGGAGGCAGTATCTTATGGGGCGGATACTTTTATGTTCTACACTGGAGCGCCTCAGAATACGAAAAGAAAGGATATAAGCGAGCTGAATATCGGTCCCGCCTGGGAGTACATGAAAGAGCATGGGATCAACGATATCATGGTTCACGCGCCTTACATTATCAATCTAGGCAACGCGGTCAAGCCGGACACTTTTTCCCTCGCTACGGAGTTTCTCGCAAAGGAGATCGAGCGCACGGTAAGCTGCCGCAGCCACACACTCATCCTCCATCCCGGAGCGCATGTGGGAGAAGGTGTGGAAACCGGTACCGCTCAGATCGTCAAGGGACTCAACGAAGTACTCAGCGCGGATACAGACTGTCAGATTGCCCTTGAGACAATGGCTGGAAAGGGTTCTGAGATCGGACGTTCTTTTGAGGAGCTGGCGAGGATCTATGATGGCGTTATACATAACGAGAAACTGAGAGTATGTTTTGACACCTGCCACACAAGTGACAGTGGATATGATATCATTCACCGCTTTGACGATGTCATGGAAGAATTTGACCGGATCATCGGGAAAGATCAGATCGCGGTATTCCATATCAATGACAGCAAAAATGTACCGGGATCCGCCAAGGACCGGCATGAGAATATCGGCTTCGGACATGTTGGATTTGACGCTATCAATTATATCGTGCGGCATCCTGATTTTGAAAGCGTACCAAAGATACTGGAAACGCCTTACATCCCCTCCCCTGCAAATCCGAAAAAATCTTATGCTCCGTATAAATATGAGATCGAGATGCTCAGAAAAGGCGTATTCGATCCGAAACTGAAAGAAACGATCATAAAGTCAAACGAAAAATAAAAAGCAGATAAAATCCGTGCTTTTCCTTGACATTTCTTTTCCGCCGACATATTATTGTATTATTCATATAATACAGTCACAGAGCGCGGGGTACCCCGCGCTCTGTAAGGGACCGCCGCAGGCGGTCCCTTAAAAACAGAAAGTGAGATGATTTAATGCCGTGGAATTTGGACGACAGCCGCCCCATTTATCTTCAGTTAATGGAGCGCATTCAGCATGACATCATCTCCGGTGTCTATCAGCCGGGAGATAAACTCCCATCAGTCCGGGATCTGGCTCTGGATGCCGAAGTCAATCCCAACACGATGCAGAAAGCGCTCTCCGAGCTGGAACGCAGCGGGCTCGTGTATTCCCACAGGACAAGCGGACGCTTCATTACAGATGATAAAGAGCTTCTGAAAAAGGCAAAGACAAATCTTGCCCACAAGTATATGAGCAGCTTTTTGGCACAGATGCGCCACCTGGGATTTGACGGCAGAGAGACACTGGAAATGATACAGGCAGCTTTAAAAGGGAGAAACTATGAGACCGATTCTTGAATGTCAGAGACTTACAAAAAAATATGGAGGCTTTTTTGCCCTTTCCGATCTGACGCTCACCGTTGAGCGGGGACAGATTGCAGATCTCCTTGGACCGAACGGCAGCGGAAAGACTACGCTGATCAAACTCGCCAACGGTCTGCTCACACCCACAGACGGTCACATTATGATAAATGGCCTTTCTCCGTGCGCAGATACGAAAAAAATCGTATCTTACCTGCCGGATCGCAGCTTTATAAACGAGCACATGCGAGTCAGAGAAATCCTGTCCTTCTATGAAGATTTTTATAGAAATTTCAGCACGGAACGTGCCTCCGCGCTGCTGGATTCTCTTGAGATCGACAGGAGTTCCCGGCTCCAGTCCCTCTCAAAAGGCACAAAGGAAAAGGTGCAGCTGGCACTTGTTATGAGCCGGGTTGCGGATCTCTATATACTGGATGAGCCTATCGGAGGAGTGGATCCCGCTGCAAGAGACTATATCCTCCGCACCATACTGACAAATTATGACGGAAACGCCACTGTTCTTGTCTCTACTCATCTTATCTCCGATGTTGAGAACATTCTTGACAGAGTCATTTTCTTAAAAGATGGGCAGCTTGCGCTTAACGCATCCGTGGATGAGGTCAGAACACAGTATGGGAAATCTGTGGATTCTTTATTCCGAGAGGTATTCAAATGCTAGGAAAACCGATCAAATATGACTTAAAGTCTTCGGCAAAAATATTTATTCTGCTTCATGGGATCTTTCTGCTTATATGTGTGGCCGGACGGATCTTCGTCATGGATCGCCTTGATTTTACCGCGCCCGCAAATACGCTTATCGCTCCCATTACAATAATATTTACCCTGGGAATCTTCCTTTCCACAGCAATTACCCTCTGCACATCCCCGCTGATCACATTCCGGTTTTATCGAAATCTTTTCAGCCGGGAGGGTTATCTGAGCTCGACGATCCCCGCCTCGGGTATCGAGCACCTCTGGGCAAAGATCATCTCAGGATATCTTCTTGCAGCGGTCGATATAATGGTTATTTCAGCCGGAATCCTCATTCTTCTGACCAGCAGGAATGTCGTGGAAACATATGGTCTCATTGCCCCGGAAATAACAGAAGCGCTGGGTATGCCCCTTAGCTCCTTTGGGTTTTATATCTTTGTTTTCTGCGTGGTCGGATCTGTCAGCTCTGTCCTTATGATCTACTTCAGCATACGCGTGGGACAGCTTTTCCCCGGACACCGGGTGCTGGGGGCGATCGCCGTATATTTCATCACAAGTTTTGTGATACAGATCGTTGTATTCGTGATAATGGCGGTATTCGGTCTGTTTGACTTTTATGGCTCAGATATAGGCACATTTGCTGACAATACGCTCCTCCTGCTGATTCCGACTACCGTGTTTACCCTGGTCCTGACAGTTGTGCAATACATTGCCGTCCACTTTATCATAAAGAAGAAAAATCAATCTGGTCTGATTAATAAAAAGTACTGCTCGATCATCTATATCCGATGATTCAGCAGTACTTTTATAAAATATCACAGATCAAAAAACAGGAGCCTTTGTATCATGCTCCTGTTTTTACAGCGTCTGAACGGAGTCGAACCGTCGCACATGCCTCCGGAGGGCATTGCTCTATCCACTGAGCTACAGACGCATTCCGGACTGTTCAAGCAAATATCTGATTTTCTTGAACAGCCTTAATTATCCTAGCACAAATCAGTTCAAAAGTAAAGCATTTTATCACCGTTTTCACCGCTCCACAAGAACCGAAAACAAATACCTACGCAATCTTTTGTTTTAATACATCAACCTCTTTCTTTAGCTCAATTACGATCTGCAGGATCAATGTTGAATTCTCATCTTCTAGTTTCTTAATACGATAATACTGTTTCATCTCATCCATATTGAATACGACTTTGTCGATTCTCTTTTCCATAATTTCCTGTACATGATCGACCTGCTCAAGCACAGAATTTTCAACAACCCGAAGGTTCTGATGTATCGCTTCAAATCTCTGGTCGATCGCTTCAAGCTTTTGGTCGATCGCTTCAAACCTCTGATCGATCGCTTCAAATTTGCGATCCACTACTTCTAACCGCTGATCTACCACCTCAAGATGCTGTTCTATAGCATCCAGGCGCTGATCTACCACTTCAAGATGACGCTCCACACCATCTAACCGCTGATCTACCACCTCAAGATGCTGTTCTATAGCATCCAAGCGCTGATCCACCACTTCAAGATGACGTTCCATACCATCTAATCTCTGATCTACCACTTCAAGATGACGTTCTATAGCATCCAGGCGCTGATCCAGCACTTCAAATTGCTGTTCTATCGGTTTCAGCTTTTCGTCAAGCATTCCTCCGATCGCAGCCAGCATTTCTTTGTCTATCACCACATCACCCCCTTACATTTATATCTGACCTTTCCTTCTGCGTATACCTACTTTAGCACGCATCTTAGCCTGTGTCTATTGTCATTTCCCACAATATATTTGTGCTGTTTATGAGACATTTTTGTCACTGACATACGATTGGTTCTTCCTGATTTTTCTTCTCATGCCCAGTTTTCCGAAACTCATGAAAAAGTATATCCCAGACGCCAGCATAGCCACCAATACAGAAACGAACATCTTTGCATTTTCCATGGGATCTCCTGTATCTACAGCTTTGTCTGGTCGTTTCACTACTGTCACTGTCTGTCCCTCGTCATCAAGATCCCCATGAGAAAAAATCAGGATATCCCCCATATAAAGAGACTCTAATACTACGATCTTTCTATCCTCAAACCGGGCAGAGTCCAGCTTGAATTCCACTCTGACCTCCTGTGATGAGGCTTCTGCGGTAAATGTCTTCTCTACTTCTACCGGTTTCCCATCTTCCGCGTATGTCCCATCCGGGTTCAACATTTTCCCTGTTTCCGGGTCTGCCAGCATGCCTTTCAGCGTATATTCCTGTTCTGCTTCCAGATTCCGCAGACTTACGGAATCTACGATCACATTGTCTTCTCCGGCATAGATTTCTTTATTTCCGCTCTCTTTCCAGAAAGCCAGCGTATCATTGATCTGTGTTTTTTCATTTTCAATTTTGTATTCCATGCATGCATTCCCCTCAATTTTGCCGGTCTTGTCAACGGTAAATTCCCAGACTGCATCATCCCTGAGGTATCCGGGGATGCTCTCTGTCTCCCGGACACAGTAGGTTCCCGGCGTCAGATATTTGAGTACGATCCGCCCTTCTTTATCTGTTACATGCTCCTCCGTGTAATCCTTTGTCTCCTGTTCACCTCTATCCTCCGCATGATCCTTTACCTTCTGTTCGGCTTCATCCTCAGCCGCCGGTTTCTTCCAGACAGTAAATTTTACCCCTTCCAGCCCCTCCTTTGTCTCTTTTGTACTGCCGGCAGCATCCGAGCCTGCCTCTGTCTTCCAGAGGATCACTGTTGTAGGCTTGTTCGTAAATTCTATATTGTCTGTTACGATTTCACTCTCCTGACCCTCGTACTTCAATTCGGCTTCATAAACCTCATCTGAAAGTACATATCCCGGAGATTGTTCAACCTCCCGCACCTCATACTTCCCCAGGTACAGGCTGCCGGACACGGCCGTGCCGTCATCCCCGGTCACCATCAGTCCTGCCGGAGTTCCCTTTTTCATACGGACCGTCCCTGACGGCGTCAGTATATCCTCCTTTGCCCATATCTCAAACCTGGCTCCGGAAATCCCCTCCCCTGTCTCTTCGTCTGTTTTTCTGATACAGATACGCCCCATCGCGGGTTTATCCGTAAACTCCACCACAAAAGGATCCCCCCACTCATGGGCTTCTGTAATCTCAAACCTGACCGCTTCTTTGCTGAGGATATATCCTTCCGGAGCCTGCTTTTCCTGAAAATAATAAACTCCCGCAGGAAGTCTGTCAGGCAGGACAAAACTTCCGCTCTCATCTGTCTGAAATGTGCTGTACACTGTTTCCTGAGGATAATGCACTGTCATGATGATGGGATTCTTATCCTTATCCAGAAGCTGGAACTCTGCGCCCTGGATCGGTATCACCTCACCGCTGTCTGCATCTTTTTTTACGAGACGGACCGGGGAAAATATCCGCTTGTCTTCAAGGATATAGTAAAGTGTCTGTCCTTCTTCAGAAATGGTAACTTCAAAATCATTTACAGGCAGCAGGCCGGCCGGTGCATTTTTCTCACTTACCACATATGTGTCATATACCAGTCCTCCCCTTCCGTCCTCTGTCTTACCGGTCGCGGCGTATCCGTTTACATCTGTCACGATCTCTGTCTGCTCTCCTGTAGTCTTTGAGGTAACAGTGAAGATGATCCCCTCCAGGGGAGTTTTCTGATCCGCATTCTCGTCTTCATCTTCCCTGAATTTCACGATCTGAAGGTCTCCCCGGATCACCTGTTCCGGAATATCCGGTACATGATACACTGTATCCGTCTCTTTTGTTCCGTCCGGGCAGATTTTTTCTGTGAAAACAGCCCCATTCACCAGATATCCCGCAGGGGCTTTCACTTCCCGGAAAGTGACCGTCCCGAGAGGCAGCACATTCTCTCCCGCACCATTTATATAAAATTCATCGCCGCTTATCTTGTACACATCTGAAAACTCAAGTTCTCCCGCCGCATTTGTCCGGAATGTCCATGTCCGCTCCGGGAGGATGTCCATAGCCCCGGGATCTGAATCGTAATATCCGGCATAATATTTCACCTCAAATTCTGCTCCTTCAAGTGATGCGGCTCCCCGGGGCTTCTTTTCCCCGGTTTCGGCATCAACTTTATTCAGCAGGATCCCGACCGGATAATACTGTGCCCTGTTCACACACTCGTACCGGAATACCGCGCCTTCCTCAACCTGGATCTGTTGCCGCCGGCCACTCAGGGCGAACCCCGGAGGACTTTCAATTTCCTCGATCTCATATGAGCCGATGGGGATATCTGACAGTTTGCCATAACCCTTTTCATCGGTCGTCACAGTCCATGCAGGCGCCTCCTCTCCCGGTCTGTATATCCCAAACACCGCGCCTTCCAGAGAATAGCAGGGATTCCCCTCTGTCCACTCCGGCTGATCTGAGCGCTTCCAGATCTCAATCTCCCCTGTTCTGTCTCGTCCGCTGCCTCCCATCACCTGGCCGCTTCCATCCAAATTGAACAGGAACGCATGAAAAGCTTCCGGCGGATCCGGCAGACTGACGATCTGTCCTGCTCTTTCTTTTAAAACAGATATGGAGCTGCTGTCCAGGCCGGTAAACGCAGAATCATTTCCCGAATACAGATAGGACAGGATACAATGGCTCATACAGTATTCGTCATCCCGGCTGGATCCACCTCTGAGCCCAATGCCGCCGAACCGTTCCTGATACAGGGCATATCCCGGTCCCCCATAGACATAATAAAGTCCTTTTCTCACAGCGCCGTTATCCAGCGATTGGATCTTATAATGCCCGGAGGACGGTGTATCCTCCAAAGGTTCCAGACAATATGCCGTCTTTCCGTCCACATCAAAATAATTCGTACTGTATGTCCCATAATAGACCTTCCTGCCCACAGTAAGTTTCACCGCCTCATCCGCGGCAGCGTTTACTGAATACATACTCTCAGCCCACAGACTCAGGAACAAAGCAAACACAATAACAATCAATACTCTCCATCCTGACAGATGCTTCATCCCATCGCCCTCCCCGTCTGCTGCGCGTTGCCATTGCAAAGCGTCCCTGTGTCCCTCTTAAACAAATAAACATGACTGCTCAGAACTTCTTCCTCCGCTACCTGAGTCACATTGATCTCCCTCACCATCTCATCCAGCTCTATGCTGTCAAGACCGGGAGAAAAGGGAACAATGATAACCTCATGGACACTGCTTGGAAGGATATAGTAATCCGTTTGGAGGATTTCTCCGATCATCTCCAGGATATGGGGATAAGCGATGCATGCTGCGCCGTAGCTTTTCAGACTGTTGGAGAGGATATACATCCCATCTCTCTCCGGCACGTTCCCTAGAAGAAGGTTCCCCGATTCTTCTCTGTCCGCACCTCCTGTATTTTCCCCCAGCATTTCCTTCAGCGCATGATCCATTGTGACAAACTCTGCCGGAAGCAGTCTTTTCGCATTCCGCATGGCATCCGCCCAAAGAGTGTCCCCGCAGACCTCCCATTGTTCCGCGTGACTATCTGATACCGCCAGAGCTGCCGTGCCGTCATCAGTCGCCTCCAGAAGCACATAGAACACGACCGAGAGATCCAGAAATGAACGATGGGGCACCGAACTTAGAAATTTTCTGTTCTTCGCCGTATTGACCAGCTTGAAAACGACCCTGTCCCTGACGCCTTCATAACTCTGAAATCTTTCGCAGTCCCATGATTCTTCCTGTTTGATGCTGTTATAAAAATCTATGATCTCATCCACGATCTTCCCAAGGGGTCTGCCCTTTAAGTAACTTTCGTAATACTCTTCCAGATAGATCGTCGGAGAAATATTGATCCCGGGAGTTTCGAGCAGTACCCCCATGCGTTCTTTTCCGTTATTTTTTACTGCCGTATAAAGGCTTGCCTGAACACCTCCTTCCATCCTCTGATTCATCTGTCTCTTTACCGCGTCTGTAAATTCTCTGTAATCCATTTTTCTCCTTCCTTAAACGCGGACCATCTTAAATTAAATGAGGAATCCGGTATGAAATATACCGTGTGAATTTGATAAATTGATCTGAATTATATTATGTGCTCTTGATTATAGACGAGGTTCATATAAAAAGCAATGAGACAGTTTTTACAAAATAAGCTGCTGTAACTTCTTACAGTTTTCCCTCTTGTATCTTTCCTTTTTCACAGAAAAAGGATGTACCGCACAAAACGGCACATCCTTTGAGCACAATTTTTTGTATACTTTTTTATTCAGGCATTTTTCTTACGATATCAGCCTCATACCAGTCTTATACTCTTGACAGATACTCCCCTGTGCGAGTATCGATCTTCAGCACATCGCCAGTCTCACAGAACAACGGTACCATAACTGTCGCTCCTGTCTCAACAGTAGCGGGTTTTGTAGCGCCCTGCGCTGTATCTCCCTTGAAGCCCGGCTCTGTCTCCGTGATCGCCAGTTCAACAAAGAGCGGCGGCTCAACAGAAAATACATTTCCCTTGTGAGAACAGATCTTAACTGTCTCATTCTCTTTCACAAACTTCAGCGCGTCGCCTACTACGTCTGAATTCAACGCGATCTGATCATAAGTCTCCACGTCCATGAAATTGTACAGATCGCCGTCCTGATAGAGATACTGCATCTCTTTTCTGTCGATATGCGCGTTCTCAAATTTCTCCGTCGGACGGAAAGTCTTCTCAACCACGCCTCCGCTGATGATGTTTTTTAACTTCGTCCTGACGAAAGCTGCCCCTTTTCCGGGTTTCACATGCTGGAATTCCAAAATCTGATAGATGTTCCCATCAATTTCTACGGTAATGCCGTTCTTAAAATCTCCTGCTGCGACCATTTGTCTTCCTCCTT
>ERZ1090864.474-NODE-476-length-22515-cov-7.881790_pt1 | contig 22515 bp, 18 predicted proteins | sample MGYA00478479_ERZ1090864 | MGnify/ENA primary metagenome ERZ1090864 (study PRJEB33644, sample SAMEA5815743) | chicken gut metagenome | biome: Chicken; feature: Gastrointestinal Tract; material: Caecum | place: Ireland | collected 2019-01-01 | study: A study of the...
AAAGCGGCGTGCTGTTCTACAACACCCTGTTTGACGAGAACGCCGCCTGCCACATCGCCTTTGGCGCCGGCTACCCCACCAACATTGCAGGCGGCCGCGGCATGACCCGCGCCCAGCTGCTGGAAAAGGGCCTGAACGACTCGGCCATCCACGAGGACGTGATGGTGGGCGCCGCGGACAGCCGCGTCACCGGCCTGCGCAAAAACGGCGAGACGGTGGAGATCTTCCAAGACGGTGAGTGGGCGTTCTGACCGCCCCGCGGCACTCTCTATTTTTCCGGCGCGCCGCCGCTTTGGTGCGCCGTGCTCCGGGGATGGTTCCATTCCCGGAGCTTTTTGCGGCCGGGGCAGGCGGATGCCTGCCCCTTGGGAGGGATCTTTTTGTCAACTGCATTCAAACGCTGCGTCCGGTTTTTCCGGGCCGAAACGGTGCTTTCGGCGGCGGTCTGCCTGGCGGCAGCCTCCGCCTTTCTGGTCCCGCCGGACGCGGGCTACCTGGACTATGTGGACTGGGACACGCTGGCACAGCTGTTCAGCCTGATGGCCGTGATGAAGGGGTTCCAGCAGGCGGGGCTGTTCAACTTTCTTGGCAGCCGGCTGCTGGGCCGCGTGCGCACCAGCCGGGGCATGCTGCTGGTGCTGGTGTTCCTGCCCTTCTTTTTCAGCATGGTCGTCACAAACGATGTGTCGCTGATCACCTTTGTGCCGTTTGCCTCCATCGTACTTACCATGGCGCAGCAGCGGCGGCTGCTGGTGCCGCTGGTCGTGCTGCAGACGCTGGCCGCCAACCTGGGCAGCATGCTGACGCCCATGGGCAACCCGCAGAACCTGTACCTCTACGCCCGGTCCGGCATGGGGTTCGGCGCGCTGTGCGGGCTGATGCTGCCGTATGTGGCGCTGTCCGGCGTGTGCCTGGCCATTGCGGGGGCGCTGCTGCCCTCGCAGCCCATCGGGACGGTGCAGGTGGACGCCGCCATCCGCCGCCCCCGGCTGCTGGCGGTGTACGGCGCCGGGTTTGCGCTGTGCCTGCTGGCGCTGTTCGGCCTGCTCCCGCCGCTGGCGGTGGCCGCCGTGACGGCGGTCTACCTGGCGGCGACCGACCGCAAACTGCTGGCCGGCGTGGACTACTCGCTGCTGGGGACGTTTATCGCTTTCTTTGTCTTTATCGGAAACGTCGGGCGGGTGGAGCCTTTCCGCGAGTTTCTGGTCTCGGTGCTGGAGGGCCGCGTCGAGATGGTCGCCGTGCTGGCCAGCCAGGTCATCAGCAACGTGCCGGCGGCGCTGCTTTTGTCCGGCTTCACCCAGGACTGGCCCGCCCTGATCGTCGGCTGCAACCTGGGCGGCCTGGGCACGCTGATCGCATCGATGGCAAGCCTGATCTCCTACAAGCAGGTCAGCCGCGAAGCGCCGGAACAGCGCGGGCGCTATTTTGCGCTGTTCACCGCCGCCAATGCGGCGCTGCTGGTTTTGCTGCTGGTGTTCGGCCTGGCGCTGTGACCGCATTTTGCCGCGCCGGCTTTGGGGAAACCGCAGCCCCGTTTTTCCCGCGGCCCGGGTGCGCCATGCCCCGGCCGCGGGATTTTTGCGCCCGCGATTTTCCTGATTGGAAAATATTTTGTTTCCATTTTGGAGAATTTTGCTCTGTTCTTTTGCTCTGTCCCGTCGTATACTGGGCTTACACCAGAAAACCGAAGGGAGTTTTGGATATGCAGGTACAGCTTGCCGAACAGATCCGTACCTTCCGCCGCGAAAAGCGCCTGACCCAGGAACAGCTGGCCGAGGTGCTGGGCGTGACGGTGGGCACCGTCTCCAAATGGGAGGGAGGCAGCTCGACCCCGGACCTTTCGCTGATCATGGAGCTGGCCGACTTTTTTGGCACATCGGTGGACGTGCTGCTGGGCTACCGGCAGCAGAGCGCCAGCCTGGCGTCCACGCTGGCCCGGCTGCGGGCGCTGTGCAGCGGCAAGCAGTACGACGAGGGCCGCCGGGAAGCCGAGAAGGCGGTCAAACAGTTCCCCAACAGCTTTGACGTGATCTACCAGAGCGCCGCTTTGATGCAGATGATCGGCATGGAGGAAGGCGACCTGTCCGCCGCCCGCCGCGCCGAGGAACTGTACGCCCGCGCGCTGGAGCTGTTTGACCAGAACGCCGACCCCAAGATCAGCCGGGTGGGCATTTATAACAGCCTGGCCAGCATCGCGCTGAGCCTGGACGAGACCGACCGCGCGGTGGAGCTGCTGAAACAGAACAATGTGGAGGGGCTGAACAACGCCGCCATCGGCCAGGCGCTGGCGCGCGGCGGCGCCCACCGAGACGAGGCGCTGGACTATCTGGAGACCGCCCTGCTGCGGCTGCTGGCACAGCTGACCTCGATCTGCATGGGGTATCTGAACACCGGCGAATCGGGCGGCAGCCGGGATACGGCCGAGTCCCGCGCGCTGATCCTGGTGGTCTGCGGCTTTTTCGACGGCCTGCGGCAGCCCGGCAGCCTTTCGCCGATGGACAAGTACATCCCGGTCCTGCGGGCCGGGTGCGCGCTCCTGTCCGAAAAGCAGGGCCTGGCCGGCCAGGCCGAGGACGACCTGCGCGCGGCGTTTGTGCTGGCGCAGAAGTATGACGCATCGCCCGTCGGGCTGGAAGTGCTGCGCTTTATCCGCCCCGCCACGCTGCGGCAGGCCAGGGTCGTGGACGACATGGGTCCCACCGCCCGCGACGGCGTGGAAAAATTCCTGCAGGAAAACCAGGCGGAATACCCCCGCCTGCACCAGATCTGGGAGGCGTTGTGCCATGAAGATCAACCGTGAGACCCTGACCCGCCGGCGGCAGTTCACACGCCAGTTCTACCGCGGCAACCACCTGAATTTTGTGCTGGCGCTGACGGTATCGCTTTTGGGCATGGCACTGAACCTGGCCATCTCCTGGCTGCTGCAGCAGACCATCGACCTGGCCACCGGCACCGGCAACACCCTCTCGCTGCCCCAGCTGGCGGTGGTCACGCTGGCACTGCTGGCGGCGTGCGTGGTGTTCGACGCATTGGGCGCTTTGGCCAAACCGCGGTTTCTTTCCCGTGCCATCGCCCAGTACCGGGAATATGCCTACGCCGAGCTTTTGAAGAAAAACCTGGCCACCTTTACCCGCGAGAACACCTCCACCTATCTGTCGGCGCTGTCCAACGACGCCAACAGCATCGAGGTGAACTACCTGCAAAAACTGTTTGAGTTTTCGGGCAATGCGCTGCTGTTTGCCGGATCGCTGGCTATGATGTTCTGGTACAGCCCGCCGCTGGCGCTGGCGGCTCTGGCGTTCTCGGCGCTGCCGCTGGCGGCGTCGGTGCTGACCGGCCCCCGGCTTGCCAAGGCCGAAACCCGCGTTTCGCAGGAAAACGAGGGCTTTGTGGCCGCGCTGAAAGAAGGGCTGAGCGGCTTTTCGGTGGTCAAGAGCTTCCAGGCGGAGCGGGAGGCCCTGGACCTGTTTGTCAAAAGCAGCCGCCAGGTGCAGGATGCCAAATGCCGCCGCCTGCGCTGGGGCAGCCTGCTGACCTCGGTGGGGTCCACCGCAGCCGCTGCGGCGCAGCTGGGCGTCTTTCTCATCGGCTGCTGGATGGCTCTTTCCGGCTGGGGCGTCACGCCGGGCGTGATGGTCATTTTTGTCAACCTGATGAGCTGCGCCAATCTGTTTGTCTCGGCTCTGCCGGACTTTATCTCCAACCGCACCGCCTGCAACGCCCTGATCGACAAGCTGGCCGGCGCGCTGGCCGTCAACCTGCAAACGGCGGGCAGGGCCATCCCCCGCCGGCTGGAGCAGGGCATCGCGGTGGAGGGCCTGACCTTTGGGTACGCCCCCGGTCAGCCGGTGCTGCACGGGGTCACGGCCCGGTTTGCGGCCGGCAAAAGCTACGCGGTGGTGGGGGCTTCCGGCAGCGGCAAGTCGACGCTGCTGCGCCTGCTGATGGCGGGCGGCAGCGGCTACGGGGGCAGCATCCGCTACGACAGCGCCGAGCTGCGCGAGGTCAGCACCGACTCGCTGTATGAGCTGGTGTCGCTGGTGGAGCAGAACGTCTTTGTGTTTGGCAGTTCCATCCGCGACAATATCACGATGTTCCGCGATTTCCCGCAGGAGCAGGTGGACCGGGCGGTACGGCTTTCCGGCCTGCAGCCGCTGATCGAGGCCAAGGGCGAAAGCTACCAGTGCGGCGAGAACGGTGCGAACCTTTCCGGAGGCGAGCGGCAGCGCATCTCGATCGCGCGCAGCCTGCTGCGCCAGGCGCCGGTGCTGCTGGTGGACGAGGCCACCGCCGCCCTGGACAAGGAGACGGCCTTCCAGGTATCCGGCGCGATCCTGGACCTGGACGGCCTGACCCACATCGTGGTCACCCACGCGCTGGACGAGGCGCTGCTGCGCCGGTACGACGGCATCCTGGTGCTGAAAAACGGTGCCGTGGCCGAGTGCGGCCGCTTTGACGAGCTGATGGCCCGGAAGGGGTATTTCTACTCGCTGTACACGGTGGCACAGTGACAGGGTCTTTTCCTCAACAGCGGGGGATCTATCAGCAAGGGCAGGCCGCATGTGCGGCCTGCCCTTCCCTGCTGTCTGCTGTTATTTATTATTTATATTGTTCCCGCGCGTGCGGCATCACACCTGGCCGTCGGCGCGGGCGTCGGCGTCAAAGTTCAGCCGCTTTTCCTCAATGACCAGCGGGCGGTTCATGACGCGGGCGTTCATGCTCATGACATACTCGCCCAAAAAACCCAGGAACACCAGCTGTACGCCGCCCATAAAAAAGACGGCGATCATCATTGGCGCATAGCCGGCCGTGAAGGACTGCCAGAACAGCAGCTTGGCGACCAGGTAAAACAGCGCCACCACAAAGCTGACCATTGCGATGCCAAAGCCCAAAAACGTCGCCAGGCGCATGCCCACCTTGGTGTAGCTGGTAAAGCTGAGCATGGCGGCGTCGTACAGCGTATACAGGTTGTTGTGGGTCTTGCCGGCGCGGCGGCGGGGCTGCTCGTACTCGATTTCTTTGCGCTCCGGGCCCAGCTCGGCCACAATGCCGCGGATAAAGGGCGTGGGGTCGTGCAGGTCCCGCAGCGTTTGGATAAAGCTTTTGTCATACAGGCCGAACCCGGTGAACTGCTCGATCATCTCGACGCTGCTCATCTTGCGGATGATCTTGTAATAGCAGCCGCGCAGAAAGTACATGACCGGATTCTCCCGGCTGCGGGTCTTTTTGCCGATGACGATCTTGTAGCCCTTCTCCCACTCGGCCACAAATTTGGGGATCAGCTCCACCGGGTCCTGGAAGTCGGCGCAGATGGTGATGGTGCAGTCGCCGCTGGTGTGGATCATGCCGTAATAGGGGCTGTTGAACTGGCCGAAGTTTTTGCTGTTGAAGATTGCCTTGACGTGCTTGTCCCGGGCGCAGATCTCCTCGATGATGCTGCGGGTCCTGTCGGTGCTTTTGTTGTCGATGAACAGGATCTCGTAGTCATAGGCCGGGCAGCTTTTTTGCAGTTCGTCCCGCACGGCCTCGTAGATGGGGCGGGCGTTTTCCTCCTCGTTGTAGGTGGGGATCATGACCGAGATGGTCTTTTTTGCCTTGTCCTGCGTGTTATTCATGGTTTGCAGCTTCCTCTCTCACCCAGGCGATGGTCTCGCGGATGCCGGTCTCAAAGGGCGTACGCGGCGCAAATCCGGTGTCCTGCCGCAGCGCCGTCAGGTCTGCTTCCAAATGCATGACCTGGTTGGGCGCATAGGGCACCTGGCCGAACCCCAGCGGCAGCGCCGGGTCGATGGCGTCCCGCATCGTTTCAATGTATTCCCGCAGCGGCCGCGCCTGCCCGCTGCCCAGCGGGTAAACAGCGCCGTCGTGCCCCCGCTGCGCCATGCGCACAAGGGCGTCGGCGGCGTCGGCGGCGTACAGATAATCCCACAGCTGTTCGCCGGCGGTCAGCGGCGGGCACTGCCCGGCCAGCAGTTTGCGGATGGTGGCTGTGACCATGGTGTTTGGCCCGTCGTGGGGCCCATACACCGAAAGCACCCGTGCCCAGATGCCGGCAAGCCCCAGGGCTTTACACTCGGCACGGGCCATCTGCCCGGCGCAGAGCTTTGCCATTCCGTAGCCGGTCTGCGGGAAAGCGGGGGTATCGGGGCGGAGTTTACCCTCCACTCTCCCGTACTCCGCCTGGCTGCCAACGCCCACAAACACCTGGCAGCCCAGCGCATGGGCGGCGCGCACCGCCTGCAGCGTGTTGAAGATGTTTTCGGTCTGGGCGGGCATATCGTTGCGGCCGGGGCCGATGGTATGCGCCCAGGCCAGGTGGAAAAATGCGTCCGCACGGGGCTGGCCGTCCATCCGTTCCGCCAGCAGCCAGGGCAGGGTGTCCAGCACGGTGGCGTCGCACTCCACCTGATGCAGATCCGGGTGCCGGGGCAGCGCGGCGGCGCGGGGGCTGCCGGGGCGGCAGACGGCATAAACCGTCACCCCGGCATCCAGCAAATGCCGGCACAGTGCCATGCCGATGGCCCCGGTCGGCCCGGTGACAACGGCGGTTTGCAGTTTGCGTTCGGTCATGGGTCACTGCTCCTCCACCAGCGGGATAAACATGTTGCGTTCCAGCTCCTCCCGCGGCAGGAAAGGCGCCAGATCCTCCAGCGGCGGGCTGACCAGCGTGCCGTCCGGCAGGCGCTTGGTGCTGGATTTCGGCTCCCATACCTGGGTGGTGTTGGTGAATATCTCGCAGATGGCATAGCCGGGCCGGGCCAGCGTGTCGGCCACCGCCTGCTTCATCTCGTCATTGGAGTGGGCCGAAAAATAGGGGTAGCCGAAAGCCTCGGCGATCTTGCGGTATTCGGGGAAGCTCAGGTCGCCGCTCTCCGGGCCGACGCCCACCTTGCAGTGACCCTTGAACAGATTGTTCTGGGTGATGCGGATGGAGTGGTAGCCCTGGTTGTTGATAAGGAAGATCTTGATGGGAAGCCGGTTGGTGACGATGGTCTGCAGCTCCTGCAGGTTCATCATGATAGAGCCGTCGCCCTCCAGGCAGACGGTGTCCCGTCGGCCACCGGCGATGCACAGCCCCACCGCCGCGGGCAGGCCGTACCCCATGCTGGCGATGGCACTGTTGATGATAAACCGTGTGCCCCGCTTGATGCAGTAGTCCTGGTGGCCCACCACACAGCAGGCGCCGTTGGAAACGGCGGTCAGGCTGTTTTCGGGCAGCTGCTCGCTCATGTACCGCATGAAGGCGAACACATTGCAGTAGCCGTCATCCTCGGCCCAGTGGCGGGGCAGCGTGACGGGATAGGTTTTCTTCCAGTTTTGGCAGGCGGCCAGCCATTCGGGGCCGGCAAACCAGGGGGTGTCCGGCGCAGCACCGGCGGCATCCAGCGCCGCGTCCAGCTTTTGCAGAAAGTCCTTTGCGTCGGCCCAGACGGGCATGTCCACATGGATGGTGTGCTTTTTCATCTCGGCCCGGTCGATGTCCACCATGATGACCTTGGCGGCGCGTGCCCAGGTGGCAAAATTGTAGCCGGTCTGCCGGATGGAGATGCGGGTGCCGATGGCCAGCACCAAATCGGCGTTCTGCACCGCAAAGTTGCCGGCGCGGTCGCCCATGTTGCCGCCGCGGCCCACGTACAGCGGGTGGGCGTCCTCGATCAGGTCCACCGAGTTCCAGTAGGTCGCCACCGGCACGCCCAGCTTTTCCAGCATGGTGCGGAAAGCCGCATACCCGCCGGACAGCCGGATGCCGCCGCCCGCATAGATCACCGGGCGTTTGGCCGCGCGCACCGCGTCCAGCACCTGGCGGATGGTGTCCCCGGTCACAGGCGGGGGCAGCTGGGCGTCGTCCGCTGCAGGGTCGCAGCCGGGCAGCGTGTCGGGGTCGATGGAACTGCCCTGGAAGTTGACGGGGATGTCCACCCACACCGGGCCGGGGCGGCCGGTGGTGGCCAGGTGCCAGGCTTTTTCCAGCGCGAAGCGGATGTCCCGCGGGTCCTCGATCATGGCGGCGTACTTGGTCATGGGCTGTACCGACTTGACGATGTCGTACTCCTGGTCGCCCACCGCGCGCAGGGGCAGACCGCCGGTGAACTGCATGGCGTACCGGGCGGTGGTATCGTACCGCACCTGGCCGGAGATGATGAACATGGGGATGGAGTCCAGCCAGCCGCCCACCACGCCGGTGAGGGCGTTGGTGCCGCCGGGCCCGGTGGTGACGCAGACCGCTGCGATGCGGTTGTCCAACCGGGCATAGGCCTCCGCCGCAATGGCGCAGGCCTGCTCGTGGTGGTTGTAGGTGACGTGCAGGGCCGGGTGGTGGCCAAGCGCATCGTTCAGATGCATGGCGCCGCCGCCCACCACCGAGAACACGTCGGTGACGCCGTGGGCGGCAAGAAAGTCGGCGACGTAGTCGGCGAGACGTTGGGTCATACAGAACAGCCCTTTCTTAAAATCCTCAAATCCTGAATACTTCTCATATCAGCAATTCAAAATGTAATGTCCCTTTGAATCGATTCTTTTAGTTTTCTGTCCGCCGCAACAACATAATGCCGATAATATGTCATGAACAACCAAAAGAATACACTACGCGGCATATAGCGATAGAGCCACCGTTCAATACGGAAAACCAAATCGTTTCGAGCCGGCTTTTTCTTATAATCTTTCCAAGGAGAAAGGGATAAGTAAAGGTCAAATCGTCCGCAGTGCGGATGCAACGATTCGCTATTCCATGGACTCTGCCCCAGAAAACGCATAAAATGAAGCACAACTATATTTTCTCTAGCCGACTGAAGCTGTTCCTGCGTATAGTATGCCTGATCATGAAATTTTTTGAGAAACATACAGTCCGGGTAAATCGTATGGATATAGGTAAAATCATACCGGACGTCCAAAGATGTTATGCGCCCTTTTAATGCCAAGTTCAGCAAATCCTGATCTGCAGCAAAAAAAGCGCCTCTCACATTTTCGGCATACTTACACAAGGTTTGCAAACACTTTTGTTCTTTCCAAGAATGGATGTCAAACAAAATAGTCCCGCCACAAAAATATGGTTCCTCTTTGGTAAATCCATAGATATCTTTGAAAGCTAAACTGAGACCGTCCCGTACCATTGCAAGTGCATTGCCTTGCATATCTATAGACATTAACGGCATCAAATTGCCTTCGACCAGCAAATCGCTATCTAGATAATAGATGCGCCCCACAGTTTCGGGAAGCATTTCAACAGCGAACAGCTTCATGTATGTTGCATAGGATCCCCGATACTTTGGCAACCCAAGATTCTCTATTCTGTGTGCAATCTGTTGCCCTGGCAGAAACTGTATTCTGCGTCCATATTGTTGTGCGAGTGCGCAATACTGCTGTTTATACGAATCATCCAGCCCCATATCAATCATATATACGCAAATATCTGGTGCCAGGCGGTTGTTTTCAAACAAGGAAAGAATCGATACCCCACCAAAAACAGCATAATTGTTATCATGCTGATACAGTACGTTCAAACAATCCATTGCCCGTTAACCCCTATGTTTCATTTTTTGCAATAAACCTAGCAGCACAACAAGCACACCCAGGCGTTCTGCATGTGCCATTCCCCACACCCCAGTTCTGCCATAGAATCGATCATAGTTGTTTCTAACTAACGTAATTTTACTATTCCGCAGATAATCCGGGAACTCCTTTTCGAATTGCAAATGGAGATTTTCATAAAAACTTTTCAATGTTTCAAAATTTTCTGCCGCTTCTGCAGCAGTACAAAGTGCCTGGTCGTAAAACTTCAAAATTTGATATCGCAGTGTAGAAATAACGTCCTCATCCGTTATTTGTGCCATAATGTCTTTGGTAAAATACATTACTTGAAGAAAATTTTCCGCAGGGCGCCATTTACCATTCAGAGAAGAAACAGTCGTTGTATTCTCCCCATGCCAGCAATTCAGATACACAGGTTCCCGAACAAAACAGGCTTCACCACAATGCAAGTTATACAATTGAATATAGTAGTAATCATCTGAATAGAAATCATCTGGCTGCCCAAAGTCATAGCTCCGAAAAATGTCCGTATTCCAGAGGCATCCATGCCACAGAGTATGCATCCACTTTGAAGATGGGTTTGCTATATTCAAATTTCGAATCGTTTTCCCGCGACTATCTACCAGCGTCACTTCACCAATAATACGATCCGCCCCACTTTTTCGAGCCTCCGTCGCTAATATCGACAGGCAATTGTCTGCCATCCAATCATCTGCGTCACAAACCATAACATACTGGCCCCACGCGTTGTCTAAAATTCTCTTTTTGTTTGCTACCACACCGCCATTCTGCCCTTGTATCAACCGAATCCGCATATCGGGATTCTGATCAATAAACTTTTGGATTACCTCAACAGAATTATCAGTTGAGCCATCATCGCAGTACAAGATTTCAAAATCTTGAAACTTCTGGCGCTTAATTGCTTCAAAAGCCCGCGGCAAGTAACGAGCGTAATTATAGCTTGCAATTCCTATTGTTAAAAAAGGTGATTTTTGTTTCATGTGACTGCTTTTCCTATCAACGACATATTCTATATTGCTTCACTAGACCATAAACGATTGCTATGATTTGCCAAATAACCTGCGCAAGATAGGCAATTCCCAATGCATAAGCAGCCCCATATAGCCCATTTATTTCTATTAAACTATTCGAAGCTACTAAAACGACTATTAATGCTGCAATCGCGCTGAACAATGTGTGATTCAGTTTTCGCTGTACGGTCAAAAGCGCAGTTCCACAGCTGGTCAAAGCACACACTGTTGTCGCTAAAATTGCCAAATATAGTAGCGGAAAATACGGCTCGATTTCTGGGCCAAACAGTAATATCATGACAGGTTTACCAAAAAAGAAAGCCGCAATGCAACCAGCAATGCCTAACCCCAATACTCCAAACAAAGTAAATAATGACAGCTTAATAAACCGAGCATACTTTTGAGAACTCCATGTTTTGGCATATAAAGGAATTATTCCTGTAATAACAGATGGAACAAGTGTTGTGATTATAACGGTCGGGGTATAAATGCTGCTATAAATTCCAAGAAAGCTTTCTCCCAAGACGCGCTCAACCAAAACACGTGGCACGGCTACAGTGATTGTCGGAATTACTGTAGAAAGCATTAACGGAAAGCATTGTTTTAACAATCGCACTACCGCAGGAATCTGCGTATGAATCGATGTCTTCCGCCATCCAACAACAGCCTGATACCTCGGAAATTCATAAAAAAGCATTACAAGGTAAGCAACTAATGCCATAACAGCCATAGCTAGCAGAAGGCCGCCACCAGCCAATGCCACAAACATAAATCCTAAGAAACAAGCAATCCCTTTTACTGTACAGGCAATACCTCCTATTTCCAGATGTCCCATTTTTTGCATACCACCATACAGCACATCTGAGAATGCAGTTTGGTTAGCGTAGAGTAAATAGAAAAAAATGGCCCATGTTATTTCAAAGCCATATCCGTAGCCCCACAAAAAGATTGCACACAAAATAAAGCTCATGCAAATGGTTACTAATCGTGTGGTAACATATTGTTGGATACTATACTCTTCCCCCGCATCAGAAGTCATAAAATTACGCGTCGAATAATTTCCAATGTACGCAAATACATTAGCAATTGTCATTGCTAATGAAAAAACGCCAGCTTCAGAAAAATCGGCAATCCTGACCAACAGAACCGAAATGCCCCATTGTGCAAATAGTAACACAAAGCTTCCAAATGTATTCCACGTCACTTGTGTTTTGATATCAATGCTATTTTCTTTTTTCATATCGCACAACAAAATATCTGCATTTTACCTAGTTTGTACCGCTTCCACAATCACCTGTGCCATATAGTCGATCATCTCATCGGTCATGCCGGGGTAAACGCCGACCCAGAACGTATTGTTCATGATAAAATCGGTGTTGTCCAGCCCGCCCACCACGCGATAGGCGTCGGTGCCGCGGATGCCGTCAAAGCAGGGGTGCTTGATCAGGTTGCCGCTGAACAAAAGGCGGGTCTGGATGTTTTTGCCCTCGATATAGCGGGTGACGGCGTTGCGGTCCAGGCCGCTTTCCGGCCGCACCGAGATCAGGAAACCGAACCAGGACGGGCGGCTACCCGGAGCCGGTTCTGGCAAAATCAGCTTGTCCGCCGCCGGGCCGGCCGCCAGGGCGTCGTACAGGTGCTGCCAGTTGTGGCGGCGCCGTTCGATGAAGGACGGGAACTTTTTCAGCTGTTCGCAGCCAATGGCCGCCTGCATATCGGTGACTTTGAGATTATAACCGAAGTGGCTGTAGACATACTTATGGTCATAGCCGGCAGGCAGCTCGCCGTACTGGCCGTCAAAGCGGTGGCCGCAGAAGTTGTCGTGGCCGGAGGGGCAGATGCAGTCCCGGCCCCAGTCCCGGTAGCTCTTGATCAGCCGGTTGAGCAGCGGGTCGTTGGTGTAGACGCAGCCGCCCTCCCCCATCGTCATGTGATGGGGCGGGTAAAAGCTGGAGGTGCCGATATCGCCCCAGGTGCCGGTGTAGCGGGTCTCGCCGTTTATAGTGTACTGGCTGCCAAGGGCATCGCAGTTGTCCTCCACCAGCCAGAGATCGTGCGCATCGCAGAAGGCCCTGACCGCCGAAAGGTCAAAGGGGTTGCCCAGCGTATGGGCGATCATGACCGCCTTGGTCTTGGGCGAGAGCGCCGCCTCCAGTTTGGTCACGTCAATGTTGTACTGGGGCACCGTCACATCCACAAACACCGGCACCGCGCCGTACTGCAGCGCGGGGGTAACGGTGGTCGGGAAACCGCAGGCCACCGTGATGACCTCGTCGCCCTTTTTGATGCGCCGCTCCCCCAGTTCGGGCGCGGTCAGCGCCATAAAGGCGACCAGATTGGCCGACGAACCGCTGTTGACCAGGTTGGCGAACCGCACACCCAGCCATTTTGCAAACTCCTTTTCAAACTCGTCGGCAAAGCGGCCGGTGGTCAGCCAGAAGTCCAGCATCGCATCGGTCAGCGCGCACATCTCCTTCTCGTCATACACACGGGAAGCATAGCTGATGCGGTCGCCGGGGTGGAACTCCCCCTTATTCTCCTTGAAATCGTGGTAGTAGTCCGCCACCAGCGCCTTGATCTGCGCGCGGGCTTCGGATTCGGTCTTCCAGGTTGACATGGTCATTCTCCCTTTTTGTTTCCTGCCGGCAGGCTCCGTATCAGCCTGCCCAGATCATGATTTTTTCGGCCACGATGTTTTCGTCATCCACCCAGACAAAATAGCTGTTATTGTCATTACGTTCGCTTTGTTTCAAATCCAGCAGCTTGACCGCACATTCCACAATTTCGCCGTTGTCGTCCATCCGCTTGTATTTCAGGACCGCGGTGTCCGGCACCACATTGCCTTCCACATACACTTTAAGGCCGTCAACCAACGCCAGGTCGGCGTCCTGCGCCTTCCCCAGCCATACCAGGTCATAGCCGCCGTAGTTAACATAGCTCTCGTACATATAAATCGGCAGGCTGAGATCCACGTTTTCCGGGTTCCAGTAGCGCCTGTCCCATCCGTTCACTTCCCGGCCTGCATAGCGGCGGATCGCGGCGTCCACCGCCCCGTCGTTGTGGCCCCATACGTCCCAAGTGGTCACCACATTGGCATACTCCGGGACTTCATCCAGCATTCCGCTGCTGGTGCAGGCGGCCATCCGGTCGGGTTCCTCGCGCAGGCCTTCGTATTTCAGACGCGTCGCGGAACGCTGGCAGACGCCGCAGGCGGTCAGCCCCAACGCCAGCACAACAGCCGCTGCCACCGCGCCCCAACGGGTATGCCGCCGCAGCCATTGGAACAAAAGCAGCGTCAGCGTGATAAAAAGCAGCCCCACGCCAAAGGATTCCACCACAGCAGGGATAAACCCCCCGGACCAGCTGACCCATCCGTTTGTCAGGTATTTGCTGGAAAGAGCCACCAAAAGTGCCGGCAGCGCCCGCATGGAAAGGCCCATCAGCAGCAACAGCACGCCCTGCTTTTTGGAAAGCGAACGGTGCACCAAAAACAGCGCGCCCACAGCCAGCACCGCCAGTATCAGCGACCAGAACACGTCACCGCCTGTTGGTGTTCCCAGCGAAGCCCCGGAGAACAAGATGGGGTTCAGCGGGAAGCCTGCCGACATTTGCTGCACCCAGACAAGAAGCAGCGTCGACAGATCAAAGGCGGGCTGTACCCCATCGTAGCCGCCGCCTGCGGCCGAGGCTGCCAGACTGTTGCCAATGTAAAAAAACAGCGCAGCGGCTTCCCCGATGCAGGCAGGCAGCAGGGTCTTGAAGGATTCCCAAAACCGGTCATGCAGATACAGCGCGATCAATCCGAGCATCACGATGTAGGTATACCCGATCTCGTACGTTCCGCAGGCGCAAAACATGAACAAAGCCGCGCCCACCGCCCAGCGGATATGCCTGGTGCGCGCCCAGCGGGTCATGCAGATGGAGGCCAGCAGTGCCGCCAGCAAAGCCGCCTGCGGCAATGCACCATAGGAATACGTGCCGTTGATGGAAACATCGTACCAAAGGCAGAACATCAGCGGCATGGCTGCCAGAACTGCCACCCCGGCAGCCCGGCTTTGGGTGAGCATCCAGACCTGAATACCAAGCAGCGCGGCCACCACCAGGGTATAGCCGATAATGTACAGACGATAACTGTCAGTCGTGCCGCGGAACAGCCATGTAAATTCACTAAACGGAAGGTAGAGCGGAAAAAAGCGCCCCGTCTTAAAAGTTAAGCCGTTCCAGATATCGGCAACTCTTTCCAGAAGCAGATTTCCAAAAGGCTCGGTCATAACGCGGTAATATGTTGTTAAATTATTGATGCAGTCGTCCCCGCCCAAAGAGGCCAGCAGGGTGACCCGCAAAAACATAACGCCGGCCACCGCCGCCAGCAGTACCGCCAGGCACACGCCAACCGTCCGCCAAACATTGCCGGACTTTCCAAGCCCCGTGCCGGAACCCAAAACTTTCATACAGTCTCCTCGCCAAAAAACACCTTGATCTCCCGGTCCATCTCCGCCGGGATGTCGCCGCCGGACAGCCAAACTTTGCCGAAATCGCAGGTCATGCGCATACAGTCGGACATGTGCCAGCGGGGCTGCCAGCCAAAAACGGACTTGAGCTTGCTGCAGTCCAGCTTGAGGAAGTTTGCCTCGTGCGGGGCACCCGGTTCAGCGCGATTTTCCCAGCGGGCGCCGCCGCCCCAGGTCCTGCAGAACAGATCCACCAGCTGGCCGGTGGTCAGGCAGTCGCAGTCGTCCGGGCCGACATTGTAGTACCCGGCATAGCGGGCGTCCCGGTACTGTGCCTGGGCGATCATCAGGTAAACGGCCAGCGGCTCCAGTACATGCTGGTAGGGCCGGGTGGAGTGGGGGTTGCGCACCCCGATGGCCTCCCCTTTTGCCACCGCCCGCAGGCAGTCGGGAATGATGCGGTCGTTGGCAAAGTCCCCGCCGCCGATCACATTGCCGGCGCGGGCGGTGGACACCGCCACCCCCATGCCGTCCAGAAAGCTGCTTTTGTAGCTGTGGGTCACCAGCTCCGAGCAGCTTTTGCTGTTGGAGTAGGGATCGTAGCCGTCCAGCGGTTCGGTCTCGCGGTAGCCCCAGCACCACTCGTTGTTCTGGTAGACTTTATCCGTCGTGATATTCACGACGGAACGCGGGGGCGCCCCCGTGGCGGTTCGAACACATTCCAGCAGGTTGACGGTGCCCATGACGTTGGTCTCGTAGGTATAGCGCGGGTCCTTGTAGCTGTCCCGCACGATGGGCTGCGCGGCCAGGTGCAGCACGATCTCCGGCCGTGCCGCGTCAAAGGCGGCTTTCAGCGCCGCAAAATCACGCATATCGCCGATGACGCTGTGCATCCGCCCCTCCAGCCCGGCCAGCGTGAACAGGTTCGGGTCGGTGGGCGGTTCCAGCGCGTAGCCGGTCACCTGTGCGCCGGCGTTTACCAGCATGCGGCAGAGCCAGCTGCCCTTAAAGCCGGTGTGCCCGGTGACAAACACCCGTCTGCCGCGGTAAAATTCCATATCAAGCATTACAGTTTCCCCTTATTCCTGCCAGACCTTCCAGGGCGCATTGCCGGAGGCCCACAGCGTTTCCAGCTGCTTTTTGTCCCGGACGTTATCCATGCATTTCCAGAACCCGGTATGGCAGCAGCTTTGCAGCCGGCCCTGCCGGGCCAGCGTCTCCAACGGCGCTTTTTCCAGCACGGTGTCGTCGCCGTCGATGACATCGAACAAGCCCGGCTCGCAGACCATAAAGCCGATGTTGATCATGCTGCCGTCCAGCTCCTGCTTTTCCCGGAATCCGGTGACCACACCGTCGGCGCCCACATCCAGCACGCCGAACTGCTGGCCCACATTGTAGCTGGACATGGTGACCGTCCGGCCATGGGCGCGGTGGAAGGCCTCCAGCGCGTTCAGGTCGATGTTGGAGACGCCGTCGCCGTAGGTGAGCATAAAGGTCTCGCCGCCGATATAGGGCTGGACGCGCTTGATGCGGCCGCCGGTCATGGTGTTCAGGCCGGTGTCCACCACGGTCACCTTCCAGGGCTCGGCATGGCTGTTGAGCACCTGCATGGTGTTGGTGGCCAAATCAAAGGAAACGTCGGCATTGTGCAGGTAATAGTCAAAGAAATACTGCTTGATGACATCCTGCTTGTAGCCGGCGCAGATGATAAAATCGGTGTAGCCGTAATGGGCGTAGCCTTTCATGATATGCCAAAGGATCGGCTTGCCGCCGATCTCTACCATCGGTTTGGGTTTGAGCACGCTCTCTTCGCTGATGCGGGTGCCGAAGCCCCCGGCCAGGATCACAACTTTCATCGTTTTCCCTCCTGCCGCCGCCCCTACCGCGGGGTGTTTGGCGGCCAAAGCATGTGTGCGGCGCACGGCTGTTCTGCCAACCGTATTGTACCATACCGTCATGGCTTCCACAAGGTCAGGAAGCCTTCCCGGTTTCGGAGAATTTCCGGCAAAATAAAAGCGTCGCTTGTTTTCCTTTTTTCAAGGTTTTAATCCACAAACGGGATATAAACCAGCGTCCCGCCGGCGCTGACAATGGGTTCGCCGCAGTCGGGCAGCGAACACAGCGCCTGTTCCAGCGTGTCGTTGGTATAGCCGTCGCGGTCCAGGTAGATGCCGGCAAAACCTTTGTCTTTCAGCTCCGCCACCATGTCGGCAGGCTCCAGCTGGCTGGCGGCCTGGTTCCACAGGTCGTTTTCCCCGCCATAGGCACCGCCGTAGCTCCAGCGCAGCGTGTCCGAGTGCAGGGTCCCACGCAGCAGGGTGTAATCCGCCATTTTGTTTTCGGGGCCGTTTTCAAAGGATTTCATGTATGGCAGCTGGTAGACCATAGCATCCGCGCCGGAGACCTGCTCGATCTCGCGGACGAACGCCGCATCCTGCGCCCAGGCAGTCTGCACGCCGGCATAATCCGGCCGGAACATCCCCTGCTGCTCCCAAAAGCCATAGGCAAACACCGCGCAGACAAGGACCATTGCGGCAGCAAAGCGGACACGCTTTGTTGCCTGCAGCTTTTGCAAAAGCTGTTCGACGCAAAGGACCACCACAAGGATGGCAAGGAATGCAATGTACGGGCTGATGCGATTGTACCCGCGGATCATGCGCAGCACAATGCCGATCATGGCGCCGAAGCCGGTGACCGTGGCCAGCAGGAGCATGGCAATGTTCAGCCGGGAGAACAGCCACAGGCGGTCCGAAAGTTCGGGGCCGGGCTGCTTTTTCTGCCAGGGCCGGGAGGCAAACAGCCAGACCAGTAGCAGCAAAAAGCCGAGGATACCCACAATCCCCAGATAGCCACCGGAGTTTTCATTGTACATGATCCCTTCGTCACGGGTCAGCGCATGCCGATATTGTTCGATCCAGCCTTCGATTTTTCCGATACCGTATCCGTTGGGCGACAGCAGCAGGCTGCTGATGCGCAAGCCATAGATGTCTGCACCTGCACTGCCGCGCTCTGCCCCCGCCGTGGCCGTGCTGTCCGCACCGGTAAGGATGCCGAACACCATGGGGAGGAAGCCCACCGCCAGCCATCCGGCGATTTCCGCCACGGTGACCAGCGGCGCGGCCAGGACACGGGGGTGCTTGTCTCGCAAAAGCAGGCAGAGCGCCACCACGCAGAGCAGGAAACAGCCAAAAAACGGGTAATAGACCATGCCGTTGTTGGCGATCGCCCAGGCAAAAAGCAGGGAGAGCCAGTTCCGGCGATACCGGAAGAAGCCCTTGCCGGGCCGGTTAAAGCGGTCGTCCTCCGCGCACCAGAGGCAGAGCAGGAACACCAGCGGGATGCATTCCACCGCCGCCAGCCCCATATGCCCGTTCAGGCGCTGCTGTACATAGGGGCAGAGTCCGAAGGTCAGCGCGCCGGCAAAGGACAGCCAGCCCCGCACCTGCAGGGAGCGCAGCGCAAAAAAGCTAACCGCCGTGTTGAGCACCGGGATCAGGAGAATATACAAGTTGAATACCAGCGCAAAATCATCGGTAAACAGCCCTGCCAGCGTCAGATAGATGGTATACAGCATACTGTAATTGGGATTGGTACCGGCCGGGGGCTCATAAAACGGCCAGCCCAGCAGCCCGCCGCCGCGGAGAGCCTCCTTGACGCCGTTCACGCCGGAAACGCCGTCACCGCCGTACAGGAGCGGCACCGACCAGTCCATTTGCGACAGGCCGAAGCTGACATACTCCACCGCCAGGCAGGCCAGCACAGCTGCGGCCGCCCATAACAGCGTCGATCTACGGTTTGCCTTTTGCAGCATATCAGGGATTCCTCTTTCCTTCCGGTTCCGGCCGCCGCATCCGCGCAGAGTGTATCTGACAGATCCCCAGCACTTTGGATTTATCCAATGCCCCCTTGAAACGCGCCTTCCGGCAGTCTTTCGTATCATCATAGCACAAGCCGGGCCGTTTTACAATCCGCTATTGTTTGGCAAAAAGTATAGTTTCCGTTCTTTCCGGCGCATCCTGCCGGAATGCAATACAAAGGGCGGTGCCCGCACAGGTTCACATCTCTTTATCGTATTTGCAGCGGTAGTAGATGCCGACGCCCACCACGGCCAGGTAAGCGGCCACCAGCAGCAGGACCGCCGCCCAGTCTACGCGCATCAGGGCGAACACCAGCATCACCGCGCTGAAGATATAGATCATGGCATCGTAGGCTTTTGCCTTGGCGCGGTTTTCCAGTGCGATGTTGCGCTCGTCGGCGGCCTCGATCTCGATGCGGCGCTGGATGTCCGGGGCATCCTTCAGGGCGGCGCGCTGCAGCAGCGCGCCGGCGCCGTGGCCCAGCGCACCGGCCCCCAGCCCCAGGCAGAGGTAGGCGGGCACCGCGTCGGGCACGGCCCGCGCCCAGAACAGGCCGGCAAGCATGGCGGCAAGTCCGGCCAGCACAAGCAGGATATGGAATGCGTTGCGTTTCATGGCTGTTCCTCCTCGTAGAGAAAAATATCCTCGATGGCAAGCCCGAAGTACCGGGCCAGCTTAAAGGCCAGCAGGATGGACGGGTTGTAGCGCCCGTTTTCCAGCGAGCCGATCGTCTGCCGCGACACGCCCAGCGCATCGGCCAGTTCCTCCTGGCGGATGCCATGCTGGCGGCGCAGCTCCTCCAAACGGTTTTTCGTGGCAGGTCCCCCCTTTCACTCTGCCCGGACGGGACGCGGCCGGCCTGGCACTGCTGCCCATGCGGGCGGCCGGCTTTTGCAGCCGGGCCGTGTTCCTCTTTGACGGAAGCTTGGCGGAAAGTTTGCTTTCCATCTATACGATACCACGGCAGCAGGGCAATGTCAAGTGCGCTTTCCATTTATGCGATCTTCTTTGCCCTGTCTGCCGCGATTCCGCCGCCGCGGGGCACCGCCAGGGCGGCGGGGATCGAGACCGGCAGGGCATTATTTATAATGAAGCAGCTGCCGCCGTCAGATGGGCAGCGCCAGCCTATCTGTCGTCCGATCCCGGTTTCCGGACAGACGGGAAAATTCCTCTTTTCCTGCGGCGGGATCTGTGCTATACTGTTGGCAAAGCTGCCGCCTGACCGTGCCAATGACTGCCACGGCCGGGGCGGCAGCCATTTTGCAAACAGAGAGGTGACCCGACCATGAGACCCCTGATCGGCATCGTGCCGCTGTACGACACCGAAAAGCAAAGCTACTGGATGCTGCCCGGCTATATGCGGGCGCTGGAATCGTGCCTGGCTGTGCCGGTAATGCTGCCGCTGACCCAGGACCCCAATGAGCTGCGGTATTTTATCCGCGAATGCGACGGTCTGCTGTTCCCCGGCGGGCAGGACGTGGACCCTGCGCTGTACGGCGAGGCTGTCCGCCCCGAGTGCGGCGAGCTGTGCCCTGCCCGCGACGGCATGGAAGCCGCCCTGCTGGATGCCGCATTGCGGCTGAACAAGCCGGTTTTGGGGATCTGCCGCGGGCTGCAGTTTTTGAATGTACATACCGGCGGCACGCTGTACCAGGACCTGGACGCCGAGCGTCCCGGCTGCGCCCACCGCATGGAGCGCCCCTACGACCGCCCTGCCCACACCGTGACCATTGAGCGGGAAAGCCCGCTGTACGACATCGTCGGCAGGCGGGAATACGGGGTGAACAGCTGCCACCACCAGGGCGTCAAGACGCTTTCGCCCCGGCTGTGCGCCGCCGCGGTGGCGGAGGACGGTCTGGTGGAAGCGGCCTGGATGCCGGACAAGCATTTTGTGCTGGCCGTGCAGTGGCACCCGGAATTTTCGTACCAGAAAGACCCGGCCTCGCTGCACCTGTTTGAGGCTTTTGTCAAGGCGGCCAAATATCTGTGAGCGTTTCCAGCGCGGACGGCAGGCCCGGCAAAGCGGGCGGCGGGCGTTTTTCCCTTTCCGGGAAGCGTCTGCCGCCCGCTTTGCGGTTTTGCCCCGCCCGCGGCGCCGCGCACAGCCGGGACGCAGCAGTTGAAATGCCGTGCGGTTTGACCTTTTGTATCCCGACCGGACGGCCCCACAGTATGCAGAAAATACAAGGCGGAGAGCCTCCCCGGTGCGGGAAGTTCTCCGCCTTGTGCCGCATTCCTGTTTGGCAGGTGTGTACCAGAACAAAAAAAGACGCCGAAACTTGCGTTTCAGCGTCTTTTCTTTGGTGCGGATGAAGGGATTTGAACCCACACTCTTTTAAGGGAACTAGAACCTGAATCTAGCGCGTCTGCCAGTTCCGCCACATCCGCTTATTTTGTTCAGCCGGTGTTCCCGGCGACGTGTATTATTATAGCACAGGAAGCAAAAATGTCAACACTTTTTTGCCAAAAAAATTCGATTTTTTTCGTTTGCAGCTATCGGCCCAAAAGCAGTCACAGCATCGTATGTTTTTTCGCTTTGGCAAGAGCGTTTGCTCTGTTTTCATGCACCGGCGCCCGCATTTTTTAGTTTGCGGGCCAAAAAAATCTGCCCGGCGGGGCGGCAGATGCCGTGCGCGGCATTCCCGTTTTTCCCTGCTGCGTCCGGCAGCTGGGCAAATGGCTGCGCGGTTTTTCTGGATTGTTTACCGGCAGTTTAGGAAAAGTTTACGTTTGGCGTGTATGCTGAAGCAAAGGGGCGGACCAGCCCCTGCCAACGCGCGGACGCCGCCCGGCAGTTTGCCTTGCGGCGGCCGGGCAGTACGTTTGCCTTGCCGCTCAAACCGCCCGCGCAGAAAGGAGCCTTCCATGGACTTGGCTATCTTGCAGTGGATCCAGGACAACCTGCGCTGCGGCATATTGGATACCATTATGCCGGCCGTCACCGCGCTGGGCAGCGGCAGCGTTTTGTGGCTGGCCCTGGCGGCCGTCCTGCTTTTGCGGCCCCAAACGCGCCGCACCGGCTGGATGCTGCTGGGGGCGCTGGCGCTGGAGACTGTCTGCTGCAACCTGCTGCTGAAACTGCTTGTCGCCCGCCCGCGCCCCTTTGCCCTGGAGCCGGGCATCCAGCTGCTGATCGCCCCGCCGGGGGATTTCTCCTTCCCGTCCGGGCACACGGCGGCCGGCTTTGCCGCAGTCTCGGCGCTGTACTTCGGCAGAAGCCGCCTGTGGCTGCCGGCGCTGGCCGCCGCGGTGCTGATCGCGTTTTCCCGGCTGTATCTGTACGTCCACTACCCCACCGACGTGCTGGCCGGCGCGGTCTTGGGCGCCGCCTGCGGCTGGGCCGTGCGGGCGGCCGCCAAACGGATGCGGCGGCCCGCCGGGTAAGCGCCCATAACACAAATCCCACAGCAGGCCACAGAAAAGGCGCAGCCCGCAGGCTGCGCCTTTTGGGATCACAATTGCGCCGGCGGGACCGTCACTCGAACTGGCTGTAATACAGCGAGGCGTAGGCACCTTTTTTGGCCAGCAGCTCGGTGTGGCTGCCCTGCTCGACGATGTCGCCGTGCTCCATATACAGGATGATGTCGGCATGCTGGATGGTGCTGACCCGCTGGGCGATGATCAGCACGGCGGCGTCCTGCGTTT
>ERZ1090864.475-NODE-477-length-22507-cov-13.543426_pt1 | contig 22507 bp, 18 predicted proteins | sample MGYA00478479_ERZ1090864 | MGnify/ENA primary metagenome ERZ1090864 (study PRJEB33644, sample SAMEA5815743) | chicken gut metagenome | biome: Chicken; feature: Gastrointestinal Tract; material: Caecum | place: Ireland | collected 2019-01-01 | study: A study of the...
AGCTGCCCATGTCCGAAGATGTATTCCGGTGCTTCCAGGCCATCATCGAGGACCGGGAAGCACCAAGGTATGAGAGAGTGGTGGACGGATACACAGGATTTCTGTTTACGGATAAAGAGGGACTTCCCCTGGTGGCGATGCATTGGGAGCATCGATTTAACCATATGGTAAAACGATACAACGACATTTACCGGGTTCAGATGCCGAATATCACCCCGCATGTCTGCCGCCACACTTACTGCAGCAATATGGCGAAGTCAGGTATGAATCCAAAGACGCTCCAGTATCTGATGGGGCATAGCGATATTGGTGTAACGCTGAACACTTATACCCATCTGGGTCTGGAGGATGCAGTGGATGAGTTAAAGCGGGTGGAAGAACTGGAGAATGCCAGGAAGGAAATGGAAAAGATAAACGGAGAGGGGACAGTTTCACAGAAAATGTTCCGGGCGATATAATATGGAAAGGATGAAGGCGCTCTGCTTTGGCAGGGCGTTTTCCTTTCGGATAATACCGCTGCCCAAATTCTTCGATTTGTGATAGAATTATCGTAGTAGTAAGAAGCCCTGGTTCTTATTACGATTTAATTACACACTTTCATTAGGAGGATATATGGAATATATAGAAGAAGTTGGAAAATATATTGTTCAGGTCGATGAATATCTGAAAAGCTTTTTATTTAAAATATCTCCATTGTATCGAAAGGAGCATGGAGATAATCAAGATGTTACTGTACCGCTATTCACAACATTACACTCAACAAGCGAAAGTATTCTGATACTTTTATTAAATCAGAGTATTTTTGATGCGGATGTTTTGCTGAGAACGGTAATGGAAGGAACTATTAAATATTGTTATCTGATGACTGGCACTGATGATGAAAAGAAGGAAAAATATATCGAATATAAAATTAAATTAGCAGATATAGCCAAGATTTCTGACCATAAAAAGGCTCTTGAAGCGGTTGATATATTAAGAGAATTTTCTAATAATAGTACAAAGCCATTTGAAGGTGATATTTTATCTGACGAGAAATTATCAGAACTTAAGGAACAATATCCTAAAAAGGAACAGGACAAGTTAAAACAAAAGTGGAGTTATCAAGCATTATTACGTAGTTTGGCAAAAGCTAATCGTGAATATGAAGCTCAATTAGGAACACTGTCTACATATTCTTTAACGAGTCATTTTTGTCATTATGACTGGACAGGAGTTTCAAGTAGAAATGCGCAAATAATTGAAGCAGAAAATCCAAATGCATTAATATTTGATATAATGCATTCTATACGAATTTTATCCAATGTATTAAGCTTGGAATTATTTAGAGTTGCAGAATATATGCGAGGAAACAAATTTGATTCTCCAGAAGTTGCAGCATTGTCTATGGAGGCGTTGAAATTTGTGTCTGATTTAGATATTCTAAATAATAATATGCTAGAGAAATCATTGAAAATGGATGTGTGAACAGTTCTTGGTTAAAGCAAGGTAATTAATATTTGCCTTATCACCACAGTAGTACCACACCCCCATTCTTACTACGTTTTTACTACTTTTGACGGCCTCAACTTGCCCCGATTTGCCGCGTTTTGCTTATTCTGTGATTGTTTTAACAATCTCAGCGGCAACTACATACCTGGAAAATCGCGGCAAAACAGGGCAAATCTTAGCAAATTAGGAGGACTTTTAAATATGATACGAGTGCTTTTCGTGTGCCACGGCAATATCTGCCGTTCCACCATGGCTCAATATGTTTTCCAGCACCTGGTAGACCAATCCGGTCTCACCGCCTCTTTCCACATCGACTCCGCAGCGACAAGCCGCGAGGAGATCGGCAATCCGGTCCACCACGGCACACGCCGGAAGTTAAAACAAGTGGGCATCCCATGCGGGGATCACCTGGCGCGCCAGATGCGCGGGGAAGAGTATGACAAATTTGATTACATCATCGGCATGGATACATGGAATATCCGAAACATCAACCGCATCATCGGGAACAATGATCCGGATAAAAAAGTGTACAAGCTTCTGGATTTTACAGACCGGAAGGGACAGGATATTGCGGACCCATGGTACACAGGCAATTTTGACGTGACTTATACAGACGTAAAAGAGGGCTGCGAAGCCCTCCTGAAAGACTGCCTCTTACGCCTCTAGCGCGTAGGAGAGCAGCTTTTTTAAGTTGTGGTGGAACTGGCGGTTCCGGTTTTTGAGCCGAAGCTTTTCTGTTCCTGATTTTGTTTCTTCGATAAATGTGTCATATCGGGAGAAGAGCGCCCTGTAGTCAGAGGTCTGCCTCTGCCCCCAGCGGATGAGTACCCAGTTCATTGCGTCAGGAGTCCAGTATTCCATAGGGATACCGGCCAGTTTTAGGACTGTAATATACTGGACAGCCTGCATGGACAGTTCGGCAATCTGATGGCCCCGGAAGGTCTCTTCTTTCTGGGCTTTTCCGATTTTCTTAAAAATCCGGTGGGGAAGGCTTTTTTTATGAGCCTCCAGCTCCATCAGGCGCAGGCTTTTTTTCAGGACATCGTTCAGCTTGCTTGCCGTATTCCAGTAAGTAACGAAGGAAGCAGGTTCCTCCTTCGCCCCATCCTCCGGACCAACCTTGAACGTACGGAATACGCGCTCTGTTTCGCCGAAGGTATCCCGGTTGTATTCTTTTCGCTTTTCCGGATCGGACAAGACGCGGTAGGCTTCGAGTATTTCCTGCATGAGCGCAGTGGTATCCATGTCTTTATGTACATTTGCATCGGGATGATAGATCTTTGCCAATGCATTTTTAGCGGTCGTGATCTCTTCTAATGTCGCATCTCTTGAAACACCTAAAATATCATAATAAGTGTGAGATTTCATGAAAGACCTCCTTATTAAATTATCAATTTATATCTCCCATGATTAATATACGCCGGGGGTCAGGGAAAGTCAATCAGTCCATGGCAAAAATGAAGGCAGAATTTACGGAAATCAGGAAATGAAAACGAGCAAAACACGAATATTTTCATATCCCGGCGCCTATATTTTTAACAGACGAATCTTTAAAGAGGTTTTGTAATGAGACGATTTCAGGCGTTGATCATGGGGATGGCTCTGCTGCTGTCATGTCTGTATACCCCGGAACTGGTGTGGGGTGAAGAAGAACAGGGACAACAGACGGAAAGCATACAGTCTGAGGAAGAGGCACAGGAGGAAGAACAGTCACAGGAAGAGACACAAGCAGAGGCACAAACAGAAGCACAAACAGAGGCACAAACAGAAGCAGCGGTCGATATCAGCGCGCCTTCGGCAATCCTAATGGAAGCTTCCACAGGGACGGTGATCTACGAGAAAGATGCAGACACGGCACGTCCTCCGGCAAGTGTGACAAAGGTCATGACCATGCTTCTGATATTTGACGCGCTGGAAGCCGGGAGCATCAAACTCGAGGACGAGGTGACGACCTCGGAATACGCGGCGTCCATGGGCGGATCGCAGGTATTTCTGGAGCCCGGAGAGACACAGGCAGTAGACACAATGCTGAAATGCATCGCCGTGGCGAGCGCCAACGATGCCTGTGTGGCAATGGCGGAATACATATGCGGAAGCGAAGAGGAGTTTGTCAGGAGAATGAATGAGAGGGCCGACGGACTGGGGATGGAAAACACAAATTTTGTGAACTGTAACGGTCTGGATGCGGAGGGACATGTGACAAGTGCAAGAGATATTGCGCTCATGTCAAGGGAACTCATCACGAAATATCCGAAAGTCCATGATTACTCTATGATTTGGATGGAGAATATCACCCACAATACGAGTAAAGGAACGTCAGAATTCGGGCTCACGAACACAAATAAACTGGTAAGGCAGTATGAGTATGCGACCGGACTTAAGACCGGGTCCACCGGAGAGGCAAAGTTCTGTGTCTCAGCGACAGGCGAGAAGAATGGCATTGAACTGATCGCGGTTGTCATGGCGGCGGAAAATTCTAAGGATAGGTTTGCAGACGCTGTCAAGCTGCTGAATTACGGATTCGGAAAATGTCAGCTCTATACAGATGACAGCGCGCCGGAAGTGCAGGTTGCAGATGTGGAAGGAGGAGTGGCGGATACAGTCAGCGTAAAAAGAGGGGGAGATTTTTCCTATCTGGATATGACAGGGGCAAATATGGCGGCAGTTGAGAAAAAAACAGAAATGGAACAGAAGATTTCGGCGCCTGTCAGGAAAGGAGATGTGCTCGGGCATATCGTGTATCTGCTGGATGGGAATGAGATAGGAAGAACAGAGCTTATCGCCGGAGAAGATGTGGAGAAAGCGGGATTCTTTGACTTTTTTAAGAAGGCATTGGAGAATGCGTTCCTATAAAATCGGAGAATGCGTTCCTATAAAATCATACTTGTCCTTGTGAGGCCTCTGTTTTATAATGAAAAAGCAAATCTGTCTGACTCGACAGACAGATATTTTGGCTCGGCGGAGGAATTTACAGATGGAGCATGTGAAAACAGGAGCAGTCCTGCTTATCCTGCTGCTTGTTATTGTGGCTGCTGCAGTTGAGATATATCGGGAGACTCATCAGTTTCGTGTTACGCGTTATGATGTGACATCAAAAAAACTGTCAGGGATAGCAAGAAAACTTCATATCCTATTTTTAAGCGACCTCCATAACTGTGTCTATGGAAAAGAAAATGATTCTCTCATCCAGAGCATAAGGGACGAAAAGCCGGACCTGATCCTGATCGGCGGAGATATGCTTGTGGGAAAAGAAGGGGCGTCCTGCGATCAGGTCCGGGAGTTTACAGAGAAGCTCCCGGGAATCTGTCCGGTCATTTGTGTTAACGGCAATCATGAGCAGAGATTGAAGGAAAGCACGGAAATCTATGGAAATATGTACGCGGATTATAAATGTTCTCTGGAAAAGAGCGGAGTTCACTTCCTGGAGAATGAAAGCATCCGTGTGGAGCTCGGTGACAGAAATCTGGTTATATGCGGGCTGGAGCTTCCTGTTTCCTCCTACAGAAAATTCAGTAAAGAACCGGTTTCTTCGAGTGATATAACAGAATGCTTCGGATTTCCTGCGTCAGAGAGTGACTATACCATTCTTCTGGCGCACAATCCGGCATACATGGATGCTTATCTGGCGTGGGGCGCTGACCTGATCCTGTCCGGACATCTGCACGGAGGGCTTGTGCGTGTGCCGGGACTAGGCGGCATCATCACTCCACAGGGATTTTTATTTCCAAAGTATTCCGGGGAAATGACGCGGGAAGGGGACCAGACCGTGATCGTAAGCAGAGGACTGGGAACACATACATTGAACATCCGGCTTTTTAATATCCCGGAGCTCATCTCGATCCGGCTGGGTGAATGATGCGGACGGCAGGAAACAGAAGAGCGGCGCTTGGAAAGAAGATCGAGGCAGTGACGAGAAACAGCGTTACAGCGATGAGAAAAAAGGATTGTAAAAGGGATCAGATTACCTTATAATATAATACTGGTATATTTCGAAACTATTTTTCGGGGAGAACACATGGGAATACCGGTAAAACTGGAAGTGTTCGAAGGCCCGCTGGACCTTCTGCTTCATCTGATCGACAAGAACAAAATAGATATTTATGACATACCGATCGTCGAGATCACGAATCAGTACATGGAATACATCCGGAACATGCAGCGTGAAGACTTAAATGTCATGAGCGAGTTCCTGGTCATGGCAGCTACGCTCCTGGACATCAAGTGCCGCATGCTGCTCCCGAAGGAAGTGACCGAGGACGGCGAGGAAGAGGATCCGAGACAGGAGCTTGTAGACCAGCTTCTTCAGTATAAGATGTACAAGTATATGGCAAATGAACTGAAGGACAGGCAGGCTGATTCGGATTTTGTCCTGTACAAGAAACCGACGATACCTGAGGAGGTACAGGAATATGTAGAGCCTGTTGATCTGGGACAGCTCCTTGGGGATCTGACACTGTCCCGGCTGAACGAGATCTTTCAGGATGTGATGAAGCGCCAGGTGGACAAGATCGATCCGGTCAGGAGTAAATTTGGGAAAATCGAAAAGGAAGAAGTTACTCTTTCAGATAAATTTACTTATATCCACAGCTATCTGAAAGGGCACAAAAGATTCAGTTTCCGCCAGCTTCTGGAGAAGCAGGGCAGCAGGATGCATGTAGTCGTTACCTTTCTTGCGATCCTTGAGCTGATGAAGCAGGGGGAGATACAGGTCAGGCAGGAGGATACCTGCGGGGAGATCATGATTGAAAGGACAGGAGATACAGATGGAGATTGAGAAGATGCAGAGCGCCATCGAAGCGATCCTTTTTACAATGGGGGATTCCGTGGAGCTGGAGAAGCTGGCGTCAGCCATCGGGCATGATGAAGAGACGACAAAAAAATTTATACATAATATGATGGATAAATATGAAGCAGAAGACCGGGGCATACGGATCATTGAGCTGGACAATGCCTATCAGCTCTGTACAAAAAAGGAAATGTACGAGTATCTGATCCGTGTGGCAAAGCAGCCCAAGCGGTATGTGCTCACGGATGTTCTTCTGGAGACGCTGTCCATCATCGCATATAAACAGCCTGTGACAAAGCTGGAGATCGAGAAAATCCGAGGAGTGAAATCTGACCATGCGGTAAATAAGCTGGTAGAGTATGGGCTCGTAGAGGAGAGTGGACGCCTGGATGCTCCGGGAAGGCCTCTTCTTTTCGGGACCACCGAGGAATTTCTGCGCAGGTTCAGCGTACATTCTCTGGATGAGCTCCCTGTCCTTGATGAAGAACAGATCGAACATTTCAAAGAAGAAGCCGAAGATGAGGCTCAGTTAAAACTTGACGTGTGACAGCCAGATATCGGACAACGATGTCATCCCCGCGCAGTGACGCTGAATGTCTGTATAAGGGTAATGTTCTATTTCCTCCGGCAGACGCATATAGTGGCAATAAGATGGGATGACGAGGTATCCTGCATGATGATAAGAAAAAATAGAATAAAGGCGGTATTTCTGCTCTTTATCTGTCTCATGGCATACAGACCAGATGTGTTTTCTCTGCCGTACACTGTACAGGCACAGGAGGCGGACAGCGCTGAAAGCGCAGAGATAAAACCGTCAGAATTGTACGCCCGGTCAGCAGTCCTTATGGATGCGGAATCAGGGCGTATTTTATTTGCCAAGAACAGCCGGGAAGAGATGCCAATGGCAAGCACTACCAAGATCATGACCTGTATCCTGGCCCTGGAGGAGGGAGATTTTTCAGAACCGGTCAGTGTGAGCGGAGAAGCCGCTTCCCAGCCGGAGGTGAAGCTGGGCATGCAGAGCGGACAGAAATTTTATCTGGAAGATCTTCTCTATTCGCTTATGCTGGAATCCCACAATGACTCCGCTGTTGCGATCGCGGAGCATGTGGGCGGAAGTGTCCGGGGATTTGCGGATATGATGAACCGGAAGGCAGAGGAACTCGGGTGCGATGCCACATATTTTATCACGCCGAATGGACTGGACGCCCAGGATGAGAACGGCATCCATCATACTACGGCAGAGGATCTGGCGGGCATTATGAAATACTGCATTATGGATTCGCCAAAGAAAGAAGAATTCCTGGAGATCACCCGGACAGATACATACACTTTCACCGACTGTGACGGCGGGGGCAGCTATTCCTGCAGCAACCACAACACCTTTCTCAAAATGATGGAGGGTGCGCTCTCAGGAAAAACAGGGTTTACCGCTGATGCAGGGTACTGCTATGTGGGAGCCCTGCAAAGAGATGACCGGACCTTTATCGTGGCTCTTTTGGCGTGCGGCTGGCCCAACAATAAAGGGTATAAATGGTCTGACACAAGGAAGCTGATGACCTATGGCATTGACAATTATTTTTATACAGAGATCAGCCCGGAGCCTCCCCGGGAGACGATCCGTGTAAAAAATGGATTCACAGGCGGATTTCCACAGAAAGGGCCGTCGGAGGCGGAAGTCGAGCTGGGAGGAGGAGCGCGGCGGATCCTGATGAAACAGACAGAAGAGTTGGAGACCGAAATAAATCTCCCTGAGGAGATTTCCGCTCCTGTAAAAAAAGGCAGCCAGCTGGGAGAACTGACGTATTCGCTCGACGGCAGGATCGTTGCGGTGTATCCCATTTTCGCGGCAGAAGACGTAGAAGCGCGGAACTTTTCCGTGTGCGTATCCTATGTCACAGGTAAATTTTTTGGCCAATAGCAAAACCGGAGGATAAAATAAATCAATACAAATGATTAATTTTGTCACTGGTATATATAAAAAACCTGTGGTAGTATAAGCGAGAATAAAATAAAACAATAAAATTGATTAAATATAAGGAGATGTACAATTATGGAAAACTGGAAGAAATATGAAAAGACTTATTTTATGCCTCCGGAGCCGTGCTATGACTGGGTAAAAAAAGATTCTATTGAAAAACCTCCCATCTGGTGCAGCGTGGATCTCCGCGACGGCAATCAGGCTCTGATCGAACCGATGAGCCTGGATGAAAAACTGGAATTCTTTCAGCTTCTTGTAGATGTGGGGTTCAAGGTCATTGAGGTCGGATTCCCGGCTGCATCAGAGACAGAGTATCAGTTTCTCCGCGCATTGATCGAACAGAATATGATCCCGGATGATGTGACGATCCAGGTACTCACCCAGGCAAGAGAACACATCATAAAGAGAACGTTTGAAGCGGTAAAGGGCGCGCCGCACGCGATCATCCATGTGTACAACTCGACGTCAGTGGCGCAGAGAGAGCAGGTATTCCGCAAGAATAAGGATGAAGTGAAGCAGATCGCCATTGATGGGGCATCGCTTCTGAAAAAACTGGCAGAAGAGACGGAGGGGAATTTTACATTTGAATACAGTCCGGAAAGCTTCCAGGGCACGGAAGTGGATTATGCTCTCGAAGTGTGCAACGCGGTTCTGGATATATGGAAGCCGACGAAAAATAACAGGGCGATCATCAATCTGCCGACAACCGTTGAGAATGCCATGCCGCATGTGTTTGCGAGCCAGGTGGAATACTTTAATAAACACCTTCTCCACAGAGAGAATGTGATCCTTTCTCTCCACCCGCACAATGACAGGGGATCAGGCATCAGCGACGCAGAGCTGGGGATCCTTGCGGGTGCGGACCGGATCGAGGGCACACTGTTCGGCAACGGTGAGCGTACCGGCAATGTGGATATCGTCACTCTTGCCATGAATATGTTCTCACAGGGGGTTGATCCGAAGCTGGATTTCTCAAATATGAGCGATATCTGCGAAGTATACGAGCGCGTGACCCGCATGCAGGTGTCTCCCCGCCAGCCCTATGCGGGAGAGTTGGTATTTACCGCTTTTTCCGGTTCCCATCAGGATGCGATCGCCAAGGGAATGGCATGGCGGGAGGAGCACGACAGCGACAAGTGGACAGTGCCGTATCTCCCCATCGATCCCCAGGATGTGGGCAGGAGATACGACTCCGATGTGATACGCATCAACAGCCAGTCCGGAAAGGGCGGCGTGAACTACATCCTGAAACAGAGCTTTGGCATCAGCCTGCCGGAGAAGATGAAGGAAGAGGTGGGGTATCTTGTCAAAGATGTGTCAGACAAAGCGCATAAAGAGCTTACCCCTGACTGGGTATATCATATCTTCGAGGACAATTACATCAATGCGAAACCTGTATTTACGGTAGACGAATGCCACTTTAAACAGGAAGACGGCATCATGGCCGAGGCGACGATCCATCATAACGGCAATGACCGCAAGATCATGGGCGTTGGAAACGGACGTCTAGATGCGGTCAGCAATGCGATCAAGCACTACTTTGACGTCAGCTATGAACTGGCGGTCTATGAGGAGCACTCCATGACAAGGGGATCATCTTCAAGAGCGGTCGCGTATGTGGGCGTAATCTGCAACAAGAAACGCTACTGGGGAGTCGGTATCGATCCCGATATCATCAAGGCTTCCATAGAAGCCCTGGTAGTGGCGGTGAATAAGATCAAAGAAATCGCGGAATCACAGAGCGGAAAGGATGAAAGGCTTCTGGAGATCACAAATTATATCTACGCGAATTATAAAGACGTCACGCTGGATGACCTTTCAGAGAAATTCTTTCTCTCTAAACCGTACCTCTCTAAGTACATCAAGGAGAAGTCCGGCATGACATTTGGAGATATCCTGAAAAAGATCCGGATGAAAAAGGCGAGAGCAATGCTCAAAGGCAGTACATCCACAGTAGAAAGCATCGCGGAGTCAGTCGGGTATCAGAATGTGGAACACTTTAACCGGGTGTTCAAAAAAATGTATAACATCACACCGGTACAGTACCGCAATCGAAAATAGACCTGAATTTGCCGGGGACCTTTGACTTGGCCAAAGCGTCCGAAAACATCCGGGCAATATGTCGAAGACGTATTCAGCGCGGGAGTGTGGCTGGCTTCGGCTCCGCTCCATGGAACAAGAAAAATAACGAAATCCGGGAATATGCTAAGGGCAAATCTGGACGATGGGTAACTCGCCTTCGTCTCAGACAATCCCATTGCCCAGCTTAACGCATATTCCCGGGTTTCTATTTTTCTAAATTCCATTCCGAAGTCGCTTCAGCCAGCCACACCCCCGCCCGCCGCGAATATGTCCTGAAATAAACTGCGGTTTTCGGATGTCTTAGGCATAGGCAGTTTCACAGACAGATTCAGATTGTCCGTATAAAAAACTCTTTTTCCCCTGATACTAATCTGTGACAGAATATGGAGGAGGTATGTACAGATGGTAGACCGAGAATCTCAGGAAATGTCACAGAAGGAGAGGAATGAAGAAAATTCGGAGATAAAGGAGATGGGCACGCTTGACCTTGGGAATGGGCATTCAAAGAGGGGAATACAGCTTTTGACGATCGTTGGTGAGATTGAGGGGCATGAGGCAGTATCAGGAAATACAAAAGCCACAAAATATGAGCATCTGCTGCCCAGACTTGCGGAAATAGAGGAGGATGATAAGACAGAGGGAGTCCTGATCCTTCTGAATACCCTGGGCGGCGATGTGGAAGCAGGGCTGGCGATCGCGGAGATGATCGCGTCCCTGAGCAAACCGACCGTTTCTCTTGTGCTGGGAGGGAGCCATTCGATCGGGGGACCGCTTGCAGTGTCAGCCGATTATTCCTTTATCGTGCCCACCGGAACAATGATCGTACATCCGGTCCGTTCTACCGGCATGTTTATCGGCGTGATACAGAGCTATCGGAATATGGAGAAAACACAGGACCGGATTGCCCGGTTTATCTCATCCCACTCCCGCATATCGCAGGAACGGCTGCTGGAGCTTATGCTGGATTCCACGCAGCTGGTAAAAGACGTGGGTACGATGCTGGAGGGAGAGGAAGCTGTGAGGGAAGGACTGATCGATGAAGTGGGCGGAATCAGCCAGGCGTTTGCCAAACTGCATGAGCTGATCGGCGAAAGAAAAAAATAATGACATGATTTTCAAATGATGATATACTAGATATAGTATGTTTAATTACCAAGGGGGAATTATATGGCTGCCAGACAGACAAAGAAGAAAAACACAAAGAGCAGGCCAAAGAAAAATCAGCAGAATAAAGAGATCAGAGGAGAAATCATCACACTTGTCACGCTGGCAGTGTGCATCCTGCTCGTGCTGAGTAATTTTGGGATAGGCGGAGCCGCGGGGGAGGCGGTCTCATCTGTCCTGTTCGGATTATTCGGGTTTATGGCATATATCCTGCCGCTTGTTATATTCGGCCTCACAGCATTTTTTGTTTCCAACAGCGGAAATGCTCATGCTTATGTAAAGATCGGCGCGGGCATCGTTCTTTTTCTGCTGGTCACCGCAATACTGGAACTGATCTTTCATTCCTACACGCCGGGAGCGTCTTTGCTCTCCTATTATGCGGAGTCAAGTAAGTATCACAATGCAGGGGGCCTGGCGGGCGGCTGTCTGGTCAGCCTGCTCTGTCCTCTCATTGGCGAGATCGGAACCTATGTCGTACTGGTGGTCCTTTCCATCATCTGCGTGATACTCATCACGGAGAAATCCCTGCTGGCTCCGCTTGGACGGCAGAGCAGGAAAGCGTATGAAGAGGCAAAGAAGAGGCACCAGGAGACGGCCGTGCTCCGCGCGCGTCAGAAGGAAGAAGAACGGACAGCCGCGGAAATAAAAAACAGCAATGGAAGGAACGTACCGAGAAGAGACAGAAAGGTATCCGGCGTCTCATTTGCGACAACGCTGGAACCTGAGGGAGATGGCCAGAAGAAAACCAGAGGAAGGAAACGGAAGTCCCCGGAAATTTATGAGATCACACCAGAGGGCGCAGCGGCGACAGGAACGAGTGCCGCGGAGACTGAGCGTGCGGACCGTTTTGTGATCAACCGCGCCGGAAGCCGGACACAGGAAATGCCGGATCCCTTTGAAGCATCCGTGATGGAACCGGATCATGCTCCAGCAGAGCCATTTGCGGAAAGTGAAATGATACCGGAGCAGGGCGCGGATACAGAGGAGGGCGCACAGCGCAGAAAGAGCCGGCGCAGTAAAGTGGACGACTCCGCCCAGGTCGCGGCAGAAACAGAAAACGTGGCTGCGGCGGTGGAACGAGAACAGGAGAAGGACCAGCCGGTATATCACACACCGCCTCTTTCCCTGCTCAAGAAAGGAAAGCATTCCGGTGGTGATTCGGATGCTCACTTGAGAGCAACTGCGCTGAAGCTGGAGCAGACACTGCAAAATTTCGGCGTTGGAGTGCATGTGACGAACGCGAGCTGCGGACCGTCTGTCACACGGTACGAGCTTCAGCCGGACCAGGGAGTAAAGGTAAGCCGGATCGTCGGGCTGGCAGACGATATCAAACTGAACCTGGCGGTGGCGGATCTGAGGATCGAAGCGCCGATCCCCGGGAAAGCCGCGGTTGGCATCGAAGTGCCGAACAGCGAGAATACAGCGGTCATGCTGAGAGACCTTTTGGAATCCGCCGAGTTTAAGAACAGCGCTTCGCCGATATCTTTTGCAGTGGGAAAAGATATCGCGGGAAAAGTGGTGGTGGCTGATATCGCGAAAATGCCCCACCTGCTGGTCGCGGGAGCTACCGGCTCCGGTAAGTCTGTCTGCATCAACACATTGATCATGAGCATCATCTACAAGGCGGATCCGGAAGAGGTGAAGCTGATCCTGGTCGATCCGAAGGTTGTGGAATTAAGTGTCTATAATGGGATACCGCATCTGATGATACCGGTCGTCACAGATCCTAAGAAAGCGGCAGGCGCGCTGAACTGGGCCGTGGCGGAAATGGAAAAGCGGTACAAGCTGTTTGCGGAATACAATGTACGAGATCTGAAAGGGTTTAACGCAAAAGTTGAAAAGGGAGAGACTGGAGAAGAGATAAAGAAGAAGCTTCCTCAGATCGTCATCATCATCGACGAGCTGGCAGATCTGATGATGGTGGCTCCCGGTGAAGTAGAAGGCGCGATCTGCCGCCTGGCGCAGCTGGCGAGAGCTGCGGGGCTTCATCTGATCCTCGCCACACAGAGACCGTCCGTCAATGTCATTACCGGACTGATCAAGGCGAATATGCCTTCCAGGATCGCCTTTTCGGTATCATCGGGAGTGGATTCCCGGACGATCATTGATATGAACGGCGCTGAGAAGCTCCTCGGAAAAGGAGACATGCTTTTTTATCCGTCAGGTTATCCCAAACCGGTGCGCGTCCAGGGCTCATTTGTCTCGGATAAAGAAGTGCAGGATGTAGTGGATTACCTTATCAACAAGAATGGAAACGCTTCTTATAATGACGAGCTTGAAGAACATATCAATACCAATCTTCCGGCCATGGGAACGGCTGCGTCCTCGGAAGGCGGGGACGACAGAGATACATATTTTGCTGAAGCCGGGAAGCTTATTATCGACAAGGAGAAAGCGTCAATAGGCATGCTCCAGCGTATGTTCAAGATCGGATTCAACCGGGCGGCTCGTATCATGGACCAGCTTGCCGAGGCAGGAGTGGTAGGGCCAGAAGAGGGGACGAAGCCCAGAAAGGTACTGATGACAAAAGAAGAATTTGAAGAATATTTAAGTAATCAATAGAAGGTACAGAGGAGGAAACAGGATGAAAACAGATATACAGATTGCCCAGGAAGCGAAACTGGAGCATATCAGAGATGTGGCGGCACACGCGGGGATCGTGGAAGACGAGCTGGAGTTTTATGGAAAATATAAGGCGAAGCTTTCCGATGGACTGTGGGACCGCATTAAAGACAGAGAAGACGGCAAGCTGGTACTTGTGACGGCGATCAATCCAACGCCTGCCGGTGAGGGAAAGACAACGACCTCGATCGGTCTCGCCCAGGCAATGGCGAAACTGGGGAAAAACGCAATGCTTGCCCTCAGGGAGCCTTCGCTGGGGCCGTGCTTCGGGATCAAGGGAGGCGCTGCCGGTGGCGGTTATGCCCAGGTTGTTCCAATGGAGGATCTGAATCTTCATTTTACCGGAGATTTCCACGCGATCACCTCTGCAAATAATCTTCTCGCCGCGATGCTGGACAACCATATCCAGCAGGGCAACAGCCTCGGCATCGATCCGAGGCAGGTCGTATGGAAGCGGTGCCTTGACATGAATGACCGCGTACTCCGCAATATCGTTGTGGGACTGGGAAATAAGCTGGACGGAATGGTGAGAGAAGATCATTTCGTGATCACCGTCGCGTCTGAGATCATGGCGATCCTCTGTCTCGCAGACGACCTTGCGGATCTGAAGAGCCGTCTCGGCAGGATCATTGTCGCCTATAATTTTGACGGCGAGCCCATAACCGCGGATGATCTGAAGGCAACAGGCGCAATGGCAGCGCTTCTGAAAGATGCGGTCAAGCCGAACATGATCCAGACTCTGGAGCATACCCCGGCGCTCGTACACGGAGGGCCGTTTGCGAATATCGCTCATGGCTGTAACAGTGTCCGGGCGACGAAAATGGCGCTCAAGCTGAGCGATATCACGATCACAGAGGCTGGATTCGGGGCGGATCTCGGCGCGGAAAAATTCTTTGATATCAAGTGCCGTATGGCGGGTCTCAGACCGGATGCAGTAGTTCTGGTTGCAACTGTGCGCGCTTTGAAGTATAATGGGGGCGTTGCAAAGGCTGATCTTGCTCAAGAAAATCTGGATGCCCTTGCAAAAGGAATCGTAAATCTTGAAAAGCATATTGAAAACATACAGAAATACGGAGTCTCTGTAATCGTGACTCTGAATTCATTTATGACAGATACAGAGGCAGAGAATGAGTTTATCCGCAGATTCTGCGAAGAACGAGGATGTGAGTTCGCTCTTTCGGAAGTATGGGAAAAAGGCGGCGAAGGCGGCATTGCACTGGCAGAAAAGGTCCTTGACACCCTTGAGAACAAAAAGTCGGATTTCCACACTTTATATGCGGACGGACTGTCTGTCAAAGAGAAGATCGAGACAGTGGCAAAGGAGATATACGGAGCGGGGGGAGTCGTATATGAGCCGTCGGCAGAGAAGCAGATCGCGAGGATCGAAGCGCTCGGATTTGGGACGTTTCCGGTCTGTATGGCAAAGAATCAGTATTCACTGTCCGATGATGCGCAGAAACTGGGAAGACCGGAAGGTTTTGACATCCATATCCGGGAGGTGTATGTAAGCTCAGGGGCAGGATTTGTCGTTGTCCTTACCGGAGCGATCATGACCATGCCCGGACTTCCAAAAGTCCCGGCGGCGAATGGGATCGATGTTACAGATGACGGCAAGATCACAGGACTGTTTTAAATGATAAAGGGGAGACATAGATGCCACAGATAATCGATGGAAAAAAGATCTCGCAGCAGATCAAGGATGAATTGAAAGCAGAAGTGACGGAACTGGCGGCAAAGGGCAGACATGCCTGCCTTGCGGTCATACAGGTGGGGAATGACCCTGCTTCGTCTGTCTATGTAAATAATAAAAAGAAGGCATGCGCCTATATCGGGATCGAGTCCAGGGCGTATGAGCTTCCGGAGGAGACGACCGAAGATGCGCTTGTCGGCCTTGTTAAGGAACTGAACGGCGATGACAGTGTGAACGGTATCCTGGTGCAGCTTCCGCTCCCTTCTCATATTGATGAGGATAAGATCATAAGGACCATATCACCTGATAAAGATGTGGATGGGTTCCATCCGGTCAGTGTGGGACGCCTCTGGATCGGTGAGAAAGGCTTTCTCTCCTGTACGCCGTCAGGGATCATACAGCTCCTGAAACGGTCAGGGATCACGATAGAAGGCAGAGAATGCGTGATCGTCGGCAGGAGCAACATCGTGGGAAAACCGATGGCTGCGCTTCTTTTAAGAGAGAACGGCACTGTAACTGTGGCTCATTCCCGGACAAAGAATCTGAAAGAGATCACGCGGCGGGCGGATATCCTGATCGTCGCCATGGGAAAAGACCGGTTTATCACGAAAGAATATATAAAAGACGGAGCGGTCGTCATCGATGTGGGGATGCACAGGGATGCACAGAACCACCTGTGCGGAGATGTTGATTTTACAGGCGTGGGATCTGTCGCATCAGCGATCACTCCCGTGCCCGGCGGGGTAGGCCCCATGACGATCGCCATGCTGATGGATAATTGCGTAGAGACAATTCGCACCCAGGAGGAAAGACCATGATATGCAGACATTGCGGAGCAAACTTCCCCGATGATCTGGTGGTCTGCCCCGAATGCGGCGCTGAAGTGCAGATCGTGCCGGATTACAACCCTCTGGATGACGTCCTGGCGAGGGAGGTAAGAGGGTCTGTGGAGGGCGCTACGCGGCAGATACAGACAGAGGATATCAGAAGATACAGAAGAGGAAGCAGCGACCAGAATGTAAACGCGACACGCGTGCTCCGTCAGGATGAGATGGACCGTATTCGCAGAGACCTCAGGAGTGGGGCGGAGAAGCAGGGAATAGACGGGAGCAGGCGGAACACAGATGAGATGCGCAGTCAGCGCCAAAGCGCGGGGAACTCTCAGCGTCAGAGGCAAAGCACGGATGAACTGAGACGTTCTCGTCAGAATACAGGCGAACTGAAACGCCAGCGCCAGCAGAAACGGCTGGAGGCGGCAAAACGCAAGAGAAGAAATCTCCTGATTACCATGTTCGCTGTTCTGGCCCTTATCATAGCCGGGATCGTGGTCGTATACCAGAACTCTTATACAGGAATGATCAGAAAGGGATATAATGCGATCCAGACCCGCGATTACACTGCTGCGGCAAGATATTTCGACCGTGCCATTGTAAAAGACAGATCCAGGGTGGAGGCTTATGTCGGCCACGCTGAAGTCTATATTGACCAGGAGGATCTGGATGGGGCTGAAGATGTATACCTCAGCGCGATTGAAACGCAGCCGACCAATGAGAGGTTGTATCAGGCGGCGATCGATTTTTATATGGATACCGAGCAGCCTGAAAAAATCGCGGTCCTGCTTCAGAACTGTGAAGACGAGACGGTGCTGAATGCCGTGTCAGATTATATTTCGTCGGCGCCTCAGTTCAGTCCCAAAGAGGGGACATACAGCGAAGTGCAGGAGATTACGATCACTTCGGATACCGGTGGCGATATCTACTACACACTGGATGGTACAGATCCGACGGCAGAGACCGGAACGAAATATACAGAGCCTGTTCTGCTCCAGAATGAAGGCGCGACAGAAATCCGTGCGGTGGCAATGAACAGCAGAGGGATACCGAGTGTGATCACATCGGGCAGGTATACGATCGAATTCCCGATCGTGGACGCGCCGGCTGTCACACCGTCAACCGGGCAGTACAGCCAGCCGGAACAGATCACGATCACTGTTCCCGAGGGATACACAGCGTATTATACCATGGACGGTACGACACCGACCACATCTTCGACTCAGTATACCGGACCGGTCACAATGCCGGAAAATACGCAGACAATCTTTATGGCTGTTCTGGTGAACAATAATAACGGAAAATTAACAGAAGTGACCACGAGGAATTATATCACAATGACAGAATGACGGAGAAATCAATGAGGATGATATGGGCAGACCTGTTTTGGATAGTGTCTGCCTTATCTTTTTCTTGCCAACCCGCATAATTTAGCGTATTATAGTGAAAGAGTGATTTTGACGAGGAGGAAGACCATGTACCAGATAATGAAGGCGGAAAAACTGGCGGATAGGATTTTTCTGATGGATGTGTATGCCCCGCGAGTGGCACAGCATTGCCAGCCCGGCCAGTTTGTTATTGTGAAAATGGATGAAAAAGGCGAACGTATTCCCCTCACGATCTGTGACTATGACAGAGAGGCAGGGACGATCACGATCGTTGTTCAGGAAGTGGGCGCTTCTACGACCAGGATGGGAACTCTGAAGAAAGGGGATTATTTTCGCGATTTCACCGGACCTCTCGGATGCGAGTCAGAGTTTGTCCATGAGGATGTAGAGACGCTGAAAAAAAAGAAGATGTTGTTTGTGGCGGGCGGTCTCGGCGCGGCTCCGGTATATCCCCAGGTGAAATGGCTGCATGAGAGGGGCGTTGACGTGGATGTGATAGTGGGATCAAAGACAAAAGATATGCTGATACTCGAAGATGAGATGAAAGCAGTCGCGGGCAACTATTATCCGTGTACGGATGACGGTACATATGGACATGCCGGAATGGTCACCACAATGGTGGAAGAACTTGTAAATAATGGGAACAAATATGACGTCTGTATTGCCATCGGACCGATGATCATGATGAAATTTGTCTGCCTGTTGACGAAGAAGCTCGAGATACCTACCATCGTCAGCATGAACCCCATCATGGTAGACGGAACTGGAATGTGCGGAGCCTGCCGCCTCCAGGTGGGCGATGAGATCAAGTTCGCCTGCGTGGACGGACCGGAATTTGACGGGCATCTTGTGGACTTTGACCAGGCGATGAAGAGGAGCCAGATGTACAGGACAACAGAGGGACGTGCCATGCTCAGACTTCAGGAAGGCGATACACATAACGGCGGATGCGGACAGTGCGGAGGTGACGAATAATGGCTGATATGTTGAAGAAAGTGCCTGTGAAGGAGCAGGATCCGAAAGTACGCGCAACAAACTTTGATGAAGTCTGCCTTGGCTATACTCTGGAAGAAGCGATGGACGAGGCGACGAGATGCTTAGACTGCAGAAATGCGAAATGTATCCAGGGCTGCCCGGTATCTATTGATATCCCGGCGTTTATCCAGGAAGTAAAAGAAGGAAATATAGAAGAAGCATACAAGGTGATCGGAAGATCAAGCGCGCTCCCGGCGATCTGCGGACGCGTATGCCCGCAGGAATCTCAGTGTGAGGGAAAATGCATCCGCGGCATCAAAGGGGAGCCGGTATCCATTGGCAAGCTGGAAAGATTTGTGGCGGACTATGCTCTTGAGCATGACATCAAACCGGTAGTCGCAGAGACTAAGAACGGTCATAAAGTGGCTGTCATCGGTTCTGGTCCGGCAGGTCTGACCTGTGCGGGCGACCTCGCGAAATTGGGATATGATGTGACGGTATTTGAGGCGCTCCATGAACTCGGCGGCGTACTCGTGTACGGTATCCCGGAATTCCGTCTGCCCAAGCAGAAAATCGTCGCAAAAGAGCTGGAGAAGGTAAAAGAACTCGGTGTAAAATTTGAGACGAACGTGGTGATCGGCAAGTCTACGACAATTGACCAGCTCATGGAAGAGGAAGGCTTTGAGGCTGTCTTCATCGGTTCCGGCGCTGGACTTCCGATGTTTATGGGCATCCCGGGTGAGAACGCGAATGAAGTGTTCTCCGCAAATGAATATCTGACAAGAAGCAACCTCATGAAAGCGTTTGACGATTCCTATGACACTCCGATCGCGGCGGGAAAGAAGGTTGCAGTTATCGGCGGAGGAAACGTGGCCATGGATGCGGCCAGGACCGCGCTCCGTCTCGGCGCTGAAGTACATATCGTGTACAGGAGGAGCGAGGCGGAACTGCCTGCAAGAGTAGAAGAGATCCACCACGCGAAAGAAGAAGGCGTGGTCTTTGACCTCCTCACAAATCCCAAAAAGATCAATGTGGATGAGAACGGCAATATTACCAGCATGACTGTGATCAGGATGGAACTGGGCGAGCCGGATGCGTCCGGGAGAAGACGTCCGGTCGAGATACCGGGCTCAGAGTATGATATCGAGGTGGACACAGTGATCATGTCCCTCGGAACATCACCGAATCCGCTTATTTCTTCCACCACAAGCGGGCTGGAGACAAACCGCAGGAAATGCATTATTGCGGACGAAGAAAACGGCCAGACCTCAAAGGAAGGGGTGTTCGCGGGCGGAGACGCCGTTACAGGCGCGGCCACGGTCATCCTTGCCATGGGCGCGGGTAAAGCCGGCGCAAGAGGCATCGATGAATATCTGAAGAGCAAGGAGAAATAGAGCAGACTTGGAGAAGGCCGGATGTGAAGGATCAGATATGAATAAATAAGCGATAAGAAAAGGCTTCCGGTCTGGAAACAGGCAGGAGGCCTTTTCAGGAGGAGAGATGACAGACGAGATCAGAGAAAAGCTGTATGGGCTTGCGGAAGAGGATTACAAAGAGTTTAACAGAAAGCTCCTTCCGGGAGTGGAGCGTGTCATAGGCGTCCGGCTTCCCGCAATGAGAAAATTCGCAAAGGAGCTTGCAAAGGAGGATTTCCGGAGCTATCTCGAGGAAGCCAGGGAGAAGATCACGGCAGATTCGATCCATGAGGAGATCATGCTCCAGGGGCTTGTGATCGCATATGCAAAGATGGAGCGTGAGGAGAGACGGAAATACCTGGACGAATTCGTCCCGAAAATCCAAAACTGGGCGGTATGCGACAGCTGCGTGAACAGCTATAAGTTCATGAAGAAAGAGGCTGATTACTGGTTCAGTTATCTGAAAACATACAGGGGCAGCAAAGAAGAATTTGAACTCCGGTTCATGATCGTTGCCATGATGTCCCATTTTGTAGACGACGCCCACATTGATGAGATCCTGGATATCTGTAATGAGATCCGGTCTGATGGTTATTATACGAAAATGGGCGTGGCGTGGACGCTGCAGGTATGTTATGTGAAATATCCGGAGAAGACAAGGGCGCTCCTCGAGAAGGATCGTATGGATGATTTTACGCATAACAAAGCCATACAGAAGATCCGTGAATCGTACCGGGTAAGCAAGGAAGAAAAAGAACGGCTGAAGCGGCTCAAACGCTAGTAACTGGGACAGCTCAAACACCAGAAATCACTTGTTTATCTCCGGGTCTCGGGGTATACTAAGATTAGTTTTGACATGAGGAGGACACCATGGGTTATAATGTAGCAATCGATGGACCTGCCGGAGCGGGAAAGAGCACGATCGCGAAGTTGGTCGCCAGGGAAAAGGGCTATATATATGTAGATACAGGAGCAATGTACAGAGGGCTTGCCATCCATTTTCTGAATAAGAAGATCAGCCCGGATGATAAAGACGCGGTGGCGGAAGCGTGCAAAGACGCCGAGGTGACGATCGGATATGAAAATGGGGCGCAGCAGATCTATCTGAACGGCGAGAATGTGACCTCTCTTCTCCGCACAGAAGAAGTGGGGAATATGGCGTCAAAGACATCGGCCATCCCTGCCGTAAGAGAGAAGCTGCTCGAACTTCAGCGTTCTCTTGCGCGTGAGCAGGACGTCATCATGGACGGTCGGGATATCGGGACCAACATCCTGCCGGATGCGGATGTAAAGATATATCTTACTGCAAGCGTGGAAACGCGGGCAAAGCGCAGGTTTGATGAACTGAGAGAAAAAGGTGAGGACTGTGATCTGGGATCCATTGCCCATGATATCCGGGAGCGGGATGAGCGTGATATGACAAGAGAGATCGCGCCGCTGAAACAGGCTGAGGATGCAGTGCTTGTGGACAGCTCGGATATGACGATACAGGAAGTGGTGGATACGATCTGTTCTTGCTGTAAGTAAAGGAGTTTTTAACAAATGAAAATGATAAAGGCAAAGACGGCTGGATTTTGTTTCGGAGTGAAGCGCGCGGTGGACACTGTCTATGAGCAGGTCAGGTGCGGCGAGGGGCCGATCTATACTTATGGTCCGATCATTCACAATGAAGAAGTTGTAAAAGATATGGAGAGCAAAGGCATCGTTGTGATCCGCTCGGAGGAAGAGCTTGACAGCCTTACGGAAGGTACGGTCATCATCCGTTCTCACGGCGTGGAGAAGAGGATTTATGACAAACTGGAAAACAAAGGCATCCGTATCGTTGACGCCACCTGTCCTTTTGTAAAAAAGATCCATAATATTGTCAGCAGAGAAAGCGCTGCAGGAGCCCATATCGTTATCATTGGGAACCCGGATCATCCCGAGGTACAGGGCATCCGGGGATGGGCAGGAGAAAAGGTGAGTGTTGTTCATGACGCGGAAGCGGCAGCCGGCATCGAATTCGGTCAAACAGAGAAAATATGTGTAGTCTCACAGACGACATTTAATTACAATAAATTTAAAGATTTAGTTGAAATTATCAAGA
>ERZ1090864.478-NODE-480-length-22400-cov-9.863057_pt1 | contig 22400 bp, 18 predicted proteins | sample MGYA00478479_ERZ1090864 | MGnify/ENA primary metagenome ERZ1090864 (study PRJEB33644, sample SAMEA5815743) | chicken gut metagenome | biome: Chicken; feature: Gastrointestinal Tract; material: Caecum | place: Ireland | collected 2019-01-01 | study: A study of the...
CTTCAGGTGCCTGTGGTCGCAAGATCGTGTGGGTTCAAGTCCCATCTCCTGCATTATTTTTTATTTACGGGAAGCCTTGATCTTACAGAGGATTCCCGTATTTTTTTATGCCGGAAAAGTAATGATTTCTGTCACACAGCTGTTCCTCCGCATATAATAACCCAGAGAATCTTCCTGCTGCCGGGATCTGTACATATTGGAATATTCAGGCGGCCGGAAACAGTTAAAATGATATGAGGGGTTTTATGGAAATAAAAGGTATCGACGTTTCTGCGTGGCAGGGAAAGATCAACTGGAAAACAGTCGCGGACTACGGCATGGGTTTCGCCATTCTGAGAATTACAGAGGCGGGTAATGTAATAGACAGTACTTTTGAGGCCAATTATGGGGGATGCTCCAGGCATCAGATCCCCACGGGAGTATACAAATACAGCTACGCGATGACTCCACAGGAATCTGTCCGGGAAGCAGAAAAAGTAATTCAGGTCCTGAATGGGCGAAAACTCCGCTTCCCGGTTTTCCTGGATCTGGAATGGAAAAATCAGAGAGTCCTCGGATCCTCCGGCGTTGAAAAAATCGCCGAAGCGTTTGAAAAAGTCATCACCGCGGCCGGATACCGTTTTGGAATCTACTGTAATGTGGACTGGTATCAGACCATGATCAGTTCTTCCCTGAAAAAATATGATTTCTGGATCGCCCGTTATCCTGCCAATGACGACGGTACACTTCATGAGAAACTCCGTCCGGATTTCGGCGTGGGCTGGCAGTACTCCAGCAAGGCGAAAATCCCCGGCATTTCCGGATATGTAGACCGGGATGTGTTCTACAAAGATTACACAGACGAAAACACCGGGGCCGGCGAGCAGAATAAAAAGGAAAGGCTGTTTGTGGGAATGGTGACCGCCTCCATGCTGAATGTCCGCACCTGGGCCGGAACAGAATATCCCCGGATAAAATCCTATCCGGTCCTTGCCAGAGGAAATCTGGTGGACGTCATGAACTATACGCAGACTGCTTCCGACGGAAGCGTCTGGTACTATATACGTATCGCCGGAAAATACTATGGTTTTGTACATTCTCAGTATATACTCCGGCAGTAAAACCGGAAAGCCGCGCATTACGCGCGGCTTTCGCTCCTGATCTGGTACAGATCCACATTTCCGAGAGTTTTTATAAAAACAGCTTCCGCATTCTCGTCATAATATTCATGAATATACGCCATGGTAAGATCGATCTGATCGTCGATCAGATATACGCTCTCATTATTGATCATATCCCTGTACGGATTTTCGATCCCGTGTTCCCGCATCTTGTCCACAATACCCGGAGTGCGGCATTCCCATCCGCCAAACCAGTAAATATTATCCAGAAGGTTCTCCGGCATCCGGTCGAAGGGACCATAGCAGACAATCTCTGAGACCATGCCGCTTTTGGCAAGATAAACATGGTCTTTATCTGTTCCGATCGTTTCCAGCACCGCCCTCTGGCTGACTCTTGCCTCGGGAATAGAGGAAGTGTTTATACGCCAGTCTCCGCTCCACAGGAGCTGGCTGGCAATGAGGACCGCAAAGAACAGGACCGGAGCTGTCCTGCCGGCAATCACGGCCATGTACGGTTTCCGGTTCCCCGAATCTGATATCAGCCAGAGAACCACAAGACATACGCTGAACCACAGTCCCACGTCTACGCGGTTCACCATGTATCTTCCCTGACAGTACAGATAAAAATAGACAGCCCACAATAACACCGTTTCTCCAAGAAGAGAAAGCACCGCAGCCCTTGTCTTCTTTCCGAAGATCAGCCAGTATGCCAGAAACGCCCCGCAGTAATAAACGGGAGCCAGTTTCGAAAGATCCCGGGGGATTCTTTTGGTAAAATTCAACGCCTGTTCAGGCCGGATCGTATATCCGCTTTTTTCCTGAACCAGCTGTTCCATCACTTCAGAAGTGAATCTGTCCGGATCGTTAAAATTCCACGTCCTGTACAGTTCATAGGCTTCCCGGGTAATTCCAAGTTCCTGGTATATTTCCGTGCTGTCATAGCCCGGGAATCCGTAATCCAGAAGCTGGGACCGGAGGCTGTTAAACTCCTGATATTCCTGCCACCCGGCGCTTCTGTACATAAAGGAATCCACCGTTCCCGCCGTTCCCGCAGATATCAGCAGAACGGCAAAAACTCCCGCGCAGACACCAATCTTCCGGATCGCATAATTTCTGAACCGTTTTCGCAGTGTAAGGAGAAAATATATCCCAATCCCCGCCATCAGGGCGCTGCTGACCCAGAACTGGTCTTCCCGGTACATAAAGCCCAGAAGTCCCAGCCCGATACCCCAGAGAAATTCCCATATATGGAATTTCTCCTGTACGATCACATGAAACAGAAGAAACACAGCCGCAGCCGCCGCAATACCGCCCGTCTTGGTAAACTGTATATGGATATAGGTCTCATATCCGAAACAGCACAGCAGAGCCAGGGAAAGCCACAGTCCGATCCACCCTTCCATTCTGTTGATCAGTACATAGGAAACCGCGCTGAACGCCGCCACAAGAACCGCGTACTGAAATATGGTATACCACGGCAGTCTTCCCGTCGCCTGATACAGAAAACGGTAGATCAGCCCCAGGATATAATTCTGAAAAACCAGATGCGCGTCTTTCACTCCCCTGAGGCCGCTGCCGAATTCCGCAAAAACAATATCGTCGTTCGTCTCAAAAGAAGGCCTCATAACGAGGACTATAACAGCCATTGCCAGGAGGTTCAGTCCCACAGCGGCCCCGAAAACGGAACGTTTATTTTTTCTTAAAACCGGCAATTTTACTTTCATGGAATCTGTTACTTCACAGTCTCTTCTTCACAGGAACCTGCGTCTTCTGCGGCTTCGGCCTGTTCTTCTCTCTCTTCAGATCCGTCTTCGCCTTCTGTATGCCCTGCATCCTCAGGCTGTTCTGTCTCTTCTGTATGCTCCGCTTCCTCAGTGACGTCCTCTACAACGTCGCCCGCATCCTCTTCCGCTTCGCGGACCGTACAGGCCGCCCCGCAGTGAGGACAGAAGGAGGCGTTTCCTTCCACGCTGCTTCCGCAGGAAGGACAGATTTTGCGACCTCTGACTCCCGCAAGCCCTTCTTTGTAATCGGCGATTTTGTCCATCCGCTGATCGATCTGCTCGCAGAGGATCTTCTGGGCGTCCTCAAGCGGAGCTCCGTCAAGATAACGCTTATAAATGATCCGGCCTATTTCCGCCATGATCTTCTGGATCTGCCGCTCTTCGCCGGCGATCCTGTTCTTCATTTTCTGGGATTCATAAAGGTTTTCCGCCTTCCCTCCCAGTTCTCTCGCGGTTCTGCTGATCGCTGTTCCCAGTCCGTCAAAAAAATCTTTTCCCATAAAACTACCTCCCTGTCATTTCTGTTCAATCTCAACCCCGGGCCGTCTCCAGAAGGGGCGTTTCCTGTCCCCTCAGAAGGATCTTCGGTCCTCCGGTCCCATCGATATATTCTCTTGTGATGATCACCTGCCCGATGCTGTCGTCCTTGGGGATCTCATACATGATATCCAGCATATATTCCTCCAGGATCGCTCTCAGGGCACGGGCGCCGGTCTTCTTTTCCATGGCTTTCGCCGCGATGGCGTGAAGAGCGCCGTCGTCAAATTCCAGCTTCACCTCATCCAGCGCAAGAAGCTTCTGGTACTGTTTCAAAATAGCGTTCTTCGGTTCTCTGAGGATTTTTACCAGCATATCCTCCGTGAGCCCGTCCAGGGTGAAAATGATAGGCAGACGGCCGATAAATTCCGGGATCATACCGAAAGTTCTCAGATCATCCACAGAAACTTTCTCCAGAAGATGAGGATCATTGTCATATTTATCTTTCAGATCCGCGTAAAAACCAATCGAAGCCTGTTTATTCAGTCTCTCCTTGATGATGTTCTCAAGATCCGGGAAGGCCCCGCCGCATATGAACAGAATATTCCGTGTATTCACAGTAACCATGGGCACCATGGCATTTTTGCTGCTCGCCCCCACGGGAACTTCCACCTCGCTGCCTTCCAGAAGCTTCAGCATTCCCTGCTGCACGGCTTCGCCGCTTACGTCTCTCTGATTGGTGTTTTTCTTCTTGGCGATCTTATCTATCTCGTCGATAAAAATAATGCCGTGCTCCGCTTTCTCCACATCATTGTCTGCGGCGGCAAGAAGTTTGGAAACCACGCTTTCAATATCATCACCGATATATCCCGCCTCCGTGAGGGATGTGGCGTCCGCAATGGCAAGGGGAACGTCCAGAAGACGCGCAAGTGTTTTTACCAGATACGTCTTGCCGCATCCTGTAGGTCCTATCATCAGCATATTGGACTTCTCTATCTCAATCTCGTCCATGGTGTCTGTGGCGACACGCTTATAATGATTATATACAGCCACCGACATTACTTTCTTCGCGTATTCCTGTCCGATCACATATTCGTCCAGAGCCGCTTTTATTTTATGGGGCGCCGGGATCTTCTTCAGGTCCAGCGCCGGTTTCTTTTCTTCTTTCTTTTTCTTCTGCGGAGCTCTGCCCTGCTGCCCCATATGGTTCTGCAGGCTGCCCAGATCGATCATGCTGACTCCCGGCATATTAAAAAGATCGGAATAATTGAAGTTCCCTCTGCTCATCTGCTGGTTCATGGTATCAAAACTTTTCTGCATACAGTCGGAACAGATATGTATATTATTGGGAAGATCGATCAGTTTGCCGGTCTGGCTCTCCGGCCTGCGGCAAAGCGTGCAGAATCTCATCTGGTTCTTTTTGTCCTCGTCGCGGTCATTATTTTCTCCCTCTGTAATCTCGTCTTTATAGTTATCTGTCATATATACTCCTTTCCAGTCCGCGTTCCGCCTGTCCCATACAGACGCTTCCGCCTATGAAAGTTCACGCGCAACGCATAAACGCACAGACATCCGTCTCCTGGCCCGGAGCCGCTGTCTATGCGTTCATTATATCATAACCCTCAAATATCTAACATAAACTTTTTATAAAAATTGCCTCAGTTCCGGTACTCCGGTCTGGATCCCATGGTAACTTCCAGAGTTTTTTCTACATACTGACCGTTCTCCGCTCTGGCGATAACCATCTCCACCGTTTCACCGGCGGCATAATACTGGATTTTGTCCTGAAGATCCGCTTTACTGCTGATCGTCTGTCCGTCCAGTTTCTGGATGATATCTCTCGGCTGGATCCCCGCATTGGCCGCAGCCTCTCCGTCCACAACAACAGAGACAAGAACACCTGAAGGAACATTATACATCTGGGCCGCCTCGGACGAAAGATCCAGAAGGTTAACTCCCAGATACCCGCTTTCTGACGCGTCCAGCTTTTCCCTTGTCTGACGGTTCATCAGATTCTCCAGGATCGGCTGCGCGGTAGATATGGGAATTGCATAACCCATACCTTCAACTGCGTTATCTGCGTACTTGGCTGAATTAATGCCGATCAGATCGCCGTTCATATTTAACAGCGCGCCGCCGCTGTTTCCCGGATTGATAGCCGCATCTGTCTGGATCAATCCGGAGCTGACTCCGTCTTCCGTGGAGATGCTTCTGTCCAGAGCGCTGACCCATCCGGATGTGACAGACTGACCATAGCCAAGAGCATTGCCGATAGCCACTACCTGCTCGCCCACCTTGAGGGAATCCGAATCTCCGATCTGGGCAATCTTGATCTGCGAGAGTGTGTCAGCGGGTATATCGGATTTATTCACAGCGACAACCGCAAGGTCGTTGGGTACATCCGTTCCCTTGACCACGGCAGTGACCGCGTCCTCTACATTAATGTCGCTCTCGCCTGCAGATTCCGCAGTTTCCTCAGCGGCCGCCGCAGCGTCGTTCCCTATAAAGCATACGCTTAATGTATCGGCGCCTTCCACAACATGATTATTGGTCGCGATGAGCAGCTCGTCTTCGTTCTCGCCTACAATAATGCCTGATCCGCTCCCCTCGCTGGAATACTTACGGGTTCCGTATCCGCCGAATCCATAAAAACCAAACAGATCCGGTATCTCCTGTATACTTACCGAAGTAATTGCGACCACCGCCGGCATGGCGGCTTCCGCTACCGAGGCGACCGAGCCGTTCGAAGAAGCGGAACCTGCTCCTGCGGCTGAAGTATCAGAAGCATTCTGGACCACAGTAAGCGGTTCTGTAGTCTGTACATCCTGCTCCGTGCCCGCATGCCTCTCCGCTATACCGTTCACGCACTGAAAAGCAGCACCGGCCACAAGGCCAAACACTGCCGCCAGCGCGATCGTCCCCGGAAGTTTCTTCCATATAGTATCTTTTTTTCTGTGTTTTGGCGACGATTCTTCCTGGATGGCGGAAGTCCTCTGCTGAAACTGATAATGCGCATACGGAGATGCAAAATTCTCCCGGTTTCTATATAAAGCTGTATTCTCTGTATTATCGTTCCCAGGAGCATTATGATCCCAGATTCTGTCGTCATCCATAATATCTGCTCCCTTCTGTTTTAGTCTTCTTTCTCTTTATAGAAATCAGTTTAACAGGGAATTGTGTTCAAAATGTGACAACTGTTTTAAAAAAGCATGTTTATCATATATATTGCGGTTATTTCCGCCAGTAATCCTTATTCATGCTGCACCACCGTACCATCCGGGCAGGCAGCCGGCGGTAATTCTTCCCCGCCAGATATCCGGCATATTTAAAACCGCTCTGAAGTACGAATCCCGGGATCAGCCTTCTCCTGCCGTTCACGCAGAGATACCGGAATGTTTTTTTTACCAGCCGGATCCCCTCGCTTTCGGATGAGGCCGTCTGAAAAACCTCCGGATATTCCGCCTGCGAAACGCCGAGGTCAAAATTCCTGCGGAACTGCTGCATGCAGGTGTAATTATGGGAATGAATCACCTTTGCGTCAGCCGCATAGGCGATCCAGTACCCGTGTTGGATCACTGCAAAAGCATAGATCATATCTTCATTAAAAATAGTATGTTCGGCAAATCCTCCCAGACTTTCATAAACGTCTTTTCTGTATGCCGCACACACGTTGGAACAGAAAAAAGTCTTAATCCCGTATACCGGAAGATCTTCACGGGATTTTACTGAAGATTTGTCCGGATAATTAAAAGATCTGGTATACCGTTCCACCAAACTGCAGGATGCATTGGGCAGCTGTCTCGCGTAAGCTGCCGCTGTCGCCGGCTCCTTCAGCGGCGATGTCAGATTCCGGATCAGATCTCTGTCCGCCGGAAGGGCGTCCTGGGTCATAAACACCATGATCTCCGCGTCCGTAAGCTCTGCCGCTTTCCGTCTCGTACCTCCGTGGTCGAACTCTTCTTTTTTTATATGATGGACTTCTGTAAAGGGGAATTCCTGTTCCCAGCGGGAATCCCAGAATTTTTTTTCTGTATTTATGATCACGACCCGGCGTACCGGAACACTCTGCTGCTTTAAACGTTCCAGCAGGAGGCGGAATTCTTTTCCCGGCCTGTAGGTGGGAATTATTACATCAATCGTTCTGTTGTCCATAAATCTTCTCCTGATACTGACAGGAGGGAATCTCTCTGTCGAGAAATCCCCTCCTGAATCTTACGCTGCTTCTGCGGATGCGTATATGCCGCTTTCTTCTGTATAGCCGCTGTCCCCGCCGTTGACGTCGCCGCCGCTTTCATCCACATAACCGCCGGTGTCTCCACCGCTGACATCGCCGCCCTCCGTTCCGGGATCTACGTAATCGCCATCGGAACCGGAGTCATCATAACCACCGTCGCCGGAGTCATCGTAGCCGCCGTCGCCGGTGTCTCCACCGCTGACGTCGCCAGAGCCCGGGTCATCATAACCGCCATCGGAACCGGGATCATCATAGCCGCCGTCATAGTCCGGCTCTTCGTAGCCGCCGCCGGATCCTGAATCGCCATAACCATCGTCATAATCCGGCTCTTCATAGCCGCCGCCGGAACCGGGATCTTCATAGCCGGTGTCCCCGCCGGTTCCAGGATCTTCATAACCGGTGTCTCCGCCGGTTCCGGGATCTTCATATCCGGTATCTCCCATACTGTCCGCAATCTGGTCTGTGGTATCTGTCCAGCCGCTTCCGTCGTTCTGGAAGAATATTGTTGTATTATCGTCAACATCTTCTGTCTGCGGAGTCTGTACAGTGTCAAGATTATCGGCGCCGCCGACGATCTCCAGAATCCTCTCACTGTTCGTCTTCACTGTAGAGGAGGGCGTATATGCCTCATCGCCGTACAGGAACTTGTGCAGTTCCGCCACATTAGTATCCAGATCCGTAGGCACAATCAGGCTTCCCCTACCGGAAATATTCGCGAACTTGTAGTTTGTCGGGAATCCTGTCGTCTCGTTGATGCTGTATCCGATCAGGGTAGGCAAAAGCTGCAGGATCTCTGTCTTGTTCACAGACGTGCTTACCATGGGGAACACTTCATCCATGATATCAAAGATTGTGCCCAGGCCTGCTTTCTTGGCCTCCTGCACGATCATCTGGATCACCTTTCTCTGACGCTCCGTACGTCCCATATCCAGACTCGCGGTATAACGGATACGGCAGTAGGATGTAACCTGCACGCCGTTCAGATGATATCTGTAGTCGATCTTCTCGATGTCTTCCGGCTCCGGCGGAAGCTCGATGGGAGTATAATCCAGGCCTGTATCTTCAGCGGTTTCCACACAGTAATTATTCATGTGGACGATCTCCGCGTAGGACATATCCATATCCAGTCCGCCGAGGCAGTCAACGATCGTAGCCAGAGCATTGAAATTCACCGTAGCGTAATCTGTGATATTCAGGTCAAGATTCGTATTCAGCATGGTGATCGCCTGCTCCGGACCGCCGTAGGCGTAAGCCGCGTTGGCCTTGGAGTAGGTGCCGTCTCCCAGATTCAGCAGTGTATCCCTGTATACAGATACCAGCTTCACTTCCTTGGTATCATTATTGACACTGGCAATGATCATGGTATCGCTGTTTTCGGTATTGAGCGCCGGATTCTTATCTCTGTGGTCAATGCCGAAAAGAGCGTAAGTGGTATATCCGGTCAGCTGGGAAGTCTCGGAATCAATGGCGTCCTGAACTTCCTGATTGACATGTATCTTGCTCTCGTCCACCGCAGGCTGGTTCACTTTATCCAGCTTGGAATTCAGCTGTCCGTATACATACAGACCGCCGATGAACAAGAGGAGAACAATAATCTCCACTGCAAACAGTATCTTTTTTTTCATGTTCTTTCCCCTTATCTTAATTAATATGCATTCTTATTGATGAAACCTTTGAAAAATGTCAAAAACAGAATCTTGATATCAAATCCTATCGTCCAGTTCTCGATATAATAAAGGTCGCAGTCAATGCGTTTCCTGATGGAAGTATCTCCCCGGTATCCGTTTACCTGCGCCCATCCGGTCAGTCCCGGGCGGACCTGATGCTTCACCATATATCTCGGGATCTCTTCCCGGAATTTCTCCACGAAAAACGGCCGTTCCGGTCTGGGACCGACAAGGCTCATATCCCCTTTCAGAATATTGAAAAGCTGAGGCAGCTCGTCAATGCTTGTCCTTCGCATAAATCTGCCGATCCCGGTCACCCTGGGATCGTTCTTTACTGTCCACGCCTTCTTCTCCTCCGCCTCCGGCTGAAGCTCCATGGACCGGAATTTGTACATCCAGAATGTCCGGTTATGCAGTCCCACCCGTTCCTGCCGGTAGATCAGCGGTCCGGGCGAAGTCGCCTTGATCAGGATACACATAAGGATCATTACCGGCGAAGAAACTATGATCGCCGCAATGGAACCCACGATATCCATCAGCCTCTTTACCATTGCGTTGAAAGTATTGCTCAGCGGAACATACCGGATGTTGATGACCGGGAGCCCCAGGATGTCCTCCGTATAGGGCCTGGTGGGAATGATCTTATTGTAGTCCGGGATAAATTTCGTATGGACTCCGGACTTCTCACACATGCCCACGATCTCCTCCAGCTGGTAATACTCGCTCAGACCCAGCGTGATGGCGATCTCGTCCAGCCTGTTGGCCGGAAGTATCACGGTAAGATTGGCGATCCTTCCGATCACCTTCACTCCTTTATATACAGTCCCCGACGGCACATTGTCATCCAGGATCCCCCTGATGATATAACCCCACTGGGGATTCGCCTGAACCCTGTCTATATATTCCTCTGCGGCACGGCTGTATCCTACCAGTATGACCTGCTTCTGATTCAGGCCCCGACGGCGCATATCCCGCAGAAACGCGAAGATCAGCATCCGGGCGCCCCATTCCAGGACAATATTGACCCCGCAGAAAATATAGATCATCAGCCTGGAAAAATCGCTCTCCTCAAGCATGTAAAGAGCAAATATGATCAGCAGCATACCCAGAACGTTAGCCTTGATGACATTGGCCAGAACAAGGCGCCTGCCCTGCATATGCATGGGCTCATAAAGAGTAAAAGCCTGATACAGCAGAAGGTATCCCGGAATAATAAAAATCAGGGCGAACATATACTGCTGAAAACTGAGTGTGAATACCGCAGAATAGGCGAAAGGGCCTATGAAGCGGATCATCCAGGCAGCGATATAGGAGACAGCTATGACAATGATGTCAAACAGCATCTGGAGACGACTGAAATTCTTCTGATTGTCCTGAATCAATCTCTGCCACCTCAATCCATTTCATTGTGTTTATCTTATACTAGATAAAACTCAAAATCAATAATATCTTAACGTCATTTTATTAAATTTACATAAATATCTGTAAAACTGCCATTACCTGCCAAACCGGCGCAGGATATTTACCCACAGCTCCGCCTGGATGCAGGCGTAGTTTTTCAGATGTTTCCAGGAAAACGGGACTTTTTTCCCTTTGATGCTGATGGAGAACCCGTTCTTTATCCCTGCCAGATATTCCCTCCCCATGCCTTTTGCGGTAAAGAAAACGATTTTTATGCCAAAACCGGCCGCCAGAAACGGCAGATTCAGAAGGATCTGCAGGAAAGGCATATTTTTATAAACAAGATAAACATTATTCCTGGAAGAATATCTTGTCTTAAACTGATTGTAACGGGAACCGCTGGTACCGCTTCCCACATGATACACCACCGCTTTTGGGGCATACCAGTTCTCGTATCCGTAGATCCGCGCCCGGTATCCGATATCCACATCCTCCAGATAGGCGAAGTGTTCTTCATCAAAAAGCCCGATCTGATCCAGGATCTTTTTTCTGTAAATGGCGGCGCCGGCGCAGGCCGCGAAAATCTTCTCTTCTTTTTCGTAAGCGTGGATATCGCGTCCCCTGCCTCTGGCAAAAGACCATCCCAGGGCGCAGTAATAATTGCCGGCGTCGTCCAGTTTGTCCCTGTCGTGATACTGGACCATCCTCGCTCCGCAGGAAAACGCTTTTTTATGTCTCATTATCGCCGCGAGCATCTCCTCTACGAAGTTCTCCGTCACCTCTGTATCGTTGTTAAGAAGGATGACATACGGGGCCCGGGAGGCCTTTATCCCTTCATTTACCGCCCTGCAGAAACCATAATTCTCAGGGAGTTCAAGAATATGCACCCAGGGATAACTGGCCGCCGCGAAAGAACAGCTTCCATCCGAAGAGCCGTTGTCAACCAGTATTACTTCAAAATCATCTGCGGTCTGGCCTTCCAGACTGTTAAGCACACTGTCCAGGAAAGCAATGCCGTTATAATTCGGTATGATCACCGATACTTCCATAATTCCCTCCTCACCCCTTGATCTCCATACCCGGAAGGGGACGAAGCGAATAGTTCCATTTTGTCAGTGAAAGATTTTTATTATAATAAGGATCTCCTTTCTTCAGGATATCGATCCATCTGGTCCGCATGTATTCGATCTCTTCCTGGAACCGCCGCACTTTCGCCTTATTGTCTTCAGCTCCCCGCGTTTTCGATTCCATATGATAAAGCTGTACATATGGATCATACACGATCAGTTTCCCGTTCTGCCTTACCTTAAGACAGAGATCCACATCATTAAAAGCCACGGAAAGTTCCTCTGTAAAACCGCCCGCTTCCACGAAAGCGGATCTTTTCATCATCATACATGCGGCGGTAACTGCGCTCATGTCCTGAAGAAGAGACGCCTTGTGAAGATAACCGGTCCTGTTTGCAGGCATATCCACAAACATATGCCCCGCGATACCTCCGATCCCAATCACGCATCCGGCGTGCTGAATGGTATTGTCCGGATAGATCAGCTTCACGCCCACCGCGCCTGTATCCGGCCGCTGGCACACGCCCAGCATCTCCTTTATCCACCCGGGAGTGATCACCGTCACATCATTGTTCAGAAACAGCAAGTATTCACCCTTCGCATGACGCACGCCGTAATTGTTGATAGCAGAATAGTTAAATTCCTTTTTCCATCTGAGAAGACGGATACGGGGATCTTCTGATAGTTCTTTATAATAATGAAAAATCTCCTGAGACGTGCTGTTGTTCTCTATGATGAGTATCTCATAATTCGTATATTCCGTTTTTTCCCGGATAGATTCAATACACGCTTTCAGTGTTTCCTTTTCATCTTTGTTGGGGATGATAATGGAAACCAGCGGTTCTCCCTGCACCGGATAAGTCACCCGGTAAAATCCGTAATCCGGCGTATGGCTTACGGTTCCCGGCACTCCCGTCCGCTCCAGGTGAGCCTCGATCGCCCTCTTTCCCGCCTCAAAGGCATACATCTTGCTGGCAGGATTATCCGCCGTGGATTCTTTATGTGTCCTCCAGTGATAGAGGATCTCGGGAATGTGGCCCACCTTCTCCGCATTTTCCACGCAGCGGAAAATAAAATCATAATCCTGGGCGCCCTCGAATTCACTGCGGAATCCTCCTGTTTTCTCAAACACGGAACGCCTTACCACAAAAAAGTGACAGATATAGTTATTGGATCGCAGAAGATCCAGATTAAAATCCGGTTTCAGATGAGGCTGGAAGTGTTCGCCGAGGTCTGTGGTAACCTTATCTTCATCCGTATAGACCGCGTCAAGGCTGCTGTCTTTCGCCAGCGCGGCGGCAACTTCATAAAGCGCGTTCGGCGCCAGCAGATCGTCATGATCCAGAAGCCCGATAAACTCTCCTTCCGCCATCTCCAGCGCCGCGTTGGTATTCCCGGCTATTCCCAGATTCTCACTCAGGTTTTTCACCCGGATCCTTTTATCTTTTCCTGTATATTCCCGCAGAAGTTTTTCCATTTCCGGATCTTCGGGGCTTCCATTGGCGATACACAGCTCCCAGTTCCTGTATGTCTGCGCCAGAAGCGAGTCCATCATCTGCGCCAGGAAAGTCCCTGGCGTACGGTACGCGGGAACCGCCACACTGATCAGAGGTTCCCGGGACAGTTTCTGGCGTCTCTGTCTGTTCAGCTCCGCCTCATCCGGAACATAGGCCTCGTACCACGGTCCATAGGGGACCTCTTCCGGTTCAAAGCGCTCGTGAAGACGGATCCAGAATTCCCGCGGCCCGTAATGTTTCAGATAACGGAACCCTTTCTGAACAGTGTAAGGGTTCAGTTTCTTCACAATACGGCCCCACTGGATCCCGCCTCCGGTATTCTGTTTTTTGTTCATATTTTAATCCTCAGAGTTATTCCATTTTACATATTTTTAACTTTTAACCGGGTTTATTTTATCATTCCGCCCCCTGTTTTTCAAGGCTGTAAACATAATTCACGCAGAAAAGGCGTGAATAAAGTGTTGAATTACGCCTGAAAATGGGATATGATTAATCCTGTAATATCAGAAACAGGAGAAATTATCTATGAAAATAAAAAAATTACTTGCCGGATTTCTGGCTGCGGGAATTTCGCTGTCTCTTATGACTGTTTCTCCGGTGTCTGCCGCGGAAGAAACCGCAGCAGCATCTTCCGGCATTACCACCAACAGCATTGCCGGCTGGCCCCAGGGACCTGAGATCACCTCCACTGCGGCCGTGATCATGGAGGACTCCACCAACACCGTCCTCTATGCCAAAAATGCAGATCAGCAGCTTTATCCCGGCGGAACAGTGAAAGTCATGACCACGCTTCTCGCTCTGGAGAACACCCAGCTTACCGATCAGGTCACCATGACGGACACCGGAGTTTCCGGCGTAACGGACGGCGGAGCGAATATTTCCGCACAGCTGGACGAGGTATTTACCATTGAACAGTGTCTGTACGCCATGATGCTTTCTTCCGCCAATGATATCGCCCTGCAGGTAGCAGAGCATATCGGGGGATCTGTTGAAGGCTTCGTAAAGATGATGAACGACAGGGCCGCACAGCTTGGCTGCACCGGTACTGTTTTTACCAACCCTACCGGACTTCCGGATGAGAACCAGCATACCACGGCACACGATATGGCTCTGATCATGAAAGCGGCTATCGACAACGACACCTTCCGCACTATTGCGGGAACTACTTCCTATACGATATCCGCCACGAATGTTTCCGGCGGCGAGCGTGTGCTCACCAATAATTTTTCCATGCTGAACAGCGCCAACGCCGCTTACTATCCCAACTGCATCGGAGGCCGCGAAGGCTACACGGAAGCCTCCGGAAGCACTCTGGTATGCGGTGCGGAGAAGAACGGCGCCACGCTGATCGCCGTAGTCCTTCAGGGAGCTTCCGGCACAACTGCGGCGGAAGCCGGTTCTCTGCTCAATTACGGTTTCGATAATTTCCAGATGCTTTCTCTGGGCGATACGGATTTCAATATGCTTTCCGGCGGAAATGTATTCGTACCTGTGGGAGCCACGGCAGACAGCCTGACTGCAGAGGATACCCCGGGCGAGGAAGGACAGCTGAACCGCCAGTATTACTTCGGCAGCGCCCCCGTAGGAACCGCGGTAGTAGCTGTCACGGAGGAACCGGACACCAGTATGGTTGACGCAAGCCAGCAGAATCTGGAAGCCGCGCGCAGTTTCTCGGAAGAAAAATCAGAGGTTCCTTATTATATCATCAGCGGCGCCGGGGCTCTGATCCTGATCCTGTTATTTGTGGGTATCATTAAAATCGCAAAATCCTAAAAACTTCTTGAAAACAATTCTTTTATGCTGTAAAATACATTTTGATATAGGGGAGTAGCCAGCACTGTTTTTGTGCGATTAGGTCAACATTCATGAGTGTAAGCTCTGGCTTAATCTATACCTGCAGCATAATCGGTATATGACAAGACCTGTGTTCCATTCATGGCAGAACACAGGTCTTTTTATTGCGGATGACCGGCAGAATTCCCCGTGCAAACAGAAGGAGGAACTTATATGGACTTTTTAATTTCAGGCATCACGTCTATCACACCTCAGCAGATCGTCATGTATGTCATCGGCGCTGTCCTGATCTGGCTTGCCATCAGCAAGGACCTGGAGCCGGTACTTCTGCTTCCGCTGGGATTCGGCGCGATCCTCGTAAACCTGCCCGATTCCGGAGTTCTGAACCAGACGCTGGAAGGGATCGGCGAGACAAACGGTATTATTCAGTGGCTCTTCGACGTGGGCATCGAAGCTTCTGAGGCAATGCCAATCCTGTTGTTTATCGGAATCGGAGCCATGATCGATTTCGGCCCGCTGCTTTCCAACCCCAAGCTGTTCCTGTTCGGCGCCGCCGCTCAGTTCGGTATTTTTGCAGCTATCCTGGTTGCCGTACTCCTTGGCTTTGACCTCAAGGACGCCGCATCCATCGGTATCATCGGCGCTGCCGACGGACCTACTTCCATTCTTGTCTCACAGGTGCTGGGATCTAATTATGTCGGGCCGATCGCTGTGGTGGCCTATTCGTACATGGCTCTCGTACCGATCATCCAGCCGGTTGTCATCCGTCTGCTCACAACAAAAAAAGAGCGCTGCATCCATATGGAATATAAAGCGGTCAATGTTTCCAGGAAAGCAAAGATCATTTTCCCCATCGTGGTTACTTTCGTAGCTGGTCTGGTTGCTCCGATGTCCGTTTCCCTTGTCGGATTCCTGATGTTCGGCAACCTGCTCCGCGAGTGCGGCGTGCTGAACAATCTTTCAGACGCAGCGCAGAATATCCTTTCCAATCTGGTTTCCCTGCTTCTGGGTATTACCGTAGCCTTCAGTATGAGAGCGGAATCCTTTGTCAATCCGCAGACTCTTCTGATCATGGTGATCGGTCTGGCAGCCTTTATCTTTGATACTGCCGCAGGCGTTCTCTTTGCGAAGCTTCTGAACCTCTTCACAAAGGAGAAGGTAAACCCGATGATCGGCGCCGCAGGTATCTCCGCATTCCCCATGGCGGCCCGTGTTGTTCAGAGAATGGCTCTCAAGGAAGACCCCAGCAACGTTCTGATCATGCAGGCTACCGGTACCAATGTTTCCGGACAGATCGCGTCTGTTGTTGCCGGAGGCGTTATCTTAAGTGTTGTATCCAGTATTCTGTAATCGGTGTTTCATGAAAGATTACTCAGGAAAGGAGTATGTATTATGAATACAGAACTTATTATGCAGGCCCTGGAAGTTATGTGGAAAGGGATGCTGAGTATTTTTACGGTTATTATCATCCTTACGATCCTTGTGTATGTGCTGAATAAAATTCTCAAGGACTGAGAAAAAAATCGGCAAAGTTACAGCCGTCTAAATGAAATACCCCGCCGCAGACGTTGGCGGGGTATTTTCTTTGACGGCTTGTATATTTATGCCGTATTTTATTTCTCAGCTAATCAGTTAATATCGGCCTGTAACCTGTTTTAAGCTCGAGATATGGCTCTGAGCTGTATGGCACTGTTCAGAGGGTAATAACCGGAGTTCTGTCTCAGGATACGTATCTGGCTTTGGATACGCCGGTTATATTCTGTAGTGTGGAGAGAATCTCAGCTCTGTCTCTGTGCGAATTGTTCCGTACGGAGATTATGGCTTCTTTACATTCATGTTTTTTATCCAGAAGCTGTACTTCTCCTGTTTTCATTCCCATTTTTTTCACCTCATCATAGAGATCCGCAAAACAGGACGGATCTTCTACACGGACATAAACGCTGAACCAACCATCATAAAAGGTGATTCTGTCTTCCAGTTTCTTAAAATATCCTATAATAATATAAACTGCCACAGTCGCTATAACTCCGCACTCAAAAAAACCGATCCCCATGACAAGCCCGATGCAGGCAGAAGTCCACAGTCCCGCCGCAGTTGTCAGACCCCGGATTCTTAATTTCCCGGACACCATGATACTTCCCGCCCCCAGAAAACCAATCCCGCTCACCACCTGAGCGCCCAGGCGCGCCGGATCCCCTGTACCATATTTATAAAAGACATAGTCTCCTGTGATCATCACGATACAGGCTCCCAGACTTACAAGCATATAAGTACGCATACCTGCCGGCTGGTTGGCTTTTCCTCTTTCCAGACCGATCGCTCCACTGCATACCATTGACATGAGAATCCGCAAAGCCATGGATACAATACTCAATTCATTGATAGATTCTCCCAGAAGCTCAATACTCATGCTAACCTTCCTCTCCGAAAATAATATGACACACGGGCGCAAATGTGAAAACCGGCTGCCACTTTAAGCACAGCCGGTTCCAGAACCAATCATTTTCTTCTGTCTTTAAGATAATGAACCAGATGATAAGTCCAGTCTGTCTGTATGATGTCAAATCCTTTATCCACCAGCCAGCCCCAGCCTTTTTCCGGATCATCTGTAAGGGAAATATCATCACTGTGTCCTGCTGTCAGTGGTACACGACTGGAATATACAAGAGAATTCACCCAGAGAAGTCTGTTTTTCTTATGCATCATTTCCAGGTACGAATCCTGTACAATAGAAGCGTCTTCCCTGTCAAACACCAGCTCCGCTCCCACATAATTAATATTCATATTCTCAATTTTCTCAGAAGCGGTATCTTCTTCCATAAAGAAAATCGGCATATATGCCACATCCGGCGCAAAGGTTTCCACCAGCTTCAGAGATTTGTCTGAAGTATCGCTTTTCAGGAGGATCTGATCCACCATATTATGCCTTCTGACAGCCCGCATAACATCCTCGGTAATATGAATGCAACGGTCAAGATTCATAATACATTTACCTTTATAATGCTCCAGTATCTCATCAAAGGAATTTACCCCCAGAAACGTTTCTTCCAGGTCACAGTTGCACAGTCTCAGATTCCTGATCTCTTCCGACGTTTTGCTTTCAATCCTTATATGCCTGTCCAGATAACACGGTTCTGTTCCCGTATGAAAAACAAAAATCTCTCCATCCAGACTTTTAAACAGATCCATTTCCAGGATGTCGGCTCCTTCTTTCAAAGCAAGGTCAAAGGCGGCAATTGTATTCGGCGGAATATTACCACCGGATGTTCCTCTGTGGGCAGCCACAAGAACACCTTTCTCTTTTCTTAACTGAGTTAAAGATTTCATGCTGTTTTCCCTCTCTTCTTAAATAATTTTTTGACAGTCTCCAACCCTCCGTAACGTCCAAGCCACAGTGCGATCGTAGAAATAATCATCAAAATCACTGTATATACGAAAGCCATAGCCTGGGCTTCTGTAGTAGCCGTTTCATCGGTAGCCATTTTTATGACAATACCCAGAGGCTGAAACAGCGGATGATATAAGAATACTGACAGATCGTATTCCGACAGAAGGCTATTAAAATTCAGCACAATAACAGAGATTACAACCGGCATGATTACCGGAAGAATCACTTTTCTCATGGTATAGAAAGGTTTCGCTCCCATAACCTGCGCTGCCTCTTCCATATTTCCGTCAAGACTTATAAATGCCGCTCTTGTCATCCGGTATGAAAAAGGTATCTTTATTACGATATAGGCCACCAAAAGAATGACTGGAGTGGCTACCAGAATCTTATTTGCAAGATTCAGGCGGGCTTCATCATAAGTCATCATCAGACCCAGTGCGATCATTGTAGACGGAAGAAGCCAGGGTATCAGTATGAACGGCTCATACAGTTTATCCCATTTATGTTTCAGTTTTGTCACAATTCTGGCAACTGCAATACAGATCACCGCTACCACGAGTGCCGCCAGAAGGGAATATGCAATACTGACCAGATAAGGTTTGTAAGCTGACGAAGACTGGAAAAGCTTTGCGTAATTTTCCAGAGTAAAGGAATCCTTTCGGAGCTGTCCGGTCTTGATCGTCATTCCGTCTGTAAAGGAGAATACCAGAACATTAATGATCGGCAGCATATAAATGATAAACATCACATAAGCAACAATGTGAGCAATCACATTCAATACCGGATTCTGAATTTTCTGTTTCACCATTTTAGCCTTTGTTTTGGAAACTGAAATATAATTTCCTTTTTTCTCAATTTTCTGCATGATGAACAGAAGGATTGCCGTCGCCAGTCCCAGGATAATTGCCAGCAGAGCGGCTATGTCTCTGGAAGTCGTCATATTGCTGAACGTCCGGATCATAGGATTGATGGTCTGAAAATCAGGACCTCCGACGATGAGTGGTCCGGACATGGTACTTAACGCTGCAATAAATGTCAGAATCGTAATCGCAAAGATCGTAGGCATCATGGTAGGCAGAACAATCTTAAAGAGAATCGTACTCTGAGACGCCCCCATATTTTTCGCAGCTTCGATCGTGTGATAGTCCAAACCTCTGATTGCATTTGTCAGAAACATCATGTGATTGGATGTACCCGAAAAAGTCATGATAAACAGTACCGCTCCAAATCCTATAAACCACTGGGGATTCATATCCGGGAAGAACTGCATCAGTACCTTTGTCACAATTCCTGTTTCACCGTATACGAATTTGTAGCCGGTCACAAGCACTACGCCGCTGTAGATCAGTGTAGTCATAAATCCCATACTGAGTATCTTCGAGCCTTTAATATCAAAGTATTCTGTAAACAGCACGATCAGGATACCGGAAATATTTACAGTAATTATAGAAGCCACTGCCAGAATAAAACTGTTCTTTAAACTGCTTATGGCTCTCGCAGATCTTGTAATTTTTTCAACAGCTTCCAGAGAAAACTGACCGTCTTTGACAAACACCCGGAGAATCAGATTGATATTCGGAAATACCAGGAAAGAAAAAATGAACCATATCAGAACGATCTTCAGGATCAGCCCCGGTATATTTATCGTCCCGTCCTGTATTTTTGCTTTCAATTTCCCCATAATTCTTTCCTCCTTCAGAACTGCATGATATCACGAGGATCGATATACAAGTCGACAGGATCGCCTTCTTTATAATATTTATATCCGTCATTTTTTTCCAGATATTTGATAGTCTGCCCCATGCAGGAAAGCGTATATTTTGTCAGAATCCCATTAAATTCCAGTTCTGTTACGACCCCCATGATCTTGGCGTGATCCGGTTTGTATTCATCCACACATTTTTCTATTCTTACAAACCCTGTTTTGGATGTATCCAGCTTCGTTCCCATCTGGTCATTAACGGAAGTCAGGATTTTTTCTCCAAATCGGTTGATATCGCCTATAAAATCGCAGACGAACTCACTTTGGGAGGAATTATAAATCTCATATGGTGTTCCGACCTGTTCGATACAGCCGTTATTAAATACCGCTATCCTGTCAGAGAGCGTCAGCGCCTCCTCCTGATCATGAGTAACATAGAGAGTAGTAATTCCCAGCTCTTTCTGAAGACGCTTCAGTTCAAGACGCATATCAATACGAAGCTTCGCATCCAGGTTGGACAGCGGCTCGTCCAGACAGAGAATTTTAGGTTCCAGAACTATCGCCCGGGCAAGCGCAACTCTCTGCTGCTGTCCACCGGAAAGTTCAGATACATTTTTCTGGAGCTGTTCTTCTGTGATTTTTATCTTGGCCGCTACCTCATGTACTTTTCTGTCGATTTCCGTCTTCGACATTTTCTTTACTTTCATACCAAATGCAATATTTTCATATACTGTCATGGTAGGAAACAAGGCGTAACTCTGAAACACCATTCCAATGTTTCTGCTTTCCACCGGAAGATTGGTAACGTCTTTTCCGGAAACATACACCTTACCTTTGGACGGTGTAATAAAACCTACCAAGGCTCTTAAAGAAGTGGTTTTTCCACATCCGCTCGGGCCAAGGAAGGTGAAAAACTCACCTTCCTCAATGTCCAGATTCAGATTTTCCATTGCTACAAAATCGCCATATTTAATTTCAACGTTCTTAAATTTAACCATGGTCCGCTCCTGTCTGAATCGTATTTTTTAGAAGTTACTGAATAAATTCAAGCTCTGCTTTTTCCACCCAGGCGTCAATGTTCTCTGCTATAAAAGCCCAGTCAAGATCCTGCGGTTCGAGAATAGCCATTAATTCTTTCAGATCTTCAGAAACATTTTCCATTGCATCTGCCTGACAGGGAATTGTTCCAAACTCATTAGACCACTCGAGCTGAATATCGGAACTGCCCAGCCAGTTCAGGAAATCCACACAGAGATCATATTTCTCTGTTCCTTTTGCGATTGCAACAGACTCAACTACATATGGTTCTCCGACTTCCGGAGTCATGATCTGGAATTTATAGTCTCGTGTATTCTGTTCTGTGATCACACCGGATGCCCAATGCTCATCCATTGGATATGTACCGTCTATCACATCGCCGATAGAATCCTCTCCTTCCACGATATTATGAGCGTTTCCGAGAAATGCCGCTGCAATTTCCCATCCTTCGTCAGATATTCCCAGTTCTCCGTCCGGATCCGGATATCTGCTGATGATGCTTGCATATACAGTCTGCGCAGTTCCACCGTTCAAAGCATGAAGCTGATACAGACCTTTATACTTCTCATCAACCAGATCAGTCCAGTCAGAAGGCATGTCTTCATAATCTGCATTTCCAATCAGAAGAAGGGGCGTAGTGGTAATCGGATAATATAATCCATCTTTATCGATCAGACTCTCATCCACTCCGTCCGTCCAGTCCGGTTCCCACTCCTCCAGCAGCTCATTGGCCTTAAGTTTTTCATACTCGATATTGTTCAGTCCAAACACAACATCACAGAGAGGATTATTTTTTTCTGCGATCATACGCTGTGTAATTTCAGAAGCACCGCCGTGAACAACCTGGACGTTATATCCCTCTTCAGCCGCACGTTCAATCAGCCACTGATCTCTTCCTTCTCCTCCGTTGTTGGTATAGACCACGATGGATTCGCTCTTGTCCACCTCATCTGCCTGCACAACAACACCGCCCATTGCCATTACCATTGCACCAGTAAGTACCGTAGCTAACACTTTTTTCATAGTTTTTTCCTCCTAATTTTGTATCGTGTCATTTTCTCTTTGCTACAGCTTCATACTACCATTTATTTTGAAACGTGTCAATATATTTTTTGACATATTTTACAAATTTTACCTCTTTTAACTTATTTTTTCATGTTATTTTACCTCTTTTTTACATTCTTCTATTTTATAACGTTATAATTTCACAATAAAATCCAGCTTTTTACTC
>ERZ1090864.479-NODE-481-length-22394-cov-5.296164_pt1 | contig 22394 bp, 31 predicted proteins | sample MGYA00478479_ERZ1090864 | MGnify/ENA primary metagenome ERZ1090864 (study PRJEB33644, sample SAMEA5815743) | chicken gut metagenome | biome: Chicken; feature: Gastrointestinal Tract; material: Caecum | place: Ireland | collected 2019-01-01 | study: A study of the...
CACCTGTATCCCAACCACTTAAATTTAGGCTGGTGAGGCTGGCGCAGTTGTTCCAGGCGTATTGCAAATTTGTCACCGCACCTGTATCCCAACCACTTAAATTTAGGCTGGTGAGGCTGGCGCAGCTGTTCCAGGCGCCTTGCAAATTTGTCACCGCACCTGTATCCCAACCGCTTAAATTTAGGCTGGTAAGACTGGCGCAGCTGCTCCAGGCGTATTGCAAATTTGTCACCGACAGAAAATCCAAATCCTCTTCCTTTACAACCCAGTTATTTCGCCAGTTGCTGAATTGGGTCATCTCCGGCAAGCGCGCCCGCCTTGCAATCTGCGGCTGCTGAAAATAGGCGTAATAGTCCCCGCCGTCGTCCTCCGCGGAATCGCGCTGACCTATCTGTGTGATGTGGCTGCCGGTCTGGGGCTTGAGCTGATACAAAGCATACCGCCCATCCCCCGCGTCCAACCAGGTGGTGTAAGCGGCACCGCTGTTGACGTTCTGGCTGCTGTCCGCCACAAACTCCCCGCTCTCCACATGGCCGCGGCTGACCGTGTACTTCGCACCGTTGTCGGTCAGCGCCCAGAGGGAAACAAATTTCGGCACCCCCGCGGTGTCCAGTTTGGCATCGTATAAAAAATACGCCTCCTCCTTGCCGGTCAGGTCGATGTCCCACAAGTCCCCCGGCCGCACCGATGCCAGCAGGATCGCATCGGCCATCTCGGCGGGGTAATAGGTGGTGTCCACCTCCCCCAGCTTGCGGATTGCCCCGGCGATGTCCTGATAGTGTTGGTTGTCCGTTGTCACAATCATCAATATTTCACCTCGTCCCCATCCGGCAGCTCCTGCAGCACCTGCTCGACAATCGACTGCTGGTCTGCCTCAGTCCAATAGTCCACACCTTTGACCGGTGTTTTGCCGTTCTCTCCCTTTAGCCCAGAAAAGGCAAACGCAAAACTCCGCTCCTGTGCGGTCCCTCCCATAGTAACAACTACCTCCGGATCGCCTGATGTGTCATCTACAGATGCCGTAACATTAGAGATTATTGCTGCTTCTCCCGGCTCTCCATGTGCCCCGGTCTCACCCGCCGGTCCCTGTGGCCCTTGCGCGCCGGTCTCGCCTTTGGGGCCTTGCTCACCCTGCGGCCCTATTGGCCCTTGCGGCCCCATCGGCCCGGTTTCGCCGGTGTCACCCTTGCCCCCTTTTGGCCCCTGCGGGCCTGTTGGACCTATTGGCCCCTGCGGTCCGGGTTCTCCCCGTGGGCCTTGTGCGCCATCCTTGCCGGGGCTGCCTGCCCCCTCAATTGTTACGTTGATTTGCGGGCAAGGGTCAAGCGTCGGTACTCTTACATCCATCTTAGTAGTCATAAGTCACCTCCTGCGCGATTGTGAAGCGCGACGGTTTTACAATCGTCTTGACTGCACCGCCCGCAAAGGTAAGTTGCAAATCGTAGACATATACCCCAAAGCTGAGCGATTGCGTATCCTCCGGCCAAATAGGTATATCCACTATGTTCCCCTCAAACTCGGTGATTTCCTTGTGCAACAAAATCTTGCCGCCTACATAGGGACGCACCGTCATCTCCAGCTTGTCCCCCGGCTGCAGCTCATATCCGCTGATTGTTACCTCTAAGCACTCGCTGTCTCCACGGGTCATTGTTAGGTTGGTGCCTGATACAATCAAGACAAATCACTCCTTAATTTCCACTCATTCCCCTCGGTCGGTTCCCAAACGCAGGGGATCATGTCCTTTTTTGCCTCCCAGACAACGCCGTCCTTGCGTACAAGGTCGCCTGTGATATAATGCGCCCCGAGGTGCCCATCCCCCGCCGCCACCCCCCAAAGGTTGGGGAGTGTCCGGCTTGAAGGAAAGCACCCATCTGTGCTGTGCCGCTCTGACACATGGATGAGCTTGAAAGAGCATTATTTCTCTGCGCCCATCAACTCAACAAGTTCCTGATACTGGTCTGCATCAATGCGGTTGAACATCAAGAACACGTCCAGTTTTGCCTGCCATGTTTCTTTGTTGAGTGTGCCTTTTGCCTTGTCCAGAGTGATGAGAGTTTTGATCATTTCGTAAGTTGCCATAAACTTACCTCCTAAAAAATAAAATTTTTATGCCATGCTCTGAAATTCGAGCATTAACAAACGATAGTCGGTATCGACCGTGAGCTGTGCAAGCTCGGTCTGATAGTTTTGCAGCTCCTGCGCATAGGCTGCCATCGGGTCATAGGGAAGAATTTCTTCCTCCTGCTGGGTTTCTTCATTATATCGGTAAAAGCGGCCGTCTCGGTAGCTGTCACCGATACCGGCACCTACCCCGTCCGGGATGGTGACCGCGTCTTTAAAGTCGCTGGCGTTGCGCGGGTCGATCTCGATGATGTTGACGACTTTGCCGTCCTCAATCAGTGCGTGTCTCATAGTATGTACCTCCTTTAGGTGCGGGCGTTGCGGATGATGACGATACCTTGGGCGCCTCGGCCATAGCTTACTGTTGCTTGGGTACTATTCCAAGTACCTCCTCCTCCGCCTCCATATCCACCTCCTGCACTTCCTCCTCTTGGTGTATTATAGATTGTCCCACTAACTCCACCAGAAGTCGCGAGGACAGGGGTACCGCTTCCTCCAGCTCCGGGACGTCCTTTACTATTCCCAGGTGCAAGTACACCACCTCCTCCACCGCCAGAATATAAATCGGCTCCCGCGTCTCCAAATTCGCGCGTGGTTGTTCCTTGTCCATACCCTCCGGTGGTTACCCAATCTCCACCGTCGTCATGATATGTGCTGTTTGCGTTTCCTCCGTCGCCACCGTCGCTTCCTCCCGCTCCTGCATTATTGTTGGAAGAACTAGAATTTTCGGCATATGCGCCTCCGCCGCAACCGCCTCTTACAGGAGGATGTGGATTATTTTTAGAAGAATTAGGTCCACCATCTCCTCCATTAGCAGTACAATATTCTCCGAAAGAACTAGCACCTCCCTTTGTCCCTGTTATGGTAGAAGAGTTATTGACAAATCCGCATGTTCCGCCAGTTCCTACTTGGACTTGGATAATTTGGTTGTTTTGTAGTTCTATCCCTTTTTCCGTTTGTGTGAAACCACCACAGCCACCAAATCCTTGTGAGCTGCTACCGCCTCCACCTCCAACCGAAAAAGCGTCAATATTTGTTTTTTCCCCTGTCCATGTCAGCACCCCGGAAGAAAGAAATTTGATTCTCCAGTTCCCCAGTTCTGCGTTGTCTTTGAGTAAAGTGTGCTGTCCGGTATAATCGTACTTCGGCCAAATCTGTGGGGTGTATGTCTTGGTGACAGGCGGTTTATACTGCCCGTCCTCGCTCAGCGCGAAGATGCCAAAATGATAGTTGATGCTGTCCTGCAGGTTGTTGACCGTCACTGTTGTTCCGGTGCCGCTGTAGACCTCGGTGCCGTCGGTCGGGCTTTCCGGGTCACTGTCGATTTTCTGGATGACCTTGGTGACGCTGTAACTTAAATTGGTCGGGTTTGTCCAGGTCAAGGTTGCGCTGCCCTTGTTGCCTACAAGCTCCACATTGCTGACCTGGTCGGGGATGTTGGACGGGGTCGCAGATGCAATTGCACCGGTGGCGTCCATCTGGTACTTGTTTTGGCTGTTATACGCAAAGCCGCGTCCAAAGTAGGTGTGATCCCACTGCACCCCGTCCGAGTAGGTGGCGGTGGTACCGGTGCCCTTGTAGACCTGCACGCCGTCGGTCACGCCGTTTGGCGCGCTGCCCTCCTTGACAATCAGCACCATACCCGCAAAGTTTTCATCAACGGGATTGGTCCAGGTAAAGATGATGGATGGTGTGTCGCTCTCCGGTACGCTCGCCGCCATGTTGCTGACCTGCGCCGGGAGCGGTCGCGGTGCGCCGCCGCCAGCAGAAGCCCAACACCGGCGGGAAGTCTTGTCAAAGTTGATGGTCACAACCTCTCCCGCTTTCCACGCTTCACTTAAAGCCGGATCGGTGCCCTGATAGAGGTTGTAGGCGATGCCCGCCACTGTGATGGTGTCCCCTTCGGCAAAGGCGCGGGGCATTTTGACGGTGATCGCAAAGATGGCGTTTTCGTCATCAGGCACCGGGAACTCGTTCGCGATCTGAAAGTCGCTTTCGGTTTCCAGCACCGTACCGGTGTTGCCAAAGTTAGACCACAGTTCCGCCGCCTCGTCGATCTTGCTAAAGTTTTCCGCTACCTTAGTAATGTCGGCGTCGTCGCTCTCGCCCATGATGTTCAGTTTCATGTACTTCGATGTTTCCATAGTTCCTCCTTATAGCGTTCGGTTGCCCAGCCGGATGATGCCCCAGCTCTGGCCGTGCAGCTCGCTCCAATGGTCGTATTGGTCGTTGACCTCTCCCCAGGTCTGGTACTTGTACAGCACCTTGATAATGAGGTTGGCCGGGATCATTTCATAGAGCATTTCATACAGCGGGGACAGGTCGGGTATCTTGTTGGTGCCCCGGTAGTAGATATAGATCACATAGGGTTCCGCTGTCCGATGGAAATCGCCCCACCGTTTGCGGCCCACGTTTTTCCAGGTTTTGTACTGTTCCCGCACTTGCTGCCAGGTGAGATTTTCCGCGTCCCACCACATTTCGATGTCGACCGGAACGCCCAGATAAGCTTCCACCACGTTGCGCAGCGTCGTCAGGTTGATGACGCCCTGTGCCCGCAGCTTGGCAAGACAGGCGTTGCGCCGGTCCTCCAGTGTGGCCCCGATGGGCGGTGAGACGCCCAGAATCTCCTCCCAGCGCGCGATGCCGTCGGCGTCCGCATAGGTGACAGTCTTGTTGTCGGTCAGCTTGCGGATTTTGCCGCTGAGCGCGTCCAGGTAGGGGTTGATGATGTCGGCCAAAAGCTCCATCTCGGTGATGTCCCGCAAGACTTCTGGCAGGCTGCCCAGATAATCGGCCTTGACGTCGTAAAATTTAGACAATCGTCTCCGCCTCCTCCAAAGTGACCGTGCCCACCCGCGGGACCTGGAACAGGTCAAAGGTCTTATAGAGGGTGACATTGCTTGTCGTGCCGTCCAGCGTCACGTCGGTGGCGTCGCGGATGCTCAAATCTGCGTCGAGGATGGCCGCGATGACCTTGCGGGAGTAGATGGGGTCCTCCTCAAAGTCGGACCCCTCGATATAGGTCTTGAGCGCCGCCTCGACCTTGGGCTTTATCAGCTCAAATTGTGCGCCGTCTCTCAATTTGAGGGTTGCCGTCACATCAATATTGCGTTCGGTCACCGTTTTGACACTTGGCTTGTGTCCGATAGGGGCGATGCCGTCACCCTCCTCCTTGACCACGTCCTTGACCCGCTCGATCAGCTCCTCGCTGGCCGGGTCGCCCAGGTCGTCGGTGATGATGATGCCCACCTGCCCCGGACCCATGACCGGCGCGCCGAACACAGCTACATCGCCGACACCCGCGATTTCCATGACCTTGAGCTTATAGTCAGCCTTATTGCCGCCGTAGGGCTTGGCCCGGACATACAAATAAAACCGCTCCCGCAGGCTGTCATCGGTCTCATCGTCCCGCGCCGGGATGATGGGGTCGCTGACCAGCTGCGCATAGCCAAAGTTGCCGCCGATGTTGTCCACCGGAAGCAGCGTTTCGCGCGGCCAGTTGCCGATGGTGCCGTATTGGTCGCATAGTGCCTGATATTGACCCGTCCCGATCTTCTCGGTTAAAGTAAAGGTCACCTCGTCGATGGCAAACCGGGTGCCGATGGGCACGTCATAGGGGTTGTTGTCGGTGTCAAAGGTGTTGATCTGCCGCAGCGCCTGGGTGGCAAGCTCGCGGTTGATGCCAAAGTCGTTTGTGACCCTGTCCAGCCAGTCCCCTGTTGCGGTGTCGGCAAAAAGCTGCAGGCCCATCAAAAAGCCCAGCATATAGTTCTGTCGCGCCAGAAAATAAGCCGTCGGCGAAAGGGTGTTGTACATGATCGAGCCGACGCGCTTGTCCACATCGTCCGGGACCAGCGTCAGCATTGATTTGATAAGGTCGGCATACCGCCAGCCGTCATCTAATATTTGTACTGTCGCCAATTGTAAACCTCCTTGTGAGCGGCACAGAGCCAAAGATGGTGTCCGCCGTGCATTGCACCTCCAACGATTCGCGGTCAAAGGCAAAGCTGTAATCGCGGGTGCGCAGGATGCGGTCGTCCTGCATCAGCGCCTCGTTGATGCGCCGCTCAATGTCCGCCTCCACATAGCTGCGCCGCTTGCCGATCAGCTCCTCCAGCTCCACGCCGTAGTCAGGAGGATAGATTTTGTAATTAAACCGTTCGACCGACAGCGCCAGAAAGATTGCCTGATTGATGGCCTCCACCGACTGGCACATCCTGCGGCCCAGCCGCTTAGTTTTTAGGTCTAGCTGGTAGGTCACACTGGTTGGACGCTTGTCCGGCATGGTCTGATAAGATTTCAATACACTCATGACTCTTCCTCCGGGATTCGGTCGATGATGACATAAGTCTGCGCACCCTGTTTCTGCTGCACCAGATACCGCTGCCCCGCTTCCATCTTGTCGTATTCGATTTCCATCGGGATTTTGTCAAATTTAAGCCTTGACAACTCCACCTTTTCCCCCGATTTTTTGACAATCAACACCTGGTTGTCAAGCTCCTCCTGCGTCAGATCAAAGGATACCTTGACCTTGTATTTTTTGAGGTGTTCGGGGATTTCCACAAAATCCTTGTCTATTTCGACCGGTTTGTTATCGATTTTCAGCCCTTCTCCCGTCCACGTCGCATAGACGGTATCGGACATATTCTGATTGTCCACATAATCCCGGACAATCTGCTTGACCATTTTGTTTAATCGCTTGCCAAAATCCTCAAGCGCCACTATGTCCACTCTCCCCATCTCAAATTCATGCTCATGGTATGCTGCGAGCTTGTAAAGGTGTGTGTTACACTGTCCACCACCATCCATGCATTGAGGTTTTCGGCGGCTAGCTCCACCTTGATGCCGCTGCCCGCTCGCACTCGCGTGTCTCCGATGGCGTCGAGCTTTAAGGTTTGAGCCTCTTTGTTTTTGAGCACCAGCAGCATCTGCGCCAACTGCTGCATCTGCGCTTCATTGCGGTCGGTGGTGACCTTTTCAAAGTACATGATTTTACCCCACCGGCTTATGTTCGCGCTGTCCTGCGCTACATATACCTCACGCACGCCTGCTTCCTCGTTGTCCTTTGCGAGCTTGATGTAATTTGCCACATCGTCCGATTCAATGCTTTTCTCGTAGTCAAAATCGGTGCAAAGGCTCTCATCTCCGATCACCAACGGCAGCCGCAGGTCCAGTGTGTCCCGCAGTGCCAGCGCGCCGTAGTCGTCGTACAGGGTGTACCAGTAACCATTCAGCCCTAGATTCTCCTCGATGGCGTCATAGCTCATATCCAGGTGGCTCTTGCTGTCAAACAGCTTTTTGGAGAGGTTGACCTCAGTGCTGTCGATGCTCCCCAGCCGAATGCGGTCGTTGTCCGATACCGCCGCTGCCACCTGATTGATCCAGTCTGACAGCGGCATTTCCTTGCGTAAGATGGTGTTTTTGGGCTTAAAATACCGCAACTGGTCGTTGCAGGTGGCCTTATAGCTTGTCCGGTCGCCGCTGGTCTTTTGCAGATAGCCATAGAACATATTGGCCCCGTCGTACTGAAATGTGACCGTCGAGCCGTTGGCAAACCGCCGCCCGCCCTGCCGGGGATAGGTAAAGGTGAAAGTGCTCGCCCCGTCGTTCCAGACGTGCTGCAATTTAACGTCGCCCGCTACGTCGGAAAGGTCAAAGACGCCGCCCGCTTCATTGTCCATGACCAAAAGCTTGCCTTTTTTTTCCATTCCTGCACCCCTTACGCCTGTCCGGGCTTGTCCCAACCATCACGCCAGCCCATGTGCTCTGCAAAGCTGTCATAGCCATCACTGATTGCATCTAGGGCCTGCCCTAACTGACTATCTCCAAACAGCCAATCCTTAATGCCGCCCCAGTCAATATGTAGTTCCCCCGCCGTCTGCGCTTCGCCGGTTATGTTATTAATATAGGTGTGTTCGTTTCGGTCGCCCACCCAAATCAATTGTTTATCTCCGTCAGAATCCACAATGTCGGTAGTCTCCTGGCCGGTAGCTACATCGATATACACACCGTTGACCGGATCGTGGACAGTACCGTGCATTGTGTTTGTGTCGCTGCTATCGCTCCAGGATTCCTCTGCTTCTGGCACTTTGTCGTAGGCGGTTTCATCGTCTTGCACCTCAATGACCTGTTCAACCGGTATTTTCCCCGGCCTCGGAATTTCGGGGATGGTGGTGGTGCGCACCGCTGCCTCTTTGTATTCGGTGACGTTGACCGCCACCTGATACACGCCGTTGTACAGCTCCTTATAGGTGTACCCCTCTAACAGTACCTGTTCGGACAGGCTCTTGCTCTCACCCTTGACCACCAGGCGGGACGGGTCCTTGCTGCTCTTGAGATTTTCGAGCAACTGGAAGATTTCGGATGCCTTGCGAAAATTATTGTCATGGTAGTGCTCTGCCCTCTCCTGCAGCTCGCAGGTCCAGGACCATGTGCGCAGGTTAGGGTCGTCCGCTTTGGGAAAATAGCCCAGCCCGATGCCGTTATAGACCACCAGCTCCCGGTCGCCCGAAAAAGAAAAGTCGGTCACGCCGTAGAAAAAGATGTCGTCCAAATAGACGTCGTACTGCATCCGCTGTCACCTCCCTTATGTGTAAACGCCTGCGGCGGTCGTGTCGACCGCGTTTTGCAGGCTGTCCAGCGCCACCTGCGCAAATTCGTCAAAATCAGCCGTCTTTTCAATGGTGGTCCCATTAAAGACAAGCTGCGGGGCCAGCGTGGCGGTAGAAAACTTCGCCAGCCATTTCTGCCCCTGGATGTCCAGCATATACTTGAGGTTTTCTTCCTCGATTTCCACCTCACCCTTAACCGAGATCGGGGCGGTGTTGGACACTTCGACCGGTACGGTGGCCCCAGCGGTCGTTTCCGGCAGGCCCTTTTGGATGTCGGCGTATTGCTTTTTGACCGATTCCAGGTCTGCGGTGGTCTGCGCGGCGACCGAATCACTCACCGCCGCAACCGCCGTCATCCCGCCTACCAGCGCCAGCAAAGCCGCTACGGTGCCGATGATGTTGCCGGTCATCAACGAGGTTGCCGCCGCAAAAATGGCCTGTCCTGCCGCTGCAGCCAGTGTCACGCCCTTGTAGATGACAAACGCACTGACAAGCCCGACCACAATCGGCAGCAGCCAGTCAAGGTTTTCCCCTGCCCACGCCGCCGCGCTGGCGATCATCTGCATCCCGTTTGTCATCAGGTTGATAAACGGCTGGAATTTGCCCGCATCCATATCTGCGTTGAGCTGCTGCATCGTGCCGGACAGCGTCTCCATCGCCGGGGTGGCGCTCTCCGCGATGGCGGTCTGGAGGTTGGAGGCAAAGATGTTGGTCTGTGTCGTCAGGTTGTCAAAGTTTGCATCCACAACTGCCTGTGTCGCGCCGAACTTATTAAATTGCGCGTCCACATAGCTGAGCAGGCCCTCAATATCTCCAGTATTTGCAAAGTTTCGGATAGTTTCGCCCGAAAACCCGCTCATGTTAAAGCGGTCCTTGATGCTCATTGTGTCGCCGGACAACAGTTCGCGCATCGCAAATACCGCGCCGCTGGCTCCCTGTGTCGGGTCCTTGGCGTATAGGCGCTCGGTCATCTTGATGAGCTGCTCCAGCTGGTCAATGTCCTTGGTGTAGGCGCTGTAAGCGGTCACCGCGTTGGCGATGTCCTCGCGGCCCAGCGCAGAGGTACGGGCATAAGCGGAAACATAATCGTATAGCGCAGAGCCTGCCTCCTGGCTGTTGAGCAGCGCCTGGAAGGTGGTCTCCTGTACCTGCTGCATCGCAGACAGGTTAATCGCGCTCATCGTGCCGTCCCACGCCTTTTTGGCTGCCAGACCTGCCGCCGCAAAATCTAGGGCCTGAGTGGTCCAGGTCGGGAATGGGCTTTGCCGGTCGGGATCGATATCCTCAATTCCGGTGCCGGAGCCAGTGCCCGAAAGCCCGGCTGTTCTTCCCGCGCTGGCAGCGCCCCTTGCCGCTGCCCCTGCCTGCTTATAATAATCCTCTGTTCGCTGCACACTGTTATTTAACCGTTCTTGCCCTTTGCGTGCATCGTTGGCTGCCGATGCTGCCGTGTCGCCAAATTGGTCGGCGGCAGTTCCAGCCTGTTTTAGGTTGTCCTTAACCTTTTGTACTCCGACCGCCAGCGTTTTTAGCGTGACGTTGCCGTCATCCGCGATTGTAAATACAGCCCGTAATTCCTGCGGCAATCCGATCACGCTCCTTCTTTATGGCTTTCTTTTCTCTGCTGCTACAGCATCGGAAGCCGCGATAAACGCCTTGTCCCGCACTGACAGCAAATAATAGGTTTCCGGCAGGATGTTATGATTTTGCAGGGCGGCGTGCGCCAGCTGCGCGAAAAGGTCGTCGCCCTGCTCAATCAGTTTTTTGCTTCGTCCACCAGGTCGCCAAATTTGACCGTCGCCTGATTGTGATCATTCCAGATGCGGATGAGCTTGGAAAATTCACCGTCGGTCACAAGCGCGCGCAGGATTTCATGCGGCTTCATGATTTTCGCGTTGTGTTCCTCAGCCATTGCTTTAACCAGTTCGGCGTCTTTGAGATTTGGCACTACCAGCGACTGCGCGATATAATAGGCCATGACCTCGGTGTTGGTCAGGCCCTCGGTCTGCTTGGCGATCTCCACGCCCTCATCGGCACTCACCTGCCGCATCTCCCACTCCAGCGGCTGTCCGTTGTCATCCACAAAAGCGTCGGACAGCACAAACCGACAGTTTTCACGGCGTTTCGGGTGCAAAAAGTTTTTCAGATTTTTCATGTTGTTTCTCCTTAGTGCATCTCGCTAATGATGTCGAATTCGTCAAAACTGCCGTCGCTGGTATGAGTGATGGCGGCGACGCTTCCATCATCCAACATACCCATCTCCAGATCATTGATGATGCAAAGGCGCAGCTGATATTCTCCGCGCCCGTGCACGTCGTTGATCTCGTTGTAGTACTGGATGGTGATGTCCGGGTATATACCGGTCTCGATCCACTGCTTAATCATTTTAACAAAATGCGAGGTCGGGCAGTAAGTAATCGAAAAGGTGCCCTCCACCCGGCGCAAAGCGTGCTGGCTCATGCGTTCGTTTAAAAAGTTGCCTTTTTCTACCTCGCCGGTCAGTTTCGGGGAGATTTTGCGGATTTTAAAGACATTGAGCATTTCCCCGCCCACCATGCAATAGCCGTCACCGTCATTGCCGGACGGGATATTTTTCAGTCTCTCTTTAACCATTTAATTTCCCTCCTTTACAGCGAGATAACGGTCAGATAGATCTTGTCGGCGGTATCTACAACACGCACACCGGCAGTCACCTTGATGCTGTCGCGCTCGGTGTCTCCCATGCACTCCACAGTGACGTCCTCCGCCTCAAAGTCCTCAATATAACCGGGGTCCTGATAGTTTTCTTCGATGAGCTTGACGCACATTCCCTTAATCTGATTGCGCCCGTCTTTGGAATTGCGGATTTTGCCGACCACCTTTTCCTCCAGCATCTTTGTCAGGTCGGAGACGATAGCATTTAAGGTGCGCACCACAAGATTTTTGGCCCAATCTGCCGGATGATCGGTGTCAAAGGTGGTCAGTGTGTTTATGTCGTACAGTACGCAGACACGGCCCTGTTTTTCAACAAACAGGATTTCGCCCGCCTGGGTTCTGGTCTGCTGCTGCCACCGGTCGAGCTTTGGATTGACCCCAGTCCAGTGAGATACCGTGTAATAGGTTGCGCTCTTCTCGATGCCGCACCCCGCTTGGATACCCGCCATGGTGGCGCAAGCCTCCGCTGCTGTCAGCTCATACTGGGCTGTTTTCCCACCGACGGTGTTGTTGATAATGTTGGTGCCACTGGATGCCGGGGCATTAAGCACCACCTGCGTATAGATACCAGCGTCTGCCAGTTTGTCCACAAAGGTGACAAATTTGCCCTTAATGGTGGTATCGGTGCCGGGATAACACAGGATGTTAAATTCATGCTTCTGAATTTCGTCGAAAAACGCGTCGTATCCATCTGCGCCAGTTGCATCACCGCTGCTGCCGCCGGTCAGGGCAACAGTCTTTGCCTCCAGCGTTCCGGTGCCCTCGATGGAGATGTAAGAGTTTGCTACAAAGTCGGCCGGTGTGCTGACCGCCTGGGCGTCCATTTCACGGGTGCCCAGATAGGTGCGGATGATAAATAGATCCTCGTCCGGGGTGACAGTAACCTTGATGTCATTACCCCGCGTGCCGTTGTGGATCGCCTTTGCGGTGATGCCGGTTGCAAGGGTCGCCTGCGCAGGCTGTCCGGCGGTGGCGTTGAGACGATACAGCAGCAGGGTCCCTGCATTTTGCATCACCTCATTGATGAGCTTGATATGCGGGTCAGTCAAGTCGTAACCCAGCGGCGCTACTGTGTCATTGCCGCGCAAAAGGGTGGTAAACTGTTCACCCCAGTCAAGGTCAAGCGCCATTGCCACAGTGCCGCGCGCCGAAAGAGCCGCCTCCCGGTCGCCCGCAATCACCTGCGCATATACGCCCGGCAATACTTGCTTAACTACAGCCATTTGTCTTTCCCTCCTTGATGTAGATGTTGGTGTCGGCCACTTCGATGATCGGTGCGTCGTCGGTGCGGCGCTCCCATACGGTCAAGGTGCCGGTGATATTGACGATGCCGTCTACCGTCTTGCTGTCCGAGGAGTAGATGGTGTATGGATATTCCATCCCCTCCAGCGGTGGGATGTGCTCGATTGCGTCCATAATGCGCACAGCGGCGTCCTGCTGCTCGCTCTCCGCATTTTTGTCGACGCTTATGTAAGCGACATTGACCGCAAGCGCCCACTCTGCGCGGGTCCCCAGCCGCTTTTCCCGGTGCAGGTCAAACACCTGCACAAAAAGAGCCGGTGGCAGCTGCCTGATCGGATTCGTCTGCTGTTGGGGGACAAGATAGACCGGCAGAGCGGGAAAAAGTCCCGCAAGGTGTTCTGCCGCAGCCAGCTTAAAGCAGTCCACACAGTTGAGGTCGTTTGCCTCGATTTTGTCGGCCAGATATTGGTCGATCTGGATATTGGCGTTCAGCTGCATCACCATCCCCCTTTCTGTTTGATATTTTTGATTTCGGTGTCCATCCACCGCTGATAGTTTCGGCTAACGTGTTCTTGCCCCGCCTCCAGCATAAAAAAACCCGGGACATATCCGACTGTTTTTCCGTTGCGTACAAGGCGGTGTCCGTAATTGACATATAGCCCATAAAATACATTGTTCGAATAACTGCCAGAATAGCCATTTCCTTGTTTTCTGGCAGGTCGGGATTTCCAATTTTCGCGCAAATATCCTGTATGCTCTGGCGTTTCTTTCATCGTTTCGGCCATGCCCTCATTGACCATGCGATTGACTACGTTGCGCGCAGCCTTATCGCAATCTGCGTCCAGGTCCTTGAGTTTTTGGAGAAAGCTGTCGAAATTTTGAAAATATACGCTCATACAATCCCCCGCCTTTTGCATTTGCACACCCGGTTGATCTCATAGAGGTGGACGGTGCCGACATCATATTCTGCCGCCTCTCCCAGGTGGGTGATGGTGAGCCGGTCACCCTCGCGGATGTCCTCGTCCGGCAGGCAAAACACGGTGTAATCGCTGGGAGCGGTCGCGATCTGCTCCCCCTGATTGAGCACCGGGATGCTGTCTGGGGACAGGTGGCAGGCGATGCCGGTGTGCACCGTCTGCCAGCCCACGACATTGCCATCTTTGACGCTGCGGGCCACATCCGCGCTGTCCACATACAGGGGCTTGAGCAGGTCGCGCGCCGCCGCATAAGCCTGTGTCAGGTTCACGGCAGCACCACCCCCCGGCGGAAGCGGGACAAGTAGGCTTTGTTTTCCTCCAGCACCTGCTGAGGGCTGATCGCCACCTTGGAGCTGTTGGCGGTAGATGCCGCGCTCTGCTGTTGCTCCCCAGCGGTGGAAAATGAGACCGTCGTGCTGCCCTGGGTGATCGACTTGACACCCGCCTCGGTGGTAGAGCTGCTGCCGCTCTCCGAGCTGGAGGAGCTAACCTCGTTCATCAGCCCGGAAGCCACCTGCTGAGCAACCGCCAGTTGCGCCACAATGGGATAGAGCGGTCTCGGCATGTCCAGCCGCCCCAGATAGGTCAATAGCAGTTGAGCGGCGTATGGGACAAAACCAATTGCCGCCTCCTGCTGCTCCTCCGGCAGATTATACAGCGATATGATCTTTACGATTGCGTACTTTTGCTCTGCCTGCATTTTGGTCCTCCTCCGGGGGCTCCGGCTTTGCCTCCTCCTCCAGCTGGTAACCGTGCTCCGAAAACCACTGGATGAGCCACGGGTCATCGGTGCGCGCCACGCCGTCGCGAAATTGCAGCGAGACATGCAATCCGGTGATTGGGTTTGGTGCCTTGATAATCACAATCTATGCCTCCTTTACGCGCTCTTTTGGTAGATGGCATAGAGCTTGGTGTCTTTCTTTGGGGCAAAACTCGAGCTTGCAGCATGGGTAGTCCCTTTTCCGTCAGGGCTTTCGTTCCATTCTTTGAAACTATCATTGTCTCCCGGATAGTTCGTGATGGTCGGAGCGGCGGAAAGGGTGATGCTTGCTCCAAAATCGCTTTGGATTTGGCTTGCGGGCACGGTGCCCACCGCGCCGTTGAGGTCATAATATACCTCATAGAGCGGCTTCGGGGCATTGTCGTCCTCTGCATCTTGCATGATGGTGCCAAAATGGGTGATCCCATGCTCGGTATAGTAGGCGTCAGCATTGGCCGCCGTCTCGTCCTTGCCCTGCATCGGGGTGCCCTTCTGCTGCCCGGTATAGATACCGTTGGCAGACAGCATTTCCCCGTCAATTGGAGTGCCGCCGGTCCATTTTGTGTCTTTGTATTTCATGCGGCCACCTCCTTACTGAACTTTGATTTTGCGGAATACTGCCGCGCCCTTGGTCGCCTTGAGCGCGACCGCCGCGACCATCTCAACCTCGCCGCGCTTGACAGCGTAAGCGGTGGTAAAATCAGGAAGCCAGGTGCGGATGATCGGCTGACCATTCATGGATACGCCATGGAAGCCGTCCATCAGGTCAAAGCGCGCTGCATACAGAGAGGTTTCACCGCTCCCATTGATGCCGACAACAGGGTCATTTGTGCCAGGCTTTGCGCCCAGGTCTACCAGCGGGATTCCGCCATAGGTCGTGATGGTCTGCCCCAGGTCATTTTGGGTCATCTGGTACTGTCCCACACGGCGGGCAATCGCTCTTACTTTGGCAATCGCCTTGGTGTTGCCTGCAATAAAGGATGGGGTTCCATTGAGCAACGACAGAAATTCGTCCATCATATCTACAAATGCTTTGTAGTTGGTGTCGATTGTGGCAGAGGTGGAAAGGTCAATTGCGGTAGTCTTGTTAAATTCGGTGTCGCTACCGGTCAGGGCTACATCCAGGCCATCAAACTCCTTGGCGTCGGTGGCCGAGTTGCCGTTAATGACGGTGTCGTTAAACAGCGCGCCTGCTGCCTTGATCTTCTGCTCCATCTGGAGCTGCACCTCGTCTACGATACCGCCCATCCCGGCAATAACGCGGTCAACCTCAAACGCACCGCCGAAAATTTTAAGGTCGACGTTATAGCGCTGCTTTTTAACCTCGCTTGGAGTATACTCCTCGTTTACCGCTCTGAAATCTGCGGTCGGCTGGGTAATCAGGCGGGTATAACCATAGGTCGGGGTTGCACCGCCGCCGGTTGGGCTGACAGCGTCGTGAAACGGCATATTGTCGAGCAGGAAGCTCGATTTTCTAAATTCGTCAATGACGTATGCGTCCAGGTCGGTCTGGACATTCAGTTTTGCCTGTGCAAGCGTTACTGGCATAATATCTCTCCTTTATTTGTTCTGGTTCATCTGCTGCAGGATCGCTTCCCGGAGGCTGGTTGCGTGCGGTTCCCCTCGGTCGCCTGCTGGCGGCGGTGGGGTTCCTTTGGATTTGGTCGACTCTGCCTTAAACTGGTTCGGATAGTCCGCCTTGGTCTTTTCGGTAAAGGCGCCCCTGTCTTTCAGATGTCCATCCTCGTCAAACAGTTCGGAGGTGTCTCCCAGTTTGTAGAGCAGATAATCGACATCCTGCGCGCCCATCGCGGTTAATTCCTGACGGATGGTTGCCTCCTGCCGGTCTTTTTTGCGTCCTGCTTTTTCGTTTTCCAGCTCAATTTTGAGTTGGTCGTACTGATCCTGTAAGTCACTGTCCTTCGTGGCTTTCAGGGCATCCAGCTCTGCCTGTACTTCGGCGAGCTTTCCGGCGTCCGTCTTGTATCGCTCCAGGTCGGCCTTTAGTCCGTTGGCAACTTCGGTGTGTGCCTCGATGATCTGGTCGGCCTTGTCGTCCTCAATGCCGAGCGCCTTCAAAAATTTGCGTGTGATACTCATGTTTTCAGTCTCCTGTCCTTCGGCCCCGGTCCTTTGGGGTTCGGCTGTTTATTTTAACCGCGGTCCTTTGCGGTTGTTAGCTGTTTTCGATGTATTTCTTGTACCATTCCCGGTAGGTCATATTTGCCGGGACGGTGATCGGATTACCTTCCGCATCGCGGGCCGCTCGGGTCATCATGCTGCGGTCGGTGTCCTCATAATAGGGGGTTGCCACCGTTCTACAATTGACGTGGAAGGGCGGATAATTTACCCCCACAATCACCCGGTCTGTGTCATAGGCGGCGCGCTGATACTCGCTGCCAGCCTTTTTGTACTGTTCCGGCACGTCCCCGCCCTTAGTGGCAGAAAAGATGCAGCCATCCAGCGAGCGGCAGGTCGGGGTTGTCCTTGTGTCCAGCGTCGCGGTAACTTCATAATAGGGGACGCCGGTCTCCAGATAGGTTTGCAGCCGCGCCTGCCCGGTGGCGTATGCGCTTTCGTTGTAGAGCAGCCTGTAAGCCTCATATTTTTTTCCGCTGCCGGTGACGTTGCCGTCCTTGTCCACCTGCACCGCGCCGATCATCTTGCCCAGCTCCTCCGCAAAATCCTGCGGTGGCCGTCCCTCGGTAAACATGCGATTAAGGGTCTGCCGGATTTTAAAGCCAACGTCCGCATCCTGCCGCCACAGCCTGGAAGAGATGTCCAATCCCTCCACAGGCTCGGCAAGCACCTGCTCGATAAATCCCTTTGGCAGCTGAGCAAAGGCAAAGACCCGCTCGGTGGATTTGGATATATCGTATTGGGTGCGGTAGTATTCTTCGACCGCCACATCCTCCACTGTTTGGTTGATGCTCTCCCGCTGCTGCTGATATAGATCCTGCAGCGTGGCGTCGACCTGTACCAGCAGCGCATCCAGCCGGGTCAGCCGCACTTTTGTTGAGATGTTTTCCAACTCAAGATTAAACGTCCCGATACTGTTGCGGGCCAATGCCTCAAACTCTGCGAGATTGCCCTTAAATTCTGCCAACTCCTTGCGACTCAGCGCCTTTTTGGCTTCTGCCAGCGTGATCTCATTGTTATTGGCATACCGTCCATAAAAGGCATAGATTTGCGCAGTCAGGTCCTTTTTGGCCTGCTCAAAGGCTGCCACCATTTCTTTGAGACGGTTATTGACTGCCTTTTCATAGCGTCTGACGCTCTCCGCCGCGCGCTGCTCCCAGTAGTTACTGCTCATTGCCTACCTCTTGCGGTTGTCCAAAGCTGTCCATCATGTTCTGCAGCGCCTCCTCCTGCTCCTTTTTAACAAGCTCATCCTCTGCATCCGGGTCATCGATGTCCGGGTGCTTGCGGCGCTTGGTGTAGTCCGACATAACGGTGGAGGGAGTGGAGTTAAGCCGCTCAACAATCTCATTGTCGACTTTGGGCTTGTTGCGGGTCCATGTCTGCTCGATGGTCAGGTCATCAGTCCTGCCAAGGTGTGCGAGGATGGCGCGCACTAACTTATTGAGCGCCACCTCAAACTGTGCCTGCATCATGCCCGCTTTGAGTTCGAGCAGGCTGTACAGGTGATCCACATAGGCCCCGGTTGCCTGCCCGGTGCGTTCTGGGTTCGGGTCGACGCCCATGCCGGATATGTATATCTGCTTTTGCAGGATGGTCAGTGCCGCATCTCTGGCCTCATGCGGGATTTCGATGGACAGCTTGTCCAGCCCGCCGTTTTCGTCCACGGTGACATATTTCTGCGCCTTGATCTGCTGCAGGAGGTTGATAGGTTTGTTGACCTGCTTTAAGCGCGGGTCGCCGTCCTCGTCGTAGAGGATATTGCCCTCCTCATCCCGCTGGGGGATGCTGATTGTCTGCTCATTTTCGCCGGTGTAGTTCTTGAGCACCCATACAATCTCCTGGATGTCATCCAGATCGTTGGCAAAACCGGAGATGACCTTGTCGTACATGTCGATCAACTCTTTGTATTTCGGCAAATCGCCCTGTTCTTTGTCGTTGTTACAAAATTCGATAAATGGAATCTCGTCAAAATCATTTGGCAAACCTGTCACCGGTTCACCGTCGATCATCAGTTCCTCCGCCTCCAGTTGCCCGCCCTTGAGGTAGAGCACACCATCCTTGTCCCACACCTGATAGTGCGGTATCTGCTGCCCCAGGCTGTCCTCCAGGGTATACCGGCGAACCAGTGCAATCATTGGTCGGGAGATGTCCATCGGGTCGGTAAATTTGACACACTCATCCGCCCGCAAAGCCGCCATCCGAAACTTGCCGCTAGTGTCAACCCAATACTGTAACCACGCCTTGCCGCCGTTGGTCGCATAGGTTGCAAGGTCAGTCATCACCTTTTTGTATTCGTCTCCCAGCGTCTCTTTGACATCTTTTGACAGTTCGTCATCCTGTCCAACCGTAAAAATCGGCGGATAGGTAAAAAGGTAAGCCACCTTTTGGACCGTCATAATCTCATGCCAATTGGTCGGGATGCGGTTGTCTGCCGATCGCAGCGGATTGTTTCCCAGCTCCTTTAGGTAGTTGTTGACCGCGTCGATTGCTGCCGCACCTGTACGCCTAATGTCGCTGTCGTTGGCGTAATATCGCTCACTTACCTCGACGCGCTTGTGCCATTCGGCAAATTCCCGCTGCGCCTTGCGGATATACTCCCGCGCCTGTTCTAGTTCCATTTACATCCCTCCAATCCGCAGACCTTTATTTTTGTAAAGAACCGTCTGCACAAAGTAACGCATGTCATCCATCGCGTGGTCGTACTGCTTGACCGGCTTGTCCTCACCTCGCTCAGCGGCTTTTTGGTCCCAGATATAGGACAAAAACTCGTCAAATATCTCATGGCAGCAGTCGCAAAACAGCAGCCTACCCGCGTTGAGCTCGGTGGAGACGTTGGCAATCCCGCTCAGGACGTCATTGTCCGCCTGCCGCACCCGATACTCCCCGTGGCGCTTGATGCACTCGATAAAACTCGCCGCCGACGGGTCCACAATCACCGCAACCGGCTTTTTGCCGCCGGTGTTGTCGGTAACCAGGTTGTGCAACTCTCTGTAATGCTCCTCATCCGTGCGTTGCCGCATCTGCTTGACGCTGTCAAAATAGCTGTCTGCCACCCGGTACCATTTGCGATTGTACAGGCCCCAAAGGCCCATGCTCGTTGGGTTGTGGGTGCCGTAGTCTATGGAGACATAATACTTTGCATAATCGCGCGGCTTTGATTTGACAACGTGCTTTGCCTCGTCAAATTGCGGATAGATGATGCCGTCAGCCGCCACCCACTTACCCAAAATGTACCGGTCGTAAAACACGCCGCTGTACATGGAGCGGTAGCGCGCCTTGATCTCCTCGGTGAGAGCTGGGTTGTCGTCCAGTTCAAAGTGTAGGTGCAAGGCGTTGTGCTTTTCAGGCTTTTTAACCCACTCCTCGTAAAACCAGTGTTTCGGTGACTCGGGGTTGCAGTTAAACCAGAACCGGCTGCCCTCCACACTGCAGCGGGCAAGCGCCTGCTCCACAAAGGAGCGCGGCTGCAGCGCCACCTCGTCAAACAGCACGCCCGCGAGGGTACGGCCCTGGATGAGGGAAAAGCTGCTCTCATCTTTGCCGCCGAACACCTCAAAGATGTTTTGATGCTTGCCGTCCGATACCAGCAGCACCTTGTCAGCGCGCCGCCAGCTCAGGTTATATTTGTCCTGCGCCCAGGTGACGCCCAGATAGGGCACGACGATGTTTTTGACGGTGGAATCCACCGTCTTGCCGCAGATCGCAAACCGCTGACCATTGTACCGTCTCATTGCATCATCGACAAAAGCAAGCATCATAAACGAGGTCTTGCCCGAACGGATTGCGCCGTCTGCAATGAGGGCGTCAAAACGCGTAAAGGGGAAGGCCATGATCTGCCTCTGCTTTTGGCTAATCGGCATTGTCCTCCCCCTCCAATCTCTGTGCCTCCTCGATCAGTGACTTGGTTAGCGGGTCCTCAGTGCGCTCGCTTGTTTGCTTATATCCTGCCGCCGCAAAGCGTTTCATCAGACTATCGCCTGCCTTAAGCCGGTCCGACAGCGACGCTTCCAGGCCAAATTGATCTTTGACCTCTCCCCGCATTACCGAGGAGTAAAATTTCAGCACTTCATCGGTATCGGCGATTAGACACTTGTCCATTTCCGCCCGGCGGGATTCAATATATTCGGATATGGCTAGTTTAGTCAAGTTTTGCTGCCCGATTGATTTCGCGCTGTTTTGACTGTATCCCGCTTTCCTTGCTGCCTCGGTCGCATTCCCCGTTTGTAGGTAATATTCACAAAAATCTTTTTGCTTTTTGGTTAATTTCATGCGCTGCCACCGCCATACAGCTCCGCCAGCTTTTGCACAACCTCCGACGCTTTATAGGTCTGCAGCAACGTTACGGTCTTTTCGGTCTCGCCCACCTTGCGGGTGGCAGTCATCACATACTTTGTCACCATGCGCTGGCCCTGCTCCGACCACGTCTGGAATTGGTTGATCTTGACTTTATCACCACGCAGACAAAGCGCGGTTTGCAGCTTGTACATCAGTTTTCGCATATTCATTTTGCGCTCTGCCTCCTTAATCTCTAAAAAATCCCCTGCTGTTGCCCCAGGGGAAGGCGCTGCATTACCCGGTGCAGCAGCGGGTAGAAAGGAGGTGTTCCAATGAACAATCTATAAAAACAGGAGATGTCAGATAAACAAAAAGAGCCGTCTGAAATCGGGTACTCTCAATGAGTATCCAAAATCAAACGGCTCAGGCTCAAAGGCTCAGGCTCAAACTGTCACGCATATCTCGCGCCGACAATGTTTGCACAATATGTATATGTTTTTGGCTTCGCTCTCCAGATCAATGCGGCAAAGTTTTTTCCCGCAAATCGGACAGCAATACCAGAGCTTTTTCTCCTTGCTATTCATTCTAATTATACCATTTTCGCACGGCTTTTGCAAGCGTATCACCTCGATTTAAAATTTTTGTTTCCATATGCAGGATATTTCCCCTTCCTCGTTTTCGGATTCAAGCCTGTTTTTTAAATCTCATCTATCCACGCATACTTTTTGGATATTCTCTCGATCTCACTCTCCACCCAATCCCTAATAGGGTCTGCGGGAAAAATCAGTCTGTCCAGCCTTTCTATCCAAGATTCCCGTTTTGGCGGTATATATTGACACATACTGCTATCCACACGATTAAATGTCGCACAACACGCCATAGAATTATAGGACGGTGTAATCGAATTAATTGACTGGTTTATCATATCTGTCTGAAACCTCATCGCCTGCTCCATTTGCATTGTCTGCAAGGCTATGGCTGATTCTGGATTCCAGCAGATAGATTGTGAAGGGGAATACATTGTGTAGATACATGGGCTTTGGTCGTCCACGGTTAGTCCTCCTTTGGCTCAAATTCGCTGCAAAAGTTTGTTTCCTCTCGTCCTTGGTCGTCCAGGCTACAATAACCTACCCCCGGCCCTTCGCTATGATACTGAAAACAATCTTTGCACCTCCCAACCGGCGGGGCAGCGCGGGTGTTCCATTTAGCAAGAGTATCTTTAAAAGTCCCATATTCCACTTCGATATAATTCCCGCAACTGCAACTTACAGAGAATCCATCGTAATCGATATCAATATCATTTATCATTTCAGCAGGAATATCATCCGATCGGTATGGAGCATCGACATAAAGTTTGTCACTGCCACAATAAGGACACGGCAACACAATCCTTTTTTCCGTACACTCTTGCTGCGCCTCATGATCTCCCAGCAGCGCACGGCGGATCAGTTCTTTGTCGGTCATCATTTCTCCCTCACTTTTCGAAACCCTGCAAAATAAGCCATCCCACAATTTCCGTCAGAGCACCGATGCGGTATTTGCATCCTGTCTCTTATACACATCTCCGAGCCC
>ERZ1090864.481-NODE-483-length-22340-cov-16.975050_pt1 | contig 22340 bp, 21 predicted proteins | sample MGYA00478479_ERZ1090864 | MGnify/ENA primary metagenome ERZ1090864 (study PRJEB33644, sample SAMEA5815743) | chicken gut metagenome | biome: Chicken; feature: Gastrointestinal Tract; material: Caecum | place: Ireland | collected 2019-01-01 | study: A study of the...
GGATCAGTTTATCCATATCATATGCTTCGCTTACCCGTGCCAGCTTCCTCTGCTTTAATGCCTTCAGAATCTTCGGAATCTTTTTATACTGTGTAACTCCTGCTACGCACAGAAATGTTTTCCCCGTCATGTAGTGGGCAATCGTTCCTTTCAGCGGGCCTTCTGTAACATATACTTCCTCAGCATCTGCATCGCCGATCATATGAACCGGACTGCCAGATGATGTTCCCATATTCCGGCCGCCGCTGGAGAACCAGACATATTTCCGGTCCTCTATCACCTCATCCGCTCGAATCTGCATCCCCTGAATCTTTCCGTCAATCGTCCTGACCGGCATCAGGAACCCGGAATTTCTGTTATGGAAATTTAACGTCCACTGTCCGTTTTTATCCTGATAGAATCCCGGCACTCCCTGTACGGTACATCCTTCCTCAAGCAAAGTCCCCGTCAGTTTTTTTAAACCGAAAACAGGGGTGCTGCGATATCCTTCGTGACGGATCTGCTCCTCTGTCAATCCCCGTCTCGTCAAATCTTCTAAGTGCTTTTTTGAAAGAGATAAATGGGAGAGCAGCATCGAATATGTATGATGGATCTCATCCTCTGAGGCTCTGATACTTTCAGGCACACCCTTTTCCATATCTTCCCATGCAATAAACTCTGCAGCTTTGGCAGGTTCCTTAAGGACAAGTTTTTTACAGATCTCATCATACGCTTCCCGCGCCGTCAGATTATAATAACTGGCGTAAAGTCCTAACATTCCGCCTCCTGCGCCGCATTTCACGCATCCATAGACATTTTTTCGATAATTAATATTCATTTTCGCCTTGCCACCACAGAAGATGCAGTTAAAATCACCGTCCTCTGCATGACTACGGACAGGGCGAAGGCCCATTAACTCCTGTACATCCCTAATGCGAAAAGGGAAATCTTCTACGCGGTGTTTCATGCCAATTCCTTTCTGCGACTCCCCACAGGGAGCCGCATCTTAACAATTATCTTCAGGCTGCCTGTTCAAGCAGTACCCGTGCTGCAGCTCGGAGCAGATTGTTTCGTCCTTTGTAGTTATTCACATACCACTGCAAAGATCCGGGATTCTCTATTGCAAGCTGCCCCATTGTCTTTCCACTATTTACACCGTTTCCATCGATCACAACAGATTTTGCCTGCTCAAAATTCAACAGACGGATCAGCTCATCCACAGGCTTTCTTATGTCCAAAGCCGCCGATGCCTGTTTTCCTGCCGTCCGCCCCTGGGGATATGTGGTTCCCCCATTTGGAGGAGCAGTTCTATACATAGGCTGTGGTGCTGACTGATATCCAGTGTTTGGAAAATAATCCGGGTTCTGTGTACCTTGAGAACCATTCTGGTTTTCAAAATGAGGAGCGCCCTGGGGAATTGGGATACCAGAATCCACCGGATTTGGATCACGTTCTTCCATCTCTAAATTGGAATCATTTTCTTCCCCTTCAATGAACTGAATCCCGTATCCTGCATCTGCAAGAGCGCGTCCGGTTGCGGCTGTCTCCGCCGTTTCCAGAAATTTATCACCGAACTTCGGATCATCAGTCCGAAATTTCTGAGACAGAGCGCAGGCCACATAGCTGTCTGGCTGATCTTCCTTATCCAGATAGACTTTTGCCTCAACGATCGCCATGTTCTCATTGAGAGAAATAATCTTTTTACTGATCTTTCCATTCGGATTACACAGCCGGAACCAAAGTTTTCTGAACTTCACATCCAGATAAAGCTGTGGTTCTTTTCCCTCCTTTTCGATCACTCTTGCAAACTCCATCGGCTCAAATCCATCAATCCGATTCAATGCAGCGACCGCCTTTGAACGGTTATATAATGGTTCACTCATATTGTCGTTTCTCCTTTCGTAAAAGAAGAGCAGATCATCCCTTATAGAATAGAATCCGCTCTTTCCTCATTTTCTGGAAATTAAATTGCCAGTTTTAATTGTTCACAATCTGTTTCCTGTACATTTTCAGTTGCAGTATGAAATTCTGCAACAATCCGTTTCGCCAGTATTGTATTTCTCATGCCACGGTTATCCGTCCGGATTGCCTGATACAATGCAGCTTGTTCCCCTACTATAATCAGCTTTTCTTTTGCTCTGGTCACGGCAGTATATAAAATTGGACGGTTCAGCATGGTATAAAAGCCCTTGATCCACGGAAGGATCACTACGGGATACTCTGAGCCCTGTGATTTATGTACAGTTGTTGCATAAGCAAGCTCAATCTCATCCATATCTTCGGCAGAATAGATAATCTCCCTGTCGTCCGAAAACAACAGTTTTGCCTTCTTCCTGCCTTCCTCGTCCAGAAAGAACTGCCGGATGATTCCCATATCTCCGTTACTGACCAGATCCCTGTTCTTTGTCTGTATAATCTTGTCGCCTTCCCGAAACTTTCGTTTGCCAACCGACATCGTCCGTTTCCGGCTGTCCTGGGGATTTACAATTTCCCTTAGCACCTGATTCAGCTCATTTACACTGGCAGCACCGCGTTTCCGATAGGGTGTCAGTACCTGAACATCATCTATGCTTTTATCCTGAAGTTCCTGCCGGAAGACTTTCTGCACCAAAGCAGCAGTTTCCTCTGCGCCGCTGCACTCCAGAATCTGAAAATCATCTCCTGTGTGTAAGGCTCCGGTGTTGCCCTTGATTCGCTGTGCATTTTCATAAATCCGGATATGCTCTGCCTGCCGATAAACCAGATCCAATACCGTAACCGGGATGAGTCCACAATCGATCAACTGCCGGAACACTTCTCCCGGCCCTACGCTGGGAAGCTGATCTGCATCTCCGATACACAGAATACGGACGTTCCGCTTAATATGCCGGAAAAACTCGTAAGCAAGCCGCATATCTACCATGGAAAATTCATCTACGCACAGGAAGTTCGCATCCAGATATTCAAAATTCTCATTGAGCTCATCATCTCCTGCAAGGCCCAGTGCGGAATGCATTGTAGAAGCATTGTCTTCACCAGTACTTTCTGCCATCCTTCTTGCTGCACGCCCAGTCGGAGCCATCAACTGCACTTGATCATCACACAACTGTTTCTGAATATAGAGGATCACCTTCAATACCGTTGTTTTTCCGGTTCCCGGTCCTCCCGTGATAATAGATACAGGATGTGCGAATGTCATGCGTACTGCTTTCGCCTGTGCTTCTGAAAGCCGGATGTTCAACACCTGCTGGGCTTCTGCCAGCTCTTTCTCCACATTGTAGAGCGGTACTTTATCCAGCAGATGGGCGACAAGCATTTTTGCCGTCTCCCTTTCCATTTCGTAGAAGCCATACTCATAGATACGGTTTCCCTCCACAATAAGATCACGCTGCAATGCCAACTGATACAAAACCCTCTGGATCTGCCGTTCATTTACAGCCTGCTGGGGCAATTCCGCATTCAGCAATTCCAATGCCTTCGAAATAAGGCTCTTCTGATACAAATATAAATCTCCCTCGCTGGCTGCTTTTTTCATCAAATATGAAATACCGCCTGCAATACGAATGGGATCATTCAGGTTCGCATTAAACTTTTTCGCAATCTTATCAACCGTAAGGAAACCAAAACCTTTGATCTCGCAGAGCTTATAAGGGCGCTGCCGAATAATCTCCGGTGCCATCGAGCCAAACTCAAGAAGTATTTTCTTCACCTGACTTGATATTATCTTGTAAGGTGCAAGAAATGTCATTAACTCCCGAAAGCTCTGATTTTCACTATAAGCGCTCTTGATCTCATCCAGCTTTTTCTCATTGATTCCTCGGATTGCTAAGAGTTCCTCCGGATGCTGCTCCATGATCTCCAGGGTATCCAGTCCAAATCGGTCAAAGATTGCCTGAGCTGTCTTTTCTCCAATCCCCCGGATGGCCCCCGATGACAGATATCCGATAATTCCTTCCTTCGTTCTCTTTACGATCTCCATATGTGCTTCTACTTCAAACTGTGTACCGTACTTGGGATTGTTTACCCAGTATCCGGTCAGCTCATATGTGAGATTTTTGATCAACGGAAGATTCTTTCCTACTGCCGTAATTATGAATCCGTTACCAGCCGGCTTTTTCCTTGCCTCATTCGGAATCGAAGGATCTGCAGTCCAATAAGCCGCTATCGTATATCCGTTGGTTTCATTCAGAAATATCTTTGACTGGAATCTGCATTTCATCCAACTGCCCCCAATCCTTTACCGGGATCAGCGTCTGCTTTTTAGCCGGAAAATACCGGAATACAGCCATCTGATCCTGAAATGCTTTTTTAATCTCTATCTCCATACCGCTGCTGATCCGGCTGCCGCAGATAATAAGCAGATGGCAGTGCTCCAGCACCGACATACCGAAAGAAAGGGCAAGCGCCCTTTCTTCCGGATCGTGGTCATCCAGCAGCTCCGGTAAATATGCATGGGGTGCATAAGCCCGGTATCCGAATTCTTTTGCAACCTCTGCCACACACTGTCTTGCATACACCATATTCTGCTGTATTTCCTGATCTGTTTCCGCAGATAACGGAGAACAGATATATGCTTTTACCTTTGTATCCATCAGGCAGCCTCCTTTTTCACCCGGAAGGTACGACTGACAGATTCAGACACTACGTCAGCATAAGCGTCCGGATACAGGTTCTCCAGCTTCGTGATATTCTCTTTATTCACAATTTTTCTGCTGGTAGGATTATAAGTAATTCTGTACCTGTCACTTCCAGATAACAGTACTGCTGAACAATTTTTCCCCAGTTTCTCCACAAAGGGAATACTTAAGGCTTTCTGCTCCTGGTCAATCTTTCTCCTCATTGCATCCAGCCGTGATTTCCGTTCCGCCAACTGAAGATAGCGGTCAATCTGGTTCTTATCCTCTTCATCAAGATTAATTGGCGGAAGCGTCTGATCCGGCGTACCGGCATATCGGCGGATACTCTCCAGCACCAGATCCGGCTGCTCCTCATACGGAGGTTCCCGTCTTACCTGCACCTGCTCCATCCAGAAATACTTCTCTTTCTCAATGAGCTGTTCTTCCAGATCAAGATCTCTGTCAATCCTGCGGATAAAAAACTCCGAGTCATTGTTTCCATACAGGCAGGCTATATAGGCCACCTTATAGTTTTTAACTGCCATGTAATGTCGGCACTGCCACTCATAATTAATTGGCACCTGATTATCTTTCCACTTGAACTGGCTGTTATAATTGCAGGTTTTACATTCCAGAATACCTTTTGTTCCATCTGGGAAAGAAATCACAAAATCAAGATCCGCAATCATAAAGGGATACAGGGGATGGCTGTACATATTCTTATCCTCGTATACTTCAAACCCAGTTTTTCTTGAGAAGATCATTGCGACCAGCTCTTCCAGACGATTTCCAACCTGTTTCGCAACCCAGTTGTCCTCCTCCGGATCAATCCGGATCGGTTTCCGTCCGATCTTATCGTAATAGAGATCTCGCCTTGTGGCCCAAGGGGAAACTCCCATCACAATCGAAGCCTCACTGCCTCCGATTCCAAGCCGCCGGTCCTTCAGCCATTCCTCCCTTGTCAGGTTTGCTGTACTCTTAATAATGTTTGGTTTATAGTTCAAATTCAGCATCTATGTCCTCCTTTATTTCCATGCAACGGTTCCGGATACATCAAATTCGCTCCAGTCATACTTCAGCATTCTCATCAGTTTTTCCTCCAGCCTTAAAAGCTGGGCATTGCCGCTTCCTCTGCAGGCCGCAAAGAAAAGCACCTCATTCAACGCATAATAGATTTCATGCGCATTCGTAGGTCCTTCCCCGCTCTGTGCCACAAAGAGGTCAACTGCCTCGCTCCCGATCTTTTTGCCAATATCCAGCTTGTTGATCAGACCGATCATGGTATTAACCGGATGTTCAATCGGAATCTCAAGTAATCTCTCCAAATTTTCGATTGCCTGTTTATAACGGGGATAAATCTGATTTAACTGTTCCTTGAAATACTCAATATCTGCTTCCCCGGAATGGGAAATGCGAATCGGATCTCCCAGGTTGATCACCTGGTTATTGCTGTCACAGAGCAGCATCTGACTGATTGTAACGCTCTTAGCCGCCACATCAGATGTAGAAAGCCTAAGTGCCGGTGCATAAACCCGGCGCTTAATTCCGTACTGTCTCAAAGCACTCTGGTAGGCATCCACAAGTTCCGGATTTCCTGAAAGTTCCCACATAGCCGTGGCGGAAGAGTGATCATATGAGCCGGAAGACTCAATATACTTTGTTCCAGGATAGTTCTTATAGAGATAGAAGATCGTCTCCTGAAAGATCTGTTCCATATTCAGGATTTTATAATCCGTCATATCTCCGCCATGAACAGCCGCCACTTTTCCGTCAGAAAGCCGGATCAATGATAATCCTTTTGCAGTCTGCAGGCACATATTCACAATCCGGGCGTACCGTTTCCGGTCCAGACGTTTTAATCCGTCTCCTTTAACTCCCGCCCGTGATAAGATTGTATGGATGGCGCAGTCTCTGACAGGGAGATATTCCCCTGGGAAATCAGTTCCCGGCACTTTCAGCATCAACTGTGTGTGATTTTTCGTATCTGACAGGATTTCCTCATACTGGGGAAGTCCTGCATATGCTTTCTTCACCTTCTCATCTTCCATAGGAATCAGCCGCAGCGCCTTTGTCGGTTTTCGCAGCCATTTACAGTGATTCATTCGGTTCCGCAGGAATTCCATCAGATCCCCTTCTTCTGCGAACTGAGTACAGAACCCATCCGCGTACACATTTGCTTCATTCATGTTTCTTTCCACCTTTCTTATAATGATTTATTCATCAACAGCACGAAGCTGTTTCTGACAATAAAAAAAGAATGGACAAAACATACTCGTTCTTATCCATTCTTATCGTTGTGGCAGATCTGCCTAAATATAAAAAACGCCATAAACACCCACGCGGGCAGTCTACGGCACCTATCTACAATCATAAACAACCTATGCTCGGATGACAGATTTTTCTGTCATCTTTCATTCCCGGGATTCTCATTTATCCCAGAACTTCCCCGCCAGGGGTACGCATAAACAATAATACACTCGTATACTAACACAATATATAGTATGTGTCAATTATTCAAATCCATATATCATGTTATTTACTCTCAATTATAATCTCAATCTTTTCCCGTAAAAAGTCACAGCAGCTTAGCTCGGAATATCCGTCTTTTCGTTCCGCGGCTTCTATTACAGCCTGACTATTACATTCTGTGAAAAATGGACAATTCTCACATCCATTTGATAATGTCTGAAGCATCCAGTCCACTTCCTTCTGTGTTCCTGTTACCCTCACTTCCGTCACTCCCCCTATTGCATAATTTCCCGACATACCGGAACTATAAATCATATAATATTCTGTTTTTAAAACATCTTATTTTGCTTTCAAAAGAATATACATATATTTTATTCCGTAATTTCATGTCTGTAAATAGTATAAAATTTCAAAGTAGAAAGAGGTGATATTTTGGATTCTAAATTCATTGCGGACCGCATAACAGAACTTCGTTTGAAGAAAAATGTGTCAGAATATCAGATGAGTCTGGATCTTGGACGGAATAAGACGTATATCCAGTCCATTACGTCCGGACGCAATCTCCCCAAAATGAACCACTTTCTCGATATCTGCGATTACCTGGGTGTTACCCCTATGGAATTCTTTGATGATGAGCTGCATCACATCCCATTGCAGCAGAAGGCAAATGAGCTGCTAAAGCAGTTGGATGAAGAGGATCTGCTTGCCGTCATCTCTATCTTAAACCGACTGGCGGCAAAACACAAATAGAAGATAATGGAAATAAGGGGAGTATAATGGAAGGTGTTTTAGAAAAATTTAGTATATATGATTTTTTCAATTTATTATTTAGCGGTGGCATTTTAATCGCCGGAATTCATATACTGGGATTTCCATTATTAGAAATTCTCTATAATGATATCCATCTGCCCGAAAGTGAAATTTTATTTTGTGCAGTTATTTTGTTACTGTGTTACGTTATTGGATTTGCGCTACAAGCCATATCATCTATTGTAGGAAAAGGCATAAAAATCCAGTCCAAGATGACCTCAACATTTTTATTAGACGGCAATAATGTAATCAAAAACACTGTAAAATTAAGGATTTATCAAGAGAAGGCAAAAGAACTCTTCATTCGCAAAAATATTCATGTCAAAGATAATAATTTTACACCAGAGCAATGTGAATATTTCTTTGCTTATTTTCTGCGAATATTTATACGGTATCAGTAACTTTTTTTCATCTTCATTAAGTGATCGCCTGCGTGCTACAATTTGTAGTTCATTTATTGTTAGCAGCATCTCGTCCTTCATCTTTTGCTTTAACACGGTAAATAATTTTTCTGCCAATGAAAGCATTCTTGTTTCCTTGTCCAAATCATATGCATGAAGACAATCCAAAACTAATCCTAATAACTGCCCTTGCTCAAACTCATTGATTTTCTCCATTTCATTTATTAACATTTTTTCATCAAATAAAATATTTTGTATATCATCTCCACGTAACGCAAACCAGCGGTTTATACAATGTTTTTCTCCTTCTGGGGTTTCGACTAATATTGCAAAGCGCTTGCCTGCTTCAAGAAAATTACGAACAATATATCCATCGCCACTTTTCTCATACTCTAACAACAATCTTTTTTCACCAATTATCTGTTTATAAATATTACATTCTTCACCTTTTGCAAACGGAAGTGAGACAATACTCTTTTCAATCAAGGCCCGTTTCAGAAACAGTAATGACTGTTCAGCACTCATAGCGTCAGATGTCTTTAACAACCTTTTAGAAATCTTTAACTCATCAACCAATTTTCCTATCCTTAAAACACGTTCGTAATACTTAAGAAAGTCTTTCCTAAAACTTGATTGTATTAATCTTATTTCTTTTTCATTAATCTGAAGAGTTTCTATCCAACATTCACTTGCATTGGCAAATGCAACAATTAACTCTGCGTTCTTATAAGTGACATAAAAATTTATATTTGAACTTTCTAAGACTTTTATGGTAAGCTGTTGTGTATCTTCATTGCAAATAAACGCTATCGCTTCGTTAATCAGTAGTGTCGTCGTATTCTTTTTATAAATACGTTGAACAGGATAGCTCTGTCCAATTTTATCGTCAATTCTGATCCATATTTTCCCCGGCACTGCTGTTGTCAAATCCGTTATCAACATCGGAATAATCCTGTCATTCTTCTTCATGTAAAAATATGTTATTGGATTTTTCACCATTGCTATTGCAGGATCTGTATATTTCCCCCGTAATGTTGAAACAACAAATTGAGATGCGCTATCGTAATCAGGTATGGGCATATCTTTTGTAATATAGGCTTGCCTAGGTTTATTTTCGCAAAACAACACGCATAATTGTTCCAGTTCTTTAAAAGTTTCTATTAAGGCCAAGTCGATTGTTATATGATCCTGTTCTTCTTTATCCTTAATTATTTTCATAAGATCGACCGGTAACAATAATTTGGCATACATTTTAACAAAACCGGTTTCTTTTTGAATCGCTCCTACAAAAAAAATTGTGCCACCATTTTTTAAATAGTTTTCTAAATCCCTAGTACGCACGGAATATCGTATACTTTTTTCTTGTGGCAATGATTCAAATACCTTTCCTTTTACCTGAATAGGTATTAGAAATTCATTTCCCGTTGCTTTTGGCTTTTTATTTTTAAAATAGATAATGTTCCCATCCCACGAAATAGTTGTATCATTCATATGAATGTCTGATTCTTCAAGGTATTCTGACATTGCGCACATTCTCTGTAGCTCTGATATAGAAAAGGTCTCTTGGAAACTCATAGTCTGTTTCTCCTAATTTCCCTATATTCTTTTGTTTTCATAACACAATTATACTATGGATTAAACTATATTGTCACATCTTTCATAGCTTATTCCTACTAATTAGCAGAAATATTAGTATTCAAAAAATTCCAAATAACTTATTTTTCACGTTTCTTTTTTACAAAGGGTTATTTCCCCTGATATCTGTCCTTTGACAATTTCATACCTGCCTCGGTGGTCATAGAGGTGCTTCAGACAGTATTGCATTCCGCGTACCTGCAGCTTAATCCTGGCACAGCCAGACCTGATACGTGGCTTAAACAAAAAGGCACAGGAACTGAACCGGCGGCAGTCTCTTTTAATCTGACATAAGAGTGAGGTGTTTTTTTGAATAAAACAATAAATCCGGATGATTTCCGGGCCTATTCCGTACTTGAGATTTCACAGATGCTCGGAGTAGGTAAAACCAAAACAAGAGAAATGCTTGATAGTGGAATATTGCCGGTAACAAAAATCGGTCGGCAGTATTTTACTTCTCCTACATCCATACAGGACTTTCTGAAGAAAAACATCGGGAAAAAATTGTTTTTTTAGGATGCGGCCAAGGGATTGCCACAGGTATTTATCTATATTACAATAGACCCATACCTTAGTTGGCACGATTTTGGCTCTGAAAGGAGTAAATCATGGCAACAACAACGAAAGGTACACAGCAGAAACGACGATCCAAGGGTGATGGATCTATCTTTAAAAATAAGAGAGGAGGATGGACAGCCCGATACAGAAAGAAAGGGCTACCGGATAAAGAATTTAGCGCACCCACCAAAGGAGAAGCAAAAAAATTACTGGATGACTGGAAAGTTAAGATTGCAATACAGGATGCAATTACCAGCAATATTAAAGTCTGTGACTATGCGCAGAAATACTTTCAGCGTAAGTTATTATACGTCGAGGCAGGTCTCCTTAAGCAAAGCAGCCTGGATCGTATAGAGCGGACATATAATACTCATATACGAGACACCGAAGCTGCGAAATTATCCTTCAATAACTTAACTGCCGATGATATCACGCAGACAATTACTGCAAAGAAAGATTCATTAAGCTATTCATCCTTAAAGAAAATTTATCTCTTTTGGTCAGCAATGATAAAGCACGCGAAAAATATGGGAGAGCTTCCAAACAGCTACTCGATTATGAATTCTGTGATTATGCCGGTAGAAAATTCTCTGCCTGTAGAAACAAAGGAGATTGAGATTATTGATGAGAAGGATATCCCGATCATCGAAGAAATCGCAATGATGCCCAGCCCTAACCGGAATGAACGTTTTCTGTACCGGTACGGTCCTGCAATCGTATTTCTTTTAAATACCGGTCTCAGAGGCGGTGAACTTCTGGCGCTGGGGAAATCAAAGATTCTCCGGAAGGATTCGCGTCGCTATATCAATATCAACAGAACATTAAGCCGTGTAAAAAACCGCGACAAAGATGCTAAGACCAAAACAAAGCTGATACTTACCGATCCAAAGTATCCAAACAGCGTCAGAATTGTTCCGCTGAATAAAAAAGCGGACTTTTGTCTCGAATGTATGTTGGAACTGTACGACACAAACTATTTTGACAAGGATCTGATCCTCGCAACACAGAATCATATCAGCCCGACCTTGCAGAACCTGAGAAATACATTAGTAAAGATCTGCCGCCGGGCCGGAATACAGGAATATTCCTTACATGCATTAAGACATACATTTGCAACCCATATTGTCCGTAAAACAACAAATATGGGTGAGCTGAAGGATGCAGCGGAATTATTGGGAGACAGCTATGATGTAGTTATAAAAACTTATTTTCATACTGACTCACAAAAGAAAGTGGATCTGGTGGATGCAATCGCATAATTCCGTCCACCTTATCGTCCACCTTATGAACCGATTTTATTCGATTTTCAGCGGTTTCCAGCGGTCTTAAGTTTAAACTTTTTTGTTGGAATGAGTTTAGAAAAGGTGATACAAGAAAAAAATTTTTTGTTGGTCAAAAAAATTTGCCACCTTATTTTTTTACAAGTCTCGAAAAATAAAAAGAACCCGAAAAACGTTGATTTTCCGGGCTTTTTGAGAGGCGCAGACCGGATTTGAACCGGTGCATCAGGGTGTTGCAGACCCACGCCTTACCGCTTGGCTACTGCGCCATGATTAAAAAATATGGTATAGATTTGTCAAAGTTCTGGTACATAACTGAGTGGTGTAGTTCTGGTGTTGCAGACCCACGCCTTACCACTTGGCTACTGCGCCGCACTATGGACACTCAGGGAGCAAGATCTGCTCTCTGAGTGCGACTGACCCCGACGGGAATCGAACCCGTGTTACCGCCGTGAAAGGGCGATGTCTTAACCGCTTGACCACGGGGCCATAAAACTGTCACTGCTTTTGCAGTGACCGCCTTTTATGCTAACATATAAGAGCTGCAAATGCAAGCACTTTTATACAGTTATTATCTGTCCATCATCTTACAGAACAACATCGCCACTCCTGTGCTTACCGCCGTCGCCACGATGCCTGCTCCCACGATGGCCGCCGGGTTTGCGCTCCCATACTGGCTCCGGTAAGCGATCACATTCACAGGGATCAGCTGGAGGGATGAAATATTTACAATGAGGAAAGTACACATCTCATTGCTTGCGATTCCCTTATTCCTTGCCGGACCTGCTGCCCTCCCGGCTCTCCTGTCATCCTCCAGCTTTCCCAGCTCCTCCATGGCCTTCAGCCCGGCGGGCGTGGCTGCCCAGCCAAGCCCCAGGAAATTAGCAATGAAGTTCGTTGCAATATGCTCCTCCGCCTTGTGTCCCTCCGGTATTCCCGGGAAGAGGAAACGGAGCAGCGGGCGCATTTTACGCGACGCCATCTGTACGATCCCCGCTCTCGAGGCGATTTCCATAATGCCGGTCCAGAACGCCATCACCCCGATCATAGTGATGCACAGCGTCACCGCCTCCTTTGACGAATCCAGCGCCGCGTTCGTGATAGCCTGCATCCTCCCATTAAAAGCCCCAAACATAACTCCCACCAGGATCATCCCTGCCCACAGATAATTCAGCATAATTCTTCCTCCCCGACACACAGACAAAGCCCAGAACTCTTTTTATCGCTTAAGCGGCGCTCTGTCATTTTATTCTCCGCCGATTTTCCACATATAATCTTCCACGATCTCAAAAGGCGCCGGTCCCACTTCCAGCACTGCTTCGTGGAACTCTTTCTGGGAGAAATCCTCCCCTTTCTCCTCTGCCCAGTCCTTTTTCAGCTCCAGGAACTCCACATATCCGATATAATATTTCAGGTAATTTGCCGGAGAACCTATGATCAGCTCATAGATTTCTTCCACAGTGTCTGCATCTGTGATTCCATAGTTTGAAAAAAATTCCACTGTGTCCATGCGGCTCCATCCGTCATAATGGATGCCCATATCCGCAAGAGCGTACAGCCCAAGTATGATCGAACCGTTCTTCTGCAGAATCACGGCCTGCTCCTTTGGCAGAGGCGTAAGATAGTAACTTCCCATTTCCGCATAGGTCGCCCATCCTTCCACATAGCCGCCGAAATCCATCAGGCTGCGGATAGGGTCTGGATCTGTACTCTCATAATAAATCGTCTGATACAGATGCCCCGGATATCCCTCGTGCGCCAGCGTCGTAAAGAGGGTCAGGTCGTTTCCCATGTGGCCCTGGTTGATATAGATCACATTTTCCCCGGTATTATCGATCGCAGGGATCATATAAAACGCAGGGCTCAGGTGCTCTTCCATCTCCTCCGGCACATATTTGACTTCCAGTTCTGTGGCGGGCGGCTCGGGAAAAGTCTGGCCAATCCCCTGTTTCAGATGGGCCAGTATGAGTTCCGCGCTCTCCTGGCCAACGGAAGCCGCTGCTTCCTCTGCCTCTCCGTAACTGATGCCCATGATCTGCTCCATGGCTTCCAGGTCATCCGTGATCTGCCGCCTCGTCAGGTCTTCCATTTCCTCCACGGAGCGGTCAGAGCCTGTGGACTGCTTCACAAGCAGCTCATAGTATTCCTTCCCCTGGGGCAGATAAACAAGCCCCTTTTCATTCTTTCCGCTGCCCTTCATGTCTTCTACGAATGAGATCAGCTTTTCATAGGCAGGTAATACATAATCCTGAATAATGAGAGCATTATCCTGTATATAGTCATTTTTTTCATTATTTGTCAACTTATTTATTTTCTCAATCCTGTCAACAAATGTGGAATACAGATAGTTCCCATCGCCCATGTCAAGAAATGCCCGGCACTGTCCGATCACCGTGTCCGCAGCATAGTCCGCCATGAACAGTCCTGCTTCCGCCTTCTGGTTCTCAAACCGGATCAGACTGTCGAAATACTCTCCTGTCGTTTTAAGGAGCGCCAGATAGTCATCTACATCCTGCCGGTCATAAAACTGATACTCTGACAGCACGACCGGGAGCTGTGTCTGCACACCGCTCACCAGGCCCAGCGGCTCCTCGTACAAGAGATATTCCGCGCTTTTATCCATGCTCCTGAGCTGATAATTCAGCACATCATAGGTAAGCCTGTTCTGTGTATCCAGGTCGTCATATGAGAATCCCAAAAGCGCCTGCCTCATATTTTCAGATGAGGCTTTTACAGCTTCCGCCTCCACATCAAAGCTTCCAAATGTCACAGGCACGTCCGTGATCCCATATTTCTCCGGTTCTTTCAGTGTATAATGAAGGTTGACTGTGTTTGACGCGGCCTCCCGGCAGAAGAGCTCCCGAGTATATTCCCGAAATCTTGCATCCTCCCCGCCGGCATTCCCGCCTGTATTCCCGACCGCATCCCGGCTCAATCCGCAGCCTGCTGCCAGCAGACCAACAGCCAGGCTTAGCGCGCCGATGGTACAGAGGATATGTTTTTTTCGTGATCGATAAGTGGATTTTATGTAGTGAGACACAAAAGACATCATAAAAGCTCCCAAGATATCTTTATTGTATCCTATGAAACGCGGCGCTTTGATATTCATATGCCTCGTCCAGCGGCGGAGCATATCCGGTCTGACATATATTTTTCCGCGCTCCTGCATATACTCATGATAAATGAGCCTTCTCCCCGGAGGTGTCTCTTGCAGATCCTTCTTTATATTTCGGACTTTATCGTCCCTTTTATCGTGCTGAGCATCGTTACCTATGGGCTCCTGTCAGGCGTCAATGTGTATGAAACCTTTATCAAAGGCGCAAAAAGCGGCTTTCTCACTGTCATCCGCCTCATGCCGACACTCATCGGTCTGATGGCGGCGGTAGGCATCCTGCGCGCCTCCGGTTTCCTGGATTTCCTGTCGTCAGTGATCGGACGGTTCTCCGCATATATCGGATTTCCCGGAGAACTGGTCCCCCTCACCATTGTTAAAATGTTTTCCTCCTCCGCCGCGACAGGGCTTCTCCTGGACGTGTTCAGGGAATTTGGGACAGACTCCCGGCTGGGCCTCATCGCTTCTATCTCCATGTGCTGCACGGAGACGATCTTCTATACAATGAGCGTCTACTTCATGACAGCAAAAGTAAAGCATTCCCGCTATACGCTTTCCGGAGCGCTCATCGCCACCCTGGGCGGGCTTGCCGCAAGCGTCTTTCTGGCCGGAGTCATGATGGGATGACCGCAGTACAGAAACTTTTACACGCGACCGCAGTGCGTAATCTCCCCGCAGACGACCACAGCGCGGAAACTCCTTTAGGATTGTGGGACAGCTTTATTTGTGCTAGAATAGTAAAAGAGTCAGTGGCCACTGACTTGTTAAAATCGATATATGGAGGTGTTTTTATGGCCAGCGTGACATTTGAACACTTGACAAAAACCTATCCGAATGGCTTCGTCTCGGTAGATGATGTGGACCTTCATATAGAGGACGGTGAATTCGTTGTTTTCCACGGTCCGAGCGGCTGCGGCAAGTCCACGATCCTACGCATGATGGGAGGCCTCGAGGACATTACGTCAGGGAATATCTATCTCGGCAGAGATCTTTTGAACGATATCCTCCCGCGAGACCGGCATCTGGCGATGGCATTTCAGAATTATACATTGTACAGGAATTTTAACGCATATGATAATATTGCCCTGGGGCTGCGGCTCCGCAATCTCCCGCGCACAGTGATAGACAACCGGGTAAAAGAAGCCGCTAGATTTTTCGGGATCACGGACATCCTTGATAAAAAGATCAGATCCCTTTCTGCGGCGGACCGGCAGAGAGTCGCTCTCAGCCGTGCCATTGTGTTCCGCCCCAACGTGCTTCTGGTGGACGAGGATTTTGCCCATCAGGATGAGAACCGACGGGGGGAAATGCTCCGCGATATTCTTAAGATCAACGAAACGCTGGGAATTACAGTCCTCTATGTGACGAACAAGCGGGAAGAGGCTGTGGGCCTGAAGAAAAAAACAGTATACATGAAAGATGGAAAAATAACAGACGTCAGATGATTTCCGGCGTCTGTTATTTTTCTTTTTCGCTGTTCAGGTAATTATAGATTTCCCGCTTCTGTACACCGCGGTCTTTGGCTGTCCTCTTCATCGCCTCTTTCTTATCCAGCCCCTGGGAAAAATACAGCTCCATATGCTCTTCGATACTCATATCCTCCCATTTTTCTTTCTCTTCTCTCAGGATCTCCTCCCGACTGAGCCCCCGGATCACGAGAACACATTCCCCCTTGGGGGCATTTTTTTCATAATACACCGCAGCCTCTGGAAGAGACGCGCGGTACACGGTCTCATGACGCTTGGTCAGCTCCCTGCATACGCTCACCTGTCGTTCCCCCAGGCGCTCCGCAAGGACCTTTAACGTCTTTACCAGCCTGTGGGGCGCCTCATACAGCACAATGGTCCGCTGCTCTTTCTCCAGCGTCTCCAGCACGCTCTCCCGCTCTTTTTTATCCGCCGGGAGAAAGGCTTCAAAGGCAAACCGCCTGGTGGGCAGTCCGGATATGGTCAGCGCCGCGACGCAGGCCGCCGCGCCCGGCACCGCTGTCACCGTGATCCCTGCCTCGTGGCACATGAGGACCAGCTCCTCCCCGGGATCTGATATGCCCGGAGTCCCGGCGTCCGTGATCAGCGCGATATTTTTCCCTTCCAGGAGCTTCTCCACCAGCTTTCTGCCCTTATCGTATTTATTATATTCATGATAACTCGTCATGGGGGTCTGGATATCGAAATGGTTCAGCAGCTTCACACTGTTGCGCGTGTCTTCCGCGGCTATCAGATCCGCTTCCCGCAGGGTGCGTACTGCCCGGAAGGTCATATCCTCCAGATTTCCGATGGGCGTCGCGCACAGGTATAATGTTCCCGCCATTCTCAGCTCCTCCTTCCCTGCCTGTCATTATTCTCTGTGTCCATCCGCCGGCCTGTCATAAATGATGATGGGCGGTTCCACCGTCACTCTCGGCTTCGCGCCTCGCACTCCCTCGATCAGCATCATGGCAGGCTCTCTGTCTATATGCGGATAAATAAACTGTATCCGCTTCGGCTCGATCTTGTAATGGTTCATCTTGATCATGATCTCTGTCAGGCGGAAAGGGCGGTGGATCATATAGAACCTTCCCTTGTCCTGCAAAAGCCGCATGCTTTCTCTTAAAATGTCATCCAGGGAGCACAGCACCTCGTGCCGCGCCACCGCCCTGGCGCTGTCCGGATTGCGCAGTCCGTGATCCGCCAGCATGTAAGGCGGATTTATTGTGATCACATCAAAAAAGGCCGGCTTAAATATCTCCGCCGCCTCTTTGATATCTCCGGTCACGATCTCGATCCGGTCCTCCAGGTGATTGTGGAGCACGCTGCGGCGCGCCATCTCCGCAGTGTCCTGCTGGATCTCAAGCCCGGTAAATTTTCTGCCCTGTGTCTTTGCCGAGAGGAGGAGCGGGATGATGCCATTCCCGGTGCCCATATCCAGCACGGTCTCCCCAGGCTTTACCCGGGCAAAATCCGACAGGAACACCGCATCCACTCCGAAGCAGAATTTGTTCGGATCCTGGATGATCTCCAGCCCGCCGAGCTGAAGATCGTCCAGGCGCTCCCCATCTCTTACCAGAGACGCGCCTGTATCATTTGTCATTTGATCTTGACGCTCCTTCTCATTTTTCCAGTTCCGCCAGCTTCTTCATCTCTTCTTTTGAGACTTTCTGTTTTTTTCTGCGCGGTTTAAATTTCAGCTCCTCCGCCTGATACTCGCGGATCTCCTTCTCATCATCCTCCAGGTTCACCACGACCTTTACCCTCTTTCGCAGAACGCTCAGAGAGTGGACCACGCCTGTCAGCCCATCGCTCGTTGTAACGGGATCCCCCACGGAGGGAAGCTGGCTGTTCAGCTCCTCGTAGGTCTCTTCTTCATTTGTAAGGCAGCACATCAGCCTGCCGCACACTCCTGATATCTTTGTCGGATTCAGGGAAAGGTTCTGCTCCTTTGCCATCTTGATGGACACTGCCGAAAATTCGGTCAGATAGGTGCTGCAGCACAGCGGACGCCCGCAGATGCCGATGCCGCCCCTGATCTTCGTCTCATCCCGCACCCCGATCTGACGGAGCTCGATCCTTGTGCGGAACACAGCCGCCAGATCTTTTACCAGCTCTCGGAAATCGATGCGCCCGTCCGCAGTAAAATAGAACAGGATCTTATTTCCGTCAAATGTATATTCTACGTCGATCAGCTTCATTTCCAGATTATGTTTGCGGATCTTTTCAAGGCAGATTTTAAACGCCTCTTTTTCTTTCTGCTTATTTTTTTCCACGGTCTTGCGGTCCTGGTCATTGGCAAGCCGGATGACGGACTTGAGGGGCTGCACCACAGCCTCGTCCTTGACATCTTTCGGCCCGCTCACCACGCGGCCGGACTCTACTCCCCGCGCGGTCTCAACGATCACGTTGTCGCCCTGCCTGATATCAAACTTTCCCGGCGCGAAGAAATAAATCTTTCCTGCCGTCCGGAATCTTACTCCGATCACTTTTGTCATTTTGTCAGTTCTCCTTTATTGTCAGCAAGAGCAGCTCCATCGTCAGCTCAAAATTGACGTTCGCCTTGATTCTTGCTTTTGCTTTTTCAATCCCATCCAGTATGTTCTCGATCCCCTCATAAGAGCTCTTGCTCGCCCTCTCCCTGATATACTTCATCTGGTCGGAAAATACAACCCGGTCCACGCTTTTTGTGGCTTTATATATGAGTACATCCCTGTACCAGATCGCTATAACATCCAGATAATCATTGATCTCCAGCTTGTACGACATGCATCTCTTTACCGCGTCCATCAGATCCGGCACCGTCATGTCGTCAATGTTCCTCAGCAGATGCACTGCCTCTTCTTTTATCTCATTGAAATGTTCTGAATTGGCCAGCATGATCGCCTTACCCATGTTGCCCTGGGCAAAGGCCACGCACACATCCGCCTTATAATCCGGGATCTCCATATGCTCCATGAGATATTTCCTGACGAGCTGGTCTTTGATATTCCTCAGCTTCATCATCACGCACCTGGAACGTATGGTGGGCAGGAGCGTGTCCGCGTTCTCCGTAAGGAGCATGATCACCGCGTACTGGGGCGGCTCCTCGATGGTCTTGAGGAGTGCGTTCTGAGCCTGTACGCTCATGAGATCCGCATCCGCAATGATATAAATCTTATATCGGCTGCTGTACGGACGGATCACGATGTCGTCATTGACCTGCACCCGGATGTCGTCCACGCTGATCGTGTTCGGCTTCTCATGGGTGACCCGGATGATGTCCGGCTGGTTTCCGCTCAGCGCCTGTCTGCACGACTGGCATTTCCCGCACGCGTCTCCGTCCTCATCCCTGTCCTGACACTGCAGGCTCATGGCGAACAGATTGGCGAGCAGTTTCTTCCCCGAGCCTCTCTCTCCGTTCAGGATATAAGCATGGGAGACCGCATCCGCTGTCACCGCATTCTGAATGTATTTTATAATGTTTTTGTGTCCAACTACATCTTTAAAGCTGCTCATCTCTATCACCTGCCATATATGGTTTCCCTTTCGGGATGATTATCTGCACTCTTTTAGTATAACACATTATCTGTCAAAGTCATACCCCATTCATTGTCGGATATACGCCTCGATCTCTGACAGACATTCATCCAGATCGTTATTCACGAATCGTCTGCTGATCCCCGCCCTGGCAAGGTTCTCTTCTGAAAAATCCTCCGCATCCGCCAGAAATCTCCTGCACAGTTCCGCATATTTGGGCTCCGCCTGTCTTCGCTCCCGCTCCACTGCCCTGGCCAGGCGCAGTCCGTCCTCCACCTCGATATAGACCGGGGCCATCTTTTCCTCACCGAAATATTCCCGGAGCGCCTGATAAGATACAAGCGTTCCGATGACCAGATAATCGTGGGTTTCCAGGCTGATCTGTCCGTCATCCGCTGTGAAATACGTCCAGACTCCGCACTTTGTATCATAGGAGCGCACCTCGATCACCTGTCCGGCTTCCTGCATCTCCCGCAGACGTTCCCCGTCCACAAAGAAATACTCCACTCCGTCGCGCTCTCCTTCCCTGATGGGGCGTGTCGTGTACGGCACGATGGTGCGGAACCGGGGGTAAGCTTTCATCAGTTTTTTATAGATCGTATCTTTTCCGGAAGAACTCTTTCCCATCACATAATAAATCTTACCCATTGACCAGCGCCTTGACCTTTCCCCGCAGCTCTGTGCCTTCCACACGGAAGCCTGCGGCTTCATATTTTTTCAATTGTTCCGCTGTCTCTGCCGAAACTTTCTCTCCCGGCACAGTCAGCGGAATTCCCGGCGGATAGATGTATGCATACTCAAGGACCACTCTCCCCGCACATTCCGACAGGGGTATGTACTCTGCATTTTCCAGAGCTTCCGCCTGCGCCGGCGTATATATCTGCTCGTTTTCCGGCGCTTCCGCCTGCGCCGCCGTGCATATCTGCTCGTCTTCCGGCGCCGCTGCTGTCGGGCGCTGTCCTGCTCTCCCGGGCAGATATGCATCATTTCTTTCGCTTTTTATGTTTTTTGCAAGTTTTCCGTCAATTTCAGTCAGGGCAGATACCAGGCACTCCAGTCCTTCCTCTGTATCAGCAGGAGACGTCATGGCAACTACATAAGACGCTGCCGCCATCTCCATCTGTAGTAAATATTTTTCTTTTAAAACACGATATAAATCTTTTCCAGTAAATCTTTTTATTTCTTCTTTTTCTCTTATCACACATCCCGCTGCTGAGACCACGAACTTAGATATGTCATAGTGCTCTGTCTCTACAAGCTTCAGATACCGGAGGGCCCGAAGCCTCTCTCTTATCTGCCGGAGAAGCTGTACATATGAGCCAAACATATCTTCCGCTCTCTCCTCAAGCAAACGGACGCACTCATCGATACCAGCCATCAGCACATAGGATGGACTGCTGGACTGGAGCATATGAAGATACCTGCGCACCCGCTTCCGGTCCACGGCCTGTCCGTTCATATGCAGAAGCGCTGTCTGGGTCAGGGATGGAAGAGTCTTATGCAGGCTGTGTATGACCACGTCCGCTCCCAGCACGTTTCCATTTTCCGGAAATGCCGGGTGGAATCCGAAATGAGCTCCGTGGGCCTCATCCAGAATGAGTATGCCCCCTCTTCTGTGGACGATATCAGCAATGCTTCTTATGTCAGAAACAACACCGTCATATGTGGGGGACGTAATGACAACTGCTTTTATATCCGGGTTCTCATCCATCAGTCTTTTCACCTCTTCAGGCGGTATCTGCCCGTTCAGCGCTGTCCCCGCCAGGATCTCGGTATAGAGATAGACCGGTTCCAGCTCATTGAGGAGAACCGCATTATATACGGATTTGTGGCAGTTGCGAGCCATGAGGATCTTCTCACCCTTCCTGGTACAGCCGAGTACTGCGCTCAGTATACCCGCTGTGCTCCCATTGATAAGATAATGGGTCTCCTGCGCATGATAAACAGACGCAGCCCTTAACTGCGCCTGTTTCAGCAGCCCATCCGCGTGGTGCAGATCGTCAAACCCTTCGATCTCTGTGATGTCGATCTCATAAGGAAGGTCTGCTCCGGTCACACCGCCGTTGCGCTTGTGTCCCGGCATGTGGAATCCATAATAGCCGGATGAAGCGTAATCCTTCAGTTTTTTATATAAATATTCCATATTGCCGCTCCATGTTGTTGTGTTTGCCTGGTTCCTATTTTAACACACGCAAAAGGGGTTTACCATTATTCTTCTTTAATTAATTGTTAACTCGTTTTTTATATAATCAACACATATTGCTCACAAATTCCGGTTATATTATAGGCAAATAAAGCAGAGATGCTTTTTCACATATATTTTCTCTTTTCTCAGCCGGTGATTTTATCCCGGCTTTTTTTGCACCAATGCGCTGTGCGCCGCCTCTGCCGCATTGCCGGCACAGCCGACTGTTGCTGCCCAGACGACCAATACCGCAAAAACAGTCAGGACCACCGGCTTAGCCCCAAAAGGGGCTTGCAGGTTTGCTTTGATTTCCTACTACCTCTCCAAGAGG
>ERZ1090864.482-NODE-484-length-22335-cov-15.860637_pt1 | contig 22335 bp, 25 predicted proteins | sample MGYA00478479_ERZ1090864 | MGnify/ENA primary metagenome ERZ1090864 (study PRJEB33644, sample SAMEA5815743) | chicken gut metagenome | biome: Chicken; feature: Gastrointestinal Tract; material: Caecum | place: Ireland | collected 2019-01-01 | study: A study of the...
TTAGCTGCAGTCTCGTGGGCTCGGAGATGTGTATAAGAGACAGATATAGTAAAGATTTATAATACGATAAAATCCAAGAGTAAAAATGATAAAGGAGACATCATTATGAGGGAAAACAGAATCGTCTTATTTACAAAGTATCTGTTGAATTTTATGTTCTGCACAGGAATTCTAGTGGCAGCTTCACTGCCCTACACATTGAAACTGGCAGGAAAATATTATTCAAGGGAGTTAGAGGAATACTATATTTCCATGCTGCTCATATTCTTTCTATCCGGCATCTGCGGTCTTGTGATCGTATATCAGCTCAGAAAAATGATCTGTACTGTTATAGGAAGAAATTGCTTTTCGCATGTAAATACAAAAAGCCTGAGGATCATGGAGACAGCGGCGTTTGTGATCACAGTTCTGTTTCTTATAAAGCTGTTCCTGCTCCCCGCGCCGGCAACTTTTATCATCGTGCTTATTTTCTTTATCGCCGGGCTGTTCAGCCATGTATTGGGTCTGGCCTTCTCAGAGGCGATAAGGTATAAAGAAGAAAATGATTTGACAATATAGGGGGACATGAAATGGCGATCGTTGTTAATCTGGATGATTTCCCGTGATCACAGCGGTTTCTCTCGCATTTTCCACTGCATTCCTCGTGAGAGCAGGTATCACTTTTCAGAAAGGAACAATAAGGTACTTTGCAGGGATCCTTCTTTTGGGGATAGCGACAGTTCTGACAGATAACGGAATTTTCCATTTCTTTAACTGTGTCGGGATCCTGCTTCTTTACATGATGTCCATGGCACATCAGATTTATAAAGATCAGGAGTGGGGATTTTCGGAATATGTAAAGAACTTCTTTATCATGACTGGCACATGGATCTCATCCGTGGGGGATATTTTCCGCGGAAGCGGGGAAAACAAGAGAAAAGAAGAGGAAAATCCTGAAGATAAGTCAGCAGTTATGTGGATAAAACGAAGACAAATCAGATCTGTACTGTTCGGGCTCCTGGCGGCGATGCTCCTGCTGGCAGCCGTACTTCCTCTTTTAATGGCGTCGGATCAGATTTTTTCACACATTTTCAACAGGTTTTTTGACTTCTTTAATCCTTTCAGCCTGTTTGAAAAAATAGATATGTGGAATATCATCGGGATTGGATTGACATTTCTATTTGGCATGATATTTATTTACTCATTTTTTTCAGGACTTTTCCGTATGAATCTCAGGGGAAAGACTGCAAAGAAGCAGGGAAGGACAGATCCTGTGGCAGGGATCACGTTTGCAGGAATCCTGGCGGCTGTCTATGTGGTCTATTCGGGGATTCAGATTCTGTTCCTGTTTTTGAGGCTGGATACGGGACTTCCGGAAGGCGTGACTTATTCACAATATGCACATCAGGGATTCTGGCAGCTTCTTGCCGTAAGCCTGATTAATTTTGCAGCTGTCCTGATCTGCCGGATGGTATTTGATGAAAACAGGATTCTTAAGATAATTCTTACCGTGGTGTCAGTGTGCACATGTATTATGATCGTATCTGCGGCATATAGGATGATTCTGTATGTGTCTGAATATTACCTTACTTTTCTCCGAGTGCTCGTGCTATGGTTTCTGGCAGTGCTTATGATCATCTTTTTTGGAGTGATATACAGCATTTACCGAAGGGCTTTCGGGCTTTTCAGATATATCACAGCGGTGGTTTCAGTCTGCTGCATTCTGTTTTCTTTCAGCAGACCGGACGCTCTTATCGCGGAGTATAATATCAGGCACGCGAGTGAAGCTTCTGAGTTTGATGTCTATTATCTCATGTATTTATCCAGGGACACGGCCCCTGTTCTCGCAGAGATTGATAAAGACGAGATCCGTGACACAGCGGTTTTGGACAGTCTGGATGATTATTTCAGGAGCATCGCAGCACAAGAACAGCAGATGTCCTTAAGAGAGTGGAATTATTCACGGGAAGAGGCAGGAAAAGCTGCCAGGGAGTGGCTTGGACCGGGTGAATAAAAAGCCAGGAACAGGAATAGACTGTAACAAAAGATATTACCGGACCATTCGTTAAGTGATATGCGGAGCCCGTGAAAGGAAGGATCGGATTTGGGAAAGAAGTTTATGTCAGCAGTGGTCAACTTTTTTATACGGGCAGTCATTGGTATGGCGCTGATATTTTTTATCAACCAGTATGTCATCCCACCTGATTCTTCAATTAATGTGGGACTAAATGCAGTTTCCTTTTTGACATCCGGAACCCTTGGAATTCCTGGGGTCGGGCTGCTTTACGGGATAATGTGTTATCAGATTTTGTGAGCTTTTTACAAAAATCGGCGGATCTGAATTTTGCTATGGACAAAATAAGATCTGCCGTTTATAATGCGTCTTACACAGCAGGAATCACCTGCCGGGCTACAGGTCTTTGAGGGAAAGACTGTGTCAGAAATAACGGGCTGAAAAATGTCCGCAGGGTTATATTTCTTTATTCGTGCTGCAAGGATCCGCAGCAAAATTCAGATTATGTCAGAAAATAAAATAAAAGGTGTATCAGGGTGTTTTGTGATCTGTGATGTGCAGGAGGAGTATTCAGAGCATCTTTTTCAGATACTTTCAGAACACTTCGAGGGAGAATATCAGTTTCATCTTTTTCATGATCTGCAGAAGATGAGGGGATTTTTCAAAAGAAACAGCGCGGAAATCCTTGTGATCGGAGAAGAGTATGGAACCGAGATCACAGAAAAAACAGACGCCGGAAAAAAATTTATCCTGACAGGAATTCCCGGAGAGAGGGAAGAAGCAGAAAATATCTCTTTATTTCGTTATCAGCCTGCAGAGGCAATGATAAGGATGATCCGAAAACATGCCGGAAAAAGCAGGATGTCAAAAAGAAAAAACTATCCGAAAGATCCGGGGACGCCAGGCAGATCTTTAACATCGCAGAGTCAGGCGGGGGAATACGTCTCTGAAAAACGGGGAAAGATCAGGATCCGAGACGAGCCGCCGGTCAGAGGGCTGATCGGCATCTACTCGCCGGTCCACAGGATCGGAAAAACCAAATTCGCGCTCCGTCTCGGACAGAAGATGGCGAGTCAGGTTCCTGTCCTCTATCTCAATATGGAAGGATATTCGGGGGGAAGTTATTATTTTCAGGACGGAGCAGAGAAGGATCTCGGGGATCTTTTCTATTTTCTCAAACAGGACAAAGAAGACTGCGGTCTTAAGCTGACGGCTATGGCATTACAGAAAGGTGGGATGGATTATATCCTTCCGATGAAGAATGAACAGGATGTGCGGTCAGTCAGAAAAGAAGAATGGATCAGTCTCCTTGATATGATCCTTGAAAAATGTATTTACGAGGTGGTCCTGCTGGATCTTGGCGATGCGGTCCATGGTCTCTATGATATCCTCAGAAAATGTGACAGGATTTATACTCCGTATATCCATGAGGGAGCGGCGGAGGCAAAGCTGGAGCAGTACGAGGATAATCTGAGGGCAGCGGGGTATGCGGATATTTTAAGGCGTACTGTAAAAAGACAGATGGGAAGAAACGGCAGGAACACAGGAAAGACAGGGGGCGCGCAATGACAAGGACAGAGCTGTTATATGAGAAGGTCATGCTCAGGATGGACATGACAAAGGAAACAGGAGAAGATGAGCTTCAGGAGATCATAAGGTGTGTGATAGAGGAGGAGGGGAAAAGGGAATTTCTCTCTCTGGGAGAGAAAATAAAGATAAGCAGAGAGCTGTTTAACGCGTTCCGCAGGCTGGATATCCTCCAGGATCTGATAGAGGATGATGAGATCACGGAAATCATGGTGAATGGAACTGAGAATATTTTTTATGAAAAAAGAGGAAGGCTCCATCAGACGGACAGACATTTTATATCGGAGGAACGTCTGGGGGATGTGATCCAGCAGATCGCGGGAGAGGCGAACAGGTATGTAAACGAGACGTCTCCGATCGTAGACGCGCGCCTGAAAGACGGATCCCGCGTCAATGTTGTCCTCAAACCTGTTGCGGTAAACGGACCTGTTATGACGATAAGAAAATTCCCATCAGAGGCGATCACTATGAGACAGCTTATCCGTATGGGGAGCCTGACGGAAGAAGCAGCGGGATTCATTGAAAAGCTGGTGCGCTCCAAATACAACATTTTTGTCAGCGGCGGTACGGGCGCCGGAAAGACCACATTTTTAAATGCGATGTCCGATTATATTCCAAAGGAAGAGCGTATCATCACTATTGAGGACAATGCGGAACTTCAGATACAGGGAGTGGCAAACCTGGTAAGGCTGGAGGCCAGGGGACCGAATCTGGAAGGCGAAGGTGCAGTGACTATCCGGGACTTGATCCGGTCCGCCCTCAGGATGAGACCTGACCGGATCATCGTGGGGGAGGTAAGAGGGGAGGAAACAGTGGACATGATATCCTCAGCCATGCTGAACGGACACAGCGGCTCCATGTCCACCGGACATGCCAACAACCCTTCGGATATGCTGCACCGTCTTGAAACAATGATGATGATGGGGATCGATCTTCCTCTTCAGGCAATCCAGAGACAGATCGCGTCGGCGCTTGACATTATCATCCATCTTGGTCGTCTCAGGGACAAAAGCAGGAAAGTCATTCAGATCGAGGAGATACTCGGGTACAGCGGAGACAGGATAAGGACAAGGACTCTGTATGAATTCAGAGAGGAGGGAATGGACAATGAAAAAATTAAAGGATGCATTGTGAAGGTCAGCGAACTCAAAAATAAAGAAAAATTTCTGGCGGCAGGATATCAGGAAGCATGAATATGTGATAGGAATCGCCAGAGCAACAGGAATGGTGGCGCTGATGCTGTATGTATTTTATGAATCCTTTCTGCCGGCGCCGTTTTTAATTCCCATATGGATGCTGTATATAAAAGACTGGTATGAAGGCATATCGAAGAAAAAAGAGCAGGAGTTCATGCAGCAGTTCAGAGACAGTATACAGGCAGTGGCGTCAGCGCTCAAGGCAGGATATTCTGTAGAGAACGCGATCCGGGAAGCAGGAAGAGATATTGTGCCTCTGTACGCGGAGAACACAAGGATCAGAAGAGAATATGATAGGATGAGACGTCAGCTCGATATGAATATGACGGCAGAAGATGTGCTCTTTGGACTTGCGGAGCGTACAGGGCAGGAGGACGTGGAAAACTTTGTAAACGTGTTTTCCGCCGCGAAGAAAAGCGGAGGGGACAGCATATCGATCATAAGAAACGCAGTGAAGATCATCAGTGAGAAGATCGATACAGAAAAAGAGATCCAGACAATGCTGGCGGCAAAAAAACTGGAGTTTGATATCATGTGCGCGGTGCCGTTTGCGATCATCCTGTATATGAAACTGACCTTCTCTCAATTTTTAAGCGTCCTGTACGGAAATATAACAGGAGCAGTCATTATGAGCATCTGTGTCTGTGTGTACATGGGGGCTTACAGTCTCGGAAGACGGATCATCCGCATTGAGGTATAGAGCATGGAAGATACAGGAAGGAATATAACAAGAAAATTAAAAGAGAATCCTGCCTGCATAAAAGCAGGTATCGCAGCGGCAGCGGCGGTTTTGTTTTCAGCCTGCCTTTACATATCGGACAATACCGGGAGCGTGATGACAAACAAGCAAGGTGAGAAAATCATAAAAAGGGCCCAGAACAATGAAGATATGGTCCGGAAAATGAAGGTACGCGTCGGGGATACAGGAGAAGAGACGACGATAGAAATACCGGTGAGAGGAAGAGAATATGACGCGTCCGAGATCCAAGAAGAGTTTGCCCATGCGGGAGAAGAGCTGGAACAATTGATCCTGGGGCAGAACAGGAGCCTGGATGAAGTGAGCTCTGATCTTGATCTGATTACAGAAATACCGGGGAAAGGCATCCAGGTATCCTGGGAGCTGGATAAATATGATGTCATGGATATCCGGGGAAACCTGCGGGAAGATGTCCTGACAGATGAAGGAACGCCGGTCAGGCTGACAGCGGTCTTAAGCTATGGAGAAGAGCGGGCAGTCCATGAATTTTACGCAAATGTGCTCCCTCCCATATTGGAGGAAGAAGAACAGATGATCAGAGCGGTACAGGAAGAAGTAGCCCGGTCAGATGAAAAGACAAAAACAGAGGATTATCTCATACTTCCGGAAAGAATTGATGGGAAACGATTACAGTGGAAATACGGAACAGAGACAAGGGCATTTGCGGTAATGGTCCTTGGGCTGGGCGTTTCGTGCATGCTATTCGTATCCGCTTCACAGCGAAAAAAGGAAGAGGAGAAGAAAGCAGCCTATCAGATGAAGATTGATTATCCCCAGATCATCAACAAATTCAACCTGTATATCCGCGCGGGCATGACGCTGCGGAGAGCGTGGTTCTGTATCGCGCAGGATTATGAGAAGAAGATTGAGGGAAAAGACAGGGAAAAAGAGAAGAGAAAAGCATATGAAGAGATGATCCGTTCGATGCGTCAGATCCAGGGAGGGATACCGGAAGGAGAAGCCTATGAAGATTACGGCGCAAGATGCGGGATATCCCTTTACAGGAAGTTCGGGACAATGCTTTCCCAAAATCTCAGAAAAGGATCAAAAGGACTGACGGATCTTCTGGGAAGGGAGGCGGAGGACGCTTTTGAGGAGAGAAAAAATCTGGCGAAAAAACTGGGAGAAGAGGCAGGGACAAAACTTGTGATACCCTTGTTCCTCATGCTGATCATTGCTTTTGCGATCGTGATCGTCCCCGCGTTTTTCTCGATCAGAATCTAAAAATAAAGTTTAAGCTCCGAAAGAAACAGAAAAACCGGAGTAAGGAAAGGGAGAATGTATATGAAAATGATGATAACAAATATAAAGAAAAAGGCAGTATCCATGAAAGAGAAGGTCAGCGGCTTTTTTATCGGCGGCAGATACGTTTCCGGGATCACAGTGATCGAGCTCGTGTTGATTCTTGTCATTGTTATAGCGCTTTTATTGATATTTAAGACCCAGCTTATCAATCTGATCAATACGATCTTTGACAAGATCACATCCGAAAGTTCCGGCATCTGATATGAGGAGAGCGGAGATTACGGTATTTCTCAGCTTAGTGTTTATCCTTGTCATGTCTTTCATACTGGGGTTAACTGAGATAACAGTTATCCATACATCGAAAAATTTAAGCCGCCTTGAGACGGACCGGGCCGTGTTTTCCATATTCGGCGAATACCAGAAAAAGCTTCTGGAGGAATACCATGTATTCGCAATAGAGGGAAGTTATGGGACAGGTGATTTTACAGAGGACAGATTGATCGGGAGAATGCATTATTACGAAAACGCAGACATTGATCATGAGATAACAGATATACAGTTTTTAACTGACAATCACGGCCAGGCATTCCGAGAACAGGTTACAGCATATATGGAAGATCGCTATGGGATAGGTGTGATCAGGGATTTTACAGGGAAGACGGCAGAGTGGGAAGAACAGAGGATCCAGGGAGAGAAGATCCGGGAAGATGAGAGTCAGCTCAGGTCTCAGCTTGAAGAACTAAAAGAAGGAGCAAAAACAGAGTCGGAGACTGGCGTTGAAGAAAATGACGAGGAAAGTAAGGTTTCCTATATTGAGCAGATAGAGAAATCCGGCATACTGTCAGTCGTGATGCCCCGGGACATGGAATTGTCAGGAAGGAAGATCGATCCCGAAAAACAGGCCTCCAGAAGAGCTCTTAATACCGGCAGGGGCAGTTTTCCCTCGCGCACAGGAATGGATGGCATAGAAGAAAGACTGCTTTTTAATGAATATATCCTCCAGAACTTTACAAACGCTTCCGCGGGGAGCCCATCGGAGGAGGAAGAGGCAGACGGAGATCTGTCAAAAGAAAAAGGACGTTCTCTTGCATATGAGGCAGAATATATTCTTTCGGGAAAGCCTTCTGACAAAGAAAATCTGGAGGCTGTGCTCATGAAGCTGTTCCTTGTGAGGCTGGCGCTTAATTATGCCTTTCTTTTAGGAAATTCGGGAAAGCAGGCGGAAGCGGAAATGCTGGCGGTCACCATATCAATACTGCTTCTGATTCCCCAGGGGACAGAGATCGTAAAACAGCTCCTTCTTATTGCCTGGGCGGCAGGCGAGAGCGCCGCGGATATACGCACATTGCTGTCAGGAAAAAAAGTCCCGCTGGTAAAGACAGACGAAAACTGGCAGGTATCTCTGTCAGAGCTGTTTATCCCGGGAGGCAGCACAGCGCAGTCCGAAGGGAAAAACACGGCGGATGGGATATCATATGAAGACTATCTGAGGGCATTTCTTTTTCTGGCAGATCAGGAAGACACAGTCATGAGATCTTTGGACCGAATTGAAGAAAACCTGGCGGCCCGGCATGGAATGGATTTTTTTAAGGCAGACCACTGCGTTACAAAGATGAAAATAAAAAATACCGCCCTTATTTTCGGGGAGCTGACTTATACATACCCTGTTTCTTTCGGATACGAGTAGCAGGATGTATCAAAAGCGTATCTCCGGTGCAGATGCCCTTTCCTTCTATTCCGCCATCCCTCAGGCGGAATTTACCACTAGTAAACTGCGTCTATAAAAGAAAGGAAAATCGGCTGCGATGAGAATACAATCGAATAAAGAAATACAATCCCTAATGAAATCAGAAAGGGCATCTGCACCGGAGATAACAAAAAATGCAAGCATCACCATAGAGGCGGCGTTCGGCATCCCTCTTTTCCTTTTTGCGGCTCTCTGTCTGATCTGGCTCATTGAGATACAGAGCATAAGGATCAGTATAATCAATGCCGCTCATAATGCGGCCAAAAGCGCCGCGGAGGACACGTCTGTCATTCCGGTCCTCAATACATGGAAACTCAGATCGGATATCCTGTCTCTGATCGGCGAGGATCGGATAGGCAGAAGCATATTAAAGGGCGGCGAAGATGGAATATCCTGCAGCGGATCTTATATGTCGCCGGATACAGGAGAAATGAATATTAAAGTGACATACCGGGTACAGACTCCGATCCCTGTATTCGGAAATCCCTCGGCAGAACTGGAGGAAACATTCAGGATCAGCGCATGGACAGGATGCATGAGCGGCAGAGCAGGCCGGCATGACGCGGATATCGTCTATGTGACAGACGCAGGAGGAGTCTATCATGAAGATTATCAATGCACATATCTGCATCTTTCGATACGGTCAGTTCTTTATGATGAACTGTCTAAGCTGCGCAACGAGAGCGGTGGGAAATATCATGCCTGTGAAAAATGTACTTTTGGCTCTGCAATGGGAGGCGTATATATTACACAGACAGGAGACAAATATCACAATTCTCTGAGCTGCAGCGGACTCAAGCGGACGATACACGCGGTAAAGAGGTCGCAAGTTACAGGAATGGGAGGTTGTTCCAGATGTTCACGATAGAAAACGCGGCAGAGGCCTTTATAAACAACAAATGGGTTTTGTGTCAGATCATATTTGCTGTCTACATGGTCATTCTGGCAGTTATGGATATAAAGTGGAAGCAGCTCCCATTAAAACTACTTCTTTCAGGCGGTTTCATAGTGGCAGCAGGCATTTTATGCGGGAGAGAGATTCCGGCAGTGATTCTGGCAGCAGGAGGCGCAGTAGGAGTTTTCTTCCTTATCATCAGTAGGATATCGGGGGAAGCGTTTGGATACGGAGACAGTATCCTGATCCTGATCATGGGAATATTTGTGGGATTCTGGGATATCCTTTATCTGCTTATGGCAGCATTCTCCATGGCCGCGGTATTTTCAGTTTTCCTGATGATACGCCGCCGATTCAACAGGAAATCTTCATTTCCGTTTGTGCCGTTTCTGGCAGCGGCATATATAGGAGGAATGTTCATTGGAGGATATTAAGCGGGAAAAAATCAGGAGAAGATACAACAGAAGATACCACACAATATATGTGAAAGGAAGTTCTGTCATAGAAATGTCATATATCATGCCGTTATTCCTGGGATTGTTCGTACTTATCATACATACGGTATTTTACTATCATGATAAGGCGGTCATAAACGGAGCGGCCGGTGAAACAGCATTACTCGGCGCACAGGCAGAAAGAGGAAAGGCGGAAGCGTATGATCTGGAAGCATTTTTCAGAGAGCGCACAGAAGGAAAGCTGATCTATATGACAGAGACTGATGTGTCTGTCGACAAAACAGAAACAGAGATCAGAGTGTCAGTATCAGCGCGGAGGTCTTTCATGAAATTAGAAATATACCAGAAAGCACTGATCATAAGGCCTGAGAGACGGATCAGACAAATGAGGTGGATTATGTGAAGATTACATATGAAAATGAATGGGAGCGCGCGGCAGTCCATGTTGATATGGAGATGCCTTACGAAGAGGACTATCAGATGCTCATGCTCAGCCACAATAATATCGGTTCCCTGCTGAAAGTGACCGGGCGCGGCCGTGACGGACAGAGCCGGTATACATTTTATCCCGGTGATGCAGTAAGCATGGAGAAACGATACAGCAGGCAGGAAATGAAAAAGGAAGATATCGAACGATTTACAATACAGTTCATGGAAATGACAGATTCTGTGAAGGACCATTTGCTTGATCCGGATCGTATCCTGCTCATGCCGGAGCTGATTTTTATAAAAGATGGGACATACCGGTTCTGTTATCTTCCGGTTCGGGGGCAGGAAAAGAAAAAAAGTCTCAGTGCGTCCTTCCATGAAATAACAGAGTATTTTGTAAAAAAGCTGGATTATCAGGATACAGAAGGAATTTTGCTTGTATACAGGCTTCATAAAGAGACGCTCAGGGAGAACTATGATCTTAAAAAGATATTGGAAGAATATCGCAGGGATGAATACCACAAAGAAGAATACGGCGGGCTGCCGGACAGCGCAGTATTTTGTACGGATGATGAAGGGAGAAAAAGCTATGAGAGCAAAGGTCATGAGAGAAAAAGCCATGAAAGCAAGAGCTATGAGCAAAAAACACCGGATAGCGAAATCATCAGGGAGGATGTTCCCCATTACGGTCCTCTGGGAAAGGCAATCCGAAGGATAAAGGAGGGGCGATGGGGGAGGTGGGATGATCTGATCACCGAAATAGATGGACAGGAAGCAGAAGGGCATTTATAATAGAAAGATCATAAAACAAGAAAAGAGGATTTCATGTGAGACAAAAACCAGAAGCTGTTTCTACCGCCGCATTGATTGTTATCAATATCGCAGTATTTTTTTTCTTATCTTTGTTTGGAGATACGGAAGATGCTGCATTTATGTTCCAGCATGGAGCAATGTATGAACCCACAGTGACACAGGGACATGAGTTTTACCGCATATTTACCAGTATGTTCCTGCATTTTGGCATCAGTCATCTGGTCAACAATATGGTCCTGCTCGGGGCGCTCGGCTGGAATCTGGAACTGGAGATCGGGAAAATACGGCTTCTGATCATCTATCTGATCAGCGGGATAGGAGGCAATCTCCTTTCTCTATATAGGGAAATAGCAACGGAAACATACGCCGTGTCTGCAGGAGCTTCGGGAGCGATATTCGGGCTTATGGGAGCGCTGTTCTATGTAGTGGCCGCAAACAGAGGAAGGCTTGGAAGACTATCCGGCAGAGGGATGCTGGTCATGGTCATGCTCAGTCTGTACTTCGGACTGACCAGCAGCGGTGTGGATAACTGGGCGCACATAGGCGGACTGATCAGTGGATTTGTCATGGCAGTCATCCTTTACCGCGGAAAGAATGCCGATGGTCCGTATATCAGACCGGAAGTGTGACCGTAAAGACAGTGCCTGTTTCAGGGGCGGACTCCACGTTTATGCTGCCGCCATGCGCTTCTATGATCTGCTTGGATGACGAAAGTCCAAGACCGGTGCCGTTTTCTTTATAGGTCACAAAGGGATCAAATATCGTTTCTATGATGTTTGCTGGGATACCGCAGCCATTGTCCTGGCAGAGGATGATCACCGTTTCTTTCTGCCGAGCGGCAGAAAGCGAGATACGCCCATCCTTGCCGACAGCTTCTCTCGCGTTGCGGAGCAGATTGAGCAGCACTTCTTCAAGCTTGATCTTATCCCCGGTAAAATCGCCCATACCAGGTACGACCCGGGAAGTAAATTCGATATCCGAGCCATCCGCGTCAAGAGAGATGGCAAAGGAGACAGCAACATTTTTGATGAGCTGCTCGATAGAAAATACAGAATGATGGAGCGTTGAACTGTTATTGAAAGAAGACAGATCATTTAACAGGCTGCACATGAACTGTATATCTTCCATGGTCTGTTCCCAGTTGTTAAATTTTTTGACCTCAGGGTGCTGTTTCTCTATGATCTGGAGAGAGGAAGATACGAGGGTCAGTGGATTTCGTATTTCATGCGCGATCATGGATACGGTAGTATGATGGTTTTCAAGAAGCTGTGAAATGATCTGTTTGGCGTCCTTATTTTCTTCCATAAGACGGTTCATTTTATTGATATCGATGTTAGTGAACACAGGGAATTCCTCGCTTTCTGTCACGATCCGGAGGTCGGTCATTTATTACCATTTAGTCTAGCATGTCATCTCCTGGTGTTCAACAGAATCATTGCGACACCTTTCGACAGGAAGGGTGGGAAAGAGGCAATAAAGAGAGCTCCCTGGATAAAGATCAGTACTCAGATAAATTTCTTCTCTTTTTCCAGAAAATGGGATATACTACTATCAGAAATATTCTGTTGAAAAGAGGGAGAACAAATGAAAGAGAAAGACTGTATTTTCTGTAAGATCGCGGCAGGTGAGATCCCTTCCGCAACACTTTATGAGGATGAGGATTTCCGTGTGATCCTCGATCTGGGCCCCGCGTCAAAAGGACATGCCCTGATCATTCCAAAGGAACATTACAGAAATCTGTATGACATCGATGAAGCTGTCGCCGGAAAAGCGATGGTTCTGGCAAAGAAGATGATTACGAAGATGACAGAGGTACTCGGCTGCGATGGATATAATATCGTGCAAAATAATGAAAAGTGTGCAGGCCAGACAGTATTTCACTTCCATATGCACATGATTCCCAGATACAAAGGGGACAAAGTCGGGCTCGGCTGGCATATGGGAGAACTCACGGATGCAGATAGAAACGAAATATTGGATAAAATGAAATAGACCGGAGAAATTATGTTTACAGGTAATCGTGAATTTAACGAGATTTATGAGAAGTATAAGAATCTCGTCCTGAAAGTGGCATACATTTATTCAGGCAACAATTACGATGTGGCAGAAGACATAACTCAGGATACATTTCTCAAACTGTACACAGGATTTGAAGATTTCAAAAGAGAAAAGACAGCTTCATGGTTATATACGGTCGCCAAGAATGCAGCGATAAATTACAGAAAGAAAAATGAGGGCATGGTATCAATTGATGATGAAGACAACGGTCTGAATAACACGCTGTCCACGGAAAGTATAGAAGACAGTTATTTGGAGCGGGAGCATGCAGCAGATACGGAAGAACTTCATGACCGTATACTTTCAGATCTGATGGAGAAAAATCCAAGATGGCACGATGCGGTGTTGTTATCCTATTACATGGATATCCCTCAGGAAAGAGTAGCTGAAATGATGGGTGTCCGGCTGGGCGTTCTTCACAGTATCCTGCACAGGGCGAAGGTCTGGATACGGAAAACCTATGGCGTGGAATATGAAGAGATGAACCGGAGAGAATAAATCGGGAAGAACAGACCGTAAAAAATGAACAGACATCCTGAGGACGCCTGTTCAAGGAAAGAAATTTCTATTTTGCGGAAGCAGCCTCCTCGATAAGGGAGATGATCGTACGAATGGAGTCCTGCTGTCCCGAGCTTCTCATGGCATCAATGAAGGTCCCACGATTTTCGTAGAGTGAATGGACTGCCGCTACCAGGGTCTCCCCGGAGAGCGCTTCTTCTTCGAGGACCATGCTGAAGCCCTGACGCTCAAAGGAACGAGCATTCAGTATCTGGTCGCCCCGGCTTGCCTTTGCGGAGAGCGGGATGAGAAGATTTGGTTTTCTGAGGGCCAGCAGCTCGCAGATCGCATTTGCTCCTGCCCTGGAGATGACGATATCAGCAAGGGCAAAAATATCCCGGAGCTCATTTTTGATATATTCAAACTGGCAGTAACCTTTTGTATCCTTCAGAGAGTCGTCGGTCTTGCCTTTTCCGCACAGATGGATGATTTGAAAATCCTCCAGAAGCTCAGGCAAACTCTGGCGCACGGCATTGTTGACAACAACAGATCCAAGGCTTCCGCCGATCACAAGAATAACAGGCTTATCCGCTGTGAATCCGCACAGATCCAGGGCAGCGATCTTGTTTCCTGAGAGAAGCTCCTGACGGATGGGGGACCCTGTGAGAACAGCTTTTCCTTCGGGAAGAGAGTCCAGTGTCTCAGGGAAATTGCAGCATACCTTTGACGCAGAAGGAATCGCGATCTTATTCGCAAGTCCGGGAGTCATATCGGATTCATGGATGATGACCGGAACCTTGCACCGCTTTCCTGCGAGGACGACAGGTACAGACACAAAACCGCCTTTTGAGAAGATTACATCAGGCTTTAATTCTTTGATCAGTTTACGAGCTTCTCCGAAGCCTTTGACCACACGGAATGGGTCTGTAAAATTCTGTACGCTGAAATAGCGGCGCAGTTTGCCCGAAGATATCCCATGATATGGAATGCCAAAAGGCTCGATAAGATCCTTTTCAATGCCATTGTAAGAACCGATATATTGAATGTCATACCCCAGCTCTCTGAGTCCGGGGATCAGGGCGATATTAGGAGTGACATGTCCGGCGGTGCCGCCGCCGGTGAGGATGATTCGTTTCATATAGTAACCTCCAGAAAATGTAGTAATGCACGGCTAAAGCTAATTTCATCTTAACCTTATTTGATGAAATGTCAAGGAAAAATATAGGACAGAAAAAAGGTGCAGAGAATGAAAGATCTTAAAAAATTATCACTGAAAGAAGAAGTCGACAGAGAGGCTGAACGGCTGGAAAAAGAAGTCAAGGACAGGAGAGACCTTGATGATATTACTGTGTCCGAAAAGATGGAAACTTCTCTCTTTAATAAAATACAGGACTATGAATATGACAAGCGGTCAAAGAAGGTATATCGCAAAAAGAAAAAGCGCTATGTCGTCATGGCGCTTGCGGCTGTGTTTATCCTTGCATTTGGGAGTGTGATGACAAGTGTGGGAAGTAAGTCATACTGGAAAGTGCTGTGGGACAGGATTGCGGGGGATGAGAGAGCTTCCCATATTGATGTAGAGCAAATGGATTCACAGGAAACTCAGGATGTAGGTGAGATACAGGTTTATAAAGAAATATGGAATGAACTTGGAATATCGACTGTTAGAATGGCATATATGCCTCCAAAAACATATTTGAGGGAATATGAATTAGATAAGGAACAGAGAAAGGCAACTCTGTTATATGACTGTAATGGCCATGTCATCCGATATATGATGTATATGAATGACGAAGATTCCTCCCTTGGCCAGATAAAAACAGATAAATTAATCAATGAATATCAAGTGGAAACAATGAAGGGGGTCAATGTAGAAGTTAAAGAATATGATGTGGCAGACTCAGAAAAGAATAGATATGTGGCAGAATTCGAATATACAGATTCACAGTATCAGATTATGGGGGTTATAGAAAAAGAGGAATTTGATAAAATAATAAAAAATATATTTTTTTATAAAAATGCGTAAGTTTTTTGTTGCTCGATTGTTTACTTAATATAGGAAACATATTTTAAGTGATTTTAAAAGAGGGCAAAAGATGAAAAAGCATATTTTATCAATTATAGGCAGCATGGCATTTTGTTGCGTGTTAACAACAACTTCTATAATCCAGGCGAATGCTTCGGAAACGAAAAGTAAGAAGGTAGATGGTTCTTATCTCACAACAGAAGACAGCTCAACAGGTTACACTACTAACAGTAAATCAAGAGGGATATATCTGATGACTGGCGACTGTACGATATCCAAGGCAGGGCGCGGTAGAGTATATGCATATGCATCAACTACGGCTAATTGGGAAGTTAACTATATGGCAACACTGGTATTTGTTGATCAATATCTTGAAGACATTGATGAATGGGGACAGGTAGCTTCCTGGGTAGAAGAAGTGGAAAACGATATTTATATGTCCACAGCGAAGACAGTATATGTTGAGGGTGGATACTATTACAGAGTAAGAGCGCATCACATTGCTGGTGATGCGTATCCCTATGAAGAGACAGCCTCTTTCACAAATGGTATATTAGTTAACTAATCCGCATATAATTTAATAACACCCTCCCTTAAGTCCTGAGAGCAGTCGCTGGTACACGCCACGGAAACTATAAAAAATCAGATTAAAGATTTGAGAAACCTGTTCCGAGAAACACCACAAATCAACGGCGCTACATATGGCGGCTGCTCTCAGGGCTTAAGGGAGATTTTTTCTTATATATTATAGCACTGTCCTTTCGAACAACGACATCTTATTTCTAATTATTAAACCTGATTATCCCATGTTCATGGGAAATTTTCAATCAAAAGCAACAGAAAACAGATTCAGAAATAATGTTTTGCAGGGATTTAAGCTATGCCTTCCATACGCAGAAACGTTGTGTTAAAATAGGTATAAGAGCAAATTATAATGCTTCCCACCGTGGATATCTGCTTTAAAAATCTTATGGATAATCCTGATGTGAGAAAAGGATTTATCGCTGCATTGTTGAGGCGCGGTCCGGAAGAGATCAGTAAGACGATGCTTCTTCCCACCACATTAAAGAGGGGATATGGTGATGACAAGCTTGGGATACTGGATGTTCTGATCCTTCTTCAAGACGGAACGCAGATTGATATGGAGATGCAGGTGGCATACTTCGACTACTGGGATGCAAGGGCTCTCTTTTATTTGGGAAAGACATTTACTGGTCAGCTAAAAAAGGGGGACTCTTACGAGACACTGAAAAAATGTATTCATGTGAGCATTCTGGACTTTATTCATTTTACCGATGACGATGTGTGCTGCCGCAGGATCAGTTTCTGTGATGAAGACACCGGCAAAAAGTATACTGATCTTATGGAAATCCAGATCCTTGAACTTAAAAAACTGCCTCAAAAGATGCAGGGCGAGGAGGATATTATTTCTTGGATGCGGTTTTTCGGCGGGAAGAGCAGAGAGGAGTTCGAAGATATGGCAAAGGCGAATGAATATATCGGAATCGCATATGAAGAACTGCAGAAGCTCAGCGCGGATGAATTAAAGCGTCTGGATTACGAGGCGAGAGAAAAAGCCGTAAGGGATTATAACACTCAGATGAGGAGTGCCCTGCGGCGAGGCGCCCGGGGTAAACTGAAAGAAATAACTAAGAAAAAGCTGGAAAAGGGAATGACAGCAGCAGAGATCGCGGAAATCCTTGAAGAGGATGCAGAAATGATCCAGGAATTAGCAGATGAAATCAGGAAAGAGAGCGCATCTCCTCGCCGCATGACAGGGGAAACAGCTCTTGAAAACAGCAGATAGCAGATAAAAAGGCAGCGGGATTATTTCCCGACTGCCTCTTTTAATGCCTGTGCGAGCTGGTCAGGGCAGGAAGTTCCCTTGACTCCGCACTTGATTCCCTCGATACGAGAAATCGCCTCATTCACATCCATGCCTTCGATCAGGCGGGAGATTCCCTGTAAGTTTCCGTTGCACCCGCCTCGAAAAGATACATTAGTTACTTTATTGTCTGCGATGTCAAAATTGATCTGCTGCGAACAGACGCCTTTTGGTCTGTAGTCCATGGTCACATACCTCCTTATCAGGGAGCATTATATCAGATCAGGAGAAAAAAGACAAATATCCGGTATATAGGCGGCTCCTGACATAATTCCATACTCAAATCCCCAATGATGACTTTACTTCATCCTCAGATATCCATCCATTCTGGCTGACTGCTCACCTTCTTCCAATTTAGACATCAGAGCAATCGTAGAACGCATTTTGTCATATTCTTTCATATCAAGGATAACATATTCCCCACGTCCATTTTTTGTAAGGAATACAGGAGCACCTTCATGAGCTTCTTTTAAGACCTCTGTATAGTTTCTCAAATCTGAAATCGGCTTTATATTTGGCATATGACCAACATACTTTTATTGGAGACAACAGCAGAATAGTTAGATGAAAGCCGTGATAAATATTTGAAAATCGAAAAAGACTAAAAAAGAAAGCTGCTGGCCATGAAATTTCCGCCACAGTTCGTTCAGATACGCGGGAATATGACATTTTCAAAAACAGGGAAGCTCGGGTCTGTTCTGAAGGACGCCTCATAAATCCGATGGCTCTCCGGGAAGGTTTTCCAGGTTGATATCAGCTTAATATCAGCATCCTAAGAGCAAAACAGCAAGTCTCTGAATCCCCATGCATGCGGGGCTTCGCGTGTAGAAATATGTAGAACGGTTTTTGCGGACAATCCGGGAAGGATGGTCTATAATGTCCACAAACACAAGTCGAACTGCCGCAGGGCAGAAGTATTGTGGACATCAAATAAACAGGAGGGTTTGCTATGTTAGAAGGATTGGCGGCAGATACCCGTGTCATTATCTATCTGATGGCGGGGATCGGAGTGCTGGGGGTTCTGGCGAAGATCATCAACCAGCTTACATTGTTCGGGCTGGTCAGAGCGGCAGGAAATATGCCGAAGAGTACACACCGACTGATAAAGCTCGTGAGAGCAAAATACGAACATGCGTGCATGATCCATGATTCTGTGGAAAATATCGACGCGTTTGTGGAGAAATACATATATGAATACAGAGGATTTCTGTTCCGCATCCATACATGGAGACAGATCGAGGTGTTGTCTGTATGGTTTGCGGGGATATTGGCAGCGCTGGGAGCGTCAGCGCACTACTTTTCGTTCGGACTTACCGAGACAGTTTATCAATATATTGCGGCAGGCATTGCGGAGATGGTGTTCCTCTCTGTCATCATGCGGCTGTCCGACGAACCATATAAGATCAACGCTGTGAAAATGTATATGGTAGATTATCTGGAAAACATCTGTGCATTCCGCCTGAAAAGACAAAATCAGCGGGAGAGGGAGTCCATAGATGTGATCGCTTCTGAAAATGAGGGAAAAAGCAGGTTTCAGCCTGTGGCGTCCGCGAAATCTGATGCAAAGCGAGGGAATGCCTCTCGTGAGCTGAGGGAAGACCTGACCGGGGAAGCTCAGGGCACAGTGGTGTCACACACATCACAGGCGGCTCAGACAGCGGACGCATCAAGGGCAGGATCAGACCGCTTGCGTGCTGCAGAGGCAAGGAGAGAGATCCAGGCCAATGGAGACACCGGGACGGCAGCAAAGGGAAAACGAGAGGAAGGCCTTCCCATCAATATCGAAGGAGAGCCCAGGGCGGCTGAGAGCGGGAGCGCAGCCGGTCAGGCGCCGCAGGGAGCTGCTGCAGAGAACGGCACTGACAACGACAGGACGGCTCTGAGGGAGGAAGCGATCCGGCAGATATTAGAAGAATTTCTTGCATAAGCCGCAGATCCGGAACCTTTCCGGCAGCAGTTCTGAGACCTCTGTATTTATAGGCTCTGAGAACTCTGTGTTTGTAGGCTCTGAGAACTCTGTATTTTACTTGAATAAGAAATGCACTTTTGGTAAAATGTGCATAGAGTCTCGTATGCGGCCGGACAAACGGCGCCGGACTTCAAATGATGACAAGTGATATCAGAGAGGAAGGATCATAATGAGCAAAGTAACATTTGACTATTCAAAAGCATGTGGTTTTGTGCAGGAGCATGAGATGCAGTATATGAGCGAGCTTGCCGCTCAGGCAAAGGACAAGCTGCTGGCAAAGACCGGAGCGGGGAATGATTTTCTGGGATGGATCGACCTTCCGGTAGATTATGACAAAGAGGAGTTCGCGCGTATCAAGAAAGCGGCTGAAAAGATCCGTCAGGACTCAGAAGTCCTGCTGGTGATCGGTATAGGCGGTTCTTACCTTGGAGCGAGGGCTGCCATTGAGTTCCTTGGGCACTCTTTTGCGAATGTGGTGTCAAAGGATCTCCGGAAAGCCCCGGAGATCTATTATGTAGGAAACAGCATCAGCAGCACCTATATCAAAGACCTGATCGACGTGGTGGGAGACCGTGATTTCTCTATCAACATGATCTCCAAGTCCGGAACGACCACAGAGCCCGCTATCGCTTTCCGCGTATTCAAGGAGATGTTGGAGAAGAAGTACGGCAAAGAGGAAGCTGCGAAAAGGATTTATGCGACCACGGACAAAGCGCGGGGAGCGCTTAAGAACCTGGCTACAGAGGAAGGTTACGAATCATTTGTCGTACCGGACGATGTGGGAGGCCGTTTCTCAGTTCTCACGGCAGTAGGCCTTCTCCCGATTGCGGTCAGCGGTGCGGATATCGACAGACTGATGGAGGGCGCGGCAGCAGGAAGAAAAGCAGCGCTTGAGAATGACTTCACAGACAACGACGCAATGCAGTATGCAGCGATCCGGAACATCTTTCTCCGCAAGGGCAAGACAGTGGAAGTGCTGGCAAACTATGAGCCGAGCCTTCATTATGTGTCTGAGTGGTGGAAACAGCTCTACGGTGAGAGCGAGGGCAAGGACCAGAAGGGCATCTTCCCGGCATCTGCAGACCTGACCACAGACCTTCACTCCATGGGTCAGTTCATCCAGGACGGAAACAGAATCCTGTTCGAGACTGTTCTCAATGTAGAAAAGTCCAGGGAAGAGATCGTCATCAATGAAGAGCCGGTAGATCTGGACGGACTGAACTATCTTGCGGGAAAGAATGTTGACTTTATCAATAAGAGCGCAATGAATGGAACAATCCTTGCACACACTGACGGCAATGTTCCGAATCTGATCGTGAAAATCCCGGAGCAGAATGAGTTCTACCTGGGACAGCTGTTCTATTTCTTTGAGTTCGCATGCGGCGTGAGCGGATATTTACTCGGCGTCAATCCGTTCAACCAGCCGGGTGTTGAGAGCTATAAGAAGAACATGTTTGCCCTGCTCGGAAAACCGGGATATGAAGAGGAAAGAGAAGCTCTTCTTAAAAGACTGTAATTATATATGTAATGTAGCCTTGGCATACGATACGGCATCACAGACGGTATTTGTCTGTGGTGCTGTATTTTTTTGCCCCAAATATTGTGAGGACTTCTGTTTTTCTTCTTTGAATCGGGGATAATATATCAAAAAGAGAAAAACAGGAGGTACTATATATGGAAGAAAGCGTAAAACAGTACATCGCATATTTAGAACAGGAAGAAAAGAGCGAGGCGACACGGCGGCAGTACAAAAGGGATATCCTTCACTTTTTAGGTTTTGCCGGGGGACAGGGGCTCACAAGGGAGCTGGTGCTCCGGTACAAAGAGGAGCTGCAGACGAAGCACCGCGCCAGTAGTACTAACGTCAAGCTGGCGGCGTTAAACGGATTTTTTACATTCCTGGGACGAGACGACCTGCGGGTGAAGCGGCTGCGAGTGCAGAAACGGCCTTTCCTTCCCCGGGAAAAGGAGCTAACCAAAGCAGAATACTACCGGCTGCTGGAAGCGGCAAAGCACAGGAAGAACGAAAAACTCCGGCTGCTTCTGGAGACCATCTGCGGCACAGGCATCCGGGTGTCAGAGCTGAAGTATATCACCGCCGAAGCAGTTTATCAGGGAGAGGCGGTCATCCGTCTCAAGGGGAAGATACGCATCGTCCTTATTTCTGGAAAGTTAAAAAAAGCACTCAAAAAATATCTAAAAAAACGAAAAATTCTGTCCGGTTCGGTGTTCATCACGAAAAACGGAAACCCGTTGGACCGGTCAAATATCTGGAAGATGATGAAAGCCCTGTGCAAAGACGCGGGCGTAGCCAGTCAGAAAGTATTCCCACATAACCTGCGTCATCTGTTTGCCCGATGCTTTTACAGGCTCGATAAAGATATAGCAAGGCTGGCGGACATCTTAGGACACAGCAGCATCAACACCACGAGGTTATATGTCATGTCTTCGGATTATGAACCCCGGAAACGTATGGACGCCCTGGGCCTGGTGATATGAGGGGAGAATAAAAAAACCACATAACGGAAGTTATGTGGTACACCGAATGGATGATCTACATAGATAATTGTTAATTACATTATATGTGAGTCGACTTATTTTGGCAAGAGATAAATTAAATTTTTTTGATTTTGTCGAAATTGGCAACAAAAAGTGATCCTTTTCCGTTTTCTGTAATAAAAACAGACAAGGATTTCCTTTTTCTGCAATTTTTTATCTTTATAAATAGAACTTATACATGCCCATGAGCTGATCGGATGGCATAGACACCACATAACTTCCG
>ERZ1090864.503-NODE-505-length-21739-cov-26.287862_pt1 | contig 21739 bp, 18 predicted proteins | sample MGYA00478479_ERZ1090864 | MGnify/ENA primary metagenome ERZ1090864 (study PRJEB33644, sample SAMEA5815743) | chicken gut metagenome | biome: Chicken; feature: Gastrointestinal Tract; material: Caecum | place: Ireland | collected 2019-01-01 | study: A study of the...
GGCTCTGCGCGGGGGGGGCCCCCACACACAAAAACAAAAAAAAAAAAAAAAAAGAAAAAAACCCCCCGCCCCCCCCCCCTTTCTCTGGGGGGGGGGGGGCGCCGTTATTTTTGTCAAGCCGGTTTCTTTTCCTCAGAAGTCCCATCGGGATCGGGCGTTTCTTCTTCCAATGTCGTTTCGGAGCCGATATGCGGCGCTTCCGCCTTTTCTGCGGTGGGAGCGCTTTTTTCGGCGGGCGCGGGTGGAGCACTGTCGTCGGCGGGCGCGGTATTGGCGTTGCCGTCGGCAGGTGCGGAAGGAGCGTTTTCTTCGGCGGGGGCAGGGGCCTCGGTATCGCCGTCGAGCGACTGTTCTGCGATCTTGTAGTTCATGTCGTTGAGGCATTTCAGCGCGTAGAACTTGCCTTTTTTCGCCATGAGTGCGTCGTAAGTGCCGATTTCCACGCATTTTCCCGCTTCCATGACGACGATGCGATCGGCGTCGCGGATGGTGGAGAGACGGTGCGCCACGATGAACGTCGTGCGTCCTTTGATGAGCTTGGAGATCGCCTTCTGCACCTGATATTCGGAGATGTTGTCGAGGGCGCTCGTCGCCTCGTCGAGGATGAGGATTCTGGGATCGCGGATGAGGGCGCGTGCGATGGTGACGCGCTGTTTTTGGCCGCCGCTGAGTTTCCCGCCCTGTTCGCCGACGAAGGTATCCAGTCCCTGCGGGAGGTCTTTGACAAATTCGTTCAGGTTTGCCATTTCCGCCGCCCGTTCGACGGTTGCCTCGTCCACCTTGTCCATGCCGTAGACGATGTTTTCGCGGATGGTGCCCGAAAAGAGGATGCTGTTCTGCGGCACGACCGAGATAAAGTGGCGGTAGTCGGGCAGAGAGAGCTGAGTGATGTCGTTGCCGTCGATGGTAAGCGTTCCCTTGGTCGGGCGGAGGAATCCGATGATGAGGTTCATGAGGGTGGATTTTCCGCTGCCCGAGGCGCCGACAACGGCGATGCACTCGCCCTTTTTGACGTCCAGCGTGACGTCGTCCACGACGTTGGATGTCCCGTTCGGGTAGGCGTAACAGACGTGGTCAAAGCGCACGTTTCCCTCGACGGAGGTAAGTTTTTTCTTGCCGACGCTGTCCTCGACGTCCTTGGAGAGCATGATCTCGGAGAGGGAACTGATCGCCTCGAAGCCGGTCGAAAAGGTGGGCAGGACGTTGACGATGGTCTGCACGGCGCCGTTGATGGAGGTGAACATGGACTGATAGAGGACGATATCGCCGGGGGAGATGAGTCCTTTGAGGGCGAACACGGCGCAGAAGATGAGGCAGGCGCAGTTGAGAAGATTGGTGACGACCCAGAGCGCCGAGCCGAAATAGGAATTGGTGCGGTCGACGGCGAGCGCCGTGCGGGTGAGTTCACGGATGTTGGTGTCGCACGCAGCGATCTCCTCGTTTTCCAGGCCGTGTGCCTTTGTGACGGGGAGCATTCCGAGCATATTGGTAAAGCGTGCGGAGACGGCCTCGTTTTCGATGCGGTAGAGGTGGTTGTGCTTGCGCATCTTGCGGCTGAAGAGCTGTGTCAGGAGGACGTTGGCGGGGATGATGACGAGGAAGAACAACGTCACGAGGCGGCTGTTATAGATGGAAATGCCGATGGAGACGCACGCCACGATGATGTTGGGAAGCAGGACTTTCAGCAGATTGGTATTGAGGGCATCGACGCTCTCGATGTCCTTGAGGAACTTGCTCTGCAGCTTGCCCGTTTCGATCTCCTTGTGATAGGTGATGGAGAGGTGTTGCAGTTTTCGTATGACCGTTCCCCGCATTCCTGCGCCTGTGCGGCGCAGCATTCGGTCGGAAATGCGGGAATAGATGACGTGCGTCGGAATGTTCTGCACCAGCACCACGACGAGGATCACGGAGTAGATGATGAGAAAGCGGACGGTATTCTCGCCGAATCCGCCGCTCGCGAGGTCGATGATCTGCGAGGTGATGATGGGGATGATCCAGACGGGCAGGTTTTTCAGGATGAACATGAACAGGCTGAGAAACACTCCGCCCGCATTCTTTGACAAAAGTCGCTTATAATACAAAATCCCCGTGCTCTTCTTTTTCCGCTTTTTGTGCGGAGAAGGAACATCGTCGTCAAAGAGATGTTCAAAGTCGGGGATGACGTTGTCGCTGCGCTTGTATCGTTTTGTCGCGTTCTCGGTTGCCTGTGCATCGGTTGCTTTGTGCATCTGATTGCTCCTTGCGCCGCAATGATTTCAATGTATGCAGAGGGGATTCCTCGATTTTTTCATATTTTATCACCGAAGGAGGGGTTTTGCAAGACCTTTTCAAAAAATAATTTCAGGAATTTTTCACGGCGGCAGACGGGGGGATTTTGCGGCAGCAAAACAACAAATCCGAGGGTGTCGGGGGGGGATTTTTACGGCGGCGATACAAGAATGTTTTACGGCGGCGGAGGGAGCAGGGCGGGTTCCGTCATAGTTCTTGCAGATTCGACACCATTTTCCAAAACGGGCGCGCGGGGCGCCGTTATAATATTCCTATCGCACGAAAACGGAGGGCGCTATGCAGACGCGGGCGATACAGAGGGGCGACAGCCTTTACATCTATCTTACGGGGGAGCTGGACGAGCACTCGGTTGCGGGCGCGCGGGCGGAGGCGGACGGGTACATCGACAGGTGTGCGGGGCTTTCGCGCGCCGTCTTTAACCTTGCGGGCGTGAAGTTCATGGACTCCACGGGGATCGGCTTTCTGATCGGGCGCTATAAGCGTCTGAAAAAATACGGCATGGGAATGTTTCTGGAAAACCCCAACACGGGGGCGGATAAAATTCTGCAGCTCAGCGGACTGTATTCGCTCATGCCCAAAATTTAGGAAAAGAGGCGGCACGAAGAGGCGCCTGCGGCGCCCGTTCGGGCGAGCCGCTGTACGGAAATCGCAGGGACGTCCGGAGTATTTTATGAATGAAATGCAATTAAAATTTTTATCCCGTTCGGAAAACGAAATCTTTGCCCGCAACGTCGTTGCGGCGTTTGCACTGCCGCTTTCGCCCACGCTTGCGGAGCTTTCCGATGTCAAGACGGCCGTTTCGGAGGCGGTCACCAACTGCATCGTGCACGGGTACCGCGGCGAAGAGGGCTGGATCACGCTCATCTGCCGCACCGAGGGGCAAAGTCTACATATCGAGATCTCCGACAGCGGAAAGGGGATTGCAGACCTGGAACAGGCGTTGCAGCCCTTTTATACGTCGCTGCCGGAGGAGGAGCGTTCGGGAATGGGATTCACCATCATGCAGACGTTCATGACGGACTTTGCCGTCACCTCCGAGGCGGGCAGGGGGACGACGGTGCGCATGAGCAAGACCTTCGGCGCAAAGGCGACGGAAGATGCTCGATGAAAAGGACACGCTTGCTCTTCTGCGCCGAGCCAAGGCGGGGGACGCCTCCGCAAAAGAGGAACTGCTTTCGCACAACACCTCCCTGCTCAAGAGCATTCTAAGGCGCTATTTGGGCAAGGGGGTGGAGTACGACGACCTCTATCAGCTCGCCTGCATGGGGTTTCTGAAGGCGATCGCGGGGTTTGACGAATCCTACGGCGTGCGTTTTTCCACCTATGCCGTGCCGATGATCGCGGGAGAGATCAAGCGATTTTTGCGCGACGACGGAAGCGTAAAGGTGTCCCGCCTCATGAAAAAGTGCGCGCGGGACATGAACCTCTACATTGAACAATGCGTCGCCGCCCGCGGAGAACAGCCCTCCGTGCGGGAGCTGTCCGAAAAGTTCGGCATGGACGAGAGCGAAGTCGTCTTTACGCTCGGCTCGGCGCGCATGCCCGTCTCGCTCTACGAACAGGGCGACTACAAGGACGAAAAAGGCACGACGCTCGCCGATCGCCTTCCCGATCCCGAGGATCAGGAGGAGATCTTCAAAAAACTCGCCATTCGGGAGGCAATCGAAAAATTGCCCGAACGCGAGAAAAAGATCGTCGTTCTGCGCTTCTTCCGCGACCTCACGCAAAGCGAAGTCGCCCGCCGCATCGGCGTCTCGCAGGTGCAGATCTCCCGCATCGAAAATAAGATCATGGCAAAATTCAAGGAGGAACTCCGCTGATCTTCTTCCGCGTCCGCTCCTTCCGAACGGATCGCCGCATGTCATAAAAAGGCCGCTCTCCGACAAAGACGGATCCGACACGGGGAACGATGCGGGACGGAGCGGCGCAACGGCACGGACAGGTCAAGCGACGCACGGAACGGAGCGGTACAACGGCACGGGCAGGATCAAGCGACGCAACGGCGTGGGGCCGCGCGGCGTGTCGGTCGGCGCGGGCGGGGCATAAAAAAGATCAGATTTACAAATTTTGAAAAAACGGTGTGCTTTTTTGGCGGCAACACCGTTTTTTTCGGTGTTTTCATTGACTTTTTTCTGTTCGGAATGATATAATGTTGTCGAAAGTAACAAAGTCGGAGCAACGTATGATCTTAAAGAAACTGCCGACGGGCGTGCAGGATATCCTTCCGCGCGAGTGCCGCGCGCTGGGAGACGTCCGCGAAAAGCTCACGCGCGCCTTTGAGGGCCGCGGGTACGAACCCGTATTGTCCGCCGCAGTCGAGTACTATGACACCTATGCAAACATCCGCAATGCGCTCCCGCAGGAGCGGATGTTCAAGTTCACCGACCAGGACGGCAAGCTGCTCGTCCTGCGTCCCGATGCGACGCTCTCCATATCGCGGATAGCGGCGACAAAACTGCCCGACCCGCGGGCGCGGCTGTACTATTTTCTCGACAAATGGGACGCGCAGGAAGCGGGCGGCGTCAAGAGCCGTGAGATCATCCAGGCGGGCATCGAGCGCCTGGGCGAAGAGGGCGCGTTTTCCGATGCGCAGACCATTGCGTTTGCCATCGACTGTATGCGCGAGACGGGGTTGTCCGAGTGCATCGTCGATGTCGGGCACGTCGGGTTCATGAAGGGACTGCTCGAGGAATGCGGCCTGACGGACGCACAGGCAGAGGAAGTGCGGGCCTCGCTCAACGCGAAGGACGGGCTCAACGCCGAACGCCTCCTGCGCAATGCGGGGGCGAAGGAGGAGACGCTCGCCGCGGTGCGCGCGCTGCCCACGCTCTTCGGCGGGACGGAGGTGTTCGACGCCGCCAAGCGGCTCACGAAAAACGCCCGCGCGCTTGCCGCCATCGCCCATCTCGAACAGGTGCATCGCATTCTCGTCGACATGGGGTACGACGGCAGCGTCTGTTTCGATCTCGGAACGGGCAAGAGCCTCTCCTATTATTCGGGCATCGTTTTTTCCGGGCTCGTCAAGGAGGTCGGCGCGTCCATTTTAAGCGGCGGACGGTATGATGACCTTGCCGACGATTTCGGAAAGCATATCCCCGCGGTGGGATTCGCGATCGGACTCAAACGCGTGCTTGTCGCCCTTGAACGGCAGCAGCGTCTGCCCGTGCCGCCTGTGTGCGACGTCGCGGTCGCCTGCGAAGAGGGCGCCGAGGGCGAAGCGGACGCGCTCTGCAAGAAGCTGCTCGCCGAAGGAAAGCGCGTCACGCTGGCGGCCGACTACGGCGAGAGCGCACTCGCGGACACGGCGGCCGCGGAGAAGGTCTTTGTCACCAGGAAGGGGGTGCGCCGCATATGATCAATTTTGCACTTCCCAAGGGGAGACTGGCGGAAAAATCCGCCGAACTTCTGGCGGCGTGCGGCGTGGATACCGCCGTCCTTCACGAGGACACGCGCAAGCTCGTTTTGGAGAGCGCCGATAAAAAATACGGATTTTTCCTCGTCAAACCCGCGGACGTTCCAGCCTATGTGGAAGCGGGCGTCGCCGATCTGGGGATCGTCGGAAAGGACACGCTCATCGAAGAGGGGCGCGATCTCTATGAAATGCTCGATCTCAAGATGGGGGAGTGCCGTCTCTCCATTGCGGGCTATCCCGAGCGCAGAGACGTGCTGACCAATCCCCACCTGCGCGTGGCGACGAAGTACGTCAACACCGCGCGGCGCGTCTTTGCCGACCGCGAGGAGATCGAGATCATTCCGCTGCACGGATCCATCGAGCTCGCTCCCGTCACGGGGCTTGCGGACGTCATCTTCGATGTCGTGCAGACGGGTTCGACGTTGAAGGCAAACGGACTGGTCGTGCTGGAGGACGTCTATACGGGCATTACGGCGCGGCTGGTCGCCAACAAAGTATGTCTTAAGACAAAGGCGTCGGAGCTTCTTCCGCTCATTGCGAAGCTTCGGGAGGCAGTTTCATGAGGATTTTTGAAAAGGACAACTGCGCGCAGATTCTGGAGCGCGCGTTTGCGGAGCGGGAGAAGGAACTCGCCGCCGTCCGCGCCATTCTCTCCGACGTGCGCGCCCGCGGCGACGCCGCCGTGTTTGACTGCGAGCGCAGATTCGACGCGACCGAGCTGACCGCGGAGAATTTCCGCGTTTCGGAGGCGGAGTTTGAGGAAGCGTATCGGGAGGTCTCGCCCGATTTGCTCGCCACGCTGAAAAAGGCCATCCGCAACATCTATGAATACCATTCCCGCGCGGGAAGAAAGGACAGCGTGGAGACGCACGACGGCAGAACGACGGGATATGTCGTGCGGCCCGTCGCGTCGGCGGGGATCTATGCCCCGGGCGGCACGGCGCCGCTCTCTTCCTCCGTGCTCATGGGGGTGCTCCCCGCGAAGGCGGCGGGGGTGAAGCGCATCGTGCTCGCCACGCCCGCAAAGGGCGGAAAGATCGCCCCGCTCACGCTGGTCGCCGCAAGGGAGTGCGGCGTTTCCGAGGTATATAAGATGGGCGGCGCGCAGGCGATCGCCGCGCTCGCCTACGGCACGCAGTCGGTGAAGAAAGTGGACGTCATCGCAGGGCCGGGCAACATCTATGTCACGCTCGCCAAAAAAGAGGTGTACGGCGAGGTGGGGATCGATATGCTTGCGGGGCCGAGCGAGATCATGATCGTGGCGGACGGGGACGCAAATCCCGCATACGTTGCCGCGGACATGCTCTCTCAGGCAGAACATGACGTACTGGCGCGCGCCATTGTGGTGACGACCGACCGCGCGCTTGCGCAGGCGATCGCCGCCGAGGCCGAAGCGCAGCTTGCCCGCCTTCCGCGCAGGGAGGTCGCCGGGAAGTCGCTTGCGGCGAGCGGCGGGATCATCGTCGTGGATACGCTCGACGAGGCGATTGCGCTCGTCAACGAGGTCTCGCCCGAGCACCTTGAACTGTACACGGCGCACCCCGAAGAACTTCTTCCCAAGGTGGAGAGCGCGGGCGCCGTCTTCCTGGGCGGCTATACGCCCGAGCCTGTGGGCGATTACTTCGCCGGCCCCGACCACATTCTTCCCACGTCGGGCAGCGCGAAGTTCTTCCAGGTGCTCAACGAGGACGTATTCACGCGCAAGATGAGCGTCATTTCCTATACGCGGGAGGCGCTCTTTGCGGACGGCGCGGACATCATCCGCCTTGCCGAGAGCGAACAGCTCGGGGCGCACGCGAATGCGGTCGCGATCCGCATGAAAGAGGATAAAGCATGAGAAGCGCAAACATCACGAGAAAAACGCGGGAAACGGACATCGTCCTTTCCGTCGGACTGGACGGAACGGGCAAGGCGGAGATCTCCACGGGCGTGGGATTTTTCGATCATATGCTCGAATTGCTCACCGTCCATTCGCGCATGGACATCCGCCTTGTCTGCAAGGGCGACCTGCAGGTGGACGCGCACCACACGGTGGAGGACGTCGGCATCGCGCTGGGCGACTGCGTCAAAGAGGCGCTCGGCGACAAGCGCGGCATTGCCCGTTTTGCCGATCGGCTGGTTCCCATGGACGAAGTGGCGGCGCAGGTCGCGATCGACTTCAGCGGAAGGCCGTGTCTCATTTTTGAAGAGACGCTCACGGGAAAAGTGGGCAATTTCGATATGGAACTGGTGGAAGAGTTCCTGCGCGCCTTCACGACACACGCGGGGTGCAACCTGTATGTGCGCCTTTTGCGCAAGGGGAATCGCCACCACATGGCGGAGGCCGTCTTCAAGGCGCTCGCCCTCTGCGTGCGCGAAGCGGTGAAGGTCGTCTCGGACACGATTCCTTCCTCGAAGGGGCTGCTCGAATGATCGGCATTCTCGACTACGGCATGGGGAACCTGCGCTCCGTGCAGAAAGCGATCGAATATCTGGGCGGGCAGGCCGTCATTTCCTCTGATCCGGGTGCGCTCGACAAGTGCGAGCGGCTCATTCTCCCGGGCGTCGGCAGTTTTGCCGCCGGCATGGACAACTTGACGCGCACCGGCCTTGCGGACTATGTCCTGCGCCGCGTTGCCGATACGCCCGTGCTCGGGATCTGTCTCGGGATGCAGTTCCTGCTCTCGGAGAGCGAGGAAGAGGGCGTTCATGCGGGGCTCGGCCTCATCAGGGGACGCGCCGTGTGTTTCACGCAGGGCAAGATCCCGCACATGGGCTGGAACAGCGTCGAATCGATGCGCTCGCCGCTCTTTGCGGGGATTGCCGAGGGAACGCAGTTCTATTTTGTACACAGCTACTATGCGGACGTCGCCGACGAAGACGCCATCGGCAAGACGGAATACTATATCACGTTCGCGTCTGCGATTGCGAAGGGCAACGCCTATGGCGTGCAGTTCCACCCCGAAAAGAGCGGGGCGGCGGGCCTGCAGGTCTTGCGCAATTATATGAAACTCTGAGACGCACGGGAGGAGAAAACCGATGATACTCTATCCTGCAATCGACGTCCTGGACGGGCGCGCGGTGCGCCTGTTGTACGGAAAACGGGAGAACGTCACCGACTACGGCGATCCCGTCGAGTTTGCGCGCCGCTGGATCGACGCGGGCGCGAAGATCCTGCACGTAGTCGATCTCGCGGGGGCATTCGGCGAGGCGAGCGGGTTCGACCACATTCTCGAACGCATCGCGCGGCTGGGCATACCCGTGCAGTCGGGCGGCGGACTGCGTTCGATGGAGGACATTCACCGCCGTTTCCGCGCGGGCGCAGACCGCGTGGTGCTCGGCACGGTGTGCGTGGAGCATCCCGAGATCCTCTACGAAGCGGTGGAAAAATACGGAAACAAGATCGTCGCGGGAATCGACGCAAAGGACGGAATGCTTGCCGTGCGCGGCTGGACGGAAGTCGTCGATAAAGACGCGTTCGAGTTCGGCTGTGAGGCAAAGGCGCTCGGCGTGACGGACGCCGTATTCACCGACATCGGCCGCGACGGAGCGCTTACGGGCGTCAACGTCGCCGACACCGTCAAGATGGGGGAAACGGGTCTCAATGTCATTGCCTCGGGCGGCATCCGCGGCATCGACGATCTGCGCGCGCTCAAAGAAAAGGGCGTGTACGGCGCCATTCTGGGGCGCGTGATCTACACCGGCAGGATTGACCTTGCCGCTGCCATCGAGGAGATGTAATGTTACGGAAACGAATCATACCATGTCTTGATCTGAAGGACGGACGCGTCGTCAAGGGCGTCAATTTTGTCAGCCTGACCGACGCGGGCGACCCCGTCGAGACGGCAAAGCTGTACAACGCGTTCGGCGCGGACGAGATTGTCTTTCTCGACATCACGGCGAGCTATCGCGGCGACACGCCCATGTGGGACGTCATTTCGCGGGCGAGCGAGCAGGTGTTCCTGCCCCTCACGGTGGGCGGGGGGATCCGCTCCACGGAGGATTTCCGTCGGATGCTTGCCTGCGGCGCGGACAAGATCGCGGTGAATTCCGCCGCCATCAAGGACCCCACGCTCATCACGGAGGCGGCCATGAAGTTCGGACGGCAGTGCGTCGTCCTTGCCGTGGACGCCAAGAGGAACGACAAGGGCCGCTACGACGTCTATCTCAACGGCGGGCGGGTGAATACCGGCAAGGACGCGATCGAGTGGATCGAAGAGGGCGTGCGGCGGGGAGCGGGCGAAGTCCTGCTCACGAGCATGGACCGCGACGGCACCAAGTCTGGATATGACCTCGAACTGACGCGGCAGGCGGCGGAGGCGGTGAACGTACCCGTCATCGCATCGGGCGGCGCCGGAAGAATGGGGGATTTCTACGATGTCCTGACCGAGGGAAAGGCGGACGCGGCGCTGGCGGCGTCGCTCTTCCACTTCGGGATCATCAACATGCGGGATCTGAAAAATTATCTTGCGGAGCGGGGGCTGCCCATCCGCACGGAGGGACTCTGATATGGAAAACGTAAAATTCGACGCAAACGGGCTCATCTGCGCCATCGCGCAGGACTATGAAACGGGGGAAGTTCTCATGCAGGCGTACATGAACGCCGAGGCGCTGGAAAAGACCCTCGAGACGGGGTATGCCCATTATTACAGCCGTTCGCGCAAGGCGCTCTGGAAGAAGGGCGAGACGAGCGGACATACGCAGAAAGTCATCGCGGCGACGTTCGACTGCGACCGCGACTGCATTCTTTTGCAGGTGGAGCAGAAGGGTGCCGCCTGCCATACGGGAGCAAGGAGCTGTTTCTTTGACTGCGTCCGCAAGGGCGACTATGCGGGACTGACCTTCCTCGGGGAGCTGGCGCGCGTCGTTGCCGACCGCAAGGAACACCCCGTGGACGGCTCCTATACGGCGTATTTGTTCAGCCGCGGCGTGGACAAGATCGCCAAGAAGATGGGCGAGGAAGCCGTGGAGACGGTCATCGCGGCGAAAAACGACGACAAGACGGAACTCACGCACGAGATCTCCGACCTCATCTATCATTTGCTTGTGCTCATGGAGGAGAAGGGCGTCACGCTTGCGGACCTTTGCACCGAGCTGGAACATCGGCACAACAAGTAAAAACGCATCTTCGGCAAAATGATTTTTGTGTGAAAGCAAAAAAAGTTCTTGTACGTATGTTGACAAGGAAACTAAAAAATGATAAGATGAAAGGGACGTTGAAATTGTTCAGATTTTGGCGTCCTTTCTTTTTCTCTAAAACGCGCCGCGCGCGCGTTCCTTATATAGAGGAAAGATATGCAGGGAAACATTTTTATCCGGAGGTAAAATTTTGTTAAAGACACTTTCAAAATGCATCCGGGAATATAAGACGGCTTCCATTCTTTCTCCGATCTTCGTCACGCTTGAGGTCATTCTGGAATGTCTCATTCCCTTCGTCATCGCGCAGCTCATCAACGTGATCGACGTGGCCTCGCCTGACCTGATCGAAATGAGCAAGGTTTGGATGTACGGCGGTATTCTGGTTGCAATGGCGATTGTCTCGCTGGCGGCAGGTGCGCTTGCGGGCGCCTTCTGTGCGCGCGCTTCCGCAGGGTTTGCCAAGAATGTCCGCAAGGATATGTTCTACAATATCCAGACATTTTCCTTCGAGAACATCGACAAATTCTCCACGCCCTCGCTCGTCACGCGTATGACGACGGACGTCTGGAACCTTCAGATGGCGTACATGATGATCGTCCGTATCGCGGTCAGATGCCCCGTCATGATCATCTTCGCGGCCGTCATGGCATTCGTCCTCGGCGGGAACCTTGCGTGGATCTTCCTTGCGGTCATCCCCGTGCTCGTCATCCTGCTCATGGTCATCATGTGGCAGGCGCTTCCGCTCTTCCAGAAGGTGTTCAAGAAGTACGATAACCTGAACGAGTCCGTTCAGGAGAACATCAAGGGCATCCGCGTCGTCAAATCCTACGTCCGCGAGGATTACGAGAAGAAGAAGTTCAACCGCGCGGCGGAGGACGTCTGCAAGGACTTCACCCGTGCCGAGCGCCTGCTTGCGTGGAACTCGCCCATCATGCAGTTCTGCTTCTACGGCGTCATCTGCGCGGTCCTCTATATCGGCGCTTACATCATCATGGACAGCAACGGCGTCACCACGACGGGCGAGGTCTCCCAGCTCATCGTGTACGGCATGCAGATCCTTGCATCGCTCATGATGTTCTCGATGGTGTTCGCCATGATCGTCATGTCCATGGAATCGGCGCGCCGTATCTGCGAGATCCTCAACGAAAAGAGCACGCTCGACAACCCCGCCAATCCCATCTATGAAGTCCCGGACGGCTCCGTCGACTTCGAGAACGTCTCCTTCAAGTACGCCTCCAATGCGGAGAAGAACGTGCTCGAGGGGATCAATCTGCACATTGCCTCGGGTGAGACGATCGGCATTATCGGCGGAACGGGTTCCTCCAAGACATCGCTCGTCAACCTCATTTCCCGTCTTTATGACGTCACCGAGGGCAGTGTCAAGGTGGGCGGCCACGACGTGCGCGAATACGACCTCGAGACGCTCCGCAATCAGGTCGCCGTGGTGCTGCAGAAGAACGTCCTCTTCTCGGGGACCATCAAGGAGAACCTCCGCTGGGGCAACAAGGAGGCCACGGACGAACAGCTCGTCGCGGCGTGCAAGCTGGCGCAGGCGGACGACTTCATCCAGAGCTTCCCCGATAAATACGACACCTACATCGAGCAGGGCGGTACCAACGTCTCGGGCGGACAGAAACAGCGTCTTTGCATTGCGCGCGCGCTCCTGAAAAATCCCAAGGTGATCATCCTGGACGACTCCACGTCGGCGGTCGATACGCACACCGATGCGCTCATCCGCAAGGCGTTCCGCGACTACATTCCCACGACGACCAAGATCATCATTGCGCAGCGCATTTCCTCCGTGCAGGACGCCGACCGCATCATCGTGCTCGAGAGCGGAAAGATCAACGGCATCGGCACGCACGAGGAACTGCTCAAGTCCAACAAGATCTATTCGGAAGTGTATTATTCGCAGGTCAAGGGCAGCGACGAGAGCGCTGCGCCCGCACAAGGAGGTGAGGACAATGGCTGATTCCAAGGCTATGCCGAAGCGTCCTCCCATCCAGAAGGGGACGGTCAAACGGCTTTTGAAGTCGCTCTTCCACTACTATCCCGTCATGCTTCCCATCGCGCTCGTATGTATCGTCATCAACGCCGCGATCTCGTCCATTCCCGCGCTGTTCATGGAGCGCCTCTATACGCTCCTCGGCGATGCGCTCGTTCAGAAACTCGGCTGGGCGGACGTCTCGGCGAACGTCGCGGGCATCATGGGACTGCTCATCGGCATGTACGCCGTTTCGCTGATTGCCGGTGCGGTCTATACGCAGCTCATGGCGATCGTCACGCAGGGATACCTCAAAAAGATGCGTGAACAGATGTTCAACGGCATGCAGGACCTTCCCATCCGCTACTTCGACACGCACAACCACGGCGATATCATGAGTTATTACACCAATGATATCGATACCCTCCGCCAGATGATCGCGCAGTCCATTCCGCAGTTGCTCATCTCGGGCATCATGTGCCTGACGCTGTTCTGCATCATGCTCTATTTCAGCGTCTACCTTGCGATCGTCATTTTCGTCGGCATCTTCTGCATCGTGCTCGTCACCAAGCTCGTCGGCGGCAGCGCCAGCAAGTACTTCCTCGCGACCCAGCGCGCGGTTGCCCGCACCGAGGGCTTCGTCGAGGAAATGATGCAGGGCCAGAAGGTCATCAAGGTGTTCTGCCACGAGGAAGAGACCAAGGCCGACTTCGATAAGGTCAACGGCTATCACTTCGAGCAGACCGACAAGGCAAACCGCTACGCCAACATGCTCATGCCCATCATTGCCAACATCGGAAACGTCATGTATGTCATCGTCGCATTGCTGGGCGCCGTGCTTGCGGCCGACAACCTTCAGAATATCAGTATCGTCGGACTTGGAATGTTTACGCCGGCGCTCATCGTCTCCTTCCTGCAGACGACGCGCCAGTTCTCCAACAACATCGGGCAGGTCTCCAACCAGGTCAACTCCGTCGTCATGGGCCTTGCGGGCGCACAGCGTATCATCGCCCTGATCGACGAGAAACCCGAAGTGGACGACGGCTATGTCACCCTCGTCAATGCGCGCGAGGTCAACGGTCAGCTCACCGAGTGCGAGGAACGCACGGGCATGTGGGCGTGGAAACATCCCCACAAGGCAGACGGCTCCGTCACCTATACCAAGCTCGAGGGCGATGTGCGGCTCTTCGACGTGGATTTCGGATATGTACCCGAAAAGATCGTCCTGCACGACATCAGTCTTTACGCGAAGCCCGGCCAGAAGGTCGCCTTCGTCGGTGCGACGGGCGCGGGCAAGACGACCATCACCAATCTTCTGACGCGCTTCTATGACATCGCCGACGGTAAGATCCGCTATGACGGCATCAACATCAACAAGATTCGCAAGGGCGATCTGAGAAGGTCGCTGGGCATGGTTTTGCAGGATACCAACCTGTTCACGGGGACGGTCATGGACAACATCCGTTACGGCAGACTGGACGCGACGGACGAAGAGTGCATCGCCGCGGCCAAACTGGTCGGTGCCGACGACTTCATCGAACGCCTTCCCGAGGGTTTCAATACCATGCTCTATCAGAACGGGTCCAACCTCTCGCAGGGCCAGCGCCAGTTGCTCTCCATCGCGCGGGCAGCGGTCGCCGATCCGCCTGTCATGATCCTCGACGAGGCAACGTCCTCCATCGATACGCGTACGGAGGCGATCGTCCAGCACGGTATGGATAAGCTCATGGAGGGCAGAACGGTCTTTGTTATCGCGCACAGACTCTCCACCGTGCGCAACTCCAACGTCATCATGGTGCTCGAACACGGCCGCATCATTGAACGCGGGACGCACGATCAGCTCATCGAACAAAAGGGCAAGTACTATCAGCTCTATACGGGCGCATTTGAATTGGAATAATCAGAATTTACGCTCACGAAATCCGCTGTTCATACAGCGGATTTTTTGTTGCCGTTTGCCCGGTGAAGGATTTTTGCCTGACTATGATGCCCGCCTGCCGTGAGACTCAGGCGTTCCCTTGCGCCGCCTGCCGCGGGGGTAGCTCATTCACTTGCGCAGTCCGTGTGCTGCGAGAAGACCTTGTTCCCTTGCGCAGTCCTTATGCCGTCGGGTTTGTTTTTTCGCATACGTCGTGCCGATTGTCGGATTTTCCTGTCAGATTATGCAATCTGTATGCCGTTTGTTTGGCGCAATCGCTTATTCCTTCTGCCGCCTGCAAAAATCCAAAAAGAGAGGGGCGGAATTTTACGATCGGGGTTGACAACGGGCGGAAGGGGTGCTATAATTTAGCCCGAATTTGATTGTAACGGAGGAAAAAATATGGAATATCGGATCATTGATCTGTACGACTACTTCGGGCGCGCGCGCGGAGGAGCGAAAAAGGGGTATCTTGCGGCGTATGTGCATGATGACCTTACGGAGCTGCCCAATCGGCGTGTGCGTCCGATCATGCTTGTCATTCCGGGAGGCGGTTACACGAACGTTTCCCAGCGCGAGGCGGAGCCGATCGCGATCCAGTATTTTGCACAGGGATTTGACTGTTTTGTGCTGGATTACGATGTTGCGCCGCTGGGGTATCCGTTCCAGATCATAGAGGCGGGCATGGCGATGCTCTATCTTCGCCGCGAGGGGAAGCGGCTCGCGCAGGAGCCGCGCCGCATTGCCGTGGTCGGATTCTCGGCGGGCGGGCATCTTGCGGGCTGCGTGAGTTATCTTTGGGACGATCGGGCGCTGAAAGAGGCGTTCGGTGCGGAATGCGAGTTGATTCGTCCCGATGCGTCCGTTCTGTCCTATGCGGTCGTGACGGCGGATGAGCGCTACTGGCACCGCGGCTCCATTGAAAATTTCTGCGGCGACAAGGTGCCGCATGACGCATACTCGCTGGAAAAGCACATTCGCAGGGAAGCGCCGCCCACATTTCTTTGGGCAACGACGCCCGACGACTGCGTGCCCGTGGAGAACTCTCTGATGCTGTATTCGGCGTTGCACAACGCAGGCGTTTCGGTCGAGATGCACCTCTATGAATCGGGCTGGCACGGATTGTCGACGGCGGACATCGAAGTCTGCGAGCCGCCCATGCCGTCCTATTTTGCCCATGTGCAGAGCTGGCTTCCCGCCTCGGTCGTGTTCCTTCGGGCCCACGGCTTTGCGGTAGAGGTTCTCCCGCGCTGAGGTTGGGCGCGCGGCCTTGCGCGGCGTGTGCCGCGGATATGTCGCGGCGGGTTGACGCGAAAATAAGAACGACGTCAGACTGTTTTTGTTGATCTGATGCGGAAAAACAGACAAAGAGCGGAGAAATCCGCTCTTTTTTTATAAAGAAAATTTATAACTATAATAAAAAATCATAATAAATAAATGAATGCTTTGATATTGTAAAGAGGAAAACTCTGTGATATAATCGAAAGTATAAAGATTGTTTCGGGGGAGAACGAGCGCAATTCCGAAACGATATATTGCGGTTAATCGACAATTCGGCGGGTATTTCGGAGCGGGGCAAAGCTCTATGGCCGCCCATGCTTCTGCGCGTGTGTAGGGAAAGTCCGGGTAGAGACAGACGACTTCATAAAATTTTTAATCGGAGAAGGATATGAAAGGGAAGCGGTATTACTTGTATGGTATGGTACTTCTGACGGCAGTGATATCGGCGGTCGCGCTGAGCGGATGCGGTTCGTCGGGGACAGAAGAGGGAACGGTCACGGTGACCTTTTGTGCGACCGGGGAGAAGGATATTGTTCTGACAGCGGAGTATGGCGGGAGTATCACTCCTCCAAAGGTTCCCGCAAAGATAGGAAATGAGGGGCGATGGGATACAGAGGAATTTGACGGGATCACGCAGGATATGACGGTCAATGCGATATACGAAACGCAGGGGCTGGAATATACGGATTACTATGGCGGAGGACTTGGAAGATATTACACAGTAAGTAAAGGTCAAATGGATGAGCGGACGGAGGAGTTGTATATTCCGTCAGAGTACAATGGAAATCGTGTCCTGGAGATCGCGGAGTATGGGTTTGAAGGGCTGACGTCCTTGAAACGAGTGGTCTGTGCGGAGGGATTGACGGATATCGGCGATCGGGCGTTTCAGGAATGTGAGGCTTTGGAAATGGCGAAGCTGCCGGACAGTATTGTACAGATCGGGAAGTGTACATTCTTACGTTGCGAAGCTCTGAAATCGGTGAGGCTTCCAGATAAGTTGACGGTTCTTGAGGACGGAGTATTTCTAATTTGTTCTTCCCTGGAATCGGTAACCCTGCCGGAGACGTTAGAGGTGATCGGAGAGAACGCATTTTGTGGCTGTATTTCTCTGGAGGCGGTGGATCTGCCGGACAGTCTGAAAGAAATAGGGAATAATGCATTTGGATCCTGCAGGACTTTGTACTCGGTTGTCATTCCGGAAGGGATCACACAGATCGAAAACTATACTTTTTCTCTTTGCTATTCCTTGCAGAACATCTCACTTCCGGATAGTCTGGAAAGCATTGGCGAATATTCATTTTGGGCCTGTACTTCCTTAAAGGGACTTGTCCTGCCTGCCGGGCTGCAAAGTATAGGCGAGGCAGCTTTCATGAGCTGTTCTTCAATTGAAAAACTTGTCCTTCCCGAAGGGATTCGTGTGATCGAAGCGGGTACATTCCGGGGATGCACATCCTTGGAGGAGATAGCGCTTCCTGAAGGCCTGGAGAGTATTGGCGTTAGAGGTTTTAGGGATTGTACATCGCTGAAGGAGATAACGCTTCCTGAAAGTTTGGAGAGTATTGGAGAAGAAGCCTTTATGGACTGTACATTGCTGAAGGAGATAGCGCTTTCCGGAAGTCTGGAGAGTATCGGGATAAACGCATTTTCATGTTGTACATCTTTGAGAGAGCTGACGCTCCCCGCCGGAATAAAGAGTATCGGAGATTTTGCGTTTGCAGAGTGTTTGGCGCTGGAGTCAGCCGTATTCAGTTCCGGCTGCCTTCCGAACATGGGGGCGGGCATTTTTTCGGGATGCAGATCATTGAAATATGTGGCGCTGCCGGAGGGGATGACAAGTATTCCGGCTTTTATGTTGGAATTGACAGCCGTGCGGGAAATTTCATTGCCCGCAAGCCTGGAGGAAATTGGTATGGGAGCGTTTCGGAAGTGTCCGCTTGAACGGATCGAAATTCCGAAAAACGTCATGTCGATCGGTTCAAGCGCTTTTTTGGGTTGTGAAAGTTTAACGCAGATCGTATTTGCAGAAGATTGCCGGCTGGAAAATATTGGCTATAGTGCTTTTAGTCAGACCGGATTCAGGGAGTTTACGATTCCTGCCAGTGTAAAAGAATTCGGTGGTGTGGTGGGAGCTCTGGACTCTTGTGCAAACCTGGAAAGGGTGATCATTGAAGAGGGAAGCAGGCTGACGTCTTACATAGGGAATATCAATTGCCCGAAACTGACGGCGGTCATTTTTCCGAAAGGCTTACAGCTGGAGACGATCGATTCTTTTTCGGGCTGTACCTCTTTGAAGACGCTCGAGTATCCGGATACGGTGAAGAGCCTCGGATTGTTCCGTGGCTGCGCCTCGTTGGAGACAATCAAACTTCCGGCGGGGCAGACGGAGATCAGCCGCAGAGCCTTTATGGACTGCACAAGTCTGTATTCGGTCGAAATACCCTCTGGGGTGACGACCATAGATGATCAGGCTTTTTCGGGGTGTTTCTCCCTGAAATCGATCACGATTCACGCAAGCGTAACGGAAATGGGCAAGAATGCCTTTGAAAAATGGGGAAGCGGTCAGACGATCTATGTCGAGGGATATTCGCAAAAGCCTGCAAATTGGCCGGACAACTGGTGCGGAAACGCCACCGTAATCTGGAACGCCTGAGGACTTATTCCATAATCTGTACTTATATAATCCATAAGAAATTTATAATAGATCGAAAAACGCTTTTTCTCCCTGGATATTTGGCAAAAAGAAAAAATATCTGTTATAATATTGACACAATGAAAAAGCGCCGCAAGTGATGCGGTGAAGGAGAAAGCACGATGGATTATGTAGAAAGAGTACTCGAAGAACTCAAGGCAAAGAATCCGGGCGAGCCTGAATTTCATCAGGCGGCGACAGAGATCCTGAACGGACTTCGTCCTGTAATCGCAAAACATCCCGAATACGAGAAAGCGGCGCTTTTGGAGCGCTTTGTCGAGCCGGAGCGCGTGATCATGTTCCGCGTACCGTGGGTCGACGATGCGGGAAAGGTGCATCTCAACAAGGGGTATCGGGTGCAGTTCAACAGCGCGATCGGCCCTTATAAGGGCGGTCTTCGCTTCCACCCGACGGTCAATCTCTCCGTTATCAAATTCCTGGGGCTGGAGCAGATCCTGAAAAACAGCCTGACCGGGCTTCCCATCGGCGGCGGCAAGGGCGGTTCCGATTTTGACCCCAAGGGCAAGTCGGACAATGAGATCATGCGCTTCTGCCAGAGCTTCATGACCGAGCTCTGCCGTCATATCGGACAGGACACGGATGTCCCCGCGGGCGACATCGGCGTGGGCGGAAGAGAGATCGGCTATTTGTTCGGACAGTATAAGCGCATCCGCAACGAGCACGTCGGCGTGCTGACGGGCAGAGGACTTTCCTACGGCGGCAGTCTTGTTCGCACGGAGGCTACGGGATACGGCCTTGTGTACATGGTGGAAGAGGCATTGAAGTGCCGCGGCGATTCGCTCAAGGGCAAGACGGTGGTCGTGTCCGGATCGGGCAACGTCGCCATTTACGCCACGGAGAAGGCGGAACAGCTCGGCGCGAAGGTCGTTGCGCTGTACGACTCCAACGGCTACGTCTATGACAAGAACGGCATTCAGGTGGATGTCGTCAAGCAGATCAAGGAAGTGGAGCGTGCCCGCATCAAGGTGTATGCGGAGCGCGTCAAGGGCGCCGAGTACCACGAAGGCTGCAAGGGCATCTGGACGATCCCCTGCGACATTGCGCTTCCCTGCGCAACGCAGAACGAGATCGACGGCGAGTCTGCGCGCATTCTGGTCAAGAACGGCGTGAAGTACGTCGGCGAGGGCGCCAATATGCCCACCAATCTCGAGGGCATTGAGGTGTTCCAGAAGGCAGGCGTCGTGTTCCTTCCCGCCAAGGCGGCCAATGCGGGCGGCGTGGCGACGAGCGCGCTGGAGATGGCGCAGTCGAGCGGCAGAATGTTCTGGACGTTCGAGGAAGTGGACGCCAAACTCAAGAAGATCATGATCAACATTTACCACAACATGGACGATGCGGCCAAGGAATACGGCTGCGAAGGCGACTATGTTGCGGGCGCGAACATCGCGGGCTTCAAGAAGGTCGCCGAAGCGATGATGGCGCAGGGCATTGTCTGATCGTCGGTTTTGCAATCAAAAAATCCCGTACACAGCGTACGGGATTTTTTTATGGAAATAAATTTGTAATTTTGCGCCGCATATGCTATACTGATTTCATCGGAGGCATTATGAACGAGAACAGGGACAAGGACGTCATTTTTACGACGCCGCCGCAGGAAACGGGGCCGAAAAAGACCGAGCCGAAAGCGGCGGCCCCGCAGGGGACGGAGGAAAAGGAAAGAACGGGAGCTGTTTCTTTGCGGGAAGACGCATCTGCGCCCGCACCGTCTCGGAACGAGGGAACCGCAGGCGGGACTTTCGACAGAGCGTCGGGGCAAAAGGGGACTTTGCCGCAGGAGGAACAGGGGAGCTGTAACGGCAATCTGTCCGCGGAAAAGTCCGCGCACACCGCCGAAGCAGAGCCCGATCTTGCCTATAAGAACGGGAGAGAGGTCTTCAAAAGCGGCATTCTCGGATTCTTCATCGGGCTTGCCGTCATCGTCCCGGGCGTGAGCGGTTCGACTGTCGCCATCATCTTCAGACTCTACGACAAACTGCTGTATGCGCTCGGCAATATCGTCCGCCGCTTCAGAAAATGTGTCAGGTTCTTGGCGCCCATTGCCGTCGGACTGGTCATCGGGTTTATCCTCGGCTTTCTCGCCATTCAGAAACTCATCGACATCAGTCCTTTCACCGTCATAGGTCTGTTCGCGGGACTCATGCTCGGCGCCTTTCCCGCCGTCTATGACGAGGTGCGTACGGAAAAAAAGACGCCTCTGCGCGTCGGGCTCTTTCTGCTCGGACTCGCCGTTCCCGTTGCCGTCGCCGTCTGTTCCGTCTTTTTGTCCGAAGGCGGACAGTCGCTCGAGGGCCTCAACGTCGGTCACTATCTGCTCTTTCTCGTGCTCGGTTACCTCGTTGCAATCACGCAGGTCGTCCCCGGTCTGAGTGCCACCGCCATTCTGATGGCGTTCGGATACTTCACCGCCATCATGGACTCCGTTCATCTCTCCTACTGGCAGTCCAATCCCGCCGTGTTCGGCGTGTATGCCTGCCTCGGCGTCGGGTTTGTTTTGGGCCTCGTCACCTTTTCAAAACTGCTCACGAAACTCTTCGCCCGTTCCCGCGCCGCGGCCTTCTTCGTCATCGTCGGCCTCTCGCTCGGCTCCATTGTGACCATGTTCTTCAATCCCGACGTGTATGCCGTCTATCTGCGCTGGACGACCGATCTCAATGTGCTCGATCTGACGCTCGGCATCGTCCTCTTTGTTGTCGGAATCGTCGCGGCATACCTCTTCGTCCGCTATGAACGCTCCAAAAAACGCGCGCCTGCGGTTCCGAAATCGGGAAGAACGATCTGACGTACACCGTCCGAAAACACTTTTTCGGAGAAAGGTTCGGTTTTTACGCATACGTTCGAGGGATTTTCGTCCTTTACGGAAAATTCGCTTGGGATATGTTTCGGAAGACGTTCCGAAAAACAAAGCAAATAAAAAGCGCCGCGGGGCCCGGGTTTTGGGGGGGGGGGGGGGGGTTGGGCCACGGCGGCTTGGAGGTGGGGGGCGGTTTTCGCCCGGGAGGGAATTTTTTGGGTGGGGCGGGCGCACAA
>ERZ1090864.508-NODE-510-length-21699-cov-9.573646_pt1 | contig 21699 bp, 18 predicted proteins | sample MGYA00478479_ERZ1090864 | MGnify/ENA primary metagenome ERZ1090864 (study PRJEB33644, sample SAMEA5815743) | chicken gut metagenome | biome: Chicken; feature: Gastrointestinal Tract; material: Caecum | place: Ireland | collected 2019-01-01 | study: A study of the...
CCATGCTTCAGGGCCTCTTCCTTCACCGGAGTAGGCATAAGGGCCTTCCCCCTGCCCTTCGGCTTATCCGGCTGCGTCACCACAGCCTCCACCCTGTATCCGGCCTCTGCCAGAGCCCGCAGCGGCGGCACCGCGAAATCAGGTGTTCCCATGTATACAATCTTCATCATGTCACTCCTCATCCTCGTCATAGGTTGTTCTGTGAAGCTCTCCCTCCACAAGTTCCGTATACATTTTTCCGTCCAGATGATCGATCTCGTGACAGAAGGCGCGGGCAAGAAGTTCCGTTCCCTCGTATATCACTTCATTCATATTTTCATCCAGTGCTTTTACTTTAACATAATTCGGCCGCGTCACCTGCCCGGCCATTCCCGGAACGCTCAGACATCCCTCGTCTCCGGTCTGTTCCCCGGAAGTCTCCAGGATCTCCGGATTGATAAGAATAATGGGGCCCTCTCCGATATCGATGGTCACGATCCGCTTCAGGACTCCCACCTGGGGCGCTGCAAGTCCCACTCCATAAGCTTCGTACATCGTATCCAGCATATCAAAAATAAGTGTGCGGAGCTTCGGCGTCATTTCTTTTACCGGTCTGCTGATCTTGTGGAGAACCGGATCTCCCTCTGTTCTGATTGTTCTCAGTGCCATTTTTCTGCCCTCTCTCTTTCTTCTGTAATCTTCTGTGTTTCTGACGTCATCTTTTCGTATGATCCGGTCCGCGCCGGGATTCCTCCGCGCTTTCCGTCCGGTATCATTCCATATCGTACTGTATATATAGTTTCCGGAATCCGGAATTTATTTCAATATATTTTTCAATCTTATCTTTCATGTCCAGAAGAAGCTTCCCGTCCTCATGTTTCAGACGAAGCACTTTTCTGTATATGTCGTTTACTTTTCCCACAGCCGCGTCGGCCGGCCCGATGATATGCAGTCCCTTATCCGGACATATCCTTTCGGCGAATTTCCGGATAAATTCCATTCCTTTCCCCAGAAGGGCCACGTCCTCCCCGGAGGCGAGGACTGTGAGCATATGGGCTGCCGGCGGATAATCCATCAGTATGCGGTACCCCATTTCCTCTTCATAGAATCTCTCATAGTCCTGATGCGCCGCCGCCTGTATACTGTAGTGATCTGGATGATAAGTCTGGATCACCGCTTCGCCGGTCTTCTTCCCTCTTCCGGAACGTCCCACCGCCTGGGTGAGAAGCTGGAAGGTCCTCTCCCCGCAGCGGTAATCCGCCTCATTCAGGGATAGATCCGCCGCGATGACGCCCACCAGAGTCACATCCGGAAAGTCATGTCCTTTCACGATCATCTGGGTTCCTACAAGGATATCCGCCTCATGGGCCGCGAAAGACGCCAGGATCTGTTCGTAACTTCCCCTGGTCCTGGTGGTGTCATAGTCCATGCGCAGGATCCCCGCATCTGGAAACTCTCTTCGCAGCACCGCTTCGATCTGCTGTGTCCCGGCCTTGAAACCGCCGATATACGGCGATCCGCACACCGGGCAGACTTTCACGGAAAGTCTCTCGTAACCGCAGTAGTGACAGATCATTTTCCCATTGCTGTGTTCCGAAAGCGCCACGTCGCAGTGGGGACATTTCAGGACCTCGCCGCAGGAACGGCAGGAAACGAATCCGGCGTACCCCCGCCGGTTCAGGAACAGCATGGCCTGCTCTCCCCTCTCCAGCCTGTGCTGCACGGCTTTTTGCAGTTTTCGGCTGAGCACAGAACGGTTGCCGCTTTTCAGTTCCTCCCGGAGATCCACAACCGACACCTCCGGCAGCGGGCGGTCCCGGTATCTTTCCGTTAGCTTTACCAGCAGATATTCCCCCTGCCGGGCCTTCGTATATGCTCCCAGGGAAGGGGTTGCCGATCCCAGAACAACACGGGCGTTTTCCATCTCCCCACGGCGCACGGCAACTTCCCTCGCATGATACCTTGGGCTGTTCTCACTCTTATAGGTAGGTTCATGCTCTTCATCCACAATGATAAGTCCCAGCCTGGAAAAAGGGGTGAAAAGAGCCGAACGCGGTCCCACCATGATCTGGATCCCGCCCTGCCTGGCCCGGCGGAACTGATCGTACCGCTCTCCGGGAGACATACGGGAATTCAGGACAGAGACCTTATCTCCGAACCATCCGGTAAATCTGCGCACAGTCTGATAAGTCAGCGCGATCTCCGGAATCAGCACGATCACCTGCCGGCCTGAAGATATCACCTTTTCGATCAGTTTCATATATACCTGGGTCTTCCCGCTTCCCGTAACTCCGTGAAGAAGGACGGGCCTCGCGGAAGAATTCTCCCATTCCGCCAGGATCTCATCCAGCGCCTCTTTCTGCGCGTCAGAAAGGACGGAATGCTCTTCCACGGGAACAGCGGCCTCCTCCGCAGGTATCCGGTAGACTTCATCCTGCCGGACCTCCACCAGTTCCTGGTCAAGAAGAGGTTTCAGCACAGAGGAGGTCATCCCCAGTTCTTTCGCGGCTTTTGTACAGTCCAGAGGTTCTTTCTCAAGAAGAGCCCGGAGCACTCTTGCCCTGGCCCTGCACCGGCTTTTTTCCATCCGGGAAGCCTCCTGCGCCGCCTGCTCTCTGCTGACACGGAGATACAGAAGTCTTTTTTCTTTATGGCGGATCTTTTCCCGCACCGGCAGGACTGTCTTCAGCGCCTGTGCCATGGTGGAACCATACCGCTCCTTCATCCAGGCCGCCAGCGACACAAGACGGGATTCTGTCGTTTCCTCGCCGCTGCACAGCCTCAGAAGAGATTTGATCTTCGCCGGATCATATTTCGGTTCCCCCGACAGTCCGGTCACATAGCCTTTTCTCTCTTTGTTCCCATTTCCAAAGGGGATGGCTGCCACCATCCCCACATGAATCTCGTCCTCCATTTCCCGGGGAACGAGGTACTGAAAACTGCGGTCGAGTTTTTCGTGGGATATATCCACAATTACATCCGCATATAACATGAATTCTCTCTTTCTCTATCTGCCTGCCAGGATATCCGCGATCAGCACACGCTCATCCATGGGATACTTCTTGCCTTTTATTTCCTGATAATCCTCATGGCCTTTTCCCGCGAGAACAATGATGTCTCCCGGTTCTCCGTGATGGATCGCATAGGCGATCGCTTCTTTTCTGTCGCAGATCTCCACATATTTCCCGTCAGTCTTTGCGATTCCTGTTTTAATATCGTCAATGATCGCCTGGGGCTCCTCGAATCTCGGGTTATCTGACGTGATGATGGTCAGGTCAGCCAGCCGTCCGGAAACCTCGCCCATCTCAAACCGCCTCTGCCTTGCCCTGTTGCCGCCGCACCCGAACAGGCAGACCAGCCTGTGGGGATGATATTCTCTGAGCGTTGTAAGAAGGCTTTCCAGCGCCATTGCGTTATGTGCGTAATCAATCATCAGCGTAAACTCGTCGGAGACTTTTACCATCTCAATGCGGCCTTTTACCCTGGCGACTTTCAGGGCGCGGATAATATTCTCCTGAGACACCTTAAAGTGACGGCAGATAGCGATCGCCGTCAGGGAATTATAGATACTGAATTTACCCGGGATATCGATCTCCACCGGAAAATCCAGAAGACCTTTTACATGATAGGATATTCCCAGATACCCTCTGCCGTTTACCATATGGGCGTCCTCCGCACGCAGGTCCGCCTCTGGCGAAAAGCCGTAGGTTTCCAGCTCGCAGGTATGTCCTTCGATGATCTTCGCGAAATGTTCGTCGTCCCTGTTGACGATCCCCACCCTGCACTGTTTTAAAAGCATGGACTTGCAGGCCAGATAATGGTCGAAATCCCTGTGTTCATTGGGCCCGATATGGTCGGGTTCGATATTGGTGAAAATACCGTAATCAAAAATGAATCCCTGGGTCCTGTGAAGCATCAGGCCCTGAGAGGATACCTCCATCACCACACAGTCGCAGCCTGCGTCTGCCATCCTGCGGAAATACTCCTGGATGATATAGGATTCCGGCGTGGTATTGGCGGCGGGAATGGTTTCATCCCCCACAATGGCTTCGATCGTTCCGATCAGTCCCACCTTATATCCCGCGTTTTCCAGGATGGATTTCACCATATAGGTGGTAGTGGTTTTGCCCTTGGTTCCGGTAATACCGATCGTCTTCAGCTGCTCCGCAGGATATCCGAACCATGCGGCCGAGATAAAAGCCATGGCGTAACGGGTATCTTCCACGCAGATCACTGTGACGTCCGCCGGAACCTGAACGTCTTCCTCCACCACAAGAGCTTTTACCCCTTTTGCAAGGACGTCGGGAATAAACTTATGTCCGTCCGCGACCGCGCCCCGGATACAGATGAAGAGGGAACCCTCCCCGGCTTTCCGGGAGTCGTATACCACGGATGTGATCTCCTGCTCCGTGTCGCCCTGGCAGCAGGTATATTCTATACGTTCCAGTAATTCTGATAATTTCATGATGTTTCCTCCAACAAGAATACGGCAGTTTTGCTGCCAACATACTCCTTAATAGAATATCACACCCGTGAAATGTTGTAAAGCGACACTGCCCTTATCTTCTTTTTCTCCGGCGGCGTTTTTCTGTCAGTAAATAAATCCCGGCGGCTGCTCCTGACGCCGCCAGGGAAAACCAGAAAACCGGCCGGGATCCGTCTCCTGTTTTCGGCGCCGATTCCGGGGCGTAAGCCCTTGTAACGGCTGTCTGCTCCGGCAGATATCCGGCTGTCTCTGAAGGCTCCGGAGACGGCGATATGCCGTAAATCTGAACCTCCGCGCCGGAGACAACCGTCCTTTCACCGGTCTCTGCCGTCACTACCGATACTTCGTTTATCAGTGTCTGATCCTCCACATTTTCCGGAAGCGCCACTTCCGCCCGGAGACTCACTGCCTGCCCCGGAAGGATCTCCGGGATCAGCGCCATTGTTTTTGACGGATTCAGCTCTGCCCCTTCCTGTTCCAGAAATTCCGCTCGGAGTCCCTCTGTCTGAAGACGTTCCGATGTAAGCACGGAATGAAGCGTCCGTTCACCCGTGTTTCGTATGCAGATACTGAACAGGATCCTGTCTCCGGCGACAGCCTGCGTTCTGTCGGCTGTTTTTGTCACTTCATAATCCGCTTCAAGCGGAATGATATCTGTTTCCAGCAAGCGGTCTTCTCCTGCCGCTGTGACTTTCAGCCGGACAGGATCTTCGCGGTCTTCCAAAAGAGGCAGGCGGAGATAAAAGAGTTTCCTCATTCCCGGCTCCAGCTTTTCCAGCGATATACTGCCGCTGTCTGCCGCCTGACTGCCGTTCCCTTCCCGGTCTCCGTCTGTATCCTCCGCCGTCTCCCAGGTGCCCTTAAGTCCGGAATCGCCGAAACTGTAATTCAGATCAAAATCTGAAAGCGGCAGCCTGCCTGTATTTTCTACAGTTATCTCATACATAAGCGTCTCCCCGGCCTTCGGTTTTTCATTCAGAAGGCGAAGATCCAGAAGAAGTGCGCCTTCTGATTCCTGTCCTTCCTGATCGTCTTTGTTCCAGACTCCTTCTGTGTCTTCTTCTGAGGTTCCATCCGCCTCATTTTCTTTCTCCGGGTCTTCCTCTGATCCGTTTTCATCCTCCATAGACTGCTCCGGGGCGTTTTCGTCCTCCGGAGTTTCCCCTGACATGTTTTCATTCCCCGGATCTTCCTCTGACGTGTCTGCATCCCCCGGTTCTTCCTCTGACACATTTGCATTCTCCGGAATTTCTTCTGATTTGTCTTCATCCCCGGGATGTTCTTCCGCTTCGCTTTCTCCTGATATATTTTCTTCCGCGCTTTCTTTACCTGTATTTATCTCCTGCCCATTGCTCTCCTCATGCGTATTCTTCTGCGTATTACTTACTGTTTCACTTATTTCTTCTGTGTTTTTCTCTTCCGCATTGTCTTCTGTCAAGCTTGCTGCTTCCGGCCTGTTATCCCGGCTGTCCCGGAGCGCTGCGGCCTTGGATCTACTGTCGCCTTCCGTTGCCGGACTGTTTCCCGCAGCCTGTATACCGGTTTCTCCGTTTGCCGCCGCGTACGCAAACGCACATCCGCAGAATCCTCCGTTTACGGCAACTGCTCCGGCCAGAAGGAACGCCGCCATGACCGCTCTTGTTTTTTTGAAAAAAATATTTCTCATATACACCTTTCTTTCTGCCGCATAATACGGCCATTCTGTAAAAAAGCTTCCCGCCCTCATAAACGGGCGCAAAAAAACCGCCTCATCAGCGCATAGGCATCTCCCCCTCCCGGTATCATGTTCTGTCTGAAATGGATATTCTGCCGAAACGGCAAGTGAATCTGACGGCAGCAGGCTGCTTTCCCAGCCGGCCGTTCCGTCTGCTTTGGACAGTGCAGAACGCATTGTCCGGACATTCTCAATGTATCATGATTTTCTTTTTCAAACAAGAAGAAAACGGAATTATAAACTTTTTTTAAGATTTGTTTATAAATTTTCGATTTCTTTTAGAAAGAATACATACTTTGCTCACATTTCATGGATATAATAGATTTCGGATAGATGAATAACCACTCTCTATCTCCCCCCTCAAAAGTTAAGGAAATAAGCCGTCTGACTGTTCAGGCGGCTTTTCCTTGTACAATTTACGGCAAAGTTAAAATAACGGTACAAAACTCAGGATTTTTGTCAAATTTCATGGAGACAAATCACCGATAACATGCTATCTTAATTTCAGAAAAACTTCGATCTTACAGGGGGAGATCTTGAAATGTCCATATTTTCCGATATTTTAAATGAACTGATCCGTGAAAAAGAAGTCAAAATTTTTTCCATGGCAAAATACTGCGGTCTGGACCGCTCCACGATGTACAAAATCATCAGCGGCAAGCGAAACCCTCCGTCGCCGGATCTTTTCGAAAAAATGACCGCCTTTATGCGCCTCACTCCGTCCGAATATCAGCGACTGGCCGAGGCGTGGAAAATTGCCAGGATAGGGTCTGAAACTTACTTCAGCCGAAAAAGCGTAGATAATTTTATACGTAATTTTCCTTCTTCACTGCCTGCTCCTTCCACAGCTGGGTTTGCTTTTCAGCGTATGGACGGCGTGCAGGAAGGAACCCGCCCGTGTATCCCGCTTACTTCGCAGCAGCACATCGACTGCCTTATCCACCAGATGCTTCTGAAAGAAGCCGGAAAACAAAACGGGCAGATCTGTCTCCTGCTCCAGGCTGACCATGACTTTCTCTTCAGTCTGCTGGCCAGTCTGAAACCGGCCGGCACACTGAACATCCGTCACATTCTCTGTTTTTCGGACAAACTGCAGTTTACATCAGAAAACAAACTGTATAACCTTACCTGTCTGGAAAAAATATTCCCGCTCTATATGATCCCGGAACTGGAATATAACACGTGCTATTTTTATGATGAGATACACTCTCATTTTTATAATTTTAATCTCTTTCCGTATATGCTCCTGACAACAGACGCCGCCCTTCTCTGCAGCAGCGATTACAGCGCGGGAATGTATTTCCAGGATCCGGACGCGGTCCATATGCTCCGGCAGATTTATAATTCCTGTTATGACCAGTGTACCCGTCTGTTTGAAGCCTTTCCAATAGTTCCCGACAGGTGCGCGGAATTTCTGGACACAGTATTCGGCCTTGCGGGAGAAAAAGAACCGATGATCGGCATTCAGCCGGAAGCCTGCCTGACGCCGTTTATCAGCGGCGGTATCCTTAAGGAGATATTCAATCATTCCCTCCCCGGAGGCCGGGAGATCCTTACGCGCGCGGAAAACTATTTCCGCCTTAACAGCCAGAAAATAACCGACGGCCGGTTTTTCATTTATTTTACCTATAACGGACTGGCACATTTCGCGCAGACCGGACTTCTGGATGAGATCCCTGAAGTGTTTTATCACCCCCTGTCATCCGCTCAAAGGATTTCCGTACTGGAAAAACTCCTGGACTGCTGCCGGAACAGAACCTACCGGATCTTAAGAGAACCGCTGAATTATCTTCCGCGGAACCTTCATTTATGTGTCTGCAGCGATCAGGGAAATATTCTTTTTAAGAACAACAGCGGAGACGTAATTGTTCTCACTGTCAGAGAGACTGGACTGATAGATGCGTTCAGGGATTATATGGAAAACATGGACGACTCCTGTTTCTATGATTCCAGGGAAGCCGAAGAAATGATCCGCGAGATTATCAGAAATATCGGCTGAACGGCCGCGTCACACCTTAAAATAAAAGGGCATTTCCTATGAAATAAAAAGATATTCCCGCATTGTCCGGCTAATCATATACGCTGAAAATGCGGGAATACGTTTTTTCTTTTTCATGCACACCGATCTTATGTACATGAAATATTATATGAAGTCCTACCATGTCTTTCAATATGTGGCACAAATTGTGGGCAGTTTTTTTGCCGCATTAATATTCCATATATCGACGCCAAAATTGCATGAAAAAAATGCCCTTTCTGTTTGGGAAAGGGCACAAGATCAGGCGTTTTTTAAAGAAGATAAACCGGAAGTTCGTCTGTAATACGAACCGGTCCGCTTACATTCTCAGACTTCTTAGCCTTGTCGGAAATAAACTTCGACTGGATCTCCTCTGCGTTCGCGGGAGTGAGAACTGAAGTTTTAACTGTTTTAGCCGCTTTCGCAGCTGTCGTCTTCCTGGTGGATGCTGCTTTGGTCCTTGTGGTCTTCTTTGCCGCCGGTTTCGCCGCAACGGGTGCTTTTGTCTCCGCAGTGGCTGCCGCAGCCTTTACTTCCTCCGCAAGTGCGTCCACTGTACTCTTCTTTGTTCCTGCGCTTGCAGCGCGTTTGATACTCTCCTTACCTACTGACACGTTTCATTACCTCCTCTGCCAATTCTCCATATTCCTTCGCGCTTCTGCTGGATTTCTTATATTCTACCACCGGTGCGCTGTTGTCCTGGGCCCATTCCACCGAACTGTCCACGCGGATAAAGTTGTCAAAAACATGAATATCCTCCAGCTCCCGCAAAGTTTCCATTGTCTGTTTAAAATAATTCTTACGGGTATCCACCTTGGTAACTACGATACCCGCAACCTGAAGTTCCGGCGTGATCTGCTGTACTTCGCTGAGAAAATCAAACATATTCGCCAGACCGAACATGCCCCACGGGCTTGCCTCCACAGGCACGATCACCCAGTCTGAGGCGCACAGGATATTCATCACCCAGCCGCCCAGCGTAGGCGGAGCGTCAATGAGAATATAATCATAGACGCCGGAATCCTTCACCTTCTGAAGACATTTCTTCAGGATAAATTCCCTCTGCCACTTGGTAAACAGTTCATATTCGATAGAACTCATCAGGGTGGATGACGGGATCAGATCAAGATTCTCATAGGATGTATGTACGATATAATCAGTCAGATCCTTCTGCCCTCCGATCGCCCGGTAGAGATTCTTCTCTCCCGCCGCCTGTTCCAGAACCCAGTCCTCAGAAAAAAAGGAAAGGGAAAGATTGAGCTGCATATCTCCGTCGATCATCAGAACGCGCCTGCCGGCGCGGGCCATAGCCGCCCCCAGATTGGAGCAGGTAGTGGACTTCCCGCTTCCGCCTTTATTATTCGTAAAACAGATGGTAATTGTCTTACCCATGGGAAAAACCTCCCTGTTACAAAACTTCTTTCTGATATTGTCAATTATACGGGATTTTTCTGTATATTTCAAGAACGAAAAGAACAGAGGAAGATGCCGACTTTCCGAAGCCAGACATCTTCCTCTGTTTTCAGTTCCTTACATCATAAGAATAATGTACGAGTCCACAGCACAACCATCAATTTTCAGGCGGCTCGACAATTTCACCCGTCAGTTCCCTGATAAAATTCCGGTTGTATTCATGAAGCTTTTCGATTGCGAGCGCTTCTTCATCTGTCATCTCCGGATACCATTCCCGATATTTTCTGTTTAGATTATAACGGGAGTTTTCCTCAGTTACAGGATCATCCTGACTTTTGGCGCCTGAACTTTCTGCTTTCTGTTCCGTCACATTGTTTTGTTCACTGCTTTCTTTGTCTGATAATCCAACATTTTCTGTTCCGTCAGTAAAAAGACTTTTATCGGCCGCAAAGACACCGAAAGCAGCCATGACAGTAAGCAGTACAGAAAGCGGCAGTATTATTTTTCTCTTTTTATATTTCATGATTTTATCAATCCTTTCTACAGCAGGATTTTTTCCAAATCCCGAAAACAAAAGAAAATTTTCAGAATAAGTCTCAGCCATCTGATAAAGTGATGAAGCATATCTCTTTTTTTCACTGATACCGATATAAGCCAAAACTTTCTGGTCGCACGCTATTTCAATGTCCTTCGATAAAAAATAACACAGCAGCCACATAAACGGATCGAACCAATAAAATCCAAGCATTAGGAAAGCTGCAAATTTTAATAAATTGTCCATCCTGATAATATGTATGCCTTCATGTATGATAACATGTTTTACCAGCTCTGAATTATTACATGCCATGTTTTTAGGCAACACGATCCTTGGTTTTAGGATACCGTAAGTAACAGGTGCAATAATTCTGTCTGATATACAAATCTCAATATTGCGTTTCGTCAGTTTCTTTAATAACACACTGTCCTTTTCTTCACATGGCAGCGACTGTGCCAGCAGAATATACGACCTGTAATATTTCACAAACAGCATACTCCAGAAAATCACTGTTCCCACAACCCATATTCCGATTCCCAGTGTCATCAGCTGAATATTTTTGTAAGTATCCTGTACAAAAATAATATTTTCCCGGGAAATTTCAAACGGAAGGCCCGCCTTAACAGGAACAGGCAGGGCGACCGGAAGCATAAGCCGCAGCATCGCTACGGTCCACAATACAACAAACAGTCTTCCCGGCAGATACTTTCCGAAAATTATTCTTAACAGAGCAGTTATTAAGATTAAAAAACTGGAACTAAAAAGCATCCGGAACAGCAATGGCCATCACCTCATTCATTTTCATCTATCATTTTCTTTATCTGGGCACGCTCTTCATCAGACAGAACCCCTCTGTTTAAAAATGAAGCAAATAATTTTATTCTGGATCCTTCAAAAACTTTATCAATTAATTCTTTTGTCTCATAATCTTCCACTTCTTCCTTACTGATCAGCGGTTTACACATATAATTGTTTCCGTAACGCTCAATAGCTCCTTTTGCAATACATTTTTTTATTACTGTATATGTTGTATTTTTATTCCAGCCGATTTTATCTCCCAGTATTTGAGAAATATCTTTTGCCGGCAGATCGCCCTCCTTCCATAAAACCTCCATCACCTTTAATTCTGAATCAAATAATTTAATTTCCATTTTGTTTCGCCCCTTGTACTATTGCAATAGTCTAACTGTAATTATATACTATCACAGTAGTCTGCATATGTCAATATAACAAAAGAAAATCCGTACAGAAATTGAACGCCAGAAATGCCATATGCGTCACATTGAAAAAAGAACAGCGAAAGAACTGAGTTTCGTCAGTAACCTTAGATTTTAAGAATTTTATTTTTCATTGCAAAAAAGAGCTTCATAAGCTATAATATGTTTAACAAGACAGCCGACGAGTAGGTGCACGCTACCCGTTCCGGCGCATCAATTTAATAAGCTACAGGAATAGCCGTTCAATCTTTACCAGAGACAGGAGCGGCTATTTCCTATTTCTCAAATTCAGAATTGCAACGATCAGCATGGCTATGCCTAAAATAGTCTGAAATTCCTCGTATGTATCCATAAGAATCATCCTTTCCGCAAGACTCGGAACGGATAGAGAGCCGCCTCTGTCGGCTGTCCGGTTAAATATATTATTTTCGTCTTAATCTCCTGGAATGATACAATTATATTTTCATTGCCAAAAAGAACTTCTTAAGCTATAATATATTTAACAAGAGAGCCGTTGGTCAGCGTACACCTGACCGCCGGGAAAGAATTAGTTACAAAAAGTAGCGCCTTACTTTACCAGAGCAGGGGCGCTACTTTTTGCGTATTATGTAGATAACAAGAGTTATAACTGCGCAAAGCATAATTACAAATTGAATGAGATCAGAAAATGTAATCATAACACCAGCCTCCTTCCTAGAATCTCAGGCGGCTGGACATAACGCCCCAACGGCTCCCCGGTTAAATATACTATTTATCTTCTGCCCCATCCGGAATATATTCTATTAAATCACCCGGTTGACAGTTTAATAATCGACATATTGTATTTAGTGTTTCTTTGCTCGCAATCTCTCCAGTACGGATTTTTTGGATCTGTGCTTCTCCGATGATTTTCTCTTTCCTTAATCTATAAGAGCTGAACCCGGCATCTTTAAGACACACCAGTATATCCATTTTATAGCGCAGCATTTAAATTTCCTCCCTTATATTACTACACATATACACTTATATCAAGTGCTTGTATATGATAAATTCAACAAGACACGTGCGTTAGAGGTTGCTGCGTGCCAGTGGCACGCGTTTAGCAACGACCGGAGCGGAGCGGAGACCGAACCCGTTCGAGTCCGACACGGACTCGAACAAAAAACGGGCTAGAGCTTCATGCTCTAACCCGTTTTTTATTAGCGTGCGTTAGAGGATTCGAACCCCCGACCTTTTGGTCCGTAGCCAAACGCTCTATCCAGCTGAGCTAAACGCACATCCTTTGCGATTACCTTCGCAACAAATAGTATTCTACTTCATAATCATATTTTTGTCAACAGCTTTTTTGTTTTTTCTTAACATAAATTCAGACAGGCCGGCGCTTTCTTACGATCCTGAAGCTCCGCGCCGCCCTGCCTGTGTGTTATTCTTTTTTCAGTCTGTATCTCAGCTTTCCGCTATGTCCGTACTGTCGGCTGCATCCGATGTGTCTGAGGTATCTTCCGCTGTATCCGCAGCCACATCCTCTACCGTTTCCATACTGTCTTCAGAGGACTTGCTCAGAACAGTCACAGTATCTGCGTTGCCCTCATCATCCAGAGTTATTTTTACGATATCTCCAACCTTGATATCGTCAAAGGAAACTGCATCTGTCATCGAAGGATCCACGGTATCCACTTCCACTTCTGTCACAGCAGAGGACGCGGTACTGTCCGCTGTATCAGCCGTACTGTCTGAAGAAGCGTCCACATCTGCGGAAGCATCTGTCCCGCTCTCGCTGTCTGTACTCTCCGTATCAGTGGCCGACTCGTCGCTGCCGGTATCTGCCGACGCTGTTTCTTCCGTATCCATCGCGTCTTCCTCTGCCGTGCCGCTGCTGTTTTCCGCCGTTACAGCCGAAGAATCTTTTTCATATATTGTGGTGTCTGTGACTGTGATCGTCTGACTATCCTTCCCGATCTCCAGCACTGCCTTCTGGTCCTCGCCGCTAACGAATGATGCTCCGGTATCTGCCGCGTCCGACGTATCGGCGCTGTCCGATGTATCGTCTGCAGCGGCGTTGTCCGATGTATCATCTGCAGTAGTGCTGTCTGTTGTATCGTCGGTGGCGCTACTGTCAGACTCTGCGGTATCGCTTCCTGTCTCCGTGCTGCCGCCATAGGAATCCTCAGTCACTGCCGCATCTTCTTTCAGTGTTTCGATATTCACCGTAATACTGCTGCCGTCCACAGCTGTAACTTCCCCGTAGATTTCATCTTCTTCCGTTGCCGCATCAGCTGTTCCCGTTGTTTCTGCCGAGTCATTTGACGCGTCCGTATCTGATGATGTACTGTCCGATGCTGTATCCGTCGTTTCTGTGGCGGCGTCGTCTGCCGCGCAGACAAGATTAACGGATGTAAGTGCCAGGGTAAGCCCCAGGATCATAGCTGCGTATCTGCGTTTCATAAAATCAAGTCCTTTCTGTCGCTGGTTCCACCGGCCCCCGGTTCTGTTTCCCGATGTATGGTTATCGTTTACATCCCCTAAGATACACAGAAGATGTGACGGCTTCGTGACAGGAATAAGGAAAAACTGTGAAACCATCCCGGATCAGGCATCCAGGAGAAACGCTTTATAAGCCTTTTTCGCCTCATAAATATCCGCCTTGCTGGTTACTTCCCAGGGAGAGTGCATACTGAGGACAGCCACGCCGCTGTCAATAACTTCCATTCCGTAAAGAGCGGCGATATAGGCGATGGTTCCGCCTCCGCCCACGTCGACTTTGCCCAGTTCCGCAGTCTGGAAGGCTACATTGTGATCGTCAAAGACTTTTCGTACTCTTGCCACATATTCCGCGTTGGCGTCGTTGGATCCTGATTTTCCTCTGGCTCCGGTATACTTGTTCAGAACGATTCCTCTTCCCAGATAAGCGCTGTTTTTCTTCTCAAAACACTCTGCGTAAGCGGGATCATAGCCGGCGCTCACATCGGAAGAAAGCATACAGGACCGGCTGAGCGCCCTGCGCAGAGCCAGATCGGAATAATCTCCCATTCCTTCCATAAGCTCCGCCACGGTATTCTCAAAGAATCTGGACTGCATTCCCGTCGCGCCTACGCTGCCGATCTCCTCTTTGTCCGTAAGCAGACAGCAGGATGTTTTTACCGGATTTTCCATTTCCATCATTGCCAGGAAAGAAGTATAGGCGCAAACCCTGTCGTCCTGGCCATAACCTGCCACCATGCTTCTGTCGAGACCGCAGTCTCTTGCTTTTCCCGCCGGAACAATCTCCAGTTCCGCAGAGAGGAAATCCTCCTCTTCAATATCATACTTTTCTTTCAGGATGTTCAGCACATTGGCTTTAACCGCTTCTTTCTTCTTATCATCGTCCAGGTCTTTCAGCGGCCTGCTGCCGATAAGGATGTCCAGGTTCTCTCCCTCGATCACCTCTGCGGCTTTTTTCTGCATCTGTTTCCCTGCCAGATGGATCAGAAGATCGGTGATATAGACCACCGGATCTGCTTCTTCTTCGCCTACCGCCACTTTTACAACAGTACCGTCCTTCTTCACCGCCACGCCGTGGATCGCAAGAGGCAGCGCCACCCACTGGTATTTCTTCACACCGCCGTAATAATGGGTATCCAGATACGCCAGATCTGTATCTTCGTAAAGAGGATTCTGCTTTACATCCAGACGGGGAGAGTCGATATGGGCTCCCAGAATGTTCATGCCGTTTTCCAGCGGTTCCTGTCCTATGTGAAAAAGCGCCATGATCTTTTTCATACCCACCGCATATATTTTATCTCCGGTTTTGATCTTTTCTCCGGAAGCTTTTTTCTGCTCCAGAGAAACATATCCCGCCGCTTCTGCCTGTCTTACCAGTTCTTCCACGCACTCTCTTTCTGTTTTTCCCGCGTCGAGAAACAGACGGTAAGCCCTGGCGGTCTGCTCCAGCTCCTTTTCATCCTGCTCTGTGTAATCCAGCCATGCGTTTTTTCGTTCCATGATCTATTCCACCTTTCATCATATTTATCTCATTCTGCCCAGAATTTTATACTTAAGAAATACTCTGTCCGTATCTCTTCTCCCATCTGGTATTATAGTGCAAACAGCCAGGAAAATCCACTGTAATTCCTTCCTGAGAAAAGATTGATATTTTTCGCCGGATATTCTAAAATCTGAATTATGGCGGCGTCCGAAAAAAATATCTCCGGCGTCACCTGATCCATCACATCATCAAAGGAGGCAGTTTTCATGCAGAATTCATCAGATCTTCTGAATATGCTCCGCTCCATCCACCGAAAAAGCTACCCTGCGTACAAATCTCTGCGGGGCGTATACAGATTTGACCGTTATACTTTATCCATCGACCATGTACAGGGAGATCCCTTTGCGTCTCCCTCTCACATCAGCATACGCGTTCCCCTTAAAGACGCGGGCTTTCCGTCAGAATATCATAAAGACGCCGTCACCCGAAGAGCCCTCTGCGACTTCCTCACCAGACAGTTCGCGCGGCAGATAAACCGTTTCACTTTCCAGGCGAAAGGTTCGGGCAAAAGCGGCCTGATCTCTGTCAGCCGCTGCGGCCAGGAGGTCCTCACCCGGACCGCCTGCGAGATCACGGACAAAGAGATCGTGTCCCGGTTTTTTATCGGATTCCCGGCCAACGGGCGTACCATCAACGCGCCGGAACTGGAAAAGATCCTTTTTGAATTTCTTCCTGTCTGTGTGGAAAAATCATTTTATTACAGAAATCTCAGCGCCTCCGCGCTGGAGCAGACCATTTTTCTTGCGGAAGACCAGTGGTATATCCGCGGCCGCCTGAAAGAGCTTTCCCTTGCGGCGTTCGTGGCCGACGGGTCGGTTCTTCCCAGAGAAAGCGGAATCTCTTCTCTTCCTATGAAGGATTCCGTGCCGTTCCAGTCGCCGGAATCTCTCAGGATCACTCTGGATCTTCCTCATAGAGGCAAAATCTCCGGCATGGGGATCCCCTGCGGTATCACCCTCATTGTGGGCGGCGGATACCACGGCAAATCCACCCTCCTGAACGCCCTGGAGCTGGGAATTTACGACCACATTGCCGGGGACGGAAGAGAGTATGTGATCACGGACAACTCCGCTTTAAAACTCCGTTCCGAGGACGGACGTTTTATCAAAGACGTGGATATTTCTCTTTTTATCAACGATCTTCCCAACAAAAAAGACACCCGCTGTTTTTCTACAGAGGATGCCAGCGGCAGCACTTCCCAGGCTGCCGGGATCGTGGAAGGGATCGAGGCCGGAAGCCGTGTCTTCCTTCTGGATGAAGACACTTCCGCCACCAATTTCATGGTCCGGGATTCTTTCATGCAGAAAGTGATCGCCCGGGAAAAAGAACCTATCACCCCGTTTCTGGAACGGGCCCGTGATCTGTATGAAAAAGCAGGTATCTCCACCATCCTGGTGGCCGGAAGCTCCGGCGCGTTCTTCCATATCGCGGATACCGTTATCCAGATGGACTGTTACCGCCCTGTGGATATCACGGAAAAAGTTAAAAATCTATGTCGGGAGTATCCCTTAAATCCTTCCGGCGCTCCCGCCTTCGCCATGCCGGAAAGCCGCCGGATCATGACCAGGGCGGCCGCTCCCTCTCCCCGTCCCGGCAGACATTCCGGCCGGGACGAAAGATTGAAAGTAAAAGTGCATGGAAAAGACGGTTTTCTTCTTGGTAAACAGGAGGTGGATCTCCGTTATCTGGAACAGATCACCGATACCGAACAGACCGCCGCCCTGGGACTTCTTCTGAAACATGCGGCGGAGCACCTGATCGACGGGAAACGCACCCTTCCGGAAATCGTACAGTATCTCCACAAACAGCTGGACGCAAAAGGACTGGCCTTCTTTGCGGAGGGCTCCTATATCCCCTGCGGCTATGCCCTGCCCCGCGTCCAGGAAATTTATTCCTGCTTTAACCGTTACCGCAGGCAGTAAGATATCATCCGCCTGCGTCGTCCGAATCTCTGACGCAGACAGAAAAACAGCCGCTTACCCGGCGATCTTGCCAGGCGGGCGGCTGTTTTACGTTTCTTTTTATTTTTAGGGAAAGGAAAGAGTTCCGGCAACTCTCCCGGCAATGGATCGTTACCGGCGGTCTTAAAGGTGCTTTCCTTTAAGACAATTACATCATATACTATAAATGTGATGAGAATTTGTATAATATCTAATAAATTTATAAAATATATAAAATAATTGTTTATTTCCTCTTATCCAGTTTCCGTGAAACCATCATTCCGATACTCTGAAGGATCTGTACCAGTACAACCAGCACAACGACAGTCACGATCATGATCTCTGTTTCATAGCGGTAGTAACCGTACTGGATGGCGATGTCTCCCAGACCGCCGCCTCCCACAGTTCCCGCCATAGCGGAGTATCCCAGGATCGTTCCGATGGCAATGGTAACGCCTACCAGAAGGGATGTTCTGGCTTCTGCCAGCATCACCTTCCAGATGACAGTTCCCGTTCCGGCTCCCATACTCACCGCAGCCTCGATCACTCCCGGATCCACTTCCTTCAGAGAGGACTCTACCATTCTGGCGATAAAGGGCGCCGCCGCGATCACCAGCGGTACGATAGTCGCTGTAGAACCGTAGGTTTTTCCTACAATGGCTTTGGTAAAAGGCATTACCAGTATCAGAAGGATCAGGAAGGGAACGCTTCGCAGGATATTTACGATCACATCCAGCACTTTGTACACCGCGGCATTGGGGCGGATCCCGTCTTTGTCTGTCACAGTGAGGATGATCCCCATGGGAAGTCCCAGCACATAGCCGAACAGTGTCGACATCAGTGTCATATATAATGTATCTCTGGTGCCTTCCACCAGCATCATAATTGTATCAGTATCCAGCATCTGCACTCAGCACCTCCACTCCCATATGTATATTCTTAAGATAAACGATCATCTTCTCCGCGATATCCCTGTCTTCCGGAAGCTGGAGGATCATCTCGCCCTCCGCCTGTCCGTTGATATTCTTCGTATCCGCGTAAAGGATATTGACGGGAGTCCGGTATTCCAGTACCAGATTGCCGATCACCGGCTCGAAAGAAGATTTGTTCTCAAAGGTTACACGGATCAGATGTTTTCCTTTCATTTCCTGGATCTGATTCCTTCCGCTGAAGATCAGCTTGCGGGCCGCCTCTGTTTTCGGGCTGCGAAAAAGTTCCTCCACTGTTCCCGTCTCCGCCAGAACGCCTTCGTCAAGAACCGCCACTTTGTTGCAGATTTCCTGAACCACGCTCATTTCATGAGTGATCACCACAATCGTGATACCGTATTTCTGGTTGATCTCCTTCAGAAGTCCAAGGATAGCCCGTGTCGTCTGAGGATCCAGCGCGCTGGTTGCCTCGTCGCAGAGCAGGATATCCGGATCAGAGGCAAGGACTCTTGCGATCGCCACTCTCTGCTTCTGACCTCCGGAAAGCTGCGCCGGATAAGACAGTGCTCTGTCTTCCAGTCCGACGATCTCCAGATATTCCATGGCTTTCTTCCGTGCTTCTTTTTTCCTGATCCCGGCTATTTCCATAGGGAAGCAGATATTATCCAGCGCGGTCCTCTGCATCAGAAGATTAAAGTGCTGGAAGATCATGCCGATCTTTCTCCGCTCTTTTCTCAGATCCTTCTCTGAAAGCTCTGTAAGATTCTTTCCATGTACGCGCACCGTTCCGGAAGTAGGACGTTCCAAAAGGTTCAGGCACCGTACAAGAGTGCTTTTTCCCGCGCCGGACAGTCCGATGATACCGAAGATATCTCCCTTTTCGATGGAAAAACAGATATCTCGCGCGGCCTCCACCGTGCCGCCCTTCGCCTCAAAGCTTTTACAGAGATGTTCCACCTGTATGATAGGTTCCATGATTTACAAATCCTCCGTCTCTCACTGATTGATCGTTCCGTGTCCGGCAGTTATTCCGCTGCTTCTGTTTCTTCTGCGCTGTCCTCAAAAGGAATTACCGCGCCGTCGTAATTTTCAGTGATAAAATCTTTGATCTCATCGGATTTCAGGACGTCTACCAGCGCTTTGATCTTATCGCTGTCTTCGTTGCCTTCCTGTACCGCGATCACATTCACATATGTCTGAGCCGCTTCGGAATCGGATTTCTCATAGGCCACTGCGTCTTTGGATACGGAATAGCCTGCCTGAAGAGCGTAGTTTCCGTTTAATACCACAAAGGCAACCTCTTCCGCCACACGTGATACCTGAGCCGCTTCCAGTTCCTGGATCTCCACGTTGTTGGGATTCTCCTCGATATCTCTTGCTGTCGCCTCCAGGCCCACGCCGTCTTTCAGCTTGATCACGCCGTTGTCCTGAAGAAGGAGAAGGGCTCTCGCCTCATTGGTGGTGTCATTGGGAACTGCGATCACGTCGCCCTCCTCCAGCTCGCTTAAATCTTCTTTGGTTCCCGGATAGATACCGAATGGTTCGTAATGTATGCCGCCTGCGTTTACAAGGCTGGTTCCATGTTCTTCGTTAAAATCATCCAGATAGGGGATGTGCTGGAAATAGTTGGCGTCAAAGTCTCCGCTGTCCACTACCAGGTTAGGCTGTACATAATCTTCAAAAACGGTAACGTCCAGTTTCCATCCCTCTTCCTCAAGGAGGGGAGCCGCCTGCTCCAGGATCTCCGCATGGGGAGTTGCAGACGCCGCAACGGTGATCGTCTTGTCGTCCTCCGCGCTTACGAGAACCGCGTTGCCCGCCAGTGTTCCCAGCGCAAGTACTGTTGCTAATGTTCCTGCCAGTAATTTTCTGTTTTTCATAGTTCTTTCTCTCCTGTCTTATAATTTTTTCTTTTCCCTATTCAGTTTTCTTTCCTCTGAATCTTCCTTAATTTCCCCTAAACTGAAAAAACAGGAAGTCCAAAGGGATCTTCCTGCAGATGTAAGCCAATCCGATATCTGTTAAGATATGTTTTATTTACAATCCGGTGCCGCCTGTGATTCTCACCTGGACGGCTGACGCTTCAGGAAGACTCTGATACATAAACGCACAGCAAAACATAGACATATACATGCACATGTCCATTCGCATTCCCTGATCCATCATACCGTACATGCTCTTCTGCTCTGCATTTACTGTAAACATCGCTCTTCCTCCTTTTCTTTCAGTCTATTTATGTGTTGAATGATAGCACGATATACCATCTCTGTCAACAGTTTTTTCATTGACACTATCCTCTGATAATGATACCATACGGATGTATTATGTCAGTCAGAACTGTTATCAATCCCGTACCGGAATCCATATAAAAAGATTCCGCATAAGGAGGACTTACTATGAATAAAAAAGCCATTATCGCCATGAGCGGCGGTGTAGACTCCAGTGTTGCGGCCTATCTGATGCTGAACCAGGGCTATGAATGCGCCGGCGCCACCATGCAGCTTTATGATAAGCCGCAGTGCAGCGCCGCGGGTTCCCGTGCATGCTGCACTCCTTCCGATACAGAAGACGCCAGACATGTGGCCGCACGTCTGGGGATGCTCTATTATGTATTTCCCATGCAGGAAGAATTCCGCAAAAATGTCATACAGAAATTCACGGATACCTACTTTGCCGGAGGCACCCCCAACCCCTGTATCGACTGCAACCGTTTTCTGAAATTCGACGCCTTTCTCCAAAAAGCGGAGGAACTGGGCGCCAAGTATATCGCTACCGGGCACTACGCCCGGATCGAACAGGATCCCGAAACCGGAAGACATCTTCTGAAAAAAGGACTGGATCCTTCCAAGGATCAGAGTTACGTCCTGTACTCTATGAACCAGAGACAGCTCGCTCATACGATCCTCCCTCTGGGCGGGTACACGAAAGCCGATATCCGCCGCATCGCCCAGGAGCAGGGATTCGTCAACGCGGAAAAACCGGAAAGTCAGGACATCTGCTTCGTTCCGGACGGCGATTACGCTTCTTTCATTGAAGAATATACAGGAAAACATTCACAGCCCGGAGACTTCGTGGACCGTGAGGGAAATGTTCTCGGCCGTCACAAAGGCCAGATCCACTACACTGTCGGCCAGCGCCGGGGTCTGGGGATCTCCGCTCCCGAGTCACTCTATGTATGCGGAAAATCCCTGGAGGATAATACCGTGATCCTCGGCAAAAAGCAGGATCTGATGTCCGACCACTGTTTTGTCAGCGATATCAATCTGATCCCCTGGGATCATCTTCCCGGACCGACAGAATGCAAAGTAAAGGTGCGCTACCGCCAGCCGGAACAGCCGGCTGTTGTGGAACAGGTGGGCGAGGATCTTATGAAGATCACCTTTAGCGAACCGCAGCGCGCAGTCACTCCGGGGCAGGCCGCCGTACTCTACGACGGAGATACCGTAATCGGCGGAGGAACCATCCT